>Ga0207772_100251_pt1 | contig 37071 bp, 31 predicted proteins | sample A23M3SouthBayCA_2_FD_187750 | JGI IMG/M metagenome (GOLD analysis project Ga0207772, IMG submission 187750) | Aerobic enrichment media microbial communities from Eden Landing Ponds, California, USA - A23 M3 (2) (SPAdes) | ecosystem: Environmental > Aquatic > Marine > Unclassified | place...
GCCTGCGCCTCTCGCGTAACAGCGAGGTGCTCATCACCGAGTCCATCGAGGGCTGGGTCGAACTGGAGTACGAGGTGATGCGCGACGCCGACGACTCGTGTATCATCATCTGCAACATGGAGAACATCGACCCGATGGGCATCCACACCGGGGAGTCCACGGTCGTCACGCCCTCGCAGGTCATCCCCGACGAGGGCCACCAGCAGATGCGCGACTCCGCGCTGAAGGTCATCCGCGAACTCGGCATCGAGGGCGGCTGTAACATCCAGCACGCCTGGCGCGACGACGGCACGCCCGGCGGCGAGTACCGCGTCGTCGAGGTCAACCCGCGCGTCTCCCGGTCCTCCGCGCTGGCCTCGAAGGCGACCGGCTACCCCATCGCCCGCGTGACCGCGAAGGTCGCGCTCGGCAAGCGACTCCACGAGATCGACAACGAGATCACGGGCGAGACGACGGCGGCGTTCGAGCCGGCCATCGACTACGTCGTGACGAAGGTGCCGCGCTGGCCCATCGACAAGTTCCAGGACACCGAGTTCGAGCTCTCGACCGCGATGAAGTCCACCGGCGAGGCGATGTCCATCGGTCGGACCTTCCCCGAGAGCCTGCTCAAGGCGCTTCGCTCCTCCGAGTACAACCCGGCGGTCGACTTCGACGAGGTCGGCGACGACGAACTCGAAACGCGGTATCTCGAACGCCCGTCGCCGGACCGCCCCTACGCGATGTTCGAGGCCTTCACCCGCGGCTACACCGTCGACGAGGTCGTCGACATCACGGACATCGAGGAGTGGTACGTCGAGCGGTTCAAGGAGGTCGCCGACGCCGCCGAGGCCGCGCGCAACGGCGACTACGAGACCGCCGCGCAGGCGGGCTTCACCGACCAGGAGATCACCGCCCTCGCCGGCGGCGAGTTCAACGACACCCACGTCTCCTGGCTTCCGGCCGACCTCGACGAAGACGGCGGCGACGAGGCGGAAGTCGAGGCCGCCACCGACGGGTCGGGGGTAACCGTCGACACGGTCGAGACCGACACCACCGACCGCGACTTCAAGCTGGTCGACACCTGCGCCGGCGAGTTCGAGGCGACGACGCCGTACTACTACTCGACGCGCGACCCGGTCTCGGGCATCGACCGCAACGAACTCCAGATCGATCCCGACGTCGAGAGCGTCGTCGTGGTCGGCGGCGGCCCGATCCGCATCGGCCAGGGCGTGGAGTTCGACTACTGCTCGGTCCACGCCGTCCGCGCGCTGGAGGAACAGGGCGTCGAGGCCCACGTCGTCAACAACAACCCCGAGACGGTGTCGACCGACTACGACACCTCCGACGGCCTGTTCTTCGAGCCGGTGACGGCCGAGGAGGTCGCCGACGTGATCGAGGCGACCAACGCCGACGGCGTGATGGTCCAGTTCGGCGGCCAGACTTCCGTCGACATCGGCCACCCACTCGAACAGGAACTCGAGCGCCGCGACCTCGACTGCGATATCATGGGGACCTCCGTCGACGCGATGGACCTCGCCGAGGACCGCGACCGCTTCAACAAGCTGATGGACGAACTCGGCATTTCCCAGGCCGAGGGCGGCTCCGCGACCTCCAAAGAGGAGGCCCTCGAACTGGCCCACGACATCGGCTACCCCGTCCTCGTGCGCCCGAGCTACGTGCTCGGCGGCCGCGCGATGGACGTGGTCTACAACGACGACGACCTCGAAACGTACATCGAGGAGGCCGTCCGCGTCTCGCCCGACAAGCCCATCCTCGTCGACGAGTTCCTCGCCGACGCCGTCGAACTGGACGTCGACGCCGTCGCCGACGAGGACGACGTGCTCATCGGCGGCGTGATGGAGCACGTCGAGACCGCCGGCGTCCACTCCGGCGACTCGGCCTGTATGATTCCGCCGCGCTCCCAGGAGATCAAGGACGTGATGCCGCGCATCCGCGAGGTCGTCGAGGACATCGCCGACGCGCTCGACACCGTCGGCCTGCTGAACGTCCAGCTCGCCGTCCGCAACGGCGAGGTGTACGTCCTCGAAGCGAACCCGCGCTCCTCGCGCACCGTCCCGTTCATCTCGAAGACCGCCGGCGTCCCCATCGCGAAGATCGCCGCGAAGGTCATGGCCGGCGCGTCGCTCGCGGACCTCGACGTCCAGGAGCAGATTCCCGACCAGGTGTCCGTCAAGGAGGTCGTGCTGCCGTTCGACCGCCTGCCGGGCTCCGACCCGCGTCTCGGCCCGGAGATGAAGTCCACCGGCGAGGTCATGGGCACCGCCGGCTCCTTCGGCAAGGCCTACCAGAAGGCCCAGATGTGCGTCGGCAAGCCGATTCCGCTCGAGGGCACCGCCATCGTCGACCTCCCCATCCTCGGCTTCGAGGAGCACTTCGACGTGCAGGACTTCGACGACTACGAGGACACCGAGGCCATCATCGACGCCATCCAGGGCGGCGAGATCGACCTCGTCGTCTCCCGCGACCGCGACGTGCTGGAGGCCTGCGTCGAGGAGACGGTGACGTACTTCTCGACCCTCGAGAGCGCCGAGGCCGCGCTCGAAGCCATCAACTCCGCCGACCAGCCCCTCTCCGTCCAGGCCATCGACGAGCGCCCCAAGACCCAGCGCGAGTGGGGCGCCGAGTAACGCGACCGACCGCTTGCGGGTCGTAGCGACCGCGGTCGCGTCTCTCTCTCTCTCTCTCTCGTCCACCGTCACCGCTTCTCTCGGTCGCTCGTCCACGACCTGCGTTTCGAAACGCGACATACTGTCCAACTCTCGTTGCCGTCTTCAACCAAAATACCACACAATCGATTACTCATCACTCTGAGGCGCGAAAAACACCACGTTCGTAATTCTCTTACCTGCCGATATCACAGTAGGGGTATGTATCACGCTGTGACCGTCGCCACCCACGCGAGCGATGAGTGAGGAGAACGTCGCGGACAGGGCGTTCACGCTCGCCGAGATGACGTCCAGCGACTCGGTGACGATGGAGGTCCTCGCCGGCCGCGAGGGTCGTTTCTCCCAGTCGCCGCCGCTCACCGAACCGCCGGTGACCTACCTCGACGTGGGCGAAGCGCCGGCGTACGTGCTCACGAACGGGAAGCGCGGCATCGGCCTCGGGACCAAGCGAAAGACCGTCTCGCCGGACGGCGACCGCCGAACCGTCGTCCTCGTCACCGGCCGCCGGACGCTCTGTCTCGTCGGCAAGCGCGACGAAGACGAGGTCATCTCCGTCCCGCACGAGGCCGTCGCGGACGTGTCCTCCAAGACCGGCTTTCGGGCCCACCGCCTCGCGCTCCGGACCCCACGCAAGATGTTCCACTGCTGGGTCCACCGCAAGACCGACGAATCGGTCCTCGAAGCCGCCGCGGCGTTCATCGAGGAGCGACAGACCGACGCGCCCGAGTCCATCGACGGCGGCGACGACGCCAACCGCGTCATGTACCGCGGCCGCCCCGTCGCCCCACAGGAACCGACGCCCGAACCCGAGGAGAAGCAGACGCGATACTACCGCGGCCAGCCGATCAACGACGACGACGGCGATAAGTGACGACTCTCCGCTACGACTGCTGACGAGACCACCATCGCACGCTGTTCGTCTCTCGCGCTGCTCACGGCTCGCTATCGCTCACCGTTCACAGTTCCGAGGGCCGCTCCCGTTGGTCGCGCCCCTCGCACTCCTCACGGGTCACTACGTTCCCCGCTCGAACGTTCGGAGACCCCTCCGACGCTCGGGCTCTCCTACTCCCCAGTCATCGCCAGCACGTCGTCGAAGAAGCCCAGCGAATCGTGCGGGCCGGGGTTGGCCTCGGGGTGGTACTGACGGGTGATGATGTCGAGGTCGTCGTTCTCCAGCCCCTCGGGGGTGTCGTCGTTGACGTTGATCTGGGTCACGTCGAGCTTTTCGCCGGGGTCGGCGACGGTGTAGCCGTGGTTCTGGGTCGTCATCACGACCTGATTGGTGCGGAGGTCGCGCACCGGCTGATTGACCCCGCGGTGGCCGAACTCCATCTTCTCGGTCTCGCCGCCGAGCGCGTTGGCGACGACCTGCTGGCCGAGGCAGATGCCGGCGAGCGGCACGTCGCCGACGTACGTCTCGACCAGTTCGCCGGCCTGTTCGAAGTTCTGGGGGTCGCCGGGGCCGTTCGAGATGAACAGCAGGTCCGGGTCGACGGCGGCCACGTCGTCTTCGCTCGCGTCGTAGGGGAAGACGTGGACCGTGGCGTCGCGCTCGACCAGCGAGTCGATGATGGAGCCCTTCGCGCCGCAGTCGACGAGCGCGACGGACGCGCCGTCGCCGTCCTCGTTGTAGGACTCCACGTCGTCGACGGAGACCTGTGCGCCGATGTCCGTGTGGTCGGACATGTGCTTGCACTCGTGGAGTTCGTCGAGCGCGTCCTGCTCGGTCACGTCGGGGCCGGCGGCGACGCCGCACTTCATGGCCCCCTCGTCGCGGATCTCGGTGACGATGTCGCGCGTGTCGAGGTGGTCGACGGCGGGGACGCCCTCGGATTCGAGCCACTCCGCCACGTCGTCGGTCATCTCGCGAGCGACGGCCGCGCGCGGGTGGACGCGGTCGGACTCGAAGCGCTCCTCTCGGACGCCGTAGTTCCCGATGAGCGGGTACGAGAACGTCAGGACCTGCTCCTCGTAGGATGGGTCGGTGAGACTCTCCTCGTAGCCGGTGTACGCCGTTGTGAATACCAGTTCGCCGCGAGCGGTGCCGGGAGCGCGTGCGCGCGCCTCGATGACGCGGTCGCCCTCCAGCGCCACGTATGCGTCAGCCATTACGAGATGCGTATACTTTTGTGGGCCATAAGGGTTGCTTTCGAAGCCGAGTTTCGAATTTCGTAATCCTCAAGTCACGACCGGGAGTACCCTCGCATCTCGATGGACGAGCTCGACAGAGAGATACTCTCGATCCTCCGCCGGGACTCCCGAACGCCCTACACGGAGATCGCCGACCAGGTCGGAACGTCCGAGGGAACAGTGCGAAATCGGGTCGAACAGCTCGTCGAAGACGGTGTCATCGAACGCTTTACCGTCGCGACGCGAACCGGAAACGTCAAAGCGATGATCGAGGTCGGCGTCGACGTGAACGTCGACACCAGCGCCGTCAGCGACCGCATCGCCGAGTGGCAGGAGGTCGACTTCGTCTGGCAGGTCTCCGGCGAGGAGGACATCGTAGTCGTCGTCGACGCCGCCGACACCGACGCCGTCAACGGACTCATCACGAAGGCTCGGGAGCTAGAGGAGGTCGTGGGGACGAAGACGAGGCTAATATTGGACGAACGAGTGGGGTGAGCGACAGCGAACCCACTCGGAAAACCGATATTTGCCGAGTGAGGCTAATATTGGACGAGCGCGTCGGCTGAGCCACAGCGAAGCGACGCGCAGAACTGAAATCCGCCGAGTGAGACTGATTTTGGACGAACGCGTCGGCTGAGCCATAGCGAAGCGACGATCTGTCCGCGTGGCTGACATTCATGGTCGTCGCCCCGGTACGGCAGGTATGCAGGTCACGGACCCGTTTTCGGGGGACCTCGCCTCGACGTACGCGCAACTCGCGGAGGACGGCGCGGAGTTCCTCGTCGTGGGAGCGGTCCTCTACTTCCTGGGGCGGTTACTCATCGTGCCGGCCATCCGCTGGGGACTGGATCGGTCGAGAGTCGATCAGACGCTCGAAAGCGCGCTCGGAAGCGCGGCTCACCTCCTCGTCGTCATCCTCGCGGTGGTCGTCGCGGCGAGCGTCGCGGGGTTCCAGGGGACCCTCGCCGGATCGACGCTCGTCGCGGCCGGCGTGACGGTCGCCGTCGGGCTGGCCGCACAGGACGTGCTGGGGAACTTCGTCTCGGGCGTGTTCATCGTCACCGACCCGGACCTGAACGTCGGCGACACCATCGAGTGGAACGGCAAGCGCGGCGTCGTCGTCGACATCGACCTCCGGGTGACGCGCGTTCGGACGCCCGACAACGAGCGGATCATCGTCCCGAACACCGACCTGGCGACGAGCGCGGTGACCAACCGGACCTCGACGGGACCCATCGGAATCTCGTACGACTTCGGCGTCGGCTACGACGCCGACATCGACCAGGTGGAGGCCATCATCAGGAGCGTCGCCCACGACATCGACCACGTCGCGGAGAAGCCGGAACCGGTCGTCGGAGTCGACGAACTGGCCGACACCGCCGTCCTGGTGACCGGCCGCATCTGGATTCCGAACAACCGCCGGAACCGACTACCGAGCGTGCAGTCGGCGTTCGTTCGCGGCGTCCACGAGGCCTGTCGCGCGGAGGGCATCGACCTCAGCGAGACGAGACAGCACACGGTTTCGGGCGACCTGGCGGTTCACGATCCGGCGGAGTCGGTCGACGAGCGCGCCCCGTGAACGGCGATCCGGGTCCGGGTCGGTCACCGACTGTACGATTCGCGGCGTGCCGACGCCACGACGTCGACGACACGTTCGCCCGGACCGCGCCAGTACGGGCCGAAACCGTCCGTACGTTTATATTGGTAGATAAGATGGCAAGTATATGGACGAAAAACGGTTCGTCGTCGCCCTCTTCGGTTTCCTGGTCGCCGTCGTCGTCGGGTTCCTCGCGTTCCGGTTCATCGCCGCGTTCACCGTCTCGGTGTTCCTCTACTACTCGACGCGGCGGTACTACGGCTCCCTGCGGCGGCTCAAACTTCCGGCACGGGTCCGTGCGGTCGTCGTCATGGCGTCGCTCGCGCTCCCGCTGTTGTTGATCGTGAGCTACGCGACCGTGTTGCTCATCGTACAGTCCCGGCAGTTCGTCACCGAGTACGCCCTCATCGACGTGGCCGCGACGCACGTCAGCTGGCTCGACGGAGGGGAGTCCGTCCCGGACTTCACCATCGAGGGGCTGTACACCGCGTATCAGTCGGGACAGCTCTCGCCGTTCGTCACGTTCCTCAGCGAGAACGCGATGGTCCTGACCTCGGTCGTCTCGTCGTTCGTCCTCAATCTGTTCGTCACCACCATCGTCACGTACTACCTCCTGCTCGACGGGCGTCGCATCCGCGAGTGGCTGCTCCGGTTCGACGACGACGCCATCATCCGCGAGTACCTCGAGGCCGTCGACGCGGAGCTCGAGGCGGTCCTGTTCGGGAACCTCCTGAACGTGGTCGCCATCTCGCTCATCGCCATCGCGGCGTTCTCCGGGTACAACGCGGTCGCGCCCGCGGCCGTCGAAGTCCCGTATCCGGCCCTGGCCGGCGCGCTGACCGGCATCGCCAGCCTGATTCCCGTCGTCGGGATGAAGGTCGTCTACCTCCCGCTGACCGGAATCGCGGCGCTGCCGGCGCTGCTCGACGGCGAGTCCGCGCTGCTGGTGTACGTGCTCGGCTTCCTGCTCGTCGCCGTGGTCGTCGTCGACACCGTCCCCGACCTGGTACTCCGACCGCTCCTCAGCGGCGAGGACACGCACGTCGGGCTCCTGATGCTCGCGTACACGCTCGGGCCGGTGGTGCTCGGGTTCTACGGGCTGTTTTTCGCCCCGATACTGCTCGTCGTTGGACTGACGTTCGCGAACACGGCGTTACCGCGCCTTCTCGGGGCCGACGAGCCCGAGACGCTGGCGTCGAACCAGATGCGACTCGACGACTTCCGATAGCCGTCAGTTCGACTCGCCGGTCAGGCCGTCGAGCAGGTGTATCGCGCCGTGCTTGTCCAGCGGGTCGTTTGCGTTCCCGCAGTGGGGCGACTGCACGCAGGCCGGACAGCCGTCGGCGCAGTCACACGAGCGCAGCATCGACAGCGTCGTGTCCATCAGCGGACCGATGTCGTGATACCCGGCGCGCGTCAGTCCGATGCCGCCGGGATAGCCGTCGTAAACGAATATCGTCGGTTCATCGGTGTGTGGGTGAAGCGGCGTCGAGAGGCCGCCGATGTCGCCGCGGTCACAGAGGTACTCGAAGGGGAACATCGATATCATCGCGTGTTCTGCGGCGTGGATCGACCCGGGGAAGTCGCCCGCGCCGCCGTCGGTGGCCGCGTCGCCGGATTGCCCGTCGCCGCTCCCGACATCGGGCCCGTACGCGCCGCGGCGAATCTGGGCTTCCAGTTCGGACGGGACGGTGTGGTACAGCGCCTTCGTCTCGAGCGTCGTCTCGGGCAGGTCGAGCGCGCGCTGGCCGAGCACCTCCCCCGAGGAGCCGTCCCGGCGCTCGTAGCCGGTTATCTGCTTGCGCATCGTCACCGAGGCGAAGCGGACCGACACGTCCTCGCGGGCGGGCAGTCGCCGCTCGTCGAGGTCGGCCTCGACGGTGATGGTCTTGTCGTGCAGCACGCGCGTGAAGTAGTCGGCCCACGTCCGGGACAGCTCGGCGACGCCGGTCGCGAGGTCGAGGTCGGTCACCTCGTAGCGCCGGCCCTGGTGGTGGTAGATCGCGCCGGGATGGGCGTCGCGCAGGGCGTCCTCGAAGGGGAGTGTCGCGATCACGTCGCCCTTCGCCACCAGTTTCACCTCGCGGTCGTCGACCGTCCGGAGGTTCATCTCGTGGTGCGGGCTGCCGGTGCCGAGCCAGCGGATTCCCTGGTCGGTCTGGCGGCGGTCGAGCGAGCCGGCGGACTCCAGGTCCGCGACCACGTCGGGAAACCGCTCACCGAAGTGTCGGTCGTCGTCGGGCGAGAGCCAGTTCTCGCAGGCGGCCGCGTGGACGTGATCGGGAAGCAACTGCTCGTTCTCGGGGTTCGTCACGGCCTGCTCGGCCCCGGTCTCGAACAGCGCGTCGGGGTTGCGCAGGACGTACTGGTCCAACTGGTCCTCGCCGCCGACGAGCGCGACGAGCGCCGGGTCGGTGCCGCGCCCGGCCCGTCCGGCCTGCTGGAACGCCCGCATCCGCGTGCCGGGGTAGCCGTCGAGCAGGACGGCGTCCAGGCCGCCCACGTCGACGCCGAGTTCGAGCGCGCTGGTCGACCAGACGCCCCGGAGGTCGCCGGACTGCAGGCCCCGTTCCAGTTCGCGGCGGCGCTCGTCGGTCAGCGCGGCCTGGTACGCGCCGACGGCGTCCGCGAGGTCGTGCTCGCCGCGGTCGCGGAGTTCGTCGGCGCTGTCGCTGGCGTAGCGCTCGGCGGTCTGGCGCGACCCGGCGAAGACGACCGTCTGGAGGCCCCGCTCGACGAGGTCGACGAACAGCCGCCTGGTCTCGACGTGGTTCGACCGCCGGCGACCGCTCCCCCAGCCCTCGCCCTCGTACTCGGGCGGGTTCCACAGCAGCCAGTGGCGCGGACCGCTGGCGCTCGCGTCCTCGTCGACCAGCGCGAACGACGCCTCCGACTGGCCGGTGACGGCCGCGGCGTGTTCGACGGGGTTGCCGATGGTGGCCGAGCAACAGACCCACTCGGGGCCGCCGGCGGTCCCGCCGTCGCTCCCCGCATCGAAGCGCTCGGCGACCCGCCGGAGGCGGCGCATCACGAGCGAGACGTGGCTGCCGAAGACGCCGCGGTAGCCGTGGACCTCGTCGATCACGACGGTTTCGAGGCGCTGGAAGAACCAGTCCCACAGGCGGTAGGCGTGGGGCAGGATGCCGTAGTGGAGCATGTCCGGCGTCGTCAGCAGGACCGTCGGCTGGCGCTCTCGAATGGCCTCCTTCTCCGATTTGGACTGGCGGCCGGTGTACTGCGCGACCGAGACGCCGGAGGCGAAGCCCAGGCCCCGCGCCAGGTCCGAGAGCGTCTCTGTCTGGTCGTTGATGAGCGCGACCTGCGGCGCGACGTACAGCGCCGTCGCGCGCCGCTCCAGTGCGCGCTCGAACGCGGGGACGGTGTAGGCGAGGCTCTTGCCGCTGGCCGTCTCGGTCGCGAGCACGACGTTCTCGCCGCCGCGGACGGCCTCGATGGCCGCGACCTGGTGGGCGTAGAAGTCCTCGATGCCCTCGTCGGCGAGCACGCCGGCGAGGCGGTCGTCCACGTCGCAGTCGGCCGTCCGCCCGGAGTGCCCGGGGACCGTCCGCTCGTCGACGATCTGGCCCTCGTAGTAGGGACGCTCGCGGAGCCACGCGATGGTGTCGTCCACGGGCGGGCTACGGGGACGGGGAGTATCGGTGTTGCTGTTTTTCGGCCCCGCGACCTCCGGTGGCCGACGCCCGATCAGTCGGTCGAGGACTGACCGAGGGGCGCGGCCGCGTCGGCCTCGGCGGCGGGCGGTGGCAGGGTCGCGACTGCGGTCGGCAACGCCGCCAGCGGTACCGTATCGCGGACGGTCACTGGATGGGCGTCGCCGCGCGGTCCGTCGCTCCTGTCGGCCTCGACGCCGATGCGGACACGGCCAGCCTCGACCACCGACGCGTTCCCGTCACCCACCGTTCCCGCGACCACGACGGCGTCGGCGGCCCGGGCGAGGGCGACCGCGCGCTCGCGTGCCGCGTCGTCGATGCCTGTGAAGGCCGGGACCGTCACCGCCTCGCAGCCGAGGTCGGCCGCGCGCTCGGCGGCCGCGTCGCCGGCCGGAACGACCCCCACGCTCACCCGGCAGTCGGCCCCGACCAGTCTCGCCACGGCGTCGGCCGCCGGCGCGCCGGTCCCGACGACGTGGACCCGCCGGTCGACCGACTCCCGCTCGGCCAGCGGCGTCACCAGCGGCGCGTCGGTTCCGGGCTGGGTCGTCACCAGCGTCGCCGCGTCGAAGGCGTCCCGGAGCGTGTCGCTAGTGAGCACGTCGCTCGGACGGCCAGCGGCGCGGACCGCCCCGTCGGCGAGCAACACCAGTTCGTCGCAGTACCGCGCCGCCAGATTGAGGTCGTGGATGGCGGCGACGGCCGTCTTCCCGTCGGCGACGAGCGAGCGGACCAGTTCGAGCGTCCGGACGGCGTGGTTGACGTCCAGGTTCGCCGTCGGCTCGTCGAGCAGGAGGAGCGGCGTCTCCTGGGCCAGCGCCCGCGCCAGCAGGACGCGCTGGCGCTCGCCGCCGGAGAGCGAGGTGAACGGCCGGTCGGCGAATCGGTCGACGCTCGCGCGTTCCATCGCCGTCTCGACGGCGCTGTGGTCGCGCTCGCCCATCCGGTCGAAGCGCCCGAGGTGGGGCGTCCGCCCCATCTCGACGGTCTGCCTGACAGTGAAGTCGAAGGAGAGGTCGGTCCCCTGGGGCGTGCTCGCGACGAGGCGGCCGACTTCCTTCGCCGAGCGGTCCGAGACCGGGTCGCCGTCGACGCGGACCGTCCCGCGGTCCGGCTCCAGCGTCCCCTTGACCGTCCGCAGGACCGTCGTCTTGCCCGCGCCGTTGGGACCGACGAGGCCGACGAGGGTCCCGCGGTCCACCCTGAAGTCGACCCCCGAGAGCACGCGCTGGTCGCCGAAGGTCACGGAGAGGTCGGCCACGTCGAGCATCGGCCCGCGGCGGTCCGACGTCGGGTCCGCGTCGCCCCCGGTCCCGCTCACAGCTCTCGCACCTCCCGCTTGCGAAGCAGGTACAGGAAGAAGGGCGCGCCCAGTGCAGCCGTGACGATGCCGACGGGGACCTCGGCGCTGCCCGAGCGCGCGAGCGTGTCCGTCGCGACGAGGAACGAGGCCCCCGCGAGCGCCGCCGTCGGGAGCAGGATTCGGTGGTCCGGGCCGACGAGCAGGCGCATGACGTGGGGGACGATGAGGCCGACGAAGCCGATGATCCCGGCGACGGCGACGCCGGCGGCCGTGACGACCGACGACAGCGCGAGCAGGACCCGCTTGGTCCGCTCGACCTCGATGCCGAGGCTCTGGGCGTCCTCCTCGCCCAGCAGCATGACGTTCAGGTCGCGGGCGTAGGCCAGTAAGACGACGAACGGCACGGCGACGAGGATGACGCTGGTGGTCACCTCCGGCCACGACGCGCCCTTGAGGTGCCCCATCAGCCAGAACAGCGCCCGGCGGATGCTCTCGCCGCTGTGTAAGAGGAGGAATGAGACGACCGCGCCGAGGAACGTCTGGACGGCCACGCCGGCGAGCAGCAGCGTCGCGACGGGCGTCTCGCCGTTGCGCGTCGCGATGAGGTAGACGCCGAAGGCGGCGAGGACCGCCCCCGCGAAGGCCGCGCCGCGCAGACCGAGGCCGAGCGGAATCGCGACCGGCGCGACGATGTAGCCGACCGCGCCGACCGCCGCGCCGGAGGAGACGCCGATGATGGAGGGGTCGGCCATCGGGTTCCGGAAGATTCCCTGCATGATGGTGCCCGCCGCGGCGAGCGAGAAGCCGACCACCGCGCCGAGCAGGATGCGGGGCAGGCGGACCTGCATCACGATTTGCGTCTGGAGGTCCGTGACGGGATAGGCGAACAGGCGGGTCGTTGACACGTCGAGCGCGGGCCCGGAGAGGGAGACGCCGGTCGGGACGGCCACGGCGTTGAGAAGGACCTTCGCGACCGCGCCCGGCGGAATCCACACCGGGCCGATTCCGGCGCTCACCGTCACCACGCCACAGAGGACGGCGGTGAGGCCGGCCGACCACCCGACGGTACGCCCCGCGAAACGCATGTATGAAACCCCAGTTGCAGTAGATAAGTATTTATTGCTCCTGGCGCCCGCCTACAGTATGTCACGACTCTCGCCAGCGGTTATCGGTCTCTTGCTCGTGGTCTCGCTCGTCGGGGCCGCCCCGGCGTCGGGGACGACCGCCGCCCAGTCGGATACTTGCTCGTTCCCGGTGACGCTGACCGACGCGACCGGGACAGAGGTCACCATCGAGGAGCGCCCGGAGCGCGTCACGACGACGAACCCGTCGGCCGCCCAGACGATGTGGGAAATTGGCGGCCGGTCGCAGGTCGTCGGGCTGACGCAGTACGCCGGCTACCTGGAGGGGGCGGAGAGCCGGACGAACGTCTCGGCCAGTTTCGGCGTCAACGTCGAGAAAGTCGTGGGCACGAACCCGGACCTGGTGCTCGCGCCGAACGCCAGCGCCGGCGACGTGGAGCCGCTCCGACAGGCCGGCCTGACGGTGTATCACTTCCGCGCGGCGACGACTATCGACGACATCCGCGAGAAGACGGCGACCACCGGTCGCCTGACCGGGAACTGCGGGGGCGCGGCCGAGGCCAACGCCTGGATGGACGCGAACGTCGAGGCCGTCGGTGCGGTGACCGCCGACGTCGATGACCGCCCGAAGGCGCTGTACCCGCTGGGGAGCGGCTACGTCGCCGCCGGAAACACGTTCATCAGTTCGCTCATCGAACTCGCGGGCGCGGAGAACGTCGCGGCACGGAACCACACGGAGTACCCGCAACTCAGCGACGAAGTGATTCTGCAACTGGATCCCGAGGTACTGTTCGTCACCGAGAACTCGGCCGACATCGCCAGCACGGAACCCTACGCGAGCACCACCGCCGGCGAGCGGAACGCGACGGTGGTCCTGCAGGTGCGGAACCTCAACCAGCCCGCGCCCCGCAGCGTCGTCAACGTCGCGCACAACGCCACCGCACAGCTCTATCCGGACCGCTACGACGCCGACAGCTACGTCCCCCGGTCGGACGTGTCGGTGACGCCCACCGAGACGGAAGCCGGTGACGTGACCGGAACGGCGACGACCACCGCGACCCAGACGAGCGAGCCGACGCCCGCGGACCACACGCCGAGCACGGACCGGCCCACGACCGACGCGAGCGGCCCCGGATTCACCGCCGTCGGGGCGCTCGCCGGTCTGCTCGCGCTCCTCTGCACACTCGGCGTCCGACGGCGGGAGGACTAGCGTGGACAAGCAGGCCGTCCGAGAGCGGGTGTGGGACGCGCTGGAGGAGCGCGGCGTCGCCCGCTTCCCGTTCCCGCCCCACGACCGGATTCCGAACTTCGAGGGCGCGGGGACGGCCGCCGAGCGCCTGACCGAGACGCCGGTCTGGGACGCGGCGGAGACGGTGAAGGCGAACCCCGACGCGCCGCAGTTGCCGGTCCGGCGGGCGGCGCTCCGGGCGGGCAAGACGGTGTACATGGCCGTGCCGCGCCTGCGGGACGAGCGGTGTTTCTACGAACTCGACCCCGCGGAACTGGACGACGTCGAGGCCGCGCCGGCGGTGTCGAACGTCGCGGACCACGCGCGCCAGGTCGGGCCCGAGGCCGTCGGGAGCGTCGACCTCGTCGTCTCGGGGTCGGTCGCGGTCACCGAGGACGGCGCGCGCGTCGGCAAGGGCGAGGGGTACAGCGACCTCGAGTACGCCGTGCTCCGTGAACTCGGACTCGTCACGGCGGACACGCCGGTGGCGACGACGGTCCACGAACTGCAGGTCGTCGGCGGGCCGGAGGGCGTCGTCGACGCGGCCGTCCCCGTCGACGACCACGACGTCCCGATGGACTGGGTGGTCACGCCCGAGCGCACCGTCGAGACGGAGACGCCACACGGGCGACCGACGGGGGTCGACTGGGACGCGCTCGCCGACGACCGAATCGCCGAGATGCCGGTCCTCGCCGCGCGTCGGCCGGACCGCTCCGACGACGAGTGAGGGGCGAGTTCGGCCGCTAGGATGCCTGAGCGCGGATCGAACCGGTCAGTAGTGCTTTATGTTCTCACACGGTACTGTTGGTATGGATTCTCCCGTGACGACCGGTACGCAGCACGGGACACGCGAGCGACCCGGTCCGCTTCGGGTCGTCTACGTTGACGGCGACGACGGCGACGCGTCCACGGTTCGCACGGCGCTTTCGGCGGCCGACGACGAGTTCGCGGTGACGGTGTGCGAGACGGCCGACGACGCGCTCGCGGTGCTGTCAGACGGCCCCGTCGACTGCGTCGTCAGCGAGTATCAGTTGCCGGACCGAGACGGCGTGGCGCTGCTGCGAGCGGTCCGCGACAGCCACCCGACGCTCCCGTTCCTCCTCTTTACCGACGCCGGGGACGAGCGCGTCGCCAGCGCCGCCATCTCCGCCGGCGTCACGGACTACCTGTCGAAGTCGCCGCTCGACGAGCAGACGGCGGTACTCCGCCAACGTATCGCCGCCGCGGTGTCGGAGCGCCAGGCGGAGACGCGCATCCTCGACCGCATGACCGACGCGTTCTTCGCCCTGAACGAGAACTGGGAGTTCACCTACCTCAACGACCGCGGCCGACAGGTCATCTCGGACGCGGCCGAGGGGACGGCCGGCGACGACCTGCTCGGACGCGACATCTGGGAGGCGATTCCCTCGGCGGTCGGGACGGAGTTCTACGAGCAGTACCACCGGGCCATGGGCGAGCAGGAGGCGGTCTCCTTCGAGGCGTACTACGACCCGCTGGAGACGTGGTTCGAGGTGAACGCCTACCCCTCGAAGACGGGGCTGTCGGTGTACTTCCGGGACGTCACCGAGCGCCGCGAGCACGAGCGCGAACTCGGACAGCGCGAGGAGACGCTCAGGGAGACGTACCGCGTCGTCTCGCGGAAGGACATCGACCTCGAAGCGAAGGTCGAGCGGTTGCTCGACATCGGACGCGAGGCCCTCGGGACCGACGTCGCCGCGCTCTCGCGCATCGAGGGCGACACCTACGTCTTCGAGGTCGTCCGGGACCCGACGGGCGAGACGGCGGCCGGTGACACCGTCCCGCTGACGGCGACGAACTGCGAGCGGGCGGTCGTCGAGGAAGAGACGCTCGTGCTCGCGGACATCGCCGCTGACGCCCCGGACCTGACCGACCGCGTAGGGTTCACCGAGATGGGCATCACCTGCTATCTCGGAACGCCGGTCGTCGTCGACGGCGAGGTGTACGGCACCTTCTGCTTCTACGACACGGAGCCGCGCGAGCCGTTCACCGACTGGGAGATCACGCTCGTGGAACTGATGGGCAACTGGGTCAGCTACGAGCGCGAGCGCGAGCGCCACCGCGAGGCGCTCACCCGCGAGCGAAACCGGCTCGAAGACTTCGCCAGCGTCGTCAGCCACGACCTCCGCAATCCGCTCAACGTCGCGTTCGGCCGACTCGAACTCATCGCCGCCGAGTACGACGGGGACCCCGAGCACGTCGACGCGGCCCGTCGCGCGCTCGAGCGGATGGACGAACTCATCGAGGACGTGCTCGCGATGGCCCGCGGCGGCGACAGGGTCGTCGACGCCGCGGAGGTGGCGCTCTCGGACGTCGTCACCGCCGCCTGGGACACCGTCGAGTCTGGCGACACGACGCTCGACCTCGTGGACGAGGACGCGCGAATCACGGGCGACGGGACCCGGCTCCAGCAGCTGTTCGAGAACCTCTTTCGAAATGCCGTCGAACACGGCGGCGAGTCCGTCACCGTCCGCGTCGGGACGCTCCCGGACGGCCGGGGCTTCTTCGTCGAAGACGACGGACCCGGCCTCCCCGAAGGCGACCGCGAACAGGTGTTCGGGCGCGGCTACACCACGAGCGAAGCGGGAACCGGCTTCGGCCTCGCCATCGTCTCGGAGATCGCCGAGGCCCACGGCGGCGCGGTCAGGGCGACCGAGAGCGCGGCCGGCGGGACGCGTATCGAGGTGACCGGCATCGAGACCGGGTGACCGCCGTCAGGACTCCAGTTCGGCCACACAGTCCCGGATCAGGCCGTCGACGTTCTCGGGCAGCGTCGGGTGGTAGGCCCGGTCCGGCAGGTCGCGCACGTCCAGTCCAAGTTCGACGACCATCTGGAACGTCTTGGCGAAGCTGTCGGCGTGGTAGTGCATCCCCTGCCAGCCGAGCACGGTCCCGTCGTCGGCGTCGACGACCAGCTTTCCGAGCCCCTCGGGGACGTCCTTGGACTTGAACACGCCGTCGTCGCTGGCCTGGCGCGTCGCGGTCACAACGTCGTAGCCCGCCTCTTTCGCGGTCTGCTCGTTGTGCCCGACGCGGGCGAACGGGTAGACACCGAGCCCGGAGAAGATGACGTGGTGGTGGACGTTCTCGTACGCCTGGGGCGTCGCGCCGGCCTCCTGCCGGAGGATGTTCTCGGCGGCGGTGAAGCCCTGCTCCTTGGCGACGTGGAGGATCGGTTCCTTGCCGTTCACGTCGCCGACGGCGTAGACGTGGTCGGCGTCGCGGGTCTGCATCGTGTCGCGCGCCCAGTCGCCCTCCGCGGAGATGGACGTGTTCTCCAGCCCGAGCCCCTCGACGGTGGGCCGGCGGCCGGTAAAGAGAAACAGCTGGTCGGCCTCGAAGGCCTCCTCGCTCCCGTCGTCGTACTCGACGGTGAGGCGGACGCCGCCGTCGTCGGTCGGTTCGAGTGCCTTCTCGTGGCAGTTCGTCGGGATGGTCACGTCCCAGTTGTCCTCGTAGATGTCGAGGGCCTCGTCGCCGAAGGCCGGGTCGGCCTCGTCGATGGGGCGGTCGTCGTGTTCGACCACGGTGAGTTCCATCCCGCCGGCCTCGGCGAGGTACGGGACCATCTCCATCCCGATGTAGCCGAATCCCATCACGATGCCGGAGTCGGGGAACTCGGTGGCGTCGAGCACGTCCGCGCTCGACATGAAATCGACGTCGTCGATGCCGGGCGTGTCCGGGACGTTCAGGCTGGAGCCGGTGGCGACGACGACGTAGTCGGCCTCGTACTCCTCGCCGCCCGCGCGGACGGTGTGGTCGTCGACGAACGTCGCGGTGTCGTGGACGAACGTCACGTCCTCGCGCTCGGCCATCTCGTGGATGGATTCGCGGCGGTAGCCGGCCCACTCCAGCACGTGGTCGTCCTTGCGCTCGACGACGGCCTCCAGGTCGACGTCAGGCACGTCGCCGACCAGGCGCTCGTCGTGGCGCGCCTGGAAGCGGTGTGCGCCCGCTGAGAGGACCTCTTTCGACGGCATACACCCGCGGAGGATGCAGAGCCCGCCGCCGGGGTCGCCGTCGTCGATGAGCGTGAGTTCGATTCCCTCTTCGTCGACGAGTTCGCCGGCGACGGCGGCCCCCGCGCTGCCGTACGCGCCGATGATGACGACGTGAGTCATATCGAGGGCTAGGGCGACGCCGCGGGATAAAGGCTTCAATGCCGTGTCCGCGACGGACACGACCGGTCGGCGTTCGCAGTCAGCGGGGGAGACGGGGACGGCGGGCCGCCTCAGTCGTCGCTATCGATGGGTTCGGGGCGGCGCGCCCCGCCGAACGAGAACAGGTCGCCGAGCGAGCCATGCGCGTTGAGCAGGCGGTCCCAGACCACCAGCACCGAGGGGAGCACCAGCAGCGACGTGATGAACGCGTAGGCGATGGACAGCGCCGTCAGGATGCCGAACTGGCCGATGGCGGGGAACACCGCCAGCGCGAGGACGCCGATGCCGAACACCGTCGTGAGCATGCTGCTGAACAGCGCCCCGCCGGTCCCGCGAACCGTGCGGTCCAGTGCCGTTTCGAGGTCGTTCTCGGCGTACTCGTCGGCGAAGCGGTGGGTGACGTGGACCGAGTAGTCCACGCCGAGCCCGATGGTGATGGCGAGCATCGTCGCCGTGAGCGCGTTGAACGGAATCGCGAGGAGGCGCATGGTGCCGGCCAGCCAGGCCACCGTGACGACGACCGGGACGACGTTCGCGAGACCGAGCGACGGCCGCCCCTCGAGGACGTAGTAGATCAGGACGAGGAACACCGACGCTCCGGCCAGCGCGATGGCCAGCGACTGGATGGCCGACTCGAAGATCAGGTCGGCCACGGCCTGGAAGACGACGATGGAACCGGTCGCGGTGGCCTGATAGCGGAAGTCGTCGGCCACTTCGCGGGTGTCGTCGGCCACCTCGGAGTCGCTGGCGTCGGACTCGACAGTGTAGACGACGCGCGCACTCCGGTAGTCCTCGGAGAGGTAGTTCAGCGTCCGCTCGCGGGACGAGGAGTCGAGCAGGTACTCGTAGATCGTTTCGAGGTTGTCGTCGGGGACGCCGTTGTCGTTGCGGTCGTTTCGCGCGACGAGCTGGCGGAACTCCGGGTCCTCGTCGGCCCGGTCCTGAATGACGGTCACGATGGAGGTCGAGTCCGCTCGGCCGTCCTCGCGGACGAACGACTCGGGCGGGTCGTCGCCGGCGCGATACATCTGTTCGAGCGCCGAGTCCTGCCGCATCGGCCCCTCGACGTATATCGTCGCCTGGCTCGACTGCGTCGTGGCGAAGTTGTCCTCGAGGTAGTTCAACACCCCCGTGACGGTGTAGTCGTTCGGGGCGAACGGCTCGGGGAGGGCCTCGACGAAGTCGGGATTCTCCTCCGGCGGGAGGAAGTCCTCCTGAGTGAACGACGTGGAGACGCCGGTGGCGTAGTAGCCAGCCCCGGCGGTGGTGACCAGGATTATCAGCAGGAAGACGACCGGCGTCCGCTCGGCGATGACGACGCCGCCGCGCAGGACCCCGCCGAGGGCCGACCCCTCGGAGCCCAGCGGGCTCTCGCTGAACGTGGGGATGGGGTACCGCTGGCGGAGGCGGTCCAGTTCCACCTTCGCGGCCGGCAGGAAGACGCCGAAGATGAAGAACGTGAACGTGATTCCGACGGAGGCGACGTAGCCGAAGTCCTGAATCGGCGGGAGCGAGCTGGTGAGGTTCGCCGCGAAGCCGATGACGGTCGTCCCGGTGACGATGAAGAACGCGACCAGCAGCTGGTCGGTCGTGATCCGCATCGAGGTCGCGACGGACTCGCCGGCCTCGCGCTCCTCGCGGTAGCGGTTGACCGCGTGGATGCCGAAGTCGATACCGACCGCGAGCAACAGCGGCGGCACGGCGATGAGCATCTGCGAGAAGGGGATTCCGGCGAGCCCCATGAAGCCGAACGTCCAGATGACGGCCATGAACAGCGCCAGCAGCCCGAGCGCCATGTCGGCCAGGTCCCGGTACGCGATCATCAGGAACAGGAGGATGAACAGCACGGCCGCGGGAACGGTGAGGATGAGCGAGTCGACGACGACGCTCGAGAACTCCTCGGCGACGATCCCGCTCCCGAAGACCGTGATGCTCCCGTGAGCCGCGGACTGGATTGTGAAGTCGGCCTGTTTCTGGATGCTCGTCAGCGGGCTGGAACCGCCCTGGCCCGACCCCGAGGAGATGCCCGCCGGGACCTCGTGGGTGACGACGCCGATGGTCGCCGACGCCGTGGCCGACCGTCGGTTGAAGTCGGTGCTCAGCAGCGACCTGAACCGCGGACTCTCCTCGGCGGCGCTCCGGACGGCGGCGTCGATTTCGCTGCTCGTCGCGGACTCGACGGCATCGATCTGCTGTTCGGTCGTCGTCGCGTCGGGGTCGAGCTCCTGGGCGACGATGCTGGCCGCGCTCGACGTCGACGTGACCCGGAGGCTCGGGTGTTGCTCGACGCGGTACTGGGACTCGAGCATCCGCAACAGCGCCGGTTTCGAGAGGACGTTGGTCTCGCGCTGGATGAGCTGCGTGCTGCCGGTGTCCGGCGAGAAGGTCGGCGAGAACTCCTCGTTGACGCGGGTGAACGCCTCCTCGGCCGGGAGGTCCGTCGTGAACTGTGACGTCCCGGCGTTGGTCGAGACGCTCCCGAGGCCGGCGCTGAACACCACCGTCACGAGCAGGAAGATGACGACCACCTTCCGCGAGTCGTTGACGATGCGGTCGTCGGCCCAGTCGATGTAGCGCTGGTAGTCCATGCGTCAGCGGAACCTGAAGTACCCGCCGATGGCGAGGACGGCGACGATGGCGACGCCGATAATCGCGGTCAGCGGCGTGCCGCCACCGCCGGTGTTGGTCACGGAGATGGGGAGCCGATACGTATCAGACACCGGGGTGTCACCGTCGGGCTCCTCGTACTGGAAGTCGACCGAGACGGGGTAGTCCTTGGTCATCGCGCCCCCGCTGGCGCTGATGCCGAATTCGATGGTCGCGGACTCGCCCGGTTCGAGGGAGCTGACGAACGCCTGATCGTCGGAGACCGAGATCGGCGACTCGGCGAACAGTTTCGCCTCGATGTTCGTCAGCGTCTCGTTGGCCCGGTTCGTGATGGTCACGTCGAACGTGCCGGAGCCGCCGACGTCGACCGACGCGTTGGACGTCTGGAGGTCGAACTCGTCGGCGCTTCCCGCGACGTTCTGCTGGATCTCGATGGTGTCGCTCTCGCGCTTGTCGCCCTCGTTGTTACGGTAGTTGGCGACGAAGTCGAACTGCCGCGGGCCGGCGTCGGCGTTGTCGGACACGTCGGCGTCGAAGGCGACGGTCGCTGACTCGCCCGGTTCGAGGTCCCCGACGGCGTACTGGGTCACTTTCGGCGAGATGTTCTGGTGGTCGCTCGTCCAGTGGAGGACGACGTTACGCACCGGCTTGTCGCCGGTGTTCGTCAGGGAAGCCTCGAGCGTCCCGTCGTCGCCAGCCTGCAGCGTCGACCGGACGTCTCCGAGGGCGAACGACTGCTCGGGCTCGGGCCGGAGTCCGAGGGCGATGTTCTCGTCGGCCCCCGAGTCGCCCTCCGGATCGTTGTAGCCGACGGACGCGGAGATGGCGTAGCCCCGGACCGAGGCGTCGCCGCTGGCCGACGCCTCGACGCTGACGGTCCGCGTCTCGCCCGGTTCCCACGTCCCGACGTACTGGGAGGCGGACTCGGACTCGCCGAAGGTAATCTCGCTGCTCTGGGAGGTCAGCGACACCGTCGCGTCGCGCACGGTCACCGGACCGTCGTTGCGGAAGGTGACGTTGTACGTGCCGGAGTCGTCGACGGCGACGCTGCTCTCGATACCGCGGACGGAGAACGTCTGCTCGCGGGCAGGGGTGATACCGATCGAGGAGGCGGTGGCGTGCTTGCGGACGCCGTCGGTGTCGTCGAAGTCCACTTTGAGGTCGAACTGGTACGGCTCGGACCTGGTGTCCTGACTCGCGGTGACGCGGTAGCGGAGGGTCCGCTGTTCGCCTGATTCCCAGGTGTCGACGAACCGCGAACTGCTGGTGTCGCCGCCGATGGTGAGTTCGGAGTTCGTCGATTCCAGCGTCACCGAGGCATCGCGAGCGGACTTGTCACCGGTGTTCTCGACGGTGACCGCGACCGTTCCGGTCGAGCCGACGCGCGCCCCGGAGTCGACGGACACGACGTCGAACGCCGCGTCGTCGTCGATCTCGAGGTCGAGTTCGATCCGCTCTGTGGCGGTGTCTTCATCGCGCGTGCCGTCGCTCTCGGAGATGTAGCTCGTGTACTCGTACTTGACGACGACGGGTACCGTGTAGGTCCCGGGCTTGGCGTCGTCCTTGACGCTGATGTCGAAGGAGATGGGCTCGGTCTTGCCCACGGGGACGGAACCGACGGCCTGCTTGTTGGTCGTCACCGTGATCGGCGCGTCGCCGTCGTTGACGTTGACGGTCGTACCGCGCGCGGTCGTCACCTCGCTGGTGGTGACGGCCTGCGAGGACGGACCGGAGTCGACGGTCCCGCTGTTGACGAGGACGACGTCGAGCGTCGTCTCCTCGCCGGGCGCGACGGTGTTGTCGACGAAGGTTGCATCGAAGTCGGGACTGCCGGTGACGGCGGCGAGCGCGGTCCCGGATCCGAGGAGCATTGCGACGACTGCCAGCGTGGCGATAGTTCGTAGTTTCATGCGTGGGGACACAGACGGTTGCGGGAACGGTTCGGGTGTACCATGGTTGTAAAGCGGTGATTCGGCCGGAGCGTCGGTCGCTGAAACGGCTACGGATTCGAGCACCCCCGTGTTGACCGAACGCTATCCGACTCCGTACGTCGAACGAACGTTCGGTCATCTATCAACGTTGTGGTTCTCGCACAGTAGGAAGGTATATAGGTACCGACCGAATATTCGGTCGGGATGAGTGATGGTATTCCGTTCGCCGGGGATCCGGAAGACTCCCGCGAGGCGATCATGCGGGCCACGTTCTGCGCCCTGCAGGAATACGGGTACGCCGGGCTCTCGATTCAACGCATCGCGGACGAGGCCGACCTCAGCAAGTCAACGTTTTACCACCACTTCGACGGGAAAGACGACCTCCTGTTGTCGTTCCAGGAGTTCATGTTGGCGCAGTTCGATAAGATCGTCCAGCTCGAATCGACGGGCGACCCGGAGCGGGACCTGCGGACGTTGATCGGATTCATCCTCGACGACCTCCCCGACTACGGCGAGATGCCGGAGAAAGACGCGGTGCTCCGGTCGCTCGTCGAACTCCGCGCCCAGGCGGTCCAGGACGCCGAGTTCCGCAAGAAGTACGCCGAGACCGACGAACAGTTCGCGAAACGGTTCGAGCGCCTCATCCGCGACGGCATCGAACGGGGCGAGTTCGCCGAGGTCGACCCGGAGCGGACGTCCCGGATGCTGTTGACCATCCTGCACGGGGCCATCCTCCAGCACGCGACTCGGGACGACGACCCGGCCGTCGAGATCCGCGAGAGCATCGACGAGTACATCGACCAGCGGCTCGTCGTCGAGGACGCGCACAGTACCGATTGAAGCGATGTCACACTTACCGCACTGTCAGCGCGCGGTCAGGCGAACAGTGGGGTTCACTCCGCCGATCAGATTGGCCCGCGGCTGATCGAGCGGTGTGTCTCCACCAGTTCCTCGAAGTCGTCGTGTTCCGCTTCGAGGACCGCTTCGAGTTCCGCGGCGCGCTCTCTGAGCGCCGTGTACTCCGCGCTGGATTCGAGTTGACGCGCGGACTTCTCTCGTTCCAGTACCGCGAGCTTCGACGTGATCTCGAAGAACTCGTCGAGCCGGTCGTCCTCGCCGGGCCGGTCGAGGTGCTGTTCGAGCGCCGCGATCAGGGTCGACTGCTCGACCGGTTTCTGGAGGTAGTCGTCGAAGGCCATCTCCAGGATGTTCAGGTCCGGGTCGACGGCGGTCAGCATGATTACGACGCCGTCGTAGCCGCGCTCGCGGAGGCGCGAAAGCACCTCGTCACCGTCTATGTCCGGCATCCGGCGGTCGAGGAGGACCGCGTCGAACTCCGGACCCGCGGCGTCGAGCGCCGCCGCGCCGCCGTAGACGACCGTCGTCTCGTAGTGGTGGCCGAGCTTCAGCGCCTGCGTGTCGGCGACGTCGTGCTCGTCGTCCACGACGAGGACGTGAGGCTGACCGGCTGTAGGTCGTGACACGACACCCTGAATAGGGCGTTCGCGCGTATATGTCTTATCGGCGAGCCGTTCTCGAAAAGTGTTAACCGATGGCCCGCAGAGAATCAACCGATGGATGGAGAGTCGGGGGGTACCGGGAGTGGAACGCACCGCCTCGGGAGTCTTGCGGCCGCGGTCGGGTGGATCGGTGCGGGAGCAATATCCGTCGCGACCGTCGCGCTGGTCGTCCAGTCGGTCGTCGGACTGGCGCTCTCCCAGGAGGTGACCGTCGGCCTCGGGCTCGCCATGGGGGGCGGCCTCGGCGGCGTGTCCTACCTCATCGCCACCGACGACGACGAGCGCGTCGACGAGACCATGACGGTGTCGACGGAGCCAGACCCGACGCCGGACCCACAGCCGGCCGACCTCTTCGAGGGGCACCCGGACCCGGTCCTGTACTTTGCGGATGAGGGCCACGGCCCGGTCGTGCGAGCGGCGAACGAGGCCTTCGGGACCGCGTTCGACGTACCGGCCGACCGGGTCGGCGGGACCGCCCTCTCCGAAGCGCTCCTCGTGGCCGGCATCGACGAGGTGGACGCCGAGACGGTTCGCGACGAGACCCTCGACACCGTCGTGCTCTCGACGGCACCGGACGAACCGACGCGCTTTCGCCTGCGTACCGTCGGCGAATCGGGCACCGGCTACCTCCTGTTGACGCCGATCGGCGGAACCACAGACTGAGCGCGGTCGGGACCGCGGGCGGGCGGCGGCAGCGGGGCGGTAGCGTAACGGAACTTTAAAGATTCCATCAGAGCGAGATTCTGGATAGGAATGCTCGCGCCACCGCTGCAAGTCATCGACAGCTTCCTGCTGAACTACACCATCGGTGATGTCCTGTTACTCGGATTCGTGGGCGGCCTCGTGGCCATTCTCCCGCAACGGTCGCTCCGGATGCTCGGGCTCCACACCGTCGCGCTCGGCGCGCTGCTCTTGATAACGCCGACTTCGGCCATGGAACCGAACGCCGGGAGCGTCCTCGCGTCCGCGTTCCAGTACAAGGTGTTCGGTATCGTCCTGCTCGTGCTCGCGCCCGTGCTGTTCGCCGTCGGTCGCCGTTAGGCCAGTTTGTCCAGCGCGGTGAAGAAGTCCAGCGGTGGACCGGCGAGGCGGACCGGTTCGCTCGCACGCGAGAGGGTCACCCTGACGGGTGGCGAGACGTCTTTTCGAACCCGCCCATCGCTGACGACGACGCCGCTGTCGGCGTCGGCGAGTTCGACCGCGACTTCGCTGTCGACGTCGACGACGAGCGGCCGCGTCCCCGCATCGTCGGCCATCCCCGTGACGACCAGCCCGGACACGTCGGGATGGACGAGCGGGCCGCCCTCGCTCAGGTTGTACGCCGTCGAGCCGGTCGGCGTCGCCACGAGCACGCCGTCGGCGTGCCCGCTGGCGTACAGCGAGTCGTCGACGTACACGTCGACGGTCGCCCCGCCGCCGTGGCCTCGACGCGTCCCCTGTACGACCACCTCGTTCAGTGCCGGCGAGAGCGACCAGTCCTCGCCGCTGGCCCGGAGCCGCGGCATGGCGCGCGTCCGGGCGCTCCCGGTCTTCTGGATGTGTTCGACCTCGGCGACGACCGTCTCGACGGCCTCCTCGGGAGCGATGGCGTTCAAGAAGCCGACCTCGCCGAGGTTGACGCCCATGAGCGGCGTCGACCCCGCCCCGCGGGCGGCATAGAGGAACGTGCCGTCCCCGCCGATGCTCACGACCAGGTCGCAGTCGGCCATCTCCTCGACGGGCGCGGCGTCGGGAGACGCCGCCTCCCACGCGCCGTGGTCGTCCGCCTCTCCGGCGGTCGTCTCGTCGACGACGACGGCCGCGGACGTGGCCCGAAGCCGGTCCGACAGCGTGCTCGCGAGCGACATGGCCCGGTCGTTGTCGCGTTGGGCGACGATACCGACAGTCATCGTCCGGGGCTTTCCACCGGGCGCACATAAACCCACCACGACGGCAATTATATCCGTCCGCACGAGTATTCGACCTCATGGGCCGTTCGCGTCGGGGGCCGGGCGTATGAGCGAGGACGACACGTCAGACGACGACTGGTTCGAGAGCGCGCTCGAAGGCGGGGGGGACGAGTCGCGCGAGGAACCGGGCGCGGCAGACGAAGCGACAGAAGCCGACTCGCCGGAGACAGCCGAAGATGGGAGCGAAGCCGACAGTCCGTTCGGGGGAGAGAGCGACAGTCCGTTCGAGTCCGGTGAGGACAGTCCATTCAGCGACAGTGGCGACGACAGTCCGTTCGAGTCCGGTAGCGACAGCCCCGTCGACGACGCCGGAGACAGCGTGCCGTCCGAGGGAGACAGCCCCTTCGACGACGAGAGCGGCGACAGCGACGGCGGCGGGCTCTTCGAGGACGACTTCGCCACCGCGTTCGAGGCCGCTGGCGGCGGCGGAAGCGGTGGTGGAAGCGACTTCGAAGAGGAGTTCGACTCCGATATCCCGCGGGTCGACATCGGTATCGAGGGCCTCGACCGGATGATACAGGGCGGAATCCCCGAGCGCCACCTCATGGTCACCGTCGGGTCGGCCGGGACCGGCAAGACCACCTTCGGGTTGCAGTTCCTGCACCACGGCCTCCAGAACGGCGAGAACGCGGTGTTTCTCACACTCGAACAGTCACACCAGGCTATCATGGACACCGCGAGCGACCGCGACTGGGGCTTCGAGGAGTACGAGGAGAACGGTCAGCTGGCGGTCGTGGACCTCGATCCGGTGGAGATGGCGAACAGCCTCGACAACATCCGCGGCGAACTCCCGTCGCTCATCGAGGACTTCGGCGCGGACCGACTGGTGCTCGACTCCGTCTCGCTACTTGAGATGATGTACGACGACCAGGCGCGCCGGCGGACCGAGGTGTTCGACTTCACCCGCGCGCTGAAGCGAGCCGGCGTGACGACGATGCTCGTCTCCGAGGCCAGCGAGGACAACCCCTACGCGTCGAGACACGGCATCATCGAATACCTAACCGACGCCGTGTTCGTCCTCCAGTACGTCCGCACCGAGACCAGCGAGACGCGGCTCGCCGTCGAGATTCTGAAGATCCGGAACGCGAACCACTCGCGAGAGACAAAGCCCTACGAGATCACGAACGACGGCATCTCGGTCTACCAGCAGGCGAACATCTTCTAGACCGGGGCCGTCCCGACCGACTCCGCCTCGTCGCTGTCTTCGAGCGCCGCGCTGTAGCCGCTGGCCCAGAGGTCGGTCGCGACGACCGCCACGTAGAACGTGGCGAACGCCGTGAGGACCCCGGCGATGAGCGAGCCGACGAACGGGATGACGTTGAACAGGTTCACCGCGATGTTGACCCCGACGAACAGCACGACCGAGACCAGCCACGCCGTCGCGTACTCAGAGGAGAGGGCGAGCTGGCGGAGCGTGCCGAAGTCGAACGCCGCGCTCATGTCGCCCGTGACCGAGAAGTGGACGACGGCCGCGACCGCGACGTAGCCGAACACGAGCGAGAGCACAGCCGAGAGCAGGAGGCCCCCGAGGAGGCCGGCCATCCCCGCACCGACGCCCGCGCGGGTCCCGGTCATGATGGAGATGAGGCTCCCGCCGACGACGACCGCCGCGACGATGCCGGGGATGAGCATGTACACCGCGCCGATGACCCAGGCCTTGATGCCGTCGACGAACAGGTCGCCCCAGTCGTCGAACTCGGGCGGTTGCGTCGCCCCCGCTACCCGCTCGTTGATCGCCCTGACGATGTACCCGTACACCGGCAAGATCGGGATGAAGAACACCCCGAGCAGCGTCAGGACGCCGCCGATGACGACGGTCGTCAGCCAGTCCTCGTCCTCCATGGGATAGCGCAGCGAGTCACCTATCGAATCCATGGTATGTTTTGACACAACGAAGACGTTTAGTTACAGACTCCCTGTCGAGACGTTCGGTCGGCTTACCGCGGGACGGGAGGCAGTCGAAACGAGCGTCACCGCCGGGTGGGTTCGCCGAAGTCCCCGGAAACAATTAAACCACGACCGGGTGACAGGAGAGATATGGTACTGCTCGTCCCCTTCGACGGGTCCGACCTCTCACGAACGGCGCTGGAGCGTGCGACCGAGTTCGCGACCTACCGGAACGAAGACGTGCTCGCGCTGACGGTGATCCCCAACGAACCGGAGTACGCGCTGGAGCGGGGCTGGGTCGACGCGAACGACCCGTTCGACATCGAGGCCATCGCGGACCGGATGGCCGAGCAAGTGGAGGCCGTCGCGCCCGAGGCCTCGTTCCGCTACGAGGTCCCGGAGGACGTGAGTTCGATGGCCTCCATCACGACCGACGTCGTCCGGACGGTCCGGCAGGTCGCGAACGAGGTCGACGCATCGATCGTGTTCGTCGGCAGCGAGAACGCCGGCCGGGTCTCGACGCCGGTCTCCAGCGTCGGCTCACCGGTCTCGGAGGACCCGCAGTACGACGTTCACATCGTCCGCCACGCGTAGCTACCTGACGACGGTCACGGGAACGGACGCCCGCCGGACCACGATCTCGGCGACGCTGCCCAGCAGGATGCGGGACATGCCGGCGCGGCCGTGACTGCCCATGACGATCTGGTCGATGTCGTTGTCCTCGGCGTAGTCGACGATCACCTGTGTCGGTCGCCCCACTTCGAGGACGCGCTCGACGGTCTCGACGCCGGCCTCGGTCGCCGTCGCCTCCAGGTCGTCGAACAGCGACTCGGCGGCGGCCTCCTGCTGTTCGTACCACTCCTCGGAGAACGAGGGGATCGACGCCTCGGCGCTGTATCCGGCCTCGGCGGGGTTGATGACGTGCAGGAGAACGAGCGTCGCGTCCGGATACTCTTCGGCGGCGAACGAGCAGGCCTCCGACGCCTGCTCGGAACTGTCGACGGCGACGAGGATTCGCTTACCCATACACCTACATCTCACGGCCGGCGGTTTGAATCTTCGGCCGCCGGAGAACCGGCCGACAGCAGGCCAGCGTCCGGGTCGACGGATGCCGCCGGCGAGCCCACCGGGACGCGGTCAGTCCCGACCGTGACGTGTCACGCAGGTCGAGAGGCCGATGAGCTCCACCGGCTCGGAGTTGTCGGGCGAGTAGACGACGCGCTGGCCCTTCTCCATGTAGGGGACCTTCGACTCGAGGTTGCTCGGGATGTTCACGGCCTTGATGGCGTCCTCGTCGCCCAGATTGAGGACCATCGTCGTGTTTATCTGCTTGAACACGGGGTCGGCGATGTCCTGGGGGTCCTGCGTGATGAGGTACAGCCCCAGGCGCTCTTTCCGGCCCTGTTTGGCGGCCTCGGTGAACTTCCCGATGACCTTCCGGGCCTGGACGCTGTCGGCGTCGGTGAGGAAGTTGTGGGCCTCGTCCATCCCCAGCACGAGCGGCGTCTCCTTGATGCGGTCGTAGTCGGGGTCGTTCGAGAGCTTCTCGTCGATGAGCAGGCTGGAGACGGCCAGCACGACAGTCGACGCGGTCCGGGAGTCCGTGATGTGGTAGGTCGGGATGACCGTCAGACCGCCGTCGCGGACGAACTGCGATATCTGGTCGGTGATAGGACGGGCGTCCTGGTCGAAGACGGCACCGAAGCCCTGGACGCGGCGCTTGATGGCGTCGAAGGTGGCCTCGTGCACGTCGCCGGCCTCGTCGAGTTCCTCCCGCAGCGCCGGGTCGCTGAGGAAGGTCCGGAACTGCTCGTAGGTGCCGCTGGCCCCGTACTCGTGTTTGAACCGCGGGAGGAGCGTGTTCACGAGCGCGCCGTACTGGTTGTCGTTCAGGCTGGAGCCGGCGATGAGCCAGGGGTTGTCGTACACCAGCGAGAACGGGACGGTGAACTCCACCTGCTCGGCGCGGTGGTGGCTGACGTTGTAGTCCGCCCCGGCGACCTTCGGGACGAAGGCGATGGTGTCGTCGTACCCGCCGTAGGCGACGCCCTCGCGCTCGCAGCGCCGTTCGAACTCGTCGGTCGTCGCGGGGTTGTCGTCGTGCATCTGGGCGTACTCGTCCTGCGGGTCGAACTGGACGACGGCGAGTTCGGGCGTCCGGCCGTCGCCCATCTCGTAGGTCCGCCCGAGGTACTGCCGGAGGACGTTCTTCGAGCTGTGGGTCTTGCCCGAACCGGTCCCGCCGGCGACGAGCGTGTGGCGGAACACGAGCGGGTCGCCGGCCTCGTAGTCGTCTTTCAGCCGGTAGTCGATGGTCGGCGGCTCCGCGGCGGTCCGGACCTTCTCGCCCCCGACGGAGAGGTGGCCGAGGAAGACGCCGTCCTCGGGCATCTTCAGCCCGGTCTTTATCTCGGACTTGTCGGTCGCCTCGCGGACGACGGTCTCAGGCTTGGGGACGCGGTCGGTCATCCGGCGCTTGAGGTCGCCGCCGTCGCTGTAGAGGACGGCGACCGGCTCCAGTTCCGCGATGAACTTGAAGTCCCGCTCGTCGATGCCCCGCTCGCGCATCGCGCGCCGGGCGTGGATTTCGGTCGCGTCGTCGGCCCGGAACTCCTGGGCGTACTCCAGGGACTTGATGCGACAGAACAGGCGCTCCCCGTCGGGGTAGGGGACGAGCAGGTACTTTCCGATGCGGACCCGCGAGCGGTTCCGCGCGGTGACGTAGGCCCGCAGGACGCACTCGTCGTCCTCCTCGCTGATGCGGAGGCCGTCGGACGCCGAGAGGACGCCGAGGCCGCTGTCAGCGCCGGCCGGTTCGACGTCGATCTCCTCGAAGTCGTCGGTCGATTGCGGCGTCTCGGTCCGCGGGCCATCGTCGTCGACAGCGGCGTCAGCCGACGCCGCGTCGTCCGTCTCGTCCGCGCCGCCCGCGTCGTCGTCATCGTCGCCGTCGAAATCGGTGAAATCCCCGAGGTCGGACATACGACAGACGAAGACAGCCGGGGACTAACACCTTTCCCCACCGCGGCGAAAGTGAAGCCTTACCCATCCGGGTGTCGACGGGCCAGTATGAAGCGGACGCGGGTGATGTCGTACAACGTGCGGTACGACACCGCCGGGGACGGACTGGACGGGTGGCCGCATCGTCGACGACTGGTGGCGTCCATCGTTCGCTACCACGACCCGGACGTGATCGGCATCCAGGAGGCGATGGCCCATCAGCTCCGGGAACTGGAGACGCTGCTGCCGGGCTACGAGTGGGTCGGCGACCCCCGCGACAGCGTCGACGCCGGCGGCGAGCACACGGCCGTCGGCTACCGAACCGAGCGCTTCGCCTGCGAAGAGACCGAAACCTTCTGGCTCTCCGAGCGCCCGAGCGAGCCCAGCAGCGTCGGCTGGGACGCGAGCTACCCGCGGGTCGCGACCTGGGCGCGGCTTCGGGACCGAGACACCGACGAGTCGCTCGTGTGCCTGAACACCCACCTCGATCACAACGGGGAGCGGGCGCGGGTCGAAGGCATCGACCTCGTCCTCGACCGCCTCGACGATATCGTCGGCGACGCTCCGGCGGTCGTGACGGGCGACTTCAACTGCGTCGTCGGCGAACCGGCCCACGAGCGCGCGGAGGGGCACGCGCTCCCGAACGGGCGTGCGCTCGAAGACGCCCGCGACGTGGCCGCCGCGACCCACGGCCCAACGACGAGCCGGACGGACTTCCACGACCTGCTCCCGGAGATGGGCATCGACCACGTGTTCGTCAGCGAGGACCTCTCGGTCGCCACGCGGGCGGTACTGGCCGACCGCGACGACGACCACTACGGCTCGGACCACCTGCCTGTCGTCGTCGACATCGAGCGCTGAGGCGGGGAGAGTCTTTTGCCGCTGGGGCGCGTATCGTCTGATATGTTGCTTATTCGGGGGACGGCCGGCGGGACGGCCCTGACCGGGACCCTGTACGAACCGGGCGAGGAGCCGCCCGAGTTCAGCGGCGCGCCGGACGAGGGGACGCCCTACGTCTGGGTCTGCGACGCCTTCTACGAGGTCGAGAGCGGCGGCCAGGTCCAGGCCATCGGCGACCGCGAACTCCGAATCGCCTTCGAGTCGCCGATGCCGCGCGGCTTCGAGACGCGCGACGCGGCCATCGAGGCGGCGAAAGAGCACATCCGGACGCAGTTCGCCCGAGTCGGCGTGGCCGGCGACTCGGTCACCGTCTCCGTCCAGCGGGCCGAAGAGGCCTAGGTCGGGCGCGAGACGGCGACGGTCTCAGAACGTCTCCTCGACCGCGCCCCAGCGGATATCGTTGAACGCCCGGTCGCGGTCGGTATCGAACTCCCGCTCGATGCGGCGGGTGAGTTCCTCGCTGCCCTGGCGGTCGATCTTCGCCAGTTCGTCGGCCTTCGCGACGGCCAGCGGCGGCCCCTGCTCGGCGGCCACGTCGTGGAGGATCTGGCGCGTGAGCTTCGCCCGCCGGTCGGGGTCCTTCGTGAAGGCGTACGGCGCTTCGACGCGGAAGACGAGGTCCGACCGCGGGTCGTAACAGACGAAGAAGGTCACCTCGTAGGCCTCCGGGTCGAGCGAGCGCTCGATGCCCAGCGCGGACCCCTCGACGGACATGATGCCGTCGGTCCCGGCCCGTGAGCGGAACCAGTTCGTCGCGGTCAGGCAGTCCGTCTGCCGGTCGCCGTCGTCGTCGCGGCGCTCCAGAATCCGTCTGAAGAAGGCGGCGTCGGTGACCCACGGCGCGTTCGTCTTCCGACGCAGCGCACGCGTGAGCGCCTTCGTCGAGGAGTTCTTGACGAACCCGACGAGCGGCACGTCGCGCTCGACGAACCGCTCGATGAGTTCGACGTAGTTGCCGACGACGGTCTTCGGGCGGTCGTCCTCGGCGAGCAGGTCGGCCAGTTCGGTGTCGCGGTCCGCCCAGCGGAGGACGCCAGTGGGGTAGATGGGGCCGTCGAGGACGAACAGGTCGTCGACCACCTCGGCGTTCGTGAGCGCGTGCTGGCTCTCGGCGAGATACAGCGCCAGCGCGTGGACGACCCGCTGCTCGTAGCGGTCGACCTGCGGCACGTCGAGGACGCGCCGCTTCGCGTAGCCGCGGTCGCCGCCCTGCCAGTCGCCGTCGAAGCCCAGCGTCGCGTCGTTGGAGTGGACCGCCATGATGATGGTCCGGCCGCGGTGCAGTTCCACGTCGGAGGGGACCGCGCTCATCGCCGCCTGCGCCACGTCGATGACCAGCCCGTTCTTGAACGTCGTGGGGTTGATGGTCCCCGAGTCCAGGCCGTGCTGGCTCGGAAACGGCGGGTCGGCCAGCGCCACGTCCTCGATGGCGACCTTGCGGCGGCGCTGCTCGCCCATCGGTTCCAGCACCGTCACGCCGTCGTGCCACAGCGGGTCGATGAACTCCTCCCAGACCGTCTCCGCGGCCGCGTCCTGGTCGCTCGTCTCGACGGTCTGGCGCACCTGCCCGGCTAACTGCGCGATGCCGTCGACGTGGACCGGGTCCAGTGTCATGCCCGTGGGTTCGCCGGGACGGGCATAACTCTGGTGGGGCGGCGGTTACTCCTTGCCGGACTCCTCGCGGAGGAGGCGCTCGATGGCCTCGGCGATCTCCTCGTAGGACTGCATCGTCAGGCCGTCCGTGGTGATGAGCACGCCCTGGCGCTCGGTGGTCGCGCGCAGCAGGTAGCCGTTGGAGAACGCGCGGACGGTAAAGCGGTAGTCGCCCAGTTCGGACTCCTGGTAGGCGTTCTTGGTCTGCTTGTACCCCTGCCACTCGTGGCCGACGAAGTCGTTGAGGTCGGCGTCCTGTTCGAGGTCGTCCCGCAGGTAGAGCTGTTCGAAGTTCGCACGTGTGAAATAGGTCACCGACCGGAGGGAATCGCCCGTCGCCGTCCGGGCCGTCGTGACGATTGCCTCGGCCAGATCGTCCGAGAGAATGTTCCGAGTCATACGCGAGATGAGACGGGCCAGCCTCTTAACAACACGGTTCCCGGGAACCCCCGGACGGAGCCAGTGTGGCGGAGCCAGATATCGGTCGTCCCAACGCACGGGGACTCGCATCATCGACCGTGGCGTTCGCGCCTGACCGACAGTGTATTAGGCCGCTCGCGTCACTCGTCGGACATGGAAGTCGGACTCATCATTCTGGACGGCTGGGGACTGAACCCGGACGAGAGCGTCCGGGACGCTGTCGCCGCCGCCGACACGCCGAACTTCGACCGGTACTGGGACGCGGGCGCGCACTCGACGCTCGAGACGCACGGCCGCCGGGTCGGCCTCCCGGAGGGCCAGATGGGCAACTCCGAGGTCGGCCACCTCAACATCGGGGCCGGCCGCGTCGTCAAGCAGGACTCCGCGCGCGTCAGCGACAGCATCGCCCGCTCGCGGGGCGAATCACCGGCCGACGACGACGCACAGGACCCGCCGTTCTTCGAGAACGAGACGGTCCTGTCGGCCTTCGAGTACGCGGAGGACCACGGCGGCCGCGTCCACTTCATGGGGCTGGTCTCCGACGGCGGCGTCCACTCCTACCAGGATCACCTCCACGCGCTCATCGAACTCGCCGGCGAGCGCGGGACCGACGCCGTCACCCACGCCTTCACCGACGGCCGGGACACCTCGCCGACCGGCGGCGAAGACTACCTCGCCGACCTGACGGCCCACGCCGAGGAACACGGTACGGGCCACGTCGCCACCGTCTGCGGCCGGTACTACGCGATGGACCGCGACCAGAACTGGGAGCGCACGCGCCGGGCCTACGACGCCATCGTCCACCGCGAGGGCGACCGCCACGCCGACGACGCCGTCGCGGCCGTCACGGAGTCGTACGCCCGCGACACCACCGACGAGTTCGTCGAGCCGACCACGGTGGGCGAGCACGACGGCCTCGCGGACGGCGACGCGGTGGTCTTCTTCAACTTCCGCTCGGACCGCGCCCGACAGCTCACCCGAATGCTCGGCGACATCCGGCCGGAGGACTGGGGAGCCGACACCGAGCCGCCGGAGACCCGCCTCGTGACGATGACGGAGTACGACGAGACGTTCGACCTCCCGGTGGCGTTCCCGCCGAACCAGCCCGAGGACGTGCTGGGCGAAGTCCTCTCGGACGCCGGCCGCACCCAGCTCCGGATGGCCGAGACGGAGAAGTACCCCCACGTGACCTACTTCCTCAACGGCGGTCGCGAGGTGGCCTTCGAGGGCGAGAGCCGCGAAATCGTCGACAGCCCCGACGTGGCGACCTACGACCTCCAGCCGGAGATGAGCGCGCCGGAACTGACCGACGCCGCGGTCGGGTTCATCGAGGACGAAGACCCAGACGCGCTGGTGTTGAACTACGCGAACCCGGACATGGTGGGCCACACCGGCGACTTCGACGCGGCCGTGACCGCCGTCGAGGCCGTCGACGAGCAACTCGGCCGCCTCGTCGACGCGATTCAGACCGCCGGCGGTCACGTGCTCGTCTGCGCCGACCACGGCAACGCCGACGACATGGGAACGGAGGACGACCCCCACACCGCCCACACGACCAATCCGGTGCCGTTCGTCTATCTCTCACCGGACGGGACGGCGGCCGGGCGAACGGCCCGCGACGGCGGGACGCTCGCCGACCTCGCGCCGACGATGCTCACGCTCGTGGACATCGACCGACCGGCGGCGATGACCGGCACGCCGCTGCTGGAGTAGCGGCGGGCGACGACGGCGGTCTCACGAGTCGCCGTCGAGCAGGTCGAGATACCGCGGCGGGACGCGGTCGGCCGTGTACGTCCCGGTCCCGCGCTTGACGACGCGGCGACCGTCCGCCCCCATCGCCGCGGCGTCGACGGCGAACACCACCGGATCGTCGGCGTGGCGGCGGCCGACCGCCTCGGCCTCGGCGACCGACCCGGAGAGGTGGACCTTCTGACGCGACATCGGTTCGAGGCCGTCCTCGCGGATGGACGCGACGTTCCGCGGCTCGGTCCCGTGGTACAGCGTCTCGAGGACCGGCGCGTCCGTCGCGTCCAGGGACACGTCGACGGAGTGGCCGTACGCGGCGCGAATCCGGTCGTCTGTCGTCGCCGCAGCCGGGTCCGCTGTTTCCCCGCTCGGGTCCGCCGTCTCTGCGACCCAGTCCGCCTGCTCCCCGCCGGTCCGCTCGAAGCGCCCCTTCGGGTCGGTGGCGACGACGCCCGCGAGCGCGTCGGCGTCGGCCCAGTCGTACCGTCGCGCGACGGCGTCTGCGAGCGCCGGGAAGGGGGTCCAGCCCGACGAATCGAGTTCGATGCCCGCGTCGTCGGGGAAGTGCCTGAGCGCGCCGGAGACGAACTTCGAGAACCGTCGCCGGCGCTCGCCCTCGAGGACGTGCGCGCCGGGCGCGTCGCAGGTCGGACACGCCGCGCCAGCGAAGAAACCGTGGTCCGGACAGCGGCGAATCGCGTCTGGCATCGCCGGTGACTCCGTGGCGGCGGGCCTAAAGCGTCACGCGACGGCGATGGCGCGCGGCCCAGCCTGACATTTCATGTAGGACATCCGAGTGTTTTCAAGTGGGTACGGTCGTCAAAGGTCCGTAGGGATGGCGTCGCCAACAGACCTCGACCTCGACGACGACCGCTCCGACGTGTACCGCTTCGTCGAGCGGAACGGCCCGGTCGCGCCGGCCGACGTGGCCGAAACCCTCGGCATCGACCCGGAGCGCTTCCAGCACCAGGTCTCGATACTCAAGCGCGACGACCTCGTCGAGACGACGGACGACGGGAAGCTCACGGTCGCGCTCCACCACGGGGAGGCGGCCGAGCACTACGAGGCGGGCGTCCGCTACGAGATACGGCCGTCCCGGCCGGCGGACCTCTCGGGCGTCGTCGGGACGATTCGGGAGGTGACGAGCGAGGAGCCGTACGTCGTCGCCGGAGGCGTCGCCGAACAGTTGGCCTACGAGGACACGCTCGTTCGCTGGTGTCCGACTCGCTGTCGCGTGGTCTTCGTCGCGACGGTCAAGGACGACGTGGTCGGCTGGGTCCACGTCGCGATGTCGGAGGTCGAGGAACTCGCGTCGACGGCCGAACTCACTTTGGGCGTGATGGAGACCTACCGCCGCCACGGTATCGGGAGCCACCTCCTCGCCCGCGGGGTCGAGTGGGCCGCCAGCCGCGGCTGTCGGAAGGTGTACAACAGCCTGCCGGCGACGAACGAGCGCGCCGTCGAGTTCCTGCGAGACGCCGGTTGGACCGTCGAAGCGATCCGGGCGGACCACTACGAGATTCGGGGGGAACTGGTCGACGAGATGATGCTGGCGCGGCGGTTCGACGGCGGCGCGTGAGGGCGCGGCGCGACGGCGAGCCGA
>Ga0207772_100254_pt1 | contig 36481 bp, 38 predicted proteins | sample A23M3SouthBayCA_2_FD_187750 | JGI IMG/M metagenome (GOLD analysis project Ga0207772, IMG submission 187750) | Aerobic enrichment media microbial communities from Eden Landing Ponds, California, USA - A23 M3 (2) (SPAdes) | ecosystem: Environmental > Aquatic > Marine > Unclassified | place...
GGCAGCCGATACAGCAACCCGATCTACACCTCAGTCCACGATACCTGGGAGACACCGGTCATCACCAAGGCACGGTCAGACGGCAAAAGGATCTATGACTTCAACCGAACCGGTGGAATCGCACCAACCTCAACGATCTCAGGCCAAGTGTATCAAAGAGAGGGAGATGACTACAACGTCAGCCTCTACGATAACTCGAACGGCCTAGTCGCATATGCAAATACGAACGGCAGTGCCGACAATGTCTATGTCAACGTAGTCAAAGACACGTTCTACGATCTCGGAGAAGTCTTCCTCGATCTCGATCAACAGAACACACTGCAGTTCCCAACAGCAGGCAGCAGCCTGCTTGAGGCCTCAGATCAGAACGACGATTTCTACTTCAAAATCGAGGATATTGATGACGGCCAATCCCGTCTCACACACGTCTATCAAACACATACTAGCGGAACCAACGACGCTCCGAACATCACCGGTATAGAAGGATTCAACGGATCAAGTTGGAAGGACTTGACGCAGTTCCAAAGCTTCAATGAGTCACTTGACCGAGTGCGGATACAGGTAGAAGATCAGAACAACGAATTCCATCAGGCCCAGCTCTACCTCGAAGACCAGTACGATACTAATATCCGGGCCAACTGGAGCACGGACCACAGCATCTCAGGCGACTACTACACCTGGAACATCAGCAACCGAACTGACGACTCTGGAGACTGGGTGGCCAAGTTCAACGTTACAGACGGAGACAAATACGACTCCGAAACAGTGAACTGGTCGATCCCCTGGGGCAGCCTCTCCGTTCAAAACTTCACAGTCAACGGCTCCACGTCCTCCACCACGGTTACAACTGAAGATAGTTTCTACGTCAACGCCACTCTCCACTGCGAAGGTGGTGAATGTGCCAGCGAGACCAACGGCACACACAACACGACCGAGTGGACAGAGAACTGGCTTGATCCGGTGAAGATACTGGAAAACGGTTCCACCAAAGACCTGGAGCCGATCCATGTCAAAGCCAAAGGCCCGATCAGCGATGGCGACACTCACCAGTTCACAGCCCGCCCCGGAGACACAGTCAAGATCGGCCTCGAAAATGAGGAACAGTTACAGGTCGAAAACGGGGAGCGGGATCGGCCTGCTTGGAAAACCAGTTTGGAAAACCTCCTGACCTGGCTCATAGAAGGTGATCTATTCTGAAGTCTCTGCACGATAAAACGAAGACGGTTGAATACACAGAGAATTCAAACGACCTACCAAGTAAACTCGAACTCGGATGTGGGAACAAAAAAAGAGAGAATGCATGGGGAGTAGATCACATAGAAACTGAAGAAGCAGATCATGTGTTTGATCTCGACAATGAAAACTGGCCTCTACCCAGTAACCAGTTCGACTGGATACGAGCTAAAGACGTATTCGAGCACTTAGAGAACCCGGTCAACTTCATCGAGGAAGTTTATCGTGTGGCCAAACCCGGAGCCACAGTCATTATTCAAGGACCGCACTTCTCCAGCAGTAATTGGCATGATCCAACTCATAAACGATTGCTTGGGAGTCGATCATTCGACAACTACACAGAAGAGGCCGACTTCCACTTTTACTCAAATACTAGATTCAAAACAATAAGTACAGAGATCAGATTTGGTCCGTTCAAGAAACAGCCTCACAAAATACTCGGGAAACGCTTAGCGAATCAATTCACTGGTTTGTATGAGGAAACTTTTCTAAGAAACTTATTCCCGGCCAGAGACATCCGGTTCAAACTCAAAGCAGTCAAAGACACCTCTGGTTCGACCAGTGGCGGCTATCCTTCAAGACAGGAGGGTTCGGAATGATTCGGTCGAAGAAGTGTCCGGAGTGCGGCCGCCGAGGATTCCACAGACCAAGAATGGATCACACTCTACAGTCAAAGACGTGTTCAACGTGCAAAGGCCAGGGCACGGCGAAAAGGGAACTGCCAAAATTCAGGCAGAGAATCGGTGCAGTAGCTGTTCTGGCTATCACACTACTTTTGGTTCCAACAGCCTCAGCAGCCTATACAACCATAGATGACTTTGATGACAACGACATAGTAGAATACAGCGGTGATGACGGAGCATTCTCCACAAACAGCAGTCGTGCGTACAGCGGCCCATACAGCCTTACCAAGTCCAGTAACGATGCCAGTTTCACAGCAATATACAACACCACACAAAGCATCGACACCAGCGTCAAAGTCAATGTTTCCTGCCGATACTACTTCGACGGTACAGGCGAACGAGGCGGCTGCGGATTGTTCTCCAGCGATGGAAACGGAGGATACATAACATATATCGATCCGATTGCCGGGGCTTTTAAGATCGGCAAGCTTTCCAGCACATCCTCTTACGAGTCCACTCTTGTTCGGACGAGTAATTTAAGTATCTCTCAAGGATGGTATCAATCGGTTCTACAGAAAGACGGAGACACATACACTGCATGGTTAATCGACAGCAACGGCACCGTCTAGTTTAGCACCTCCTCAGCCGGTGTACGGTGGTCGAGCGTCTGATGCGGTCGCTGCCGATTATAATACGCGACGAAGACAGCGAGCCACTGCTGGGCGCTCGCCTGACTGCCCACCCATGATGCATGAAAGCGGTCGATCCGCATTCTGAGGGTGTGAAACCACTTTTCGATGTGGTTTCGGAAGGTGTAGTCGAGCCGACCGCTGAGATCGAGGCGTGCGAGGGCAGTCAGGTAGCCGTAGCCATCGACCAGAAACACGGTGTCTGAAAAATCGTGTTTCCGGTCGAGCGAGCGCAGAAACGCCGTTGCGGCGTCCGTTCCGCGCTGTTCGAACAGCTCAGCACCTAGAAGGAGTTTTGTCTCGGTGTCGATCGCCGCATACAGCCAGTGGAGCTCACCGTTGAGTCGGACAGCCAGCTCATCGACAGCGACCCGCGACGGCTGCGCCGTCAGCGGGTCCGTCAGGCTGTCGGCCAACCGATGGATCCACTGCCAGACCGCACCATGCGAGCGATCGACGCCGAGGAGCCGTAACACGGCGGTTGTCTCCCTGATCGATAACCCGGCAGCGGTGAGCCGGACGCCGAACGCCCTGACGGGCGTCGGCGTCCGCTCACGCTGCCAACACTCAAGATTCTCCGTCTCGAAACTCTCTCTGAGCAGGTCTGAGAGTGGCATAGACACCTACCTCTTCGACCTGCTCACTCCTTAGCTAGACAGTGCCTCAGTAGGCAACCTGACGTCGAGGAAGAAGACGAAGCCACGATCCGCGCCAAAATCGAAAAACTCGTCGCAGACGGGTTCGACCTAAAGAAAGAACAACTCGAAACAATCCTCAAGGACTTCTCTGACAAGGCGTGCCCGTCGAATCAAGCAGATGAAATCAAGTCTCAGTTCGAGGACGAAGAATGACCAGGCCAGAGTTTATCGACAATCGGGAGGGGAACACCCTTGCCGTGGCCATCAATGAGTATATCGATGACCTGCGCGAGAAGATGGGTCCCGAGCCCAACCTGGACATCGCGACAGGCTACTTCAATCCCCGTGGCTACTTCGCGGTAGCCGACGCCCTTGACCAAGTCGGCGAGGTTCGTCTCCTACTCGGCGCACAGCCAGACCAGAAGGACACTGAGCGCTGGCGCCAGCCGGGCGAGCCGCGTGGCGAGGACTACAACCAGAAGCGCCTCGAGGAATCGCTCAAGACTTTAGATCAGAACCTCGACCATGACCGGGACTTGTTGGGGTTCTCTCGACGAATCAACAGCCGTCTACAGCAACTCGTCGACTTCCTAAGAAGCGACGACGTCAAAGTCAGGCGCTACGAGGAGCAATTCCTACACGGGAAGGCGTATCTCTTCTCGCACGACCAGGGTACTCTGGTCGGTTCCTCCAACTTCACGGGTGCGGGACTGACGTCGAATATGGAATTGAACGTCGGCCAGTACAGCCCTTCTGTGACAGGGCAGGTCAACGAGTGGTTCGAGGACATCTGGGCCGACGCAGAACCCTACGATCTGGCGTCCATCTACGAAGAACGGTTCGAACCGTACGACCCGTACCTCATCTACCTGCGTGTCCTCTACGAACGCTACGGCGACGAACTCGAGGAGGAGGCCGAGGACGACGGCGCGATCAACCTCACCAATTTCCAGCAGGACGGGGTTCGCCGCGCCGAACGGTTTCTCGACGAACACAACGGCGTGATCGTCGCCGACGAGGTCGGCCTCGGGAAGACGTACATCGCCGGGAAGTTGCTTGAGAAGACGGTCAACGAGAACCGCCAGCGAGCGCTGGTGGTGGCGCCAGCCTACCTCCGGGACGGGATGTGGGAGTCGAAGGCCCCGGAGTGGGGTGTCCAGTTCGAGACGCTCTCGTACTCTGAGCTGCGGAACGAACGCCAGCTTGGTGGTGATCGATCGTACTTAGACCTGGAGAAGGAGGAGTACCAACTCGTCATCATCGACGAAGCGCACGCGTTCCGTAACCCCGGGACCCAGCAGGCTGACGCGCTTCGGCAGCTCCTACGTGACGACCCGCCAAAGGACATCGTGATGCTCACCGCGACGCCGGTGAACAATTCACTGTGGGACCTCTACTACCTCCTGTACTACTTCATCAAGAATGACGCAGCGTTCGCCTCAGAAGGAATTCGGTCGCTACGTGACCGGTTCAAACACGCGCAGTCCGAGGACCCGTCGGACCTGAGCCCCGACCTCCTGTTCGACGTCCTCGACGAAACGACTGTTCGACGGACGCGACGATTCATTCGGGATCACTACGAAAACGCGACACTCCCAGACGGCGAAGGTGGGGAAGTCAGGATCACTTTCCCCGAAGCCAAGCCCCGCCGCATCGATTACGACTTCACGGACACCTTCGGCGACACGTTCTTCAACGATGTCGCTGAGGGACTTGCAGCCGGGGATCACGATGAGTCAGAACTCACTCTCGCACGCTATCGCCCCTCATATTACCTTGAGGGTGAGGAAGACGCATCAGAACTCTCGCTCGTCGGGCTCCTCAGGACTGGCCTGCTGAAGCGCTTCGAGTCCTCAAGCAAAGCGTTTGCCAACACCCTGGAACGAATGATCGGCCAGAACCGCGCTGCGCTGGACCTCCTCGACAACGGGATGTTCCCTCAACCCGACGCCATCGATGAATGGGTTGAGGCCGATAATGACGAGGCTTTAGACGACGCATTTGAACAGGCTGATGATGACGTCGTATACAACCTCGGCGCGACGGATGCAGAAGTCGAGGGATTCCGCGATGACCTTGAGACTGACTTAGAAATCCTCCAACGGTGGCATGAGCGCGTTAGTGTAGTCACTCGTGAAGACGATGAGAAACTCGAAACGTTAGGCGAGACCCTCTGTGGGATCGTTGAAGACGCCCAAGAAGATGCTCAGACCAATCCCGACTTGGATGAATCTGAGGCATTCCGACAGAACCGGAAGGTCGTCATCTTCTCATACTACGCCGACACGGTCGACTGGATCTTGGACTACTTGGAAGAGCGCGTCCAGAACGGCGAGACGCTCTCCTGCTACGAGGGGAGAATCGCTGGTGTCACTGGCGACGGCTCAGTACGTGGGATCACGAGAGAAGACGCAGTCCACGGCTTCGCTCCTGATTCGGCAGATGCACCGGCAGGCGTCGAAGACCAGTACGACATTCTGGTTACGACCGACGTGCTTGGCCAGGGAGTCAATCTCCAGCAGGCCCGGAACGTCATCAACTACGACCTGCCTTGGAATCCGATGCGTGTCGTCCAGCGAAACGGTCGGATCGACCGCATCAACTCGCCACATCCCGAGATATTCCCGATGACGTTCTTCCCCGAAGACCGCCTTGACGACCTGCTCGAACTGGAACTTCGGGTTCGTCAGAAGGTGACCCAGGCGGCCCGATCTGTTGGCCTTGACAGTCAGGTCATCCCGGATATGGACACGATGCAGCAGAACTTCTCAGACCGGGTCGAAGACATCGAATCGATTCGAGAGGAGGATGAAGAAGTCTACGAGAAAGGGGGTGGTCGAGCAGCGGCGTACTCGGGGGAAGAGTACCGTCAGGAGCTTCGGGAAGGTCTAGAGGACAGGGAAGACCAGATCACGTCGCTTCCGTGGGCGGCAGGGTCTGGATTTCGCGGTGAGAATCCTGGCTACTTCTTCTGTGCCCGGGTCGGGGAAGAAGCATTTATGCGATTCGTTCCGAACGACGATGAAAGCGAGATAATCGACGACACGCTCACCTGCCTCCAGCGGATCGACTGTGACCGCGATACCGACCGCGAACTCCCGAACGGATTCAAGGAGGGGGTTTACGGTGCGTGGGAGGATGCGAAAGAAGACATCTGGCAGCAGTGGCAGGAACAGACTGACCCGCGTGCTGTTCAACCAGACGTTCCGAAAGCATTCCGCGAAGCGATTGAACACGTGCGAGATTACTGGCCGTCAGACATGATGCAGAATCGGCAGGAGGAGCTAATCGACTCACTAGGGGCGCCTTGGCCACAGCAGTATGTGCGGGAGATGCGAGAAGTGGTTCGAGGTGAGAACTTGGATAGCGAAGAGAAAGCCCGGAAAATCGCTGAGAAGGCCGATGATCTTGGACTACAACCCTATGACGCGCCCGAGCCGCTTCCGCCAATCCGTGAGGAGGAGGTCAAACTGATCTGCTGGATGGCTGTCGCTCCAGAACAAACAGAGGAAGACGAAAGCGGCCCATCCCTGTTCTCCCAGACGACGCTACAGTAATTCAATACACGCAACAATTCGAGATCGGCGATAGGGTGCGGTTAGACATCTCGGATTGATACCCGGACTATCTGAGCGTGGGGCTTCAACGAAGACGACGTCTACCTCGCCGAAGGCTTCTTCAATCGCCTCAATCCGCTTCTCGGGGCGGGTCAGGTGATAGGCCCCACGATGTAGAGACGCATTTGATGGTCACTTACACCTCACTCATATTTTACTGAACTGCTGGGTCGGTCGGTCGTCTTACGTACTTGTCGACGAGGTAGTCTCGAATTTGCTCCTCACGGGCCTCAACAAAGCTCGTATAATTTTCTTTGGTCGGTTTGATCTCCGGGAAGCAATTGATACGGCGGTACTTTTCAACCTCGGCCTCGGTGAGTTCATCGAACCATTCTAGGGGCAGTTTATCACCCTTTGAATTATTGACGTCTTTTTCGAGAAGCTGAAGATTGCCGATGCGGTGGACATCGACGGACTCACCGACGGCAGCCTCGTAGCTGTCTTGTTTGGATTTTGGGTAAATGTGGTCGAGTTCCAAGCGGCCAACGCTCTGTTCGGTGTATGATTCCTCAAGCAGACCAAGAATTGCTGCGACCTGCTTGCTCCGGAAGACGCCCACCGAACTAGTCGATGTGTTGTGTGAATCCAGAATTGCTTTCTCGATGTGCTCGATGGTCATCACCTCGCCCATCCGGTCGAGTAACTCGTCAGTGGGGAAGACTTCGAGACCGTCTTCGTTATTATGAATCCGTGATAGTTCGACGGACATACCCCGGGCCTGTGATCCGGTCAGCGACTGTAATAGTGTGACCTTCGCCAGAAATTCAAAGATAGCTCGCTGATTCGTCTCGGAAACTTCAGCGTCCGTGTTTTCGTAGTAGAATTTTGCGAAGAGGGCGACTGTGAGCATACTCGGTAGAGTTGATGCCGAGAAGCCGAGCGTTTCGACCGTCTCGAAGGCGTTATCAACCGCTTTCTCGAACCTCCCGTGGGGGTTTCCAAGGTCGCCTTTAGCATACCACAGCCGCCGAAGTTCTTCGATTTCATCGGCTTTCTCGAACGACTCGACCGTGTTCTGGAGAAGATCCTTGTTGATGAGATAGACTAGACATCGAGTAATGAATTCAATATCGATGGCGTCTTCAAAGTCTGGATAACGTTCTGTGAGTCGCTCGACGAAGTCAGCAGTTCGCTCTCGGGGGAGGAAATCGCCATCGTCAGCGTACGGAGCGTGCGACATCAATAGTGACTGGACGTACTGGTAGGGTTTTGGGCGGGAGCCGTTCAGATTGATTCGCTTGAAGATTTCGTGGACGTCATCCGAGGCGTAGGTGTCCTGGGTATTCGGCAATTCGTACTCTAAGACGCTTCGCTGGAAGTCAGTAGAGACATGTGTGACAATTTGTTGGAGCATGTTTCGTTGATTGGCTGTCGCGTCAATAGCGGTGTCCTTGAGGAGTTGGTTCACTTTCGCTGATACTTCGGCATCTTCGAGTGGCACGCGATCCTCGTCAAGGAATTCGCACAGAGGGATCCACAGCCGGTGGGTGCCATTAGTAATGGTGTAGGTGTCTGCCTGAGTACCGTTCAGTTCTCCAGTGGGTCGGAATTCAAACTCGTAGTTGCCAGCCAGGTTGAGACCCTCTGCCTCTGGATAGGAGGGACTGCCAAAGAGGTTCAGACACAATTCTTGTTCCTCCCAGTGGCGTAGCCGGTCTTTCTCGCCCCCGCGGCCCCCCGTGTACGCTGCGATGGAGCCACAGAGTCCGAGATAAGCAGAATTCACGCGCTGTTGTCCATCGATGACAAGATAGTCACAGCCGTTGTTGTCCTCGATACGGGTGTTGGTCCGTTCGAAACCCCGGTCGCGGAGTTCGTCGGGAAACCTGCCGGTCCCGCTCAGGTGCTGCTTAATGAACTGATAGGTGGTGTATTCGTTTGTATCGCGGACTTCCCAGAGAGTCACTTGGCCAACGGGGTAGTCCCGCATGAACGAATCGAAGAGAGCAGTGATCTGATTTTCTGTCCAAATAAATTCGCGTTGTAGGCCCGGGAGCATGACTCGGCCATTGACGCGGGAAACATAATCCGACAGTGTATTCAGCATCTCTAAGGAATCTTATTTAGCACAGTCAAATAAGAATGGTGCGTCAAGCTCTCATCGCGAACGACGTCAACACACTGGAAGTCTACTACCATGTACTTCAGTAGGGCAAATGGGTAGATTGCTCCACTACTCGCATCACGAAGCGTCATTCCCGCTTCCGAAAGCGTCCGACGAGAGTTGACTGTATCGTCAACCAGCAGGACCGGTTCTTGGCAAACTGGCAGAATATATTGAGCAGACCACCCGATCTCGGAGGCTAAGCCAGGCTCATCCAATCTTCAACACCGCCTGAACGATAACCGAAAATATGGGAACGCAGGTGGGCGAACAACTCTCGACCCTCGACCAAGGTGACCTTGTCACTGTAACAGCAGCGGAGACCCGCTACCGTGGTGAAGTCGTTAGGATCAATCGCTAGCAGTGCGACCTCGTTACAGGCTTCATGGAAGACAGCTACATCAGCGTCCAGCTACGCGTCGACAACGAATCGGTCAGTCGCCACAATCTTGCGACCGAGTATCTGCTGGTGAGCGCTACTGAGGAGGCACCACGGTCCTGGATTCAGGCCCCGGTGTCGATATTCGACCCTGCAGAATTTAAGTGTCTCGTAGGATACCCAGAATCCAATCCGTTGTATCGGCATAGAACGGAGCAGATACCTTGCTGTTACTAATCTATACTTCGACAGTCAACATCTCACTACAGAAAATACTAGAATATACTCCGTTGCGATCCCGTGATATTATATTAGCCCATATAATTCTCTTACATCATCACGGGATTGGTAGCCCACCTCATCAAAAAGCGAAAAATAATCATCCGGGTCGATTTTTCCAGTTTCTGCTGCAAGGACAAAGGTCGCAAAGGCTGCTGAGGGTAGCAACAGAACATCCTGTGTTTCCGCATCAGATCTTGCATGATCTCCGAAATCGGGAGCTCCGATCGTTACTTTACGGTTTATTGACGTCTTTCGGACGATATCTGTTGCCTCATTAGCACCCACGACATCATTTTCAAGATCCTGTTTCGACTTGCATTCAACAGCGATCTCAATGGGGGCCTCATTTTCCTCAATATAGCTACCCTGTTCATCCTTGATCCGAATCTTCGCTTCGACAAATCGCTGATGCCCCGATTCATCAGTACGTTCAACGTATAAGTCATCGACTGCCTCAAGCCGTTCAAGACAATACTCTTCAAATTCAGATTCAGAACTAGATAGCAATTCTTTGTAGGCTTGCCGGTCTATACCCGCATCTCGGGCGTCGAGGAGCAAGTGGTTCTTTTCTTTTTCAGCGCCCTCGCAGTACGCATTAATTGCTCGACGAGTGAATGTATAAGCGTCACTACTTTTCATATTTCCGAACAGGCGGAAAATGGAATCCTCAACGATTTCTTGCGGATGCTGAATACCAAGTCTGCTCTGGAAATCGAGAATTTGATCTCGGTCAGTTACCACTCGGCTTTTCACGAACCCAATCCCCTCTTCATCAACACCATATCGCGTCTGGTAGTATAGATCAGAGAGGAGGTCACCGAACTCTTCATGGAGATCACTATCCGAGTTGCTGAGGATCTGTTCGATATCTTTGACCACCCGGGCTGCAGTCGGCGCTAATCGCTCCCGCACATCGCTTTCAGTCCTGCTATCTACAATTTGATATTTATTGATTGCAGTAGAAACTTCCTCACCAGATGCCCACGCAGTAAGGACTTCACCAGTTGCTAGTCCATTATTTAGAACAGTGTCATCTGGCGCGTCCCATGGCAATTGGTTCCGGATTTCTTCCAGACTAATCTTAGGAGGATTCGACCACCGATACAACCGGCACATTTCAAATTCAGAGGTCATCGCAAGTCCTGCGAAAAATGCTGTGAGGTCAAATTCATCTGAAGATCCGAGAGTTCTGAGATATGCAACGGCTGCAGCCACAGTATTTGGAGAAATGAGACGCTTGGAGGTCGAGGTTCCGAGGGAAGTAAGCCGAAATTGTTCAGCACTTGCTGTGCTCCCAATCTCCTCGACCATGCCGATTTTAGCTAACGACTCAACAGCAGATTCTAGGTCGTTGATGGCTTCAACTTGATCAAATTCGTGATATCCATAGAACGAATCCGAAAGGAAGTTACAGATTCCTTCTGGACTCTCACACTCTCGAATTAAATCGAGGAGAATATTTGGATCAGTCGGGTCGATCTCTGACTTAATGTCTTCAGGCGTCTCATCTACGTATCGGTTTTTTAGTCCATCCTTTTCGAAGAAATTCTGGGCGAAAAGTACAGATTCACCCTTTTCTGTATAACCAGGTCTCCCCGCTCTGCCAGCAAGGTTTTTGTACTCCCCAACAGTTAGATCTCGTCCGTATTCTCCCGACCCACCAACTCGGGGCTTATCAATGAATACACGATCGACTGGGAGGTTGATTCCAGCAGCGAGACTACTGGTTGCTACAAGTACGCGAGCAGCACCTTGCTCAAATCCATCTTCAACAATGTTCTTCAGAGTTTGAGATAATCCCGCATGATGAAACACAACACCGTACTTTGCACATTTAACAAGACTTTCTACAGCCTCTCCAGAGGCAGTTGCTTCCTCTTTAATTCTACCGCTGAGAGTATCGGAGGCGACTTCATCGATGTTGACCCCCTCTGTAGACCAATCATTGCTAATATGGTCAGCAAGCGATTTGGAAATTTCCTCTGTTCTGTCACGTTTCGGGGCAAAAACCATTGCTCGTCGCTCTCTCCCATCTTCCGTTGGCTCAGTAGACGAGAGATAGTGCACAATAGCGTTCTTTTTCGGGTCCTCGAATCTTCGTGGAAATTCGTTGGTTAGAATTGATTCACCATCTTCGAAAAATTCTATTTCGGCACTGCCATCATCCTCCATGTAGATTCCTTCATATAATGGGATCATGCGCCAGTCTCCGGAGTCACTGTGACTCCCCCCGATCCAATCAGCAAGATCACTACAATTCGGGGCTGTAGCACTCAGACCAACGATCTGAGTCGAAGGATGATTTCGTAGCATCTTCGTCAGGACGACTTCAAGACGAGGACCCCGTGTGTCGTCACCTAAAGTATGGAACTCGTCGAAGACAGCGCAAGATACCTCTGCAAGATATTCAGGATGGTTTCGGAGATAGAAATCGAACTTTTCGAATGTCATAACCACTATATCGGCGTCGAAAATCTCACTAGGATCATATTCCTCAGCGCCTGATGCGCTTTGAATATCTAGGTTGAATGTATCACCGATTGTTTTATTAAATTCTTTCCTTTTTTCCTCAACGAGTGGACGATAGGGAACGAGGAATAGGCTACACCCATTGGGATGTGTCCTAAAATTATTCACGATCGTGATTTCTGCTGCAAGAGTTTTACCCGTGCCTGGTTTCGCGGTCATAAGGAAGTTTTCGCCCTCAAGAAGACCCTCATTGATCGCATCTACCTGTGGCTTCCATAGTTCCGTGATTCCACGATCTTCACGGAGGTGTGTTACGTAACGTGATGGAAGTGCATAGTCCTCAGCTAACCATTCCACGTCATTAGAATCCGGCATAAAAACGTCATTTGATATACACTGTGATATACCTTTTTAGTCTTCTTAGCTACATCAGTAGTAATACTATTAGTAGATCCATTGCTCAACTTCTGTGAAAAGGTAGTTAGTTCGTTATATTGGTAGACAACTGAGTGTCGAATCTAAGGACACGTTCTTCCAATAGATCTTGATCATACTCTGTTGAGATTCCCATAGCCCCACACGTGACAGAGACAGCTAGCAGAGGAAGAAGTACATCCAGGCAGGGATGTGTATGATACCATCTTCGTTATCAAGCACATCAGAATTATTGACACAGATGCCGAACTCGGCGTTGCGTTCCTCTAGGAATCGCTTCAGCCCCCGCAACGACTGCGATGTAGAGTCGCCATTCTTCACTTCGATCGGAATGAGATACTCGTTTCCGTCGAGAACAAAGTCGACTTCGCCGCCAGAATCGTAATAGGAAATGTCCGCATTCTGTGCATTCGAGAGGTAGAATTGTAGTCGTCGAGTGTGATCGCAGACCGCCGTCTCGAAAATCGGCCCCATCGCTTCCGGGTTCTCTAACGTTGATTCAGCGAGAGTCCCGTTTAGCGCGTTATAGACTCCAACATCCTGCAGATAGATTTTTGGCAGGCCGCCAGAAGAGTACTCTGAACCACTGTACTTCGGACAGCGATTGATCAGATAGAACTCGTCTAAGTGCTCCAGATATGCGTCAACCGTTTGTCGGCTCAGATCTGCCGCCTCAGCAATACTTGACTTGCTCACTTTCGATCCCGTGGAGGCGGCCAGCAGAGAGAGAACCCGTAGCACTTTCTCTGGTGTTTCGACCTGAAACACGTTTGCAAGATCGCCAGTAACTGTGTTCCGTAGGTCGGTATCCAGAACGGGGTACGAGTTGGGAACACTCTCGTTGAGAACACTAGGGTAGCCCCCTTTCAGGAGGTACTCGTCTTTTAATCGCAGCAACTGCGGCTTCTTATTCTCATAGACACCGAAGAATCGTGAGAGTGCACCACGGAGGGGCGCTGAGTCACCTTCTTTTACGCTCTCTTCGAGCTTAGAGCGCAGTTCAGTGGACTCGTCGTAAACCGTCTCCTCGTCGATAACGGATTCGTATCGGACATATTCGATGAATTTCATCGGCATCATAACCCGTTCGTCCATCCGGCCGATGAGCGTATCACCCGCATCACTCTTGATTAGGGTACTGATAGAACCAGTGGCGACGAACTGGAGATTCGAGTATGTATCAGTGTAATACTTCAGTGTATCTGCCCAGTTCGGTGTCTTTTGTACTTCGTCGATGAAAATGTAGACCGTCCCATCTACGTCCCGGAAGTCCTTTTGAAGGATATTGGTTTTGAACGTCTCGATGGCTTCTTCGATTACCCCTTCTGGATTCGAGAGGATCGCACTGTTTTCTATTGTGAGGTACAGAATTCGATCACTAGGAATGTGGTCTTCGGTGAGTAGCGACTCGATCAATTGGCCACAGAGCGTTGTTTTCCCTACTTGCCGAGGGCCACGGATTGTCATTATCGGCCGCGAAGAGGTCATCAATCGCTCTCTGATCTTGTAGAAGTCGCGTCGATGATGTTCCGCCTTTTTCAACGATTCCTGAACCTCTTCGCCCCCCCACCATAGATTCATCCGATTCAGCAGGGCCAGTAGATTCGCTTCGTCCATACCCCTTCGTGAGACTGGAACAGCATAATGTTGTTGACTGCAGTCAACAATATCAGTCAATAGTTGGGTTCTAGAGTACACAATATCGTTCCAAAGGTGGAAACCTCATTGGGTAATACTCGAAACACCTACTTTCGAGAGATGGATTGTTGAAACCTACCTTTCAACAGCGAGAGAGTCCCGCCGTTCACGCCGGGGAGGATGTCATTTGCTCTATCACAGTGTAGCCCTATCTACTCTGAACAGATCAATAATTAGCGTCGGAGATACAATTATACGTCTTGAGTAGGTAGGATGGGTATGGAAACGGACGAGGAAACAACAGAAACACCTGGAGATGAGGCCTGGAAAGAACACACCAGCAGCTTCGACAGAGTCCAGAGTGTTGCACTCACAGTAGCTGAGCCCCGTCCTGCATCGTGGATCGCGGATGAGGCGCTCGTCGCGGAGAACACCGCACGGCGTCACCTCCAGCGGCTCGTAGAATTGAACGTGTTGACAGCAGACGCCGAAGGGGGAGCAACGACGTACTTCCCTGACCCAGTGTACGTGCGTACTCGAGAGGTTCGAGCACTCCTCGAGGAACACGATCAGGATAGCCTCGCAGCACTCGCCACGGAACTGAAATCGGACATCGAGAATTGGCAGGCTGAATTCGATGCCAGTAGCCCCGAGCAGGTCCGGAGACAGACGGCTGAAGACTCATTCTCAGCCGAAGACTCCCGAGAGCGACGACACGTTGCAAGTGATTGGGAGCACACTCGCTACCGCTTGTCGCTCATCGAAGACGCGTTAGAACGGTACGGCGAGTTCACGAATCGCCCTGCACCAGCATGAGAACTCGGGCGAACGAGAGGCAACCACCATTCATCACGGACGGTGGCCGCGATTCGTCTCGGGATCTCGGTCAAGAACGCCACCGAATCCTCCGGGAGTTACGACAGCAATTAACGCGACATCCTGCGATCGAAGAAGTACAGGGCATCCCTGATGGGAAGTTGCGGGAACTTCGTGCGGACATCAATCCATCGGCGTTCGGACGCGACGCTGAGCGTGCAACGCTCAGGGTTGCTTGGTGGCCAGCTCCGGAGGATTCAGAGTTCACCGTTCATTACAGCGAGAGCACCGGATACGACTGTGGATTCCATCGCGAGCCAAATCCTCACGTCGACGGAAAAGCTCACTTCCAAGAGCGGAGTGGTCCTGGCGACGACTACGAGTACGAGTCAGTTTCTTTCTCAGTAGAGACGCCCTCTCGGCTTCTGTGGACGATTCTCGATCAACTAGTTGATCGATTACAGTGATGGTCTCGTTCGGAGTTGGGAGTCCCTCCGTGAATACTGCCTATCGGTAGTCAGAGCAGTCTTCAAGTTTGGCAGCTATCGTGTTATAGAACGCTGTAACCGTCTTAACCTATTCTACTGGACGCTTCCAAAAATAGAGGAACTGATCCTCGCTACTGCCGATCTGGGAAGTGGACCTCACTTTGTCGAGTCAGCGCTAACGAGACACGTCCTTCGTACCAACTCTTGGCTGCATCGCGAATCCGGACGCGCTCTCCCTCAGACATCCATGCCTGTTCGCTAGCTTTCCATACCGTGAATTTACAGACACCAGAATCATCCTCAAGTAGCCCAACCTGTGCAATGGCTGAATGAGACGGCTCCCAGAGGACCTTCACCCGTCCTTCAATACTCACCTCCCCTCGGTCAACCTCCTCGACCGACGAGATCGGAATCACCGTCCCGGCCGCCTGCTCTAGCTCCTCGAACACGCCTACGACCGCACCCAGAACCCCACAGCCATCGACGACGCGCTCGGCCAACCGCCGACTGATCGCCGCTCTCGTCCACCCCTCGAGTTTCGCCTCCAATCGCCTCGCCTGTTCGTTCACCATCGCCAACTCCTCCGTGCTCAGTCGCTCTCTGGGATCGGGTGCTTCCGGATCACACCGGGGATCTACGCTCGCTGCGCGCTGCTCGAACGATCGACGTCGCTGCTCGCTCCCTTCACCCGCCACAATGCGCGCCTGCTCTTCCCGCCTCGATTGTTGCCCCCGATCCCACCGTTCGTGCGTCCGCTCGATCTCCCACTCTCTCGCTTCCAGTCGCTCCTGGGCTGCCAGCGTCTGCCCGAACAGCCGCTCTTCGATCTCCTGATCATCCGCGTAATCGACCGTCGCCTGAATATCCTGCTCGACGTTCGCTCGCAGCTCAACCTGCTCTTCGACGACCCACTCGGCCGCCTCTTCGTCCGCCCACTCATCCACCGTCGTCTGGTACTCGTCCGTCTGTTCGGCAACCGAAGCTTCATCTACCGTAGTGTAGTTAGTACTCATTGGTGTCCTAACACCGAAGGCGCCCACACAGCGTCTTTTCCCAACACTACAACTCACCAGTCGTAGCTCTCATCGTCGACGACACATGCGCGCGCTGCTCGCGCCTTCGCGAGCGCCCCTTGGGCGCGAGCAGCGCGCGCTATCGAGACCACTCAGCCAGAACCGCGCGCCAGCGGCGCCCGACGCGAGAGCCCAGCTTTAAGCCGGTTTCCGGTCCGAGCTTGCGAGGACCGAAAGCGCGCTTAATGCTGGCGTCGAAGCCATACGCCCGGTACAGCGAGCTTGCTCGCCGCACGCCCGGAATGGTCGGTCGCGAGCGTTGCGTCGGGCGAACGCGGCGAGCGGGGCGGGCCGTGCTACACCAGTCGCCACAACCGCCGCGGGTGGGACTAAAAGGGGCTGGTGCGATCGATCCCTCTCGGGCGACGCAAGCACCGACGCGAAGCGAGGCGCACAGCGAGCCCCGGAGCGGTCGATCGCGCCAGGGGCTTTTGAGCTATCAGAAGTAGCCACGACTACCAACTACTCCACAGACAGAATCTCGTCCACTGGAACATCCTCGATCGCCGATAGCGTATGAACCAACTCCCGGTTATACGCGTCCCAATCCTGTCCATGATGCACTCGATAGTGGCAGTTCGGACAGAGTGCAATCACTGTCTCCGGTGAATCGGGCCCGCCCGCAGAAAGCTCGAGGACGTGATGAGCGTGGAGATACGCATCACCGTCACGATTCACGAACGGAGCGGGCTCCCCACAGCCTTCACACTCGCCATCAGCACGCTCCATCACGTATGCACGGACGTTGTCTGAACGGTCGTACTCTGTGACTCCCCGTGTGTTGACCGACGTCGAGACAGTAGACGTGGCGTCCTGTTCGGCCTTCTCGCGAAGTAACGATAGACGTTCAGAATCTTTCTCCGACTCACGCGCTCCATCTGTCGTGCCCTCACCACCACTCGAAGCCGTCTCGTCGAGCCACTCACCGGACACAGACTCTCGAGTAATCTCCTGGCCAAACGCGGTGGGCACGTAGTGATCGCCATGCTGCTCGATCACACCAATGGCTTCCAGCCACTCGAGATGACGTCCAACTACAGCCTGCGGTAGTGTATAGCCAGGATAGTACGCTCGGAGCTGGGCCTGAATCTCCTCGTCGCTCCGATAGCCACGGGAGAGCGCTTGCAGGATCGTCTCGAATCCCTTGACATGGTCAGTAAGTGCCTCGAAGAGTACCCGTCGATCACCAGTGTCGACGTACTCTCGAGCACACTCCGTTACCGCATATCGATCGTCCTCACGTTCGAGCAATCCGATCGAACGAATGAAGCCGACGTACGTTCGGATCGTTGAATCACTCTCTGCAGCAGTATTCGCTCGCAGCCACTCCCAGAGCGCTACCTCTGTCGGCGTTTCGCTCCCGACGTACTCCAACATTGTACGGAGATTATCGAGTCGACCATCAACACCGCCGAAGAAACGATCAGTAGTCATCCGACGATCGTCACTCATCAGTGTGCGTGCATGACGTTCATCAGAGTACTTTACAATGGTTGTCTCTTGCCGTCGAACAATCCGTACGACACTCTCGAACGCATGCGTATCCCCCAAATGTGACCGTTTAAGAACTGTATAGTTTTATTTGAATAACTCTACCAATACGTCATGGAAGATCTGACTGGCTTCCAGCGCGACTGTCTGTACGTGATCGCTGGCCTCGACGAACCCCATGGGTTAGGAGTGAAAGACCAGCTCGAAGCATACTACGGGCGTGAAATACACGCTGGGCGGCTGTATCCCAATCTCGACGAACTCGTCGAGAAAGGTCTCGTCAATAAGGGACAAGCAGATCGGCGGACAAACGTCTACGAGCTTACCGCCCGCAGCCGGCGTGAGCTCGAGGCTCGACGTGAGTGGGAAGACCAATACCTAGACTCTGCCCAGAAAGCGACGTCTGCAGACTGATCGAAAGTACACTAACCCGACGCTCACATTGAAACCCTCCATAAGCAATCGATTCGCCATACCCAGTATTCGATACAGAGTCTGTAGGTTTCTGCAATCGGATTCTGCGGTCAACTGCTCCGTGCGAGCGACTCAATTGGTTCGCCGTCATAGGGGACGACACGGTCGATGACCCACTCAACAATCTCGACCGCCGTATCCTGCACCTGTTGCAGATAGACGCCCGTGACGCGACTAAAGACGCGGGTATGCGCTCGCACTATGTGTCAGAAGACTCGCAGACGCACACGCCACCTTCTCTGATTTGATCGGTGACGTACTGGTGAACGCTCTGGGATAGCTGGGTCATCGCGTCTGCTTGTCGTTCTGTCGGACGACGGCCGCCGTAGTAGCTGTCCGTGCGATTAGTGTCGTAGAGTTGCCGAAGTCTGTCCGTAGTTGTAGCCGAAAGGAGTCCAAGGTCTGTCGCACGATCGTAACAGTGCGTATGGTCGTGGAAGTCGTCCAGGCCATCACCGCCTTCGGCTAGTGCATAGGCCTCGACCGACCGTTCGGTGGCGCCAAAGCACAGCTCAATCGTTGCCGTGTAGAATCCTTGTCCATCGATCTGCTCAACGGCGGCTAGCAGTCGGCAGGCTTTCGTCAGTTGCGTCTTCCAGTCGGCGTCAGAGTCGATCGCCTCTTCTCTTGTCGGGACGCCGAAGCCATCCTCGTTGAACGCGTCGACGGCTGTCGCAAGCGAGTCGGTGATGGCCTGCGGGTCAGACGTATTACTCATCGAGGTCACCGTGAAGAATCATTTGCTGGACAGTGTCGAAGTGCTCCGTCTCGTGGACGACAAGACCGTCGCTGAGGACGTCACGGAGTTCGTTGACGTAGTTCGGGACGGCCGGGAGAGCTTCGACATCGATCTCGTAGGCGTATCGGCCAGTGTCGAACGTTCGATCTTCGAGATCCTGTCGTACACGGTTCGCCGTTCGCTGGTTCGCCATCCGGTCGTCTTCGACAAGCACCCATAGGTCGATATCGCTCCGTCGATCAGCATCTCCTCGTGCGACGCTACCATACAGAACGATGCCAGTGACATCCTCGAGTCTCTCCACGAGTTCTTCGACTGCCGTTTTCACCGGCATCAGGAACTCTGATTGAGGGATCTGGAGAAAAGGATCATCAGGGCGGCGCAATCGGTCTCGGTTGATATGAACCGCCCGGGTAGTTCCATCACGCCGTTCAAGAACAAGATCGTTAGCGGCCAGGATATCGACGGCCTTTGAAACGCTTGGCTGGGAGTAGCCGACGGCGTCGGTCAGTTCTGTGATAGAGAACTCGTCGTCGTGATGCCGTGATAAAAAGGAGAGCACGTCGTGAGCTGCCTGACTTCTGAAGAGGTCAGCGTCTTGAGACGGTATATCCAGGGTAATTTTCGATCCATCTCCAGAATCGGCATTCGAGTTGCTTTGCATTACAAAGTATTCGTTCCCCTATCTACTTAAAGTTTATATCGTATCGAGCATTTCAGTTATTTGCTCCAGACGAGCGCGTCGTTCTGATGTATCTACCACAACCACCGCTGGGTGGGACTAAAAGGGGCTGGCGCGATCGATCCCTCCTGGGCGACGGAAGCACCGCAGCTCCGCGAGGCGCGCAGCGAGCCCCGGAGCGGTCGATCACGCCAGGGGCTTTTGAGCTGCCAGGCAGTCTCAAGCGCCAACAGATACGAACACGGTCTGGCTGTCATCGGTCATCTCTCCATCTGTCTCCTCTCCATTCCCTTCCTCGCTACCTCCGTTTTCCTCAGATGATTCGTCGTCGGTGTTGCTCTCTCCGTTGTCTTCCTCGTCCTCTGACGTCTCGTCGTCCCCCTCGGAGCTCTCTTCGTCATCCTCGTCAGTGCCGTTGGCATCGCTCTCGTCGGTACTGTCCCCATTCTCTCCATCTCCCTCACTTTCGTCGGTACTGTCTCCAGTCTCCGTATCTTCGTCCCCCTCACCAGTGTCATCATCGGTGCCGTCGCTGTCCTCGTCAGTACTCTTACCGTCCTCTTCGCCATTCGTCGACGAAGAGTCATCCTCGCTATCCTCATCATCGGGCTCCTCGGTAGTGTCGTCTTCACCATCATCCGGCGCGCCGGGGAGGCCTTCACAGGGGACCCCATTCCCGTCACCGTCGAGACCGTGTTCTCCGGGAGAGTCCTGATAGACTTCGTTCGCCTCCTCCCAAGTCTCGAAGTCCTCGCAGTTGTACTCATCCTCACCACCATTTCCGTCGTCGGGTGCCCCCGGTAGCCCTTCACAGGGAATCCCGTCACCGTCTCCGTCGAGACCGTATTCACCTGACGAGTTTTCGTAGACTTCGTTCGCCTCCTCCCAGGTCTCGAAGTCATCGCAGTCATAGTCCAAGGAATCCTGATACTCATCCCACTCCTCGTCTATTTCCTCCCGGCACGCATCGTACTCAGGATTTGCTGCCTCAGCGACAGTCACCCCACTCGAATTGGTGACTTCGATCTCAGAGATGATGGCATTCGTTACTGCAGTATCGGTATCAGCAGCGGCGATTGCAACTGATTGTGGGAGTGTAGCGTTCTCCTCACTCCAGGTATTCGTGGTGAGTCCCTCATCAGTATAGTACTCCGTCGTGACAGTGTAGCTGAAGCCGTCCCCCTCTCCCTCGATCTCGGCCGCCGAACAACCATCGTACGTGATGCCACCGACGGTCGGACTCTCGTTGTCCGTTCCGTTCGGGTCTTCACTGGGATCCCCATTGTCGCCGTTTCCGTCATTACCAACAGTAGCATTTGCAACTGCTGACGCCGCTGCGGACGCTGAGGCGTCCACATTCACGGTTACGCTCGTCTCGCCATCACTACCTCCGTCATCGTCCGAGTCCTCTCCAGTAGAGTACACAGCGCCGATGCCGAGGCCCTCTAATGCGTTTCCTTCGAGCGAGCCATTGTTGAACTCCCCGATCAGATCGTCATCCGGTGACACCGAGACAACCGCACCAGAGAGGCGGTAGGCCGCACGGTCATCCGCATCAAGGGTGCCGTTGACGACACACGTCTGGTCCTCACAGGAAACCGTCTCCGAAGCAGTGTCGTTCGTGGACTGGATCGCACCGAGGACGACGAGACGATAGTCGAGCGAGTCGTTGTCGCTGCGATTGTTCGTTAGCGTGACGTTGAGATCGATCTTATCATAATCGACGACGGGATCCGTAACGTCGTCTGTCGATGGGGGGAATTCTTCGTCCTCGTCCTGGACGGTGTTGGCCTGGGCAGTGTTCTCGACGCCCTGATCGGCATCCAAATCGGAATTCAGGACTGCTGGCGAGAGACCCGCACCGACTGTCGCAAGGATTACGAACGTCACGACGGTGATCGCCGCAACGCGAGCTGCGCGTTGTTTGGTATCACTACTCATGAATAGAGCTCCGACAGCGACACCTAAACCCGATGTTACATCTCTGTTAGATATCCTGCAAGCCTGCCTGAGGTTTGGGCGCTAGCCAGAGAACAGTAGTAGCGACGTATACACCGATACGTGGTGGATAGCTACCCCGAACTGCCAGTCACGACTACTCGTCTACCGCGTCGAGCGCCGCTAAACACTCATCACAGACATCCGCCCAATCAATATCCGTAGGAGCATCAGAGATCTTTTCGAGTTGGTCAGCAGGCTCCAGTACCTCCCCACACGCGAGTCGCTCGCGATGATCGAAGTCACCCCTGGAAACATCGGATCCATCCACTCCAGGAAACTCGACCACGGCGTGCCAGCGTTCATCATGATCCTTGGTGAACCACTCGTACGGCGATTCTAGCAAGCCATGCGTATCTTCGAGGACTTCGACCGTCTTCCGATCCTCCCCGCAGACGTGCTCTCGCTGAACGACACGCTCCCCATCGGGGCCGACCCACAGATGCTCTCGTTCGAAGACGTCCGCATCCTCGTCGAAGTCGTGTTCGTCAGCATCAAGCCGCCGTCGACTGTGATACGCATGCGCTTGGACCGTTCCATCGGCGTAGTGTCGGGCATCGATCGTCCACTTGTCGTCCCACCGCTCTCGAGCAGCATCCCGAAGCCGTTCAAGATGGTCCGTCGGTGGGCGCTCATCGAGCCACCGAGAGAGATCGTTGCGAGCCTCGCGAACGAGTTGGTCCGTCGTGGTCTCCGCATCCGACGAGTCGTCCGCTACGACCGACGCAAGCGTTGAGGAGACACGCTCGATCAGATCCATCTCAGCTGTCGTCTCTTCGTCGGTCATCGAACACGACCTACCAGCGCACCGAAGCCCGAAAAAGACAGGTGCCGAGACTCTAAGCAATGCCCGTCAACAGTGATGCGACAGGCGAATGCCGAGCTGGAGTGAATACCCTGATCCACCTCTCTTCAGGGACATGTCCTCCAACCCTCGAAAACAGGTAAGCACACGCCATCAAAACGAGTAGTAATGAAGACACAGACGATCCCATCCGAAGAGCGCAAACGACTCTCACAGGAACTCCATGGGGAAGAAATAGCCGTCTCAGGGCCATTCCGGTGCGATTTTTGCAGTCATGAAATCACCGCAAGTGATCACGTGATGTACGACGCACTTCGGCTATCCAACCTCCCGAACCTCCAAGCAACACTCGACATTCCGGAGTGTTGGGTGCTCGATGCCGCGCGATGCCAACACTGTGAGACCGACACGCTCGATCCCACAACCAACGGTATCGATGAGGTCCTTATCTCTCTCCCCATCCACGAATCGAACGGTGTCTTGAGTGCGGATACGTCGGAGGTAACGATTCTTGAGTACTCCCCTTCTACAGATGGGTATCACCCACCAGCGGTCGATATCGGACTGGTTCTACACTACGAAGATCTCGGGTTGATCCGCTGGTCACGCATCGAGTGGATTCTCAATAATTTGCCTCACTCAAGCCCACAGGTCGCTCATATCCAGGCACTGGCTGACCAGTCCATCGAAAAACCACCGAAAGTGTAGTCGGCTACTCCGGAAGTTCACGTTGCCCAGTTCGAACGCACTCCCAGCAAGGAAATCCCTCTGGAAGCTCTGCGCACTCACACGCAGGGTCAGCAGCGTTGTCTTCTCCCTGTTCGCTGCCATCCGGAGTCTCTGCTTGTGGCCCACCATCTGTGAGGAGCGCCGAGTCTGGCTTTTGCGTCTGTCGTAGATTCTCGACTGCATTGAGAACCGGTCGTCGAATAGCGACGGCGACACGATGTTTGCAGGCGCCCTCGTACTTCGCGTTGGCTGGACACTCACAATCGGTCGGCAGGCCGTTTGTGACCGTTACGAGGTATTCGTGATTCTCCGGATCGGCGTAGCTTCCATTCCGGACGAGGACGCCCTCCAGGTCAACGGAAAACTCGAAGGCTTCGTACTGGGCACGCTTTCGGACACGATTCGTCGTCTCTAGTCGGGCAAGTGCTGGTGTCGTCATTCTACTTCGTGGAGCCTCACTGAAGTGAGTGCCCCGCACCCGTGAGGGGCACAATAAAATCGAGCGGAGTGCGCACTGCTTTCAAAATCCCACGGTAGCAACCTGAGCTAGGTCGAAAGAGCAGGCTCCCAAGGCTGTGAAAGGACGTGGGCAGCAACGAGCAGTACTTCGCTTACTGCTTCCCACTTGGATGAGGATCGACGTCTACAACGGGAACGCTCGACTCACTACTGTCCACACATCGACGTACGACCTCCGAATATCTACCAACACCAGATTCTCACGCTCGAGCTTAATCTCTGAGCAGACGGTGTCCGCCCACAAGTACTGAAAGGAGACCGACGACTCAGTACGTCTCCATGAGCGCGTTGCGATGCTTCCGCAACGTCACCGGTGAGACATCCGCAACGGCCACCACTTGCGCTTGCGTCAGTCCTTGCTCACACTCACGAGCAGCCTTGTAGATGCACGCGCCGGCGAATCCTGACGGACTCACACCCGTCGTGATCTGCCCGTCCTCCGCAGCTTCTGCAAGCGCTTCGGCACGTCGACGGACCGAATCGGAGATTTCGAGTTCCGAGGCGAACCGAGGAACGAACATGCCTGGTGTCACCGGCCTCGCCGGGAGGCCGAGTTCTGCGTTCAGCGTCTTGTAGCAATTCATCACTCTCGGTCGGTCCACCTGAGCCACCTTCGAGACGTCGTCAAGCGTTCGAGTGAGTCCGTTACACCGACACGCACCGTAGACGCTCCCAGCGGCCATCCCTTCGATCGATCGTCCCAGAAGTAGATCCGCCGACTGTGCACTCCGGAAGAGGGCACACGCCTGGTTACGAATCGCCTCTGACAGGCCGAGTGCACTGGAGATCCGACGCACTTCGCCAAGTCCGTGGGCGAGATTACGTTCTGCTTTCGATTGCCACTTCCCCCGCGTCTGTTCACGCCGCAACCGACCGAGCTGTCGTCGTTTTCGACCAGAAAGTCCGTTCCCCTTCGCATCGATGCCGCGCCCGATCTCCGTCGAAAGGCCGCGATCGTGTCGTGCAACGGTCAGGGGAGCACCCGTCCGCTCTCGTTGCTCTTTGTCGAACGATCGCCACTCCGGTCCAAGGTCGATCCGCTGCTCGTCGATGACGAGGCCACAGTCCTCACAGACTGTCTCTACCGTGTTCGTCATGACTTGTCCATCACACTCGGGACACCGGTTCGTAGTCGTCTCTTGCTGTACATCTTCGTCGAACGCCGTCTCGTAGATATCACTAATTGCCATCTATCTCACCGAATCTTCGAGGAGCTCACTTTGAGCAGTCCCCTCACCCGTTGAGGGGATGATAAAATCTCTGCGGAGGAGTATGCAGAAGAAGAGAAACTACTTGTTGGACAGTCCTCAGACCTGAGGAGGTTCTGTTGAAATCATATTAGTTAGACAGCATTCTCGGCGAAACAGTTGTTAGGTAGGTATGCGAACTGACCGAATAACGATTTGACTTGGAGAAGGCATTTACCGATCCTCTTTGACAGGATCGTATGAATCGTCGCTCAGTCCTCATCAGTGCTGGTCTTACTTTCTCAGGGACTCTTGCAGGTTGCTTCTCTACTGACGATACTGACGAGTCTCCCCCCATGTCGGACGGGGGCGATAATGGATCGAACAGCAAGAACAATGAATCGGAAGATCTCGGTTGTCCACCAACTGGGCACTTGGGTGTCCGTTTCGTCCCTGAGACTCCTGATGGGGAATCTATACTTGATGCAGAAGCAAAGGGATTCACCGATGTTGTATCCCTTGCTACGGCCCTTTCGAAAGCACGTACGGAATACGACAAGCTGAATCAGTCGGAACGCAGCGAAAGAGTTTATCTCACGAATGTTACTGGCGAAGGTGTTGCTAATGAGAGTACAGAGATTACTGACAAAATCGGGTATGGGGAGGAAACGTACGTAGAACACGAGGATGTCGTCTACTCGATGACGTACAACGAGGCAGTTTGCTGAGAGGTTGGACTCTCTGTGAAAGGTAACTCCTCTGAGAGGGTATCAACCCATCACCTGCTGGGGTTACAACAGAGTTGGGATTATGGATCCTTCCATTCCCAGGTGAGTGGCAAGACGTGAGCGTAACAAGGAACTTACGAATGTTGAGTATCACCAGCCACTATCTTCCGGTGGTATCAGGTGGCACTCTCCCCCATTCAATGGAAACCAGAAGCTATTAATGGGTATTTGGTGACGTACCACATACTAAGGGGGGAGCCGCATGAGTTGTAATCATACTGAGAAACAAGAGTCGACAGATGAACCGCCGAACCGTTCGATTTCTGACCAGATAATTCGAGAAGTAGCCGCGAAAGAGGGTGTTGATCCCGTCGAGCTCACCCCACCGCTTTTTGCTGTGATTGAACCGGATGCGCTGGATAGTCTTTTTGGGAATCCGGATTCTCGGCCAGCGATCTCCTTTACATGGCAAGGATACACGATTTCTGTCGGTTCTGAATGGCAGATTTCCATCGACGAATAGGAGTGGGATGGGAAACGTCTATCACGAGACCCATATAGCTCTATACAGGACTAACCGAAGATTTCCTCCACAGAGGTGGCTCTGTTGAAATCCTCTTCTTTAGAGACCTTGTCCCGTGAATCTACTACACACTACACGTGCGAATCAAACGCAGGTGCTTCTCTCAGTTATGTTTGGTATTGGAGAGTTGTGCTGAATACAGGGCGCGAATCTCGCAAGGCAGCAGTTCGGAAGTGTGGTAGTTGGAATCAACCAGTACAAGGTACACAGGTGCCGCCCACGTAGTTTCTATACAATTATCCTGTCAGGGTCGGCCTGCCGAATACCAGGAAGGGATGCAGCAAGTCGCCATCGCTTTTTCATGCGATAGGTGATGACGGTGAGGGGTATATCGTACTGAACGCTTGCCGTCTGTTACTACCGACCCCGAGTGTAACACCGACGCAATGATGCTTCCCAGAAGCGCTAAGACAGTGATACCGAGCCCGGCAACCAGAACATTTCTCCCGCCTTCAGCGGCCGGTAACGCCGTCTGGATGGCAGCGAGTACCATCACAAGAGAGCCGAAGACTACTGATATTTCCGAAGGACCCGCATCGAGTAGCGGTCATTCTGTCTCGGTGAGCGACTCGCCGATCTCGGGCTCGGGCTCAGCTTCCGGTTCGGTGCCCCAAGGTCGTTCCGCGGGTTCGATCAAGGACTCGAGCTTTCGCTCAAATTCGTTCTCGTTCAGTTCTCCCATTGCGTAGCGGTGTTTGAGTGTCGTGATCGGGTCATCTGACGCCTGGTCGGTCACTGATCCACTCGATTTGGTCTCATGGCCAGCGTCTTCAGCTTGTTCGCTCACACTCTTTGCCGTTTTCTGTGCAAAGTAAAGCGAAAATACGCCCGCGAACAGAACACCGAACGCAGCGGCATCACCAGCGTACAACGACATCTGAACCGGCCAGTCCAGCACCGCGACGAACATACCATAAACGAGAGCGGGCACCCCGACTGCCGTGGCAACACTCGCACTCGCGAGCCGCCTGAACGACGTGTCGGTGGAGGGGGCGGAGTCAGCAGTCGCACTGGTTCGCCGGGCAACATCTCGGAACAAGATCTGTGCGACATGGGTTGAGAAGACAACCCCGACAAACAGAAACAGGAGGATGAGCGCCGAGACGCCCTGTAGTACTTCATTGTGTACTGATAAATTGAGGCCAACGATCAAGGCAAACAGAAATACTACCTGAGGAATGGACGCAAAAACGAGTCCGAGCAACGACCGTGGATACGGGCTGGAGGGGGTGTATTGATCGACATATCCTGGCATAGTGTGGTTCGTCATTACAAATGGTAGTTACTTAATAACCATCGTTCTTGTGAGTCCGGTAGTGGAAAAACCGGTTGATCCCACTGAGTTTCTCAAGGTCATACGATCGTTCGACCAGTTCCGAGTGGCAGTTCTGAGAAAGAGCTGAATGAGACAGACTCTATGGTAAGATCTTGCCCTGCATCTAACGATTCCACTGCCCGTACCCTGGAACTGCTATTGTACGAGATATGCTCCCTGTACGAACCCTCTCAGGAAGTCTCGTACACAACAACCTCTGTTCGATCACAAGCGGGGCACGCTTCATTCTCGTTCGTGACTGTCGTCCCACAGTGGCGACACTCACGCACCAATGAACTCGCTTGACCCCAGCCCGCAATGAGTGCGCGAAGGACGGTATTCATCGCTGGCGATCACCCGCCTTCGGGGACGGCGTTTGCTGGGTCGGATCCCACGACCGCGGAACGTATCCGAGTTGTGCGACGGTCTCTGCGTAGGTGCGGAGCACCTCGATGAGGGCGAGCTCCGGAATGCCCGCATCGGCGTTGCTGACGAGCCACCATTCGAGGGCCTGTTCTGCGTCTTCGATCTGCTCTTGAGTAGGTGTATGCACAGGTTCTCAGACAGGCACTGTTTGAGTGCGCCTGCACCCCTGCAGGCGCAGATAGAATGTGGGAGTTAGCTCGGCGTCCTCACAATCAATTCCTGGTCCTTGCCACACCAGGCGGTGAGTTTCTCGATCATGTACTCGATCGCCTCCTCGCGGGTAAGAACGTCGTCGTCGATCAGATCGCCTACGATATCTTTGAGCGCCTCGAAGCGCCCACAGAGTGGCCCATCGCCGACGGGCTCGCCATCGTACCAGCGCACCGTCTGGAGTGCCCCATTTCCGAATTTCGGGCCATCACTAATGCGCTCACAGACGTGCTGGAGTCCAAACCAGAGCGTCCGGTACGCTGTGATGTCGAACTCAGGTGTAACGACGTAGAACGCTTCGTGATACTCGAAATCGAGATGGTGGGTGATGATCTCCTCGTTGGTGAGACCAGTCGCTTCTGGGTCTGGATCGACCGTCGTTCGAGGTCGCGTTTCTCTCTGTAGAAGGCCGTTGAGGACTTCTTGTTCACCACTCTGTTCGAAGATTTCTGTGGCCCACTCGGCGTGGGCCACATCTCCTCCGAAGGGAGTCTGGTCGTTGATGTCGTATTTTAGCTGCAGGTTGAGCCCGCCCCAGTGCGAATAATGGAGGTTGTGCAATTCATCGGGTCGTTCGTATGCAACGAGTGCTCTATGTCCCATTCTGTGATTCCTGCAGGGCACTGCGCCCCGCACCCGTGAGGGGCGCAAAAAAAGGGCTGTAGGCTCGTTGAAATACTCTGGCGTTATGGTGTTGGGAAAGCTTATCCGTGAGAGCCTCATCAAATTCTATAGATCATGACTCTCCAAGAGGCCGTTCGTGACGTTAGTGAGCGATATGACGTCCCGGACAATGAGCGGCTTCACGAGCTTGCGCGGTCAAATGCGCATCTCCGCGATTAACACCTTATTCTTCACTGCTCGCAGCAGCGTTTTCCTACGAAGGAAGTTGATGAATTCATTTTGAGGTTGCGCAGGCTCTTCGATCAGTTCTGGTTTACCTAAAATCAGGCGCTAATGCCCCGTCCTTTAGGAGCAACGCAGGGAGCGAAGCGACCGAGTAGCGCAATAGGGCGGGGATACAGCGTCATAAGAAATCAAATATTTCTGAGTGGCAGTCAGATTCCGTTGGAATCTGACGACACCCGTCATCCACTCACATACACTCTCCAACGACCGGCCCACAGGCCCACCGACACGTTTATTTGTCCCGACGATGTATCTACATCGTACATGGGACAATTCACAATCAACGGCCACGAAGTCGTGGACGGCGACGTGAAAGCCACCGGAAACGGCGCTCACGTCTACGTCCCGAAACGCTGGCGTGGCGCGGACGTGAAAGTCATCCGCACATCCGAACCTAACGACGAATAGATGAACTACAGCTACAGGTATCGGCTGACCCCGTCCGGCGACCTCCCCGAACGGTTAGCGTGGACCGTCGATACCTGTAGGCAGGTCTACAACCATTTCCTCCACCGCCTCAACAGATACAACGACACGTCGTCGTACTCCGAGCAGAAGCGACTGCCGGACCTGAAAGACTGGTGGACTGACCTGCAAGACGTTCACTCGAAGGTACTTCAGAAAGTCGTCCAGCGGTTGTACGACAACCTCTCGACGCTCAAAGGCCGGAAGCAGAACGGCTACCGTGTCGGGGAGTTGAAGTGGAAAGCACCAGACGAGTATCAATCGTTCACCTACAGTCAGTCCGGCTTCAAACTCAAAAACACGAGTGGTCGGGCTCGACTATGGCTCTCGAAGATTGGCGACATCCCCATCACGTTCCACCGCGACCTGCCCAACGACGCCGAAATCAAGACCGTCACGGTCAAACGTGAACCCACCGGCAAGTGGTATGCCATTCTCGGTATCGAGATCCCCGACGATCCGCCCGAGAAGCCCGTCGAAGTGACTGACGCGGTTGGTATCGACGTGGGTATCTTGAAATACGTCCACGACAGCAACGGGACCGCCGTCGAGTCGCCTGACCTTTCCGACGAACGCGGACGGTTGGAACGCGCCCACCGCAACCTCTCGCGGAAGGAATACGGCTCGAACAATTGGGAGGAACAACGCAAGACAGTTGCTCGACGCCACGCCGATTTGAAGCGCAAACGACGTGACTTCTTGCACAAACTCTCGGCGTACTACGCCCGTGAGTACGACCTTGTAGCGGTCGAGGACTTGGACGCGAAGGGGCTGGTCGAACTCCCCGGCAACTCGCGGAATCGAGCCGGGGCCTCGTGGGGGATGTTCCTCCGAATGCTCGAATACAAGTGCGAGCGGGAAGGAACGCGCTTCGTCGCGGTGGACCCCCGAGGCACAACCAAAGAGTGTGCGTCGTGTGGCGTCGAGACAGACAAACCGCTGTGGGTGCGCGAGCATTCGTGTCCGTCCTGTGGGTTCGAGGCAGACAGGGACGCGAATGCATCGTGGAACCTTCTTTCTCGTGGCCTCGACAAAGTAGGGACGGGCTGTCCCGAATCAACGCCTGTGGAGACTGCGCTCCCTACGGACACCGATTCGGTGTCTGCAAAGCGCGTCATCGAAGCAGGAAGCCCACCCTCACGGAGCGAACCGCGTCAGCGGTGAGCGAGTAGGGTGGGGAGGAAGTCACCGATCTCGTTTGTAGTACTCATTGGTTCTCACTGAACCGAAGGCGTTTCACGACGCCCGACAACCACGACTCCACTCGTGGTTTTCCTCACACTCACCAACTCAACAGTCACATCTGTGCGCGCCGTCTCGCGCCTTCGTGAGCGCCCTTGGGCGCGAGCGGTGCGCGCCCTGAGCGCAGACACAACCAGCAGCGCGCGCTGGGTGCCCGGAGCGAGTGGCCAGCGGAGGGCACGAAAAGCGAGCGCTGCGTGCCGATACAGCGATATCGTCCAACCGCGATGAAATAGCTACATGCTGCCGCATCAATCGCTCACTCCGGAGCGATCTGGGCAGAAGTTCTGTGTATCGCTATCTTGTTAGCGATAGCCAAGAGTGAGGCCGCCGGCGCAGACTAAGAGACAACCCAACCAATGATCGAAATAATGGATTCTACGGCCGCGAAGATCGTTTTAGCCATCAAGAGGGGCGATTCCATCAATCACGTTGCGAGCAAGATCGATGTCTCGTACTCGTGGGTGTACGACTGGATCGAGCGGTTAGAAGATGCAGAAATTATCGCTATTACCGATAATAGGATTCAGATCACCGACCACGAGATGCGCCAGCAGTACGCCGAGATGATGGCTGCGTTGTACAGCCGCGACACCATCTCCCAGGAGGACGCGTACGTTATCCCACATTTCGCCAGCATGGAGTTCACGTACACGGAGATCGACGCCGCGTACGTCTGGACACATGGCGGCTACCAGATTGCCCGGAGCCACGATGACTACCCGGTGTTCATCGACGTCCACGACCGCGACATCGAACGCTGGATCGCGTTCTTCGAACAGTTCGGCGTTGACACGACGATCAATGAACGCCCGGACGCCAGCGACGTCGAGGGGAACGTCCACTACGTCTTGTTCCCGAAGACCGACGGCATCGCCGCCGAGTGGGTTGAGGGCAACCCCGTCATCCCGTTGGACGACGCCGTTGACCAGATGATGGAGAATCGACCGGCGTACGAACCTGCCTTGGAGATCATCGCCGATGAGTACGACAGGGACATCGACGCGTCCCACCACGATGCGACCAACTCAGACTGATTGGCGCGAGCGACGGTCCGGCCGAGCGTGACGGCGAGCGGGCGGACGAAGCGCACACACCGGACGGATACGACCGACAGTAGCCACTCATTCCATAGGGTGGGATCGAAAGGGGCCGGCGCGCTCGACGAGCGAGACGAAGTAAGCACCACAGCGAGCACTGCGAGCGAGGAGCACAGCGAGTCACAGCCGTCGAGCGCGCCGGGGGCTTTCAGGCTGTTCGTGGTCACTGTTCCAGAAAGCACGACAGAACCATTCTGCGTCTCACCGATCCCTCCCTTGGCTCACACTCACCACCCAGCACCATCCCAATACCCTAGAACCCAGACCAACATCGAAGGCGAGCAAAGCGAAATGCCTATGCGCGCCTCACGCACCTCTCAAGCCATCCCCCAGGAATGCGCCCTACTCCTCCCCCAGAACACTCTGCCCTCCCAGAGGCCCTCACAGAGCGCGACCAGTGGGTCTGCTGGCGCGTCCGAGAGCGCGATGGCAAGAAGACCAAGATTCCGGTGGTCCCGACGACCGGCCAGTTCGCCTCAGCGACGGACCCCTCGACGTGGACATCCTTCGAGACCGCCCGAGATGCAGCGACCACAGACAGTGAGATAGCAGGAGTTGGCTTCGTCTTCACCGACGATGACCCACTCGTCGGTGTCGACCTCGATGACTGTCGCAATCCAGACACGGTACACTCGACCCCTGGGCCGAATCAATCGTCAAGATGCTCGACTCGTTCACCGAAATCAGCCCATCGGGCACGGGCATCCACACGATCGTCGAAGGAACGCTTCCGGGTGACCGGAACCGACGTGGTGACGTCGAATGCTACGAGACAGCGCGCTTTTTCACCGTCACAGGAGCACACGTCGACTCGACGCCGACGGGCGTACACTCGCGTTCGGATGAACTCACAACGATCTATCGCGAGCAGATCGCGTCTGACACAGAGACGTCCTCTACAGACGCCGACACCACCTTGTCGAATACCACCGATCCAACTACCAACACTCCAGATGGATCCTCAGCGCTCACCGATGACGACCTCATAGCAAACGCACGGGCGGCAGCGAACGGTGAGAAGTTCGAGCGTCTCTTCGGCGGCAACACAAGCGGCTACGAAAGCCACTCAGAAGCGGATTTCGCGCTGTGTTCGATCCTTGCCTTCTGGAGCGGTGGCGACCCAGCACAGATGGACCGGCTCGTTCGTCGCTCTGGATTGGTCCGCCCAAAGTGGGATGACGTCCATTTCGGCGATGGGAGCACATATGGCGAGAAGACGATCGAGCGGGCGATCGCCGTGACGTCGGAGTTCTACACACCCAGTGATTCAGAGAGTGACGTCGACGCCAGTCCGTCTGCTACCACCACAAACCAGCGTGTCGTCACGGACGAGCAACTCCAGCGAATCGAAACGCGAGAACAAGTCCGACTCCGAACGATCAAACGTCTCGAAACCGAAGTCCAAGAACTCACCACCGAGCGCGATCGTCTCGAGGAACAACTAACCGATGAACGGGCCCAGCGCCAGCAGCTTGAACGCGAACTCGAAGATCAGACTACAAGGACCCGGTCACTCCGGGATCGGTTCTGGGGGCACTTCGGTTGGGACGAGCAAGCCCAGTAGGACCGTGGCACTACCAGCGATCTGGATGTCTCGAACGGATCCTTTGTATACGGTATCCAGATGAACTGGCTACTCAGCAGATTCGCGATGTATCGTTGAGACGGTTCGGATACACTGTAACTGAATCAATGAAATCAGAAGGGCCGGTACATCCCTGTATCTCTCACGAGTGTCGTGTTCATTTCATCTATCCGCAATTGAATCGGCTAATACGTAGCGCAGCTTACTGACTGCTGATTTTATGTGGGACTGCTGTGTCTGTTGACATATGAGACCTGGGTTAAAAAAGAGACTATTTCGACTAGATCACGAGGGGTGGAACAATCCGTGGTACGGCTTGGTTGCTGCGCCAGTTTTGGCAGCTCTAGGTGTATTATTCGGTCAGTTGTTTGGCGTTCATCTCGTCTCATCGGCACTGGGGGAGGACCTAATTGTAGTTGTCTGCATAGTGATTACAATGTTTATTGGCTTCACAGGAGTAGCGTTAGTTGATATGAACCGTTGATCTCCAAGAACTACGGTAGTCCCTTTCCCTGTATCTACCACTTTGCCCGTGTTCTTTCCAGCAGCAACGTTGCTGTGACTTCTGAGCAATAGCTCTGCTTATCTATTGCCTTTCATGTATCGGCTCTTTGACCGTCAGGAGCTGGTCGTGGCGGTCAAGTTCCTCGGGGTACTCCAAGAGTTCCACAACCGTCCGTTCTTGGTCGTACTGAACGAGACCAGCCTCAGCTAACTTCGGGATATGCTGATGATAGAGTGAGAGCGCCACTTCCTGTATCGTCTCGTCGGCAATCTCGGCTTTGGGCCGATCGCTCTCCCAGTTGGCAACGTCTTCCGCGAGATCAGCCAGCGCAATTGGCGTTTCCGCGTTGTGCAGGCGGTGAAGGCAATAGCGCCGACGCGCGCGGGAAAGGCAGTCAAAAATGACAGAAATCCGGTTCTGAGGCTGCGTTGAGCGAGTCATTACCGGGAAGAAGGGCCGGGTTCCGGAAAGGGAATTGGGTAGTAAATACTACTCCTACAATTCGGTAATCGCTATTGGTCCTCAGGGTGGCTGACGGTCAGGGAGTTTGTGATGAGATTCTTGTGTCCGTGGTGTAACCGCTTTGAAAGCGCCTGCTGGGAAATACCCAGTTCCTCAGCTAAGTCGGTCATCGTAGTCTCTTGGGGGATGTCGTAGTAGCCGTGATTGAGTGCGGTAACGAGTGTATTGCGCTGTTTGGGAGTCAGGCCGTATTGGGCGCTTGCCATTGGTTGTTCTTGGTGGTAGAGCTTGGTGAGTTCGAACGAAATGTCGTGTTCCTCACAGTAGTCTTGGAACTGGGAGACTTTCTCGCGGTCGTCAAACCGTATTTGCAGTTCCCACTGTTCGTCTCTCCCGGTCGCCTGGAGTATCGTCGCCCCAATATCGGTGTAGGCGTAGATGATCGATTCGACGTTCTCCCTCCACTCGGCGCGATAGAGGACGCTCCCCTCAATCTCATCGACACGCGTGGTATCCATCACGGAGGAGTCCTCTTGGAATGCGGTTTGAAAGTCGGCCTGATCGCCCCCGCTCACCCAGAAATAGGGCATGATCTTGTCTTCCAAGGTGGCGACGACGCGCTCGATCTCGACGACCATTTCTGGCGCTGCCGTCAGCGTGTGATGTAAGGCGAAATCGTCGGACGGAACAGTGAACTCGCCGATGACGCTCATGAGAAGTGTTCTGTCTCCACCGGGATAAGCACGTAGCTGCGAGGACCAAGCGTATTCGGACCGAAAGCAGTGCAAGCAGTACGTATACTGGAATGGCAGACTTCGATGGCAGTTTAAGCAGTTGTATATACAGATGAGAACCATAACCGTCATCAGAGACTACAACAGAGTGGCGGTCCTCGGCTGGTTCACGGTCCCAACCACGAAGTCGGTCGATGGCCGTCGCCTTTGTACTACGGTCATCCTGACCAGTAGAGCACCTATATCTAACGAACCTACTAGCGAACGTGTGAGCTGCTACCATACAAGAGATGTTCCTTGTATCTCCGAATTTGAGTCGCAATATCTCCAGAGAGAACAGACTGACGCTGCCACAACGCGAGAGATTCGAATCGACTGGACGTCTCCCCGATGAATGCTTATGCCTCTTGCACCGCTCATTATAGAGAACGATGGGGGCTCTTCGAGAAGTTCGGGCGTCAGGTTGAGCAGTTCAAACAGACGGCAAAAGAAACTGCTGAGGAGAACGCGACCTACCGGTGTCAGGATTGTGATGCTCGGTTTAATACACACGATGGCCAGTGCCCCGAATGTGGGGCACAGGAGGTCACTCCGACGGAGACAGAGGAGTGAGTATCGGAGCAGTCCGGATCGCATGGAGACCTTGGGCGTAGTAGCGCCCTCACCAATACTGCCACTTGATATACTGGTTGTTCTATGCTTCAGACACGGCGTCATCAACGAACAATTGAACCCGTTCGCCGGGTGTTAAATCGTCTACGAGCAATCCGAACTCATCACGTCCCGCAAACGACCGGACGTGCGGGGCGGGGGCCGTTTCGTCGGTGCGTTCACAGACAAGTTCAACCGTTCCAGTGTCATCGGCGCGAAGTTCAAGCGTTCGCATACGTTCGTCTACGACGTCAGGTGGTATGGCTGTAGGCTTGAGTAGAGAGGCGATCCGAGTATGCAATCACGACGGTCAAGGTACTACGGAATCTACCTGGCTGATGTATCGCTAGATCAGGCACTGTCTAGATAAGGAATGAGCAGGCCGAAGAGGTAGGTGTTCATGCCACTCAGCGACCTGCTCAGAGAGAATTTCGAGACGGATGATCTTGAGTGTTGGC
>Ga0207772_100256_pt1 | contig 35709 bp, 38 predicted proteins | sample A23M3SouthBayCA_2_FD_187750 | JGI IMG/M metagenome (GOLD analysis project Ga0207772, IMG submission 187750) | Aerobic enrichment media microbial communities from Eden Landing Ponds, California, USA - A23 M3 (2) (SPAdes) | ecosystem: Environmental > Aquatic > Marine > Unclassified | place...
TCCAGCGACATCACCGCGACCGCACCGACGTCCTCGGCGACGCGGGCCTGCTCGCGGGTGACGACGTCCATGATGACGCCCCCCTTCTGCATCTTCGCGAAGCCGCGCTTGACGAGATCAGTACCGCGGCGGAGGTCCTCCAGATCGGTAGCTTCAGCCATTATCTGCGGGTTAGAACTGGATTTACTTAACGCGTGTCCTTCCGCCGGGAGTCCGCCCGCGTGGTCTCGTCGACGCGGTCGCCGTCGGCGCATCGGCCGATACCACTACCGTTTTCATCGCCTCCCCCCACTGCATCGACATGGCTACTGACGAGGGCGTCGGCGGGCGCATCGACGCGGCCGTCGCCCGGCTGTTCGGACGCGAACTGCCCGAGGCCGAGGGGCTGCCGCGCTACGTCGCGCCGCTGCCGGAGTGGCTGGAGAACGTCGGGCTGCGGCTGGCCTGGCCCGTCGCCCTCGTCAACCTCGTCGGGACGCTGTTCGGCTTCTGGTACTACGCCGGCCGACCCCTGGAGGCCGCGCCCCCGCTCGTCGAGGGGCAACTCGGCGCGGCCCCGGTCGCCGCCTACCCACTGATTCCCGACTCGCCCGCGGCGACGATGTTCATCGGGCTCTCGCTGGTCGCCTGGCGACTCGACTGGGACGCACAGTGGCTCCACATGCTCGGCTTCTTCGGCTGCATCAAACTGGGCCTGTGGACGCCGTTCGTCCAGCTCGTCCTCAACGGCCCCGGCGGCATCGCCACGTGGCTCTACTGGTTCCTGATTCTGAGCCACCTCGCGATGGCGCTGGAGGCGTTTCTCATCCACCGCTACGCGACCTTTTCGGTTCCCGCGGTCGCCGTGGCCCTGTTCTGGTACGGCCTCAACGACGTGGTCGACTACTTCGTGCCCGTGCTCGGCGGGCCACACCACACCTGGCTGCGCGCCGAACCCATCGTCGCCGCCGGCCAGTTCGACCACACCGTCCTCGCCCACGACCTCGCGGCGGGCTGGGCCGTCGTGCTGACGCTGCTCGCGACGTTCTTCGCGCTCGCCACGCGCGTCGAGAAAGTGAAGCGTCGGTCGTGAGCGACCGCCGCGGGTACTCGGTGTGCGCTCCGCCGTCGCGTCAGGTCGTGAACCCCTCGTCGGCGTCGCGCTCGTCGAGGACCCACTCCAGTTCCTCGATGGCGCGCAAAATCGCGACCTCGGCCTCGTCCTCCATCTCCGTCGATGGCGGGTCGTGGCTGTCGTACTCGTCTCGGAGCGCCTCGATTCGGTCCCGGATGGTCTCCTCCGTTTGCATGCTCGAATCGACCACGCCGCGGGCCTTGATGGTACTGGTGGCGGTCATCGAGGGGCAGAACGCGCGGCGGTCGCTGTCGGCGGCCCGGCGGCCTTACCGGACCACGACGACCGCGCTCTCGGTCTCGGTCATCTCGCCCTCGCCGGAGTAGGTGCGGGACTCCTCGACGGCGAACATCTCGTCGGTGAGCGTGACGCCGGCCACGTGGAGTTCGTCGCCGTCGATTTCGTAGTCGCCGTCCTCGATGGCGGCGTCGATAGCGCCGACCTCGCTGCCGAACTCGGGGCCGACGAGCGAGTAGTCGAGGTCGATGCCGCTGACCTCGGTGGTGATGTCCGGCGCTTCGTCGTACGCGTCGAGCGTCTCGACGTGCATCGCCTCGGCGATGGCGTCCTCGAAGCCGGCGACGTGGCCGTACACCTCGACGTGGTCGAGGTCGGCGTTCAGCGGTAGACCGTGCTCGGTCTTGTACCGCCGGAGCGCGGAGACGACCTCCATCGCCGTCTCGCCGGCGTCGAGGTCGGCCTCGTAGCCGCCCGGCGTCGGCCAGTCGGTCGTGTGGACCGAGCCGTCCGCATCGTAGACGCGCTCCCACAGTTCCTCGGTGACGTGCGGGAGGAACGGGGCGAACAGCTTGAGGAAGGTCCGATGGGCGTGGAGCAGGGTGTACTCCGTCGAGGCGTCGCTCCCCTCTGAGACGCGCTGTTTCGCGATTTCGAGGTAGTCGTCACAGAACGTGTTCCAGAAGAACGTCCGCAGCTCGTTGCGTGCCTTCGAGAACTCGTAGGCCTCGAAGCGCTCGGTGAGCGACGCGACGGTCGCGTCGAGTTCGGCCAGCAGCCACTCGTCGACGGCCGCGAGGTCGTCCGGCTCGGCCGGGCGCTCGGCGGGGGTCAGCTGGTCGACCAGCCGCGAGGCGTTCCAGAGCTTCTGGAGCAGGCGCTCGCCGGCCTCCAGGTCGCCCTCCTTGTACGGGAAGTCGTCGCCGATGGAGGTCCCGGCGGCCCAGTAGCGGGCGGCGTCGACCGGGAACTGCTCCAGCACCTCGCTGGGCGGGATGACGTTGCCCTTGGACTTGGACATCGCCTCGCGGTTCTCGTCTAAGACCATCCCGTTTATCATCACGTTCTCGAAGGGGACCTCGCCGGTGTGCTCGTAGCACTTGACGACGGTGTGGAACAGCCAGAACGAGATGATGTCGTGGCCCTGGGGGCGCAGGTCGAAGGGGTACAGTTCGGGGTTGTCCCAGGTGAACGCCTCCGCGTCGTCGTCCCAGTCCCAGCCGGCGTTCACGAGGGGCGTCAGCGACGACGTGGCCCACGTGTCGAAGACGTCCTCCTCGGGCGTCAGCGAGTCGTGGCCGCACTCCGGACAGCTATCCACCGGCGGGTCGTCCGACAGCGGGTCGACCGGGAGCTGGTCGCGCTCGGCCAGCACCGGCTCGCCGCAGTCGTCGCAGTACCACACCGGAATCGGGATGCCGGAGTCGCGCTGGCGCGAGATGCACCAGTCCCACTCCAGGCCCTCGATCCAGTGCTCGTACCGGGTGACCATCTTCTCGGGGAACCAGTTCATCTGGCGGCCCGCCTCGATGTACTCCTCCTTCTTGTCGAGCAGTTCGATGTACCACTGCTCGGTGACGAGGTACTCGACCTCCTCCTCGCAGCGCTCGTGGACCTGGACGGTGTGGTCGTGGTCGCGGCTCTCCAGCAGCGACCCCTCCTCGTCCAGGTCCTCGATGATGGCCTCGCGGGCCTCCGTGGTGTGCATCCCCGCGTAGTCGCCGGCGAGGTCGGTCATCGTCGCGGACTCGTCGATGGCCAGGCGGAGCGGCAGGTCGTGGGCCTGGTACCACTCGATGTCGTTCTGGTCGCCGAACGTACAGCACATCACGATGCCGCTCCCGGTCTCCATGTCGACGCGCTCGTCGGCGATGATGGGGACCTCCTGCTCGAAGATGGGGACGCGCGCCGTCCCGCCGACGAGGTGCTGATTGTCGTCGTCATCGGGGTGGACGAAGACGGCGACGCACGCGGGGAGCAGTTCGGGCCGGGTGGTCGAGATTGTGAACGTCGCGCCGTCGTCGGCAGGTCCCTCGCCCGTCTCCACGAGGTCGAAGGCGATGTCGTTGAACAGCGTCGACTTGTCCTTGTCCTCCTGTTCGACCTGCGAGATGGCCGTCTCGCAGTCGGGACACCAGATGGTCGGCGCGCGCTGGCGGTACTCCCGGCCCTTCTCGTAGAGGTCGAGGAAGGACAGTTGCGAGACGCGCTGGACGTTCGGCGCGATGGTCTTGTACGTGTTGTCCCAGTCGACGGAGATGGCCAGCGACTGCACGTCCTGCGTGAACTCGTCTTCGTACTCCGTGCAGACGTCGCGGCACTTCTCCTGGAACTCGCGTCGGGTGAAGTCCTGGTGGCGGATGCCGAGTTCGCGCTCGGTCAGGCGCTCGGAGGCGATGCCGTTGTCGTCGTAGCCGAAGGGGAAGTAGACGGTGTCGTCGGCCATCCGGTGGTAGCGGGCGACGAAGTCCTGCAGGGTGAACTGATAGAGGTGGCCCATGTGGAGGTTGCCCGACACCGTCGGCGGCGGCGTGTCGATGGTGAAGCGGGTGTCGGCGTCCTCGTCGTAGGCGTAGGTCCCGTCTGCGACCCAGCGCGCCTGCCACTCGGGCTCTACCTCGCGGGGGTCGTACTCCCCGTCGAGGGCGTCGGCTGACTGGTCTGCGGTCGATTCCTCCTGCGGTGGGTCCTGTGTATCACTCATGTTCGAACGGTGGGCGTATCGCCCGGGACTGCGGCGCGGTTGTCAGCGGTGCGTGCGTCGAGTGGTGGGGGTGGTGTGGGGCGTGGGGACCCCTACACCGACCGGAGCGAGAACCAGCGTCTGCGAGAGTCGACGCACCATCTGGTCAGTACTCGGCCGACGGCGGGATTAACGACTTCGGTTTCCCGTGGCGAGTTTGCAGTGTCCAGTTACGCGGCCGCCTCGTCCGAGCCGACGTCCGGCGTCACGAGCGGCAGGTCGATGTCGATCGCGTCGTACCAGACCGACGGCCGTTTCGACTGCCCGTCGTCTGTGAGGGCGACGAGGTGCAGTTCTTCGAGTTCTTTCAGATTTCGGTGGACCTGACTGACGTCACGGTCGACGAGCCGCGCCGTCTCGCGGATGCTTCCGGGTTCGTGCTGGACGATCGCGCGCAAGAGATCGAGCGATTTCGGCCGCGTGACCCGGTGAACGTCCGCAGGATCGTGATACACCACCTCGAAGTGTGGGTCCGGTGTCTCCCCGCGGTCGAGCGCGGCGAGCGCGTCCTCGACGTCGTCGTCACTTCCCTCCCGGAATCTGATGTGGAGCGTCCTGTCAGTCGTGTCGGTGTTACCAGTCGTGGCCATGTTCGATCACCTCGGTTTTGAACCGCTGAAAGAGCGCCCGTAAGCCGTCGAACTCGACGTCCGTCACTGTCCCGTCGGCCCGATGCTTGTGATGGTGTGCGACGTCGGGATGGTCGGGAAAGTTATCGTATCGGACGATAGTCTCCCCCGCGGCGTTTCCGTACTGCATCGAGTACTTGATGCCTTCCGGATAGCGCTCCGACTCGGGGACGCGATACGCCGTGATCTCGGCGTAGCGGTCGCCGAAATCCTTCGTGACGTCGATGACGAGTTGCGCCTCGTCGTCCCCGGCCATGGGCGTTGGTGCGTACTCCAACACCAAAAGCGTTGAGGCGAGTACCAACACCTCAGACCGGACCGCGTCCTTCGGCCGTGATACGTCGGGTATCCGGCGGTCAGCGAGGAATCACGTCCACGTCTCTGTCCGGGATCTCCGGTGGCGCTCGCCACCGACTCAGGTCAGGTCAGGTCAGGTCAGGTCAGGTCAGGTCAGGTCCGGTTGGCGGCGCTCGCGGTCCTCGGCGCTGTGTGCCCGCACCCACAGTTCGCCGATGCGCGAGAGCGTCGTCCGGTAGGACTTGCCGTGTTCCTCCTGCTCGATGTAGCCCTTCCCGCCGGGGCCGAGGCGGTCGACGTTGTAGATGACCTTCGAGCGGAAGGAGTCGGTGTACTCCTCGCCCATGTCGCGGGCCAGTTCCTGTGCCAGCTCGGAGACGGACTCGAACTCGCCGTGCTCGCCGAGCGTGAACAGGATGACCTCCTCGAAGGGCTTGACGTTCGAGAAGGAGGCCACGGGCAGTTCGACGATGTGCGAGCCGTCGATTTCCTTCGCGCCGATGGTCGTCCCGCGCTCGTCGAACTCGTCGAGGAGGTCGCGGGCGGTTTCGAGTCGTTCCTCGACCCGCTCGGAGACGTTCTCGCCGGCCTGTAAATCCTCCAGCATGGCGGTCTGCTTGCGGAGTTCCTCGGCGAGTTCGGTCTCCAGGTACTTCTCGGGGACCGTGTAGTAGGTGTGGATGCGCTCGCGGTCGCCCTCGCGCTCGACCATGATGGAGTGGGCCGCGGTGGCGAAGGCGAACGACACTGTCCGGGGCATCGCGGAGACGTTGACCCACACCTCGTTGCCCGCGTCGAGTTCCGCGTTGATGAGTTCGAACGCCTGCTCGAAGGCCTCGTCGTAGTCGTAGACGTCGTCGACCACGAACTGCTCCGTCTCGGCCCCGAGCAGGTTCCGGTAGTCCTTCTCCAGTTTCTTCGCGAGGTTGCGCGAGTACTCGACGTTGGCCTCGCTCCCGACCGCGCCCTCCAGCAGGATGACGCGGTCCACGTCGAGTTGCTCGCGCACGAGCGGCGCGATGAGCCGGTCGTAGTCGAACCCGACCGGGACGATGTGGGTCTGCATACCTGACACGGAGGCGCGGCGGTTATAAAAAGCACCAGACTCGCCGCGCGCGGGCGGCGCACCGCATCCGTCGCGCCCGCCGATTCACTCGCAGCTCTCGTGGACGATCGCGCCCTCGTCGTTGGGGCCGCGCCGCTCGCCGGGGACGATGGGCTCGTCGCAGACGGCACAGGTCAGCGCGCCGTTCGTACGCGCTTTCACGGGCTTGCTGTCGGTATCAGCGGTCGTGAAGTCCACGTCGACCTCGGTCGCCTCGTCGGTCGCGTCGTCGACTTCGAACGCGTCGTCTTCGTCGTCGCCGGCGGTGGTGTCGACGTCGAGGGAGTCGTTGACGCCGCAGTAGCCGGTCGTCGCGTTGAAGCCGAGGGTGAGCGCGCCGGCGCCGGCGAGGAGGCCGCGCTTGCGCTTGCCGCTCCTGAGCCAGCGGAGGGAGACGATCGTCAGGACGACTGCCAGTGCCGCTCGGAGCAGGCGGTCGCGCCCGCCGACGTTTTCCTTGGAGTCCATATTCCCACTATTGGACCGGACGCTTTTGTAGGTTTACATGTCGGCGCGGCGGCGACCGACGTCGGGCGGTCCGATCGCAAGCCGACGCGGTTCGCTCAATCGCTCTCGACGCCGGAGACCGCGTAGACGGTGCGGTCCTCAGACGCCGCGGGCGAGGTCAGCAGCGACACGGCGACCGTCAGCACGAGGCCGACGAGGATGCCGACGACGCCCGGCGTCCAGCCGAGGTACGCCGTCGGTAGCGCCACGTCGAGACCGACCAGTCCCGCGAGCGTCGACACGACCGGGAAGACGTGCAGGGCGTAGAACGCCTGGCTCCCGAGGACGCCGGCGTACATCCCGGAGCGGGTGGTGCCCCGCCAGTACAGCGCCAGCGCGACGGGGACGGTCAGCTGGGCGAACCCGCTGAAGGCGGTGTCGCCGATCTGGACGAGCGTGCCCGGTGTGTAGAGGCTGGCGACGAACGACAGGGTCGCGAAGGCGACCACGCCCACGCGGGCGACGAGCGCCTCGCGGCGGTCGGTCCGCTCGTCGCTCGCGTCGCCCCGGCCGGTCAGCGGCCGGTAGAGGTCGCGGGTGAGATACGACGACCCCGAGAGGAGCATCGAGTCGCTGGAGGACATCATCGCGGCCATCGCGCCGGCGATGACCAGCGCGGTGAACCACCCCGGCGTGTACGCGCCGAGCAGCGCGGGGACGACGTTGCCGCCCTCGGGGACGGCGACGCCGAGGCCGGCCGCCCACGCGCCGAGCATGAACGCCGGGACGAACAGGAGGAGCACGAGCACGGGCCACAGCGCGAACGTCCGCTTGAGGACGCGCTTCGACCCGGCGGCGAAGAAGCGCTGATTGATCTGCGGGAACATCGTCACGCCGAAGGCGATGCTCACCGCCGTCGAGACGACGTACTGCGGCGTGTAGAGTCCGCCGCCGAGCGCGACGAACGCGGGCTGCTCGGTCGCGAGCAGGTCGGTCGCCGCGCCCGCGCCGCCGACGGCCGACAGCACCCACGCGACGGCGACCCAGACGAGCGAGAGCATGAACAGGCCCTGGAGCGTGTCGGTCCAGGCGACGCCGCGCATCCCCGAGAGCGCGACGTAGAGGATCATGAACAGCGTGATGCCGCCCGCGCCGACCCAGAACGGGACCGCGCCGCCGGTGAGGCCGACGATGGCCTGGCCCGCGCCCTTCTGCTGGAGCATCACGTACGGGAACAGCCAGAACAGGCTCACCGCGGCCACGAGGACCCGGAGCGGCGTCGACCCGAAGCGGTCGCCCAGCATCTCCCCGAGCGTGACGTAGCCGTGGCGCTTGCCGACGAGCCACTGCTTGTACCCGAGCACGTACCAGAGGACGGCGAAGATGATGCCGTCCATCAGCCCCATGACGAGAATCCACTCGGGGCCGGCGCTGTAGGCGATGTTTGGGCCGCCGAAGAAGGTAAAGGCCGAAAGCAGCGTGGCGAAGGTGGTGAACAGGAGGACGACTGTTCCGAGCGTCCTGCTGGCGAGGTAGTAGTCCTCGGCGGTGCGCTCGGTCAGTCGGTAGGCGACCGCGCCCACGGCGAGCGCGAGGACCATGTACGCGCCGACGATACCCAGTTGGAGGGCGGTGTCAGCCACGGCGGCCCACCCCCTCGACGCCGATGCCCCAGTCGGTCCACGCGAAGACGGCGAAGACGACGCTCGCGAGCGCCATCCAGCCGACGTGCCACCACAGCCACAGCGGTAGGCCGAACGCGATGCGGGCGCTGCCCCACAGGAACCACGGCACGGCCAGCGCCATCAGCACGAGCGCGACGACGGCCCACCCGACGACCCGAGCGCGACTCATAGTGGCACAGACTAGCCGCTACCGGTATTAATCGATAACGATCCTTCACTTGGCTTTTCTGAAGAGATATGTTCTTCAATAGACCCGCGTGCCGGGCTCCACGTCGCGCTCGGGGGTCAGGTGGACGACGCCCTCGTCGCTGTCGACGCCGGTGACCAGGCACTCGCTCTCGAAGCCGGCGATGGAGACCGTTCCGAGGTTGACGACCGCGACGACCTGTGACCCCAGCAGGTCCTCGGGCTCGTAGACGTCCGTCAGCCCGGCGGCGGACTGGCGGGTCTCGTCGCCGAAGTCGACCTCGAGCTTGTAGACGTCTTTGCGGGCCTCCGGGAACCGTTCCACGTCGACGATTTCGCCGATGCGCATCTCGACGTCTTCGAGGAACCGTGCGGGGTCGATCGTCGATTCGGTGAATCCCATGGCCGCGGCTTGTACGTCCAGTTATTTCACTACGGCGCTCCGAGACGGAGTATGCAGACCGCCATCCAGCTCTGGACGCTCCGGAATCTCAGCGAGCCGCTCTCGGCGGTCCTCGACCGCATCGCGGCCGCCGGCTACGACGGCGTGGAGTTCGCGGGCGTCGGCGATCCCGGCGCGAGCAGGCGCGCGCTGGACGACGCGGGCCTCGGCGTCGTCGGCGCACACGTCGGTATCGACGCTCTCCAGTCCGAGACGAGCGCCGTCGTACGACAGCTCGACTCGCTCGAAGTCCCGTTCGTCGTCGTCCCGTACCTCGACGTCGACCACTTCACCGACGCGGACGCCGTCGCCACGACGGCCGCGATGCTCGATACGCTCGACGCCACCTACGACCGGCCGCTGCTCTATCACAACCACGACCACGAGTTCGGTACTATCGACGGCGAGACCGCCTTCGACCGCCTCGTCGACGAGACCTCCGTGGGCTTCGAACTGGACGCCGGGTGGGCGCACGCGGCCGGCCGCGACCCCGTCGACCTGCTCGACCGACTCGACGGGCGCGTGCCCGTCGTCCACCTGAAGGACGTGACCGCCGACGGAGAGCCGACCGCGCTCGGCGACGGCGTCCTCGCACTCGGGGCCGTCGTCGATGCGGCCCGCGAGGCGGGGACCGAGTGGCTCGTCTTCGAGCACGACGAGCCCGACGACCCGGAGGTGGCGATCGCCAACGGGATGGACGGGCTGCGAGCGCTGCTGTCGTGACCGGGCCGGGGCTCGCTCTGAGCCGGGTGCGCAAGGTTATTCTGCCGTACTGACCAACATCAGCGTAGTGACAGCAGTCCGTCGCGCCGCGACGGGCTGGGAACTGGGACAATCATGCAAGACACGGCGAAATATCTGATACACGCCGACATCACAGCGGCGGGGGTCGTCGAGCGGAGCGACGTCGTCGGCGCGGTGTTCGGCCAGACGGAGGGACTGCTCGGTGACGAACTGGACCTGCGGGACCTGCAGGACTCGAAGAAGGTCGGACGCATCGACGTGAAGATCAGCTCCGAGGGCGGCCAGTCCTTCGGCGAGATCACCGTCGCGAGCGGGCTGGACAAGGTCGAGACGGCCATCCTCGCCGCGGCGCTCGAGACCATCGACCAGGTGGGGCCCTGCCGCGCCGAGATCCAGGTCTCGGAGATAGAGGACGTCCGCAGCGCCAAGCGCCGCGAGGTCGTCGAGCGAGCCACGGAACTGCTCAACGCCTTCGAGGAGCAGTCGGTACAGACCGAGGACATCGTCGAGACGGTCCGCCAGCGGGTCCGGGTCGCCGACATCACCGACTACGAGGGCCTCCCGGCCGGTCCCCGGGTCAGGGACTCGGACGCCATCGTCGTCGTCGAGGGCCGGTCGGACGTGCTCCAGTTGCTCAAGTACGGCATCAAGAACGCCGTCGCCGTCGAGGGAACCGACGTGCCGGCGGCCATCGCGGACCTGACGGCGAACCGGACCGTCACCTCGTTCCTCGACGGCGACCGCGGCGGCGACCTCATCCTCAAGGAACTCGCCCAGGTCGGCGACGTGGACTACGTCGCCGTCGCGCCGGACGGGAAGTCCGTCGAGGACCTCTCCCGCAGCGAAGTGATGACCGCTCTGCGCGACAAGGTCCCGTACGACATCGTGGCCGAGGCGGAGACGCTCGACGCCGTCCGCGAGGAGGCGTCGCGCGCGGACGAGTCGACGACCGCCGACGGCGGGGCCGTCGGAACCGCCGTGTCCCCCGCGGCGGCGACAGACGAGTGCACCGATGCGACCGCTTCACCCGCCGAGAGCGCCGATTCGGACCCCGGTCCGGCGACTGACGCCGCCGAACCCTCGGCCGGCGACGACGCGGTGTCGGTCACGTCGCTCGCGGACCACATCGACGCGGTTGTGAACGAGGGCAGCGGAACGGTCCGCCTGCTCGACGAGAACGCCGAACCGCTCGCGGAGGGCGAGGCCGACGACGCCGTCTCGCTCGTCGAAGAAGCCGAGACGGTCCCGCGAACCGTCGTCGTCGACGGGCCGTGCACGCAGAAACTGCTCGACGTGGCCGCTCAGCGCGGCGTCGGCGTGGTCGTCGCGGCCGAGCACGGCGAGTACGTCAAACAACCGACCGCCGTCCAGGTCCGCATCGCCGGCTAGAGGTCTCTGACGAGCAACACGCCGTCCCCGTCGTCGTAGTGTCCGGGGAGGTCCTCGGATTTCGCGAACCCGAACCCGTCGTAGAACGACCGCGCGCGCTCGTCGTCCTCGCGCGCGGTGAGCCGAACCGTCTCGAACCCCGCCTCGCGGAGTCGGTCGAGCAGGCCGTCCATGAGCGCCGTGCCGAGGCCCTGGCCCTGCATCGCCGGTGCGACGGCGAACTCAGCGAGGTAGGCGACCGGCCGGTCCGGGACCACGAGCGCGTAGGCGGCTGGCTCGCCGGCGTCGAGCACCAGCACGAGCGGCGGCCCCTCGATACCCACGTCGAGCAGTTCCGGCCACGGCTCCTCGAGCGCTCTCGTCTGAATCGCTCGCAGGCGCGCCTCGTCGCTCGGACGGGCCTCGCGAATCATACCAGGCCGACGGCCACGACGAGGCCCGTCCCGGCGAGCGCGGCCGCCAGCGTGGCGAGCATGTTGACGCCCTGGTTCCCGACGACCGAGCCCTCGACGGTCGCGCCGAGCAGGCTGTCGACGGTCATGCCGACAAGGCCACACAGGAGGATGACGCCGCCGCCCAGCGGACCGACGTGCTGGAGGAGCCCGGCGATGCCGGCGATGAGGGCCGCGCCGACGAGCCCCGCGGCGACGCCCTGCCAGGTGACGCCGCCGTCCGTGCCAGGCTCGACGCGTTCGAGCGTCGTGATGAGGCGCGGGTTGTCGTAGAGGCCGCCGAACTCGCTGGAGAACGTGTCCGTCATGGCGGCCGCGACGGCCCCGGCGAAGGCATAGAAGAACAGCGTCGGGTCGACGGCGATGTGGCTCGGGCTCGCCTCCGCGGCGACGACGGCGAACAGCGCGACGATGGAGTTCGCGAGGACGTTCCCGCTGCCCCGCGCCCCCTCGTTCTCCTCGGCGATGCCCCGGTCGAGCTTCTCGTCGTAGCGGAACTTCGTCGAGAGCCCGCCCAGCCCGAAGAAGGTGATGAGCATCGCGAACCAGCCGAAGCCGCCGAGGACGATGGTCAGAAACGAGAGGAGGACGCCGGTGAGCATCCCCGGCAGGGACGCCGTATCGAGCGCGTAGGAGAGGTAGCCGAGCAGGACCGTCACCGCCAGCGCGACGACCACGCGCTGGGCGGTCACGGACGGGTCGAGTTCGAAGAACAGCCACAGCAGGAGGCCGACGGTGAGCATCACCAGCGGGTCGTCGCGCTCGAACAGCACCGACCGGAGCAGTGCGGCGACGAACGCGCCGCTGGCGGCGAGAAACAGCACGGTCGGGACGGCCAGCGGGTCGGCGGCGGTCGCGCCGACGGCGGTCTGTATCCGCGTCCCGACCGTCTGTCCGGCGACGGCGGCGACGAAGCCGACGACGACGAAGCCGGCTGTCGCGACGAACTCGTCGGTACGGACGGTGTAGGCGAGGCGCTGGCCGAGGTTGCCGTAGGCGACCAGCACCACGACGCCGACGAACACGGGAACGGGGAGGCCGAACCTGACGGCCAGCAGCGCCAGCCCGGCGGCGGCCAGCGCGAACGCCGCGAGGCCGTACAGCTTCCCGTCCTCGTAGTCGCCGGGGCGGGCGAACAGGTCGAACCACGACGAGCCCTGGTCGACGGCGGACACGGCGACGGCGGCGACGGCGACGAACGGCGCGACGGCGGCGACAGTCGCGAGGTCGAGCGAGCGAACGCCGGTCGCGGCCGGGACGACGAACGCGAGCGTCCCCACGGCGGCGAACCCACCCGCTCGACGGACTGTCGAGGTCACGTGGAATCGGTATCCCCGAGAGGCACTTACCCTTTCCCTTTCAGAGCGTGGCGGGTCCGTCGACCGTGAGATTTAGGCGGGCAGTCGGCATACCGCCCGGCGTGGGACTCTACGACCGGTACCTGGCGACCCGCGTGCGTCTGAGCGACGCCCATCTGCCGGAGACGGTCGCCCTCGTCATCACGGAGCGCGACCTGCTCGGCGACGGCGCCTACGCCACGCTCCAACGCTTCTTCGACTGGGCCGTCCAGTACGGCACCGAAACCGTCGTCGTCTACGTGAGCGTCCTCGACGAGGAGGCGATTCCGACGCTCCGGCGCGAACTCGAGAACGTGGCCGCGCCGATGGAGATGGCCGTTCGCGTCCCCGACGACGAGTCGACCGCCGACGCCCCGATACAGGTCTCGATCGGGCTCGGCGGGAAGTCCGAGTTCGCCACGGCCGTCCAGAAGCTCGCCGAAGACGTCGACCAGGGGGCGCTCGCCCCCGACGACATCGACGAGGCCGCCGTCGAGGAACACCTCGTGTTCCCGACCGACCCCGACCTCGTCATCAAGACCGGTGCCGAACGGCTCTCGGACTTCATGATCTGGCAGTCGGTGTACTCTGAGCTGTACTTCACGGACGTGAACTGGCGGAACTTCCGCCAGCGCGACTACCTCCGGGCGTTGCGGGATTATCAGGAGCGACAGCGGCGGTTCGGCCGATAGGCCGACGTGTCGCGCCTCGCTCGACAGCGGTTCGGACGGTGAGTGCCGACCCGCTCACACGTCGCTGGACGGGCGTCGCGAGTCCGAGGCCGCTCGACTGAACACGTCGTGCGCCTGCACGCCATCGAGGCGCGCTGTTCCGAACCGGCCCCGGTCTGGTCGTCCCCGTCGTCCGCCGGGGCGAGCGTCGAACCCAAACGAGGCGGAAATCTACCTCCACACCGATAGTCGCGTGACGGCACGTTCGGTACTCGCCGACCCCCGAGGAGCAGTGGAAGAACGAGCGTTTCAGCCGACAATAGAGAACCTGTGGGTGACGAGGCTCCTTACAGCGACTCGTCGTCCTGGTCGTCGTCCGGTGTCGACTCGGTGGAGCGATCGGAGTAGCCTTCGCGGCCGACGTGATCGGTGTCGAGGTAGTTCATCATCGTCGTGTGGAGTGCCTCGGCGGACTCGAATTCCGCCGTGTCACCGCTCTCGATGATCTCCTCGATGGTGTCGTCGTCTCCGCCCTGAGCCTCGATTTCGCGCTCGCCGACCGTCTCGACGACGGTGTCCCTCTCGACCGGGTAATTCAGTTCCTGCTCGAACAACTCACGGGCTTCGGACGCTTCGATAGCCATGACGGTCTCCCGTTCGCTCGCGCTCCTGATACGTCCCGGGCCTGCACTGGCAACCGTCAGTCTACCGGGTCGTACTCTTCGACGGCCTCGCGCTCGGCGCTCGGCAGGGCGTCGCGGAACCGACCGAGGATGCGCTTCGCCGTCGGGACTTCCGACTGCTCGATGGCCCGGACCAGGGCGAGCGACCGTTGCGCCCGCGTCGTCCGCCAGGACTGCTCGCGGTTCTCGTAGGTGCGGATCGCACGGAGGAAGTCGACCTTCCGGAACTCCGGCCAGTAGGGCGTACAGAAGAACGTCGCGGCCTCGTTGCCGTTGGCGTGCCACGGCAGGAAGTTCGAGGTCCGCTCGTCGCCGCCGGTGCGGACGATGAGGTCCACGTCGCGGGTCGGGCCCTCGTAGAGTCGTTCCTCGACGGTTTCGGCGGTCACGTCGTCCGGGTCGAGGTCGCCCGATTCGACCGCGCCGGCCACCTCGCGGGCCGCACCGAGCAGTTCCGCCCGACCGCCGTAGGCCAGCGCGACGTTGAGATTGAGCCGGTCGTACTGGGCCGTTCGCCCTTCCGCGTAGTCGATGGCGTCGCGGACCCGCTCGGGAAGCATCTCGGTCTCGCCGATGGCGCGGATACAGACGCCGGCCTCGTGGACGCGGTCGGCGTCGGCGAAGGTCCGGAGCTTCTGCTCGACGAGGTCGAAGATGTGCTCGCGCTCCTCGGGGTCGCGGTTGAAGTTCTCCGTCGAGAAGGTGTACAGCGTCACTTCACGGATGTCGAGTTCGTCACACCAGTTCAACAGCGCCTCGGTGGTCTCCGCGCCCTCGCGGTGGCCCGTTTGCGTCTCAGAGCCGCGTTTTCGCGCATACCGCCGGTTCCCGTCCATGATAACCGCGACGTGGTCCGGCGTTCCCGATACTTCCATCTGCAAGAGTCGCTCGTACGCCGCGTAGCCCAGTCGCTTCCCCCTCGAAATCATCGTTGTATACATTTCAACCACTCAATAAGGGCTTTGTGGAAGCGGCCCCGTTCAGTTATTTCCCGCCTAATCTCTGGAAATATTTGCGCATAGTTTTAATACGTCCGGGAGCGTTATTTGAAACGCAATGGCGACCGGTACGGTTGACTTCTTCAACGACACAGGCGGTTACGGCTTCATCGAGACTGACGACGCTGACGAGGACGTGTTCTTCCACATGGAAGATGTCGGCGGCCCCGACCTAGAGGAGGGGCAGGAGGTCGAGTTCGACATCGAGCAGGCGGACAAGGGTCCGCGCGCGACCAACGTCAAACGGCTGTAACCATGGCTACAGGCACTGTCGACTTCTTCAACGACACGGGCGGGTACGGCTTCATCGACACCGAGGACTCCGACGAGGACGTGTTCTTCCACATGGAGGACATCGAAGGCCCCGACCTCGAAGAGGGCCAGGAAGTGGAGTTCGACATCGAGCAGGCCGACAAGGGCCCGCGAGCGAAGAACCTCAAACGACTGTAAGCGAGCGCGACTCGCTTTTGGACTATCGGTGTCGCACCGCGTGAGCGGCCGCTGTGTTCGCCGCTCGGACCCGGAACGACCGAAGTCCCGAATATCTTCGGTTTCACCCGGCCAGCGGTCGGAATCCGAAGTGCCTTAGGGACCTCGTCGCGGACGCCACGGTATGAGCGAGGCCGATGCACTCGACGAGGACCTCTACCGACGGACCAAGCAACTGCTGGAACCGGGCGAAATCCAGCTCAACGGCGCGGTCGTCCACACCGAGTACGACGGCAGCGACGAGATAGAGATGATGCAGGCCACCATCGAGGTCGGCGAGATAATCGCCGCAGGTGCGGGCCTGGACCCGAAGGACACGTTCGTCTACTCGGGCAGCGACGACCCGGAGTTCGCGTCGAACCAGCACCAGGGCCGCACCCTCGACGGCGAGGAGTTCGTCTGGGAGTGCCAGCAGCTCCTCCGCAACGGGTCGTTCGACCTCGTGTTCTACTACGAGGCCAGCGCCGACCACGAGGGCATCCTGGCCGACGTCGAAGACGCGGGCTACGGCGTCACCGGCGTCAGGGGCGACTAGCGCCGTCGCCGCCCGCCAGGCGCTCCTGGCAGTTGTGGCAGTACGTGTAGTCCGGGCCGTTCGCGGCCCCGCAGAAGCGACACGTCGTCGCCGCCACGCCGGCTGACTCGAAGTAGGCGTTGAGCTGACCGGTGTCGCGGGCGTTCCGTCGGCCGCTGAACTGCTCGACCAGCGGCTCGTGGGCCGCGTAGTCCATGAGCCGGAACAGGAGGACGAACGACAGCGGCACGCCTGCGAGGACGACGCCGTATACGAGCAGCCTGAACGCCAGTTCGCCCGTCGAGATGTCCACGGGCTAGGGTGGGGGTCGGACGCGGTAAAATCCTCCGCAACAGCCCCTCGCTCACCCCGTGTGCGGCCTCACGGTACGTCCGGGTCGCTTTTATCCGCAGAACACCCACCGTCTCCCATGAGCGAAGACCTGGGGACCGTGGACCGGGCGGTGCTGAACGCCTTTCAGGGCGGCTTTCCGGTCACCGAGCGGCCGTTCGAACCCGCCGCGGCGGCCCTCTCGGACCACGGTATCGACATCGACGCGGACGAACTGCTGGAACGCGTCCAGCGACTCGACGAGGCGGGCGTCCTGACGCGGTTCGGGGCGCTCATCAACGCCGAGGAGATCGGCGGGACGGCGACGCTCGTGGCGACCCACGCGCCCGAGGACAGCTACGACGAGCACGCCGACCTTATCAACGCCCACCCCGAGGTGGCGCACAACTACGAGCGGGAACACCCCCACCTCAACATGTGGTTCGTCCTCTCCGTCGCCGACGAGGACCGAGTCGAGGCGGTCCTCGCCGAGATCGAGGCCGAGACCGGCGAGGCGACGTACAACCTCCCCAAGCAACAGGAGTTCCACGTCGGCGCGAAGTTCCCCGTCGAGGGGCCACAGACGCAGGCGATCGACTGCTCGGACCTGGGACCGGACGTGACGCCGACGGGCGAGCGCTCGCTCACCGCCGACGAACTGGACCTCGTGCTGGCGATTCAGGACGGCCTGCCGGTGACGGCGACGCCGTACGCCGACGTGGCTGCGGAGATCGACGCCGACGTGGACTGGGTGGTCGAGACGATCAAGCGCTTCGACGCGGAGGACAAGGTGCGCCGCGTCGGCGTCATCCCGAACCACTACGCCCTCGGCTACAGCGAGAACGGCATGACCGTCTGGGACGTGCCCGACGAGGTCATCGACGAGGTCGGGCCGGCCATCGCCGAGTTCGACTTCGTGACGCACTGTTACGAGCGCCCGCGCCACGACGGCGTCTGGCCGTACAACTTCTTCGCGATGACCCACGGCCGCTCCGAGGCCGAGAGCGAGGAGCGCATCGGACAGGTCCGCGACCGGATGGCCGAGTACTGGGACGTGACCGAGGACGACTGGGACACGCTGTTCTCGACGCGCATCCTGAAGAAGACCGGCATCAGGCTGGACGAGCGAGCGCGCGAGAACGCAGAGACGGCGTGACCGTGGACCGGACCATTCCGTCGGGAGGCGAGCCGCGGTGATTCCCCTCATGCACGACTTCGAGGGCGAGACGGTGCTCGTCCTCGGCGGCGGCGCGGTCGGCGCTCGCAAGGCCCGCCGGTTCGCCGCCGAGGCCACCGTCGTCGTCCTCAGCCCGGCGTTCGCCGACCGGAACTTCGGCGACGCCCGGTTGGTGCGGGCCGCACCGACCGCGAGCGACGTGACCGACTGGCTCGAACGCCTCGACCCCGCGCTGGTCGTCGCCGCGACGGACGACCCGGCGCTGAACGAGGCGGCGGCGGCCGCGGCGCGGGACCGGGGAGCGCTCGTCAACCGGGCCGACGACCACGGGGAGCAGGACGTCGGGCACGTCGCGGTTCCGGCGACGGTCCGCGACGACCCGGTGACGCTCGCCGTCGCCACCGGCGGGAACGCTCCTGCGCTGTCGAAGTATCTCCGCGAGCGCTTCGAGGACGAGTTCGAACACGCCGGGGCGATGGCGGACCTGGTCGGCGACCTCCGCGAGGACCTCCGCGACCGCGGCGTGTCTCCCGAGGACCGGCGCGCCGCCGTCCGGTCCGTTGTCAGGTCCTGGGAAGTTTGGAAGGCTTTAGATAGTGGCAGGTCCAAGGCAGAGCAAGTAGCTACAGACGTGATCGGAGACTTACCTGGTGATCAACTGTGAGAGGGGAATCTGGAGTCATTGTCGGGGTCTGTATCTCCCACGAACGGGCGAGCGTCGACCAACTGGAAACGGCTGCCGCCGACAGCGAACGGGCCGCCGTCGAGACGTTGCTCTCCCATCCCGCCGTCGAGGAGGCGTTCGCCCTCCAGACGTGTAATCGTACCGAGGGGTACGTCGTGGTCCCCGACCGGGCGGACGGCCTCGACGCGCTCGACCTGTTCACCCGCTCGGTCCCCGACGAGACCGTCGTCGAGATGGGCCACGAAGAGAGCCTGCGCCACCTGCTCCGAGTGGCCGCCGGCCTCGAGTCCATCGTCCTCGGCGAGGACCAGATTCTCGGCCAGCTCCGGTCCGCTTACGAGACGTCCCGCGGCGTCGGCGGTATCGGGCCGATGCTGGAAGACGGCGTCACGAAGGCGATCCACGTCGGCGAGCGCGCCCGCACCGAGACGGAGATCAACGAGGGCGTCGTCTCGCTGGCCTCGGCGGCCGTCCGCCTGCTCGATCAGGAGTGTTCGCTCGACGGCGAGACGGCGCTCGTCGTCGGGGCGGGCGAGATGGGCCAGCTCGCGGCCAAGGCCCTCGCGGAGGAGGTCGACCGTGTGCTCGTCGCGAACCGGACGGTCCCCCACGCCGAACACGTGGCCGAGTCGGTCGACGTCGACGCCAGCGCGGTGGCGCTCGACGCCGTCGACGCGGCCGTCTCGGAGGCCCGCGTCGTCGTCTCGGCCACCGGGAGCGGCGACCAGGTCTTCGGCGTCTCGTCGTTCGAGGACGCCGGCGAGGTCTCGGTCGTCGACATCGCACAGCCCCGGGACGTGCCGGCGGAGGCGGGCCGACTGCCGTCGGTGACGGTGTACGACCTCGACACCCTCGAGTCGGTCACCGCCGAGACCCGGAGCCAGCGCCGGCGCGCCGCCGAGGCGGTCGAGCGCATCGTCGACGAGGAGTTCGAGCACCTACTCGCCCAGTACAAGCGCAAGCGCGCCGACGAGGTCATCTCGACGATGTACGAGAGCGCGGAGCAGGTGAAGGCCTCGGAGGTCAACCGCGCGCTGTCGGCCGCCGACTTCGACGACGAACAGGCCGAGGTCGTGGAGTCGATGGCCGACGCCATCGTCTCGCAGATACTCGCGGCCCCGACTCGGAGCCTGCGCGACGCCGCGGAGGACGACGACTGGTCGACCATCCACACCGCCCTGCAACTGTTCGACCCGGACTTCGGCAGTCTCGACCAGACCGAGCCGCCCGCGTTCGTCGAGGGGATGGCCGTCGAGGACATCCCGGACGGGATGCGAGAGGAGATTCCGAACGCGATGCTGGACCAGCTGTCCGACGACTGAGGCGGGCGGGCCACCTTTTTCAGCCGGCCGTCCGACGTGACGGATATGGCAGACCTGCTCACAGACGACGAGATCGCCGAGCGACTCCCAAGCGAGTGGTCCCGCGACGGCGACGAGATCGTCCGCGTCTTCGAGTTCGACGGGTACCTGGACGCCTCGGGCTTTCTGAGCGCCGCGGCCGGCCTCGCCGAGGACGCCTGGCACCACCCGGAGATGACCGTCCGCTGGGGCGAGGTCGAGGTGCGACTGACGACCCACGACGCCGGCGGCATCACCGAGAAAGACATCGATTTGGCGGACCGATTGAACGGCATCTACGACTGACGTGGGGACGGAGACCATCGCCTCGCTACGGCCGACCGACCCGGACGGCGCGAGCGCCCGCTACGTCTTCCGGATCGAGGTCCGCCTGCCGCCGCCGGCCGACGGGCTGTGGACCGACCCGGACCGCTTCGAGACGACGCTGTACCGGGCGGCCGATCCGCCGGGGACGGACGGCTGGCTGTTCTTCCGGGACATGCTCTGGCGCGGCGACCTGGCCGACGAGACCCACTTCCGGCGACTGGCCGCGGACGAACTCGGCTGTCCGGTCGAATCGGCGTCGTTCAGCGAACTCCGGACGGACGAGGACTATCTGTCGGCGCTCCGGGGGGCGGTCGCGGCGGAGCTTGACCGCTTCGACGCCGACACGGTCGACGCGGTCCTGCGGACGTACCTCGGGAGTTCGATTCACGTCCGTTGACATCCTCCCCGATCTGCGGGACGGAACGCGCCCGTAGCGAGTGTCTACGGGTAATTATACACCGTACAACTGCGGGTAGGCACAGAAAGACTTTACCTGCATGTCACATATTCACGTATCCCTCATGACCACCGAATACGACTTCTGGCTGTTCGACCTCGACGGCACGCTCGTCGACATCGAGCCAGAGTACCCCCGAAAGGTGATGGGCGCCGTGGGCGACCGCCTCGGCGTCGAGTTCACCGACCGCGAGAGCGACGCGCTCTGGTACGGGTTCGGTGGCACACGGTCGGAGTGCCTGAAAGAGCGCGACGTCGAACAGAAGGAGTTCTGGCGGCTGTTCCACGAGGAGGAAGACCCGGTCGCGCGCGCCGAGGCGACGTACCTCTACGACGACGCCGAACGCTTCCTCACCGAACTGGACGCCCCCGCCGGCCTCGTCACGCACTGCCAGCAGTACCTCACCGAACCGGTGCTCGACCACCTCGACATCGCGGACTGGTTCGAGACGGTGGTCTGCTGTGACGACGACATCGGCTGGAAGCCCGACCCGCGGCCGGTCGAGACGGCCATGCGGGACATGAACGTCGCGCACAACGGCCACAGCGGCGTCCTCGCGGGCGACAATCCGTCGGACATCGGGGCCGCGTGGAACGCGGGTCTCGACGGCGTCCACGTCAGCCGCCGGCCCCCGTCGGAGACCGGGCGGTGCGTCCGCGGCGACCGACGCGTCTCGTCGCTGCTCGACCTCGGCTAGGGGATCTGCACGAAGTAGTTGGCCGAGAGGCCGTTGTACTCGAGCGCGATTCCGAAGAAGTCGTGCGTCCCGGTCCGGTCGAACGTGATCGTGATCGTCTCGGTCCGCTTGGACTCGATGACGATAGACTGGTCGACGGGCTCCCAGTTCCCGAAGCGGTAGAACTGGTCGTCGTCGTCGTCGTTCAGCTTCCCCCAGTCGGCGGGGTTCCCGCTGTTCGAGGAGTAAAACAGGAGTCTGATCTGCCTGATCTCCCTGTCGGTCGTGCCGTTGTTGTAGAACTCGATCGACACGCCGTTCGGGCCCTGTCGCCTGATCGACTCGAGACGCACGCTCTCGGCGAAGTACGGATTGACGCCGGAGACGCTGTCGGTGGACCCGTCACCGTCCCCTTCGACCGGGATCGAGAACTGCGTCCGTTCCCTGTTCTGGACGGTCCCGTCACCGTCGAAGTCCCGGCTAGCGGTGACGACGGCGGTGCCGGTGAACCCGCTCGTCGGCACGAACACCGCCGTGACGGCCCCGCTATCGTCGCTCGACTTCGTGAGCGACCCGACCGTCGTCCCGTTGGCCAGGCGGAACGACCCGTCGGCCGACGCGAACGTCACGTCGCCCGTGACGGGGTTGTTGAACCGGTCGCGCACTCGGACCGTCACCGCGCGCGACTCGTCGGTGCGGATGCTCTCGCCGAAGGCCTCGTCCGCGGTGGTCAGGTAGTACGGGCCGAGCGCGCTCTCGTTTATCGCGCCGCTGACGCCCACGCGGGCCATCCGGAGCTGGTAGGTCCCCGGTTCGAGCGTCACCGTGAGCGTGTTGTGCGGCGTGCCCGGGGCCACGCTGATCGCGGACACGTGTCCGCCGCTGGCCACTGTCTCGTCTTCGAGCAGGCCCTCCCACTGGACCTCGGTCAACGTCGTCGGGAGCGAGACCGTGATGCCGCTGTCCGTGCCGTTCGTTATCGACACCGACTGCGACGGGCCGGACAGCGGCGTCGTCTCGACCGCGATCGCGTTCGTACTCGACGTCGCCAGTTGGCCGTCGAGTAGCACCAACAGCAGTTGGTCGCCGTCGACGAAGCTCCCCGAGTCGACCGGTCGAACGGCCCCGTTGTCGAACGTGTTCACGAGCGTGTTGTGCTCGTACGTCGTGACCGGCGCGTTTCGGTACTCGTTGTAGTTCGGCCGGTAGCGGAGGTGACGCGTCTCGAAGGTCCGGTCGTCGCCGTTCCAGTAGGTCGAGGCCGACGGCGCGACGGCGTTCGAGACGGTGACCGTCCCCGGGTCCGTCGTCGCTATCGAGCCCGCGCCGACGCCCGGGTTCACCAGGAAGAACCGCGACGGGTACCGCGTGGCCACCTCGACCTCCGTCGACGCCGGGACGTTCTCGATCCCGGCCTGGAGGATGGCGCGGTCGACCGAGAGCATGTCCTGCTGGGCGCGCTGGTTGTGTTCGAACTCGATCTGCTGGTTCTGCGCCGGAACGGCGTTCACCTGAATCAACACGAGCAGCGTCATGAGGAGTCCGAACAGCAGGACCGCACCGAGGACCTCGGAGACGCCGCGCCCGTCGCGCCGGAACGCACCGCTCCGGCGCGAGGTGGTCCGTTCGGTCGTCGGTCGGTGCTGGGAGTGGCTGTGAATCGTTGGTACCATGATCGTTAGACGAGCGTGAACGCGAGTGTCGAGACGACTATCAGGAGGATGCTGTACTTCAGGCCGCTGAGCGCCCGGTTGTCGACGAGCTTTCCGGCCAGCAGCCCGGAGCCGAACGCCTGGATGAGCGCCGAGTGGAAGAACAGCGTCTCGTAGGCGGCGACGGGGAGGTTCGAGATGCTGATGGGGGTTCCGGCGTCGGCCGGTGACGCGGCCTCCGACGCCGTGGCGATGGGTTCGAGGTAGCTCTGGGTCAACAGCGCCACCACCAGCAGGTAGACGAGGAAGCCGATGACGACGACGGCGACGTAGGAGGTGAGTTCACGGCGTCGCTGTTGCTCGATCTTGAAGCGGTTTCGGGTGTCGTCGGCGGCGATGCTCAGCACGCGGACGAGGTCGCTGCTCGACCGCATCCCCTCCGCGATGAGCTTGATGGCACGGGAGAGTTGCGGGACCCGCAGGCGGTCGGCGAACGACCGCAGGGCGCGCGTGGTGTCGTGGTTCCACTCGATGTCGTTGCGGACCTTGCGGAGTTCCGCCTCGATGGGGCCGCTCGACCACTTGGCGACGAGGCCCAGCGCCTCCGTCGTGGACACGCCCATCTTGTTCGCGCTCGACAGCGCGTTCATCGTGTCGGGGAACTGCCGCGTGATGCGTCGCTCCCGCCGCCCCTTCCGCTCGACGAACAGCGACAGCGGGACGAGCACCGTCAGGAGGGGTATCACGACGAGCCAGATCGTCGCCCCGCGGGGGGACGCGAGGAAGGCCGCGCGGCTCAGCTCGACGATACCCAGGCTGACGACGAGCGCGAGCCAGCCGAGCGCCGCCGGAACGGTCAGCAACAGCGTCAGAACCGGGGACTTCTCGAAGACTTCGAACGGCGTCTCCAGCGACGCCAGGAGGTACTGGCGACGACGCCGGCGAAGGTAGCCGGTGTGCTGTGCGTCGACGTGGGCGGCACTGTCGACCGGAATCTCCCGTTCGCGGCCGACCACGCCGCGGAGCGCGCGCTCCAGTCGCTCGCCGGTCGCCGCGACGGTGTCGGCGGTGACCAGCGCCATGAGGCGACCGACCCCGTCGGTGGTCACGTGCTGTTCCGTCTCGAGTTTCACGTCGGCCTGCGTGAACGGTGACGACAGCACGTCCAGCAGGACCAGAAACGCCAGCATCGCCAGCGGCATCACGAGGTAAACGAGCGCGGTGACCTGCGTGAGCGTCTGTGCGCCGAGCAGGCTCATCACGATGAGAATAACGATGAGGAACAGCGGTGCGGCGACGAACAGCACCACGAACACCTCGCTGAGCAGGGAGAGCGTCTCGAGGAACGCCGTCTGCTCGTCGTGGGCCTCTTCGAGGTAGGTGTCGGTCTGGGCCTCGAAGAACACCGTCACGTCGCCCCCGGCGTCGAGGACGCTCAGCAGGTCGTCGAAGAACTGTTCGAGGGTGTCACTCGGCGTGAGGTTCCGCGCGTTCTGCAGACCGGTGTAGAGGTCGTTCCCGAACAGTTCCACGTCGCGGACGACCATCTGGAACTCGTTTGCGACCTCGCCGTAGGTGTCCTGAGACTCGCCGAGGACCTTGATGACCTCGACGGTGTCCATCCCGCCGTAGGACAGCGCGTACATGAACGTGATCGCGTGCGGGAGTGTCACGCCGATGCTCCGCCGTCGCGACGCGACGACCGAGCGGGGGTAGTAGTACCGGGCGTACCAGGTCGCGGCGGCGAACGCCGTCGCCAGTACGAGCGCGAGGGCTGCACCGGAGAACAGCCCCCGATTCTGGCCGAGGTAGACCGTCACGTCGCCCCGGAAGGACAGCGGGTTCGTCAGCGAGGCGACGACACCCTGGTCTATGAGCACGAGCGTGAGGAACACGCCGATGAGGGCGCCGAGGGCTCCCATCGAAATGGCGTACAGCGCGCTATCCGCGAGATAGGCGTCGTAGTTCTTCCCGAAGCGGGCCTGGTTCAGCCAGCGCTGGAGGTCCTGGTATCGATCCGGCCGGAGTCGGTAGTAGCTCCGGAGGTGGCCGTACTGCTTGCGGAACTCCTCGCTGTCCTCCGGACGGACCTCCTCGGCGAGGTGGCTGACGCCAGTTTCGGTCTCCGCCGACCGCTGGACGCGGCGGGTGTAGTCGTCGGTCGCCATCACTCCTCCTCGATGAGCGTCCGGCGGTCGATGCCCATCGACTCGAGGTCCTTGACGTTCGGGCCCTGCTCACACAGGAACTCGGCGGTGAGCGTGCCGGACTCCACGCGCCGCAGTATCGGCGCGGGGTCCTTGTCGAACAGCTGAATCGCCGACGCGACCGCGACGTAGCCGGTGATATCCTCGTCTGCCATGTACCGCAGGAGCCGGACCCGGTCGTCGATCTGAGCCTGGAGTTCCGCGTCGCTCCAGCCCCGGTCCGAGGCGATCTCGGCGAGGAGCTTCGAGTCCGAGACCGCCTCGTGGGCGTCCGTGTTCGCGTCGCGCTTGAACACGGTCTTGGTCCGCACGCCGTCCACGTCGTACTCCTGTGGCAGGACCTCCGCGACCGAGTGGTTCCGCCGGACCCGCTTGTCGCCGAGATAGGTCTGTTGCTGGACGGAGATGATGTCCAGGTCCTGGAGCATCTGGACCGGGACGTTGAGCGGCGGGTTCTGCATCCGGGAGATGACCGTCTCGACGGAGTCGGCGTGGAACGTCGTGTACGCCGTGTGGCCGGTGGACATCGCCTGGAAGAAGGTGAGCGCGACGTTCTCGTCCGTCCGGATCTCCCCGACCAGCAGGTACTCCGGCCGCTGGCGGAGCGCGGCGTTGAGCAGGTTGTACATGCTGATCTCGCCGCGCCCCCCCGCGGTCAGCGGGCTCCGGGTGACGCTCTGAATCCAGTTCTCGTGTGGCAGGTCGATCTCGCGGGTGTCCTCGATGGAGACGATCTTGCTGGCCGGCGGGATGAAAAACGAGATGGCGTTCATGCTCGAGGTCTTCCCGGAGCCCGTGCCGCCGGCGAATATCAGCGACTTGTTGTTCTGGATGGCGATCCAGTAGTAGGCCATCATCTCCGCGGAGAACGTGTTCCACCTGACGAGGTCGACCGGCGTGAAGGGGATGTCGGCGAACTTCCGGACGGTGAAGTTCGACCCACGGGTGCTGATATCGCCTCCGAGCGTGATCTGGACGCGCGACCCGTTCGGTAACGAGGCGTCGACGAGCGGGTTCGAGACGGTGAGTTGCTTGCCGGCGCGCTGGGCCATCCGCGAGGTGAACGAGTCGAGCGCCTCGCGGTCGAACGTGACGTTGGATTTGACGTCCCGGTACTCTCGGTGGTAGACGAAGACCGGCACGTCCGACCCGTCACAGGAGATGTCCTCGACCGCCGGGTCCCGCATGACCGGGTCGATCGCGCCGTAGTCGATGAAGTCCCTGACGAGGTAGTACAGCAGCTTGTGGAGGGTCCCGTTCTCGACCGTCGCCGCGTTGTCGAGCAGCATCTGCTTGGCCTCGTGCTCGAACAGGTCCCGACGCTCGCGCTCGTCGTCGAACTCCTTGTACATCAACTGGTTCCGGAGCAGTTCGACCATGTCCTGCCTGACGTACTGCTCGAAGCCGTTCAGCACCGGCTCGACGCTGAGATACCGGTGTTCCATCTCGTCGTCGTCGTACACCACGGCGACGAGGGCGTACGGCTTTCGCACCCACCGGTACTCGACGAGGTCGTAGCTGTCGAGAAACGAGAAGTCGAAGAAGCGGGTCGCGATGAACTCGCCCGACGGAGGCTCTGCGAACGGTTCGCTGTCACCCGTTCTGAAGTGTTCGCTGACCTCGGCGAGGACGTCCGTGACGAAGGGGTCCTCCCAGAGGACGATGGCCGACTCGTCCGGCCCCTCGACGTCGGAGACTTCGATGTCGAGCACTTCCGACAGCGGGTCCGCCGGCTCCCCGTTGCCGGTCACGCGCCGGGCGGACACGCCGTCTTTCAGTCCCCCGCGCTCGTTAATCGCCGCCGCGTCGGTCACTGTCTCGTCGTCTAATTGCCCCTGTTCGGTGTGTTGATCCATGCTGTGTCCCACGATGCCGGACCCGGGACCGCCACGAACTGCGAACGAGTCGGGTGCCCAGCCGAACTCGTCAGATGCTCGTCGGACAGACGGCGATTGAGAGCGGAGTCAGTTGTCCCCTCCCGCGCGGTAGCACGTCCTTACTCGGATACGAGCCCGCACGAGTCGCTATCTGCCGGTGGAGCCGGCATCAGATGAGTCCTAGAGGACGTGGGTCAGCTTGAAGGTATTGCTCAACTATCTCGGGTACGGTTCCCATACCCGGGGGCGCGAAGCCGTAGTGGCGTGGGCCGGATGTCGTTGCTGGTCGGTACCACCTCGTGGCCGACCCGCTACGGGAGCGCGTCCCAGTTCTGGACGGCGACGGTCGTCCCGGCCGCCGGTCCGGAGGACTCTAGCGGCACCGACACCCAGCCGTCCGCCCGGGTGACCGTCCCGAGGTCAGTTCCCGCGAGCGGCGTGGCTTCGTCGCCGTCGACCGTCACGGGAACGAACGACCGGCGCGCCGCATCGGTCTCGATGCCTCGAGTGAGTTCGGCGCGTCGCTCCGGGAACGACGTCAGCGGCGCGCCCGCGAGGGTCTTCACCAGCGGCCGGAGCAGCTGTGTCGCCCCGACGCGCACGCCGGCCGGCGACTCGGGGAGCAACAGCACCGGTCGCCCCTCGACGACGGCGAGGCCGGCGGTTTCGACGGGGGTGACGGCGATCCGGTCGGCGAGCACGTCGCCGAGGTCGGCGACGACCTCTCGGAGCGTATCGCCGGGTTCGGTCCCCGTGACGGCGATGGCGTCCCGCGTGAGGTCGCGCTGGACGGCCATGCGGAGCGCCGGCGCGTCGTCCGCCACGGGGTTCCGGTAGGTCACCTTCCCGCCCCAGCGGTCGACGTACTGCGCGAGCGTGAAGCCGGCCGTCTCGGCGCGGTCGCCGCCCGCCGCGTCGTCGAGTTCGTCGCCGGTCGGTACGACGCCGACCTGCGGGCGCTGCCGGACGCGGAGCTCGTTGACGCCCGCCGCCTTCAGCAGGCCCACGTCGGCGGGCCGAATCCGACGGCCGGCCCGGAAGATGGTGTCACCGGCCGCGACGGCGGCCGAGTCGACGGGCGTGGCCGCCGCGGCGTCCGCCGCGAGGACCCGTCCGACGGCGACCGAGAGCGGGATTCGGTCCGTCCGGTCGACGGGCGCGGCGAGGCGACCGAGTTCCCGGCGCGCGGCTTCGAGCGAGAGCGTCTCGGCGTCCGACGGCGAGGAGTCGACCATGCCGACACTAGCGAGCGGCGGGGCAAAAGCGCCCCGTGTAGGGTCCAGTCGTCGGCCCGGTGTGCGCGACGGCGCTGTGGACGGCCACCGCGAACGCTTTTCCCCGCCGGCGTCCGGTATCGGAACATGGTCCTCCCGCAGCTGTTCGGTCTCGTCCTCCTCGCGGTCGGCGGGTACCTGCTCGTCGGCGGCGGCCGCGAGCTCCGAACCGTCTTCCACGTCCTCCGGAACGACCCGGTCCCGATACGCGAACTGGACGGCTACACCGGTCCGGTCGAGATTACCGGTACGGCGGTCCCAGACGACGACGCGGGCACGGTGACCGCGCCCTTCACCGGGAGCGAGTGCCTGGCCTACACCTACGAGGTCGAGGAGCTCCGCTCGTCGGGCAAGCACTCGAACTGGGAGACGCTGGACCAGGGGCAGGCAGGCGTCGACTTCGTCGTCGACGACGGCACCGACCGCGTGCGAGTGAACCCCGACGGGGCGGACGTGCGCTTCGAATCTCACTCGGTGACCGTCCCGCCGGGCACGGAGCTTCCGGACCGACTGGCCGCGTACGTCGAGCGGACGCCGGGCGTCGACGCGCAGGACGGGACGGTGAACCTGCTGGTGACCGAACTCAGCGTCGGCAACAGACAGCGCTTCACGGAGCGGCGACTCGACGCCGGCGAGCAGGTGTACGTCTACGGGCTGGCGAGGCGGGGACCGGCGGCGGAGTGGGGGAGCAATCTCGTCGACGCGGTCGTCGGGGACGGCGACGGGACGCCGGTGTTCGTCATCTCCGACACCAGCGAGCGCGGGACCGCGTGGCGCATCGCGCGCGGCGGAATCTGGCGGGCGGCGCTCGGGGCGCTCGTCGCTGGCTTCGGCCTCGTCTTCCTCCTGAGCGGGCTGTGGTAGTGACCGATACCGTCGGGTTTACCACCGCGCAATCCCAACGAGAGCGTATGCCTGCCCTGCGTGAGGCGCTCCGGGATCTCCCCGACGCCGTGTTCGCGGACGTGCTCGAATCCGAGGACGCGTACCTGTTCGTGCTGGACCTGCCGGGCGTGACCGCGGAGTCGGTCGACGCGACCGTCGAGGGCGGTCGGCTCCGCATCGAAGGGCAACGGACCAAGGACGCGCCGGGCGAGTTCCGGTTCGTCCGGGAGGACCGCTCGGTGTTTCTCGACGTGGAGCTCCCGCTGCCGCCCGACACGACCGGGCAGGGCGCGGAGGGGACGGTCGAGAACGGCGTCCTCGAACTCCGGCTCCCGAAGGCGACAGCGGCACCGAGCACGACGATTCCGATCGACGAGGACTGACACCGAGGTGCCCAGCCGGTGAACGTTCGCGCGTACTGGCGGTTCTTCGTCGTCGCTCGGCAGTTCCTGCCGCTGTTGGTCGCGTACGCCCGGGACCGAAAGCGGTTTTTCGTCGTCGGGTCGTCCCGGCGCGTCACCCCGGAACAGCGCCGCGAACGCGCCCAGGACCTGCTGGACTCGCTGTTGACGCTCGGGCCGACGTTCATCAAACTCGGGCAACTGCTGTCGACGCGGCCGGACATCCTCCCGCCGGAGTACATCGAGGAGTTCTCGAAGCTCCAGGACCGCGTGCCGCCGGCCGACTGGGCGGACGCGAAGCGGGTCATCGAGGACGAACTCGGGCCGATCGACGAGCGCTTCGAGGAGTTCGACACGGACGCGATCAGCGGGGCGTCGCTCGGACAGGTGTACCTCGCAGAGATCGACGGCGAGCGGGTCGCGGTGAAGATTCGACGGCCGAACATCGAGGCGCTCGTCGAGGCCGACCTGCGGGTGATCCGCTGGTCGCTGCCGCTGCTGATGTACTTCATCGACGAGTCGCGGTCGTTCTCGCTGGAGACGCTCGCCGACGAGTTCGCGAAGACCATCCGCGAGGAGATGGACTACCAGCGTGAGGCCCGGATGCTCACCGAGATCCGGGAGAACTTCGTCGGCAACGACCGCATCTGCATCCCCAGCGTCGAGGAGTCCCACTCGACGCGGCGCGTACTGACGATGGAGTACGTCCCCGGGACGAAGATCAACGACGTCGACGACCTCGACGAGCGCGGCGTCGACCGGACCGAACTGGCGAAGACGCTCCAGCAGGCGTACCTCCAGATGATCATCGACGACGGCGTCTTCCACGCGGACCCACACCCAGGGAACCTCGCGGTCCAGTCGGACGGGACGCTCGTCTTCTACGACTTCGGGATGTCCGGGCGGGTCGACCCGTTCGTCCAGGACAAGATCGTCGAGTTCTACGCCGCCGTCGCCGACCAGGACATCGACGCCATCCTCGACGCGCTCATCGAGATGGGGACGCTCTCGCCGGAGGCCGACCGGCAGGTGATGGGCGACGTGATGGAACTCGCCATCGCCGACGCCCGCGGCGAGGACATCGAGCAGTACCGCGTCCAGCAGATCATCCAGCAGGTCGAGGACACCATCTACGAGTTCCCGCTCCGCCTCCCGTCGAACCTGGCGCTCGTCCTGCGCGTCGCCACCGTCGTCGAGGGGGTCTGCGTGACGCTCGACCCGGACTTCGACTTCATCGAGGTGGCGACCGACTACCTCCGGAGCGAGGGGTACATCGCGGAGGGGGCCCGGAACTACCTCGAAGACCGCGCCACCGAGGTCACCGACGCCACGCGGTCGGCGGTCCGCATCCCGCCGAAACTGGAGTCGGTCCTCGACAGAGTCGAGCGCGAGGACCTCACCGTCCGGGCCGACATCGAGGACTCGGACGGCCTGCTCGCGACGATGACCAAGCGGCTCATCCTCGGGATGTTGCTCGCGAGCACGCTGTTCTCGACGGTGTACCTCTACGCCCAGGCGACGCTTCCGGTCGTCGCCGTCGGCGTCGTCGCCGTCGCCGCGCTGACCGTGGCGCTGTGGTGGTCCTTCCGGTCGAAAAAGAGCGTCCGCGCCAAGCCGCAGTTCACCCGCCAGAGTATGCGCGAGCGAGAGCGCGAGAGTGCCGCGCTCGACACGAGCTACGCCGACGACGGCGAGGACGCCTACGGGAGCGACTGAGACGCCGCGGGTCGCGGGAGCGTCAGGAGAGGTCGAACAGCTCGGCGGCCTGCTCCATGTCCTTGTCGCCGCGCCCCGAGAGATTGACGAGGATGCTTTCGTGGTCGCCCTCGGCGGCGAGCTGTTTCGCCAGCGCGAGCCCGTGGCTCGTCTCCAGCGCGGGGATGATGCCCTCGGCCTCGCTGAGTTCGCGGAACGCGTCGAGCGCGTCGTCGTCGGTGACGCCGCGGTACTCCGCGCGGCCGACCGCGCGGAACATGGCGTGTTCCGGGCCGACGCCGGGGTAGTCGAGACCGGCCGAGACGGAGTGGACCTCCACGTCGTCGTCGATGACGCGGGTCTTCATGCCGTGGAGCACGTCGTCGTCGCCCTCGGCCAGCGGTGCGGCGTGGCGGTCCGAATCGGCCCCTTCGCCGCCGCCCTCGGCCCCGTAGAACGCCACGTCGTCGTCGCGGAACGCGTGGAACAGCCCCATCGCGTTGCTCCCGCCGCCGACGCAGGCGACCGCGGCGTCGGGCAGGTCGCCGGTCCGGTCGCGGAACTGCTCGCGGGCCTCGCGGCCGATGACGCTCTGGAAGTCCCGGACCATCCGCGGGAACGGGTCCGGCCCGACGACCGAGCCGACGAGGTAGTGGGTGTCGTCGACGTTCTCGGCGAAGTCTTCGAGCGCGGCGTCGACGGCGTCCGCGAGGCCCTCGCCCCCGCGGGTCACCTCGTTGACCTCGGCTCCCATCAGGCGCATCCTGAAGACGTTCATCTGCTGGCGCTCCACGTCCTTCTTGCCCATGTATATCTCCGTGTCGAGGCCGAGGAGCGCGCCGGCCATGGCCGTCGCCGTCCCGTGCTGGCCTGCACCGGTCTCCGCGATGAGCCGCGTCCGGCCGGCCTTCTTGGCGAGCAGAGCCTGTCCGAGCGTGTTGTTGATCTTGTGTGCGCCGCCGTGGAGGAGGTCCTCGCGCTTGAGGTAGACCTCCGCACCCCAGCGCTCGCTCAGGTTCGCCGCGTGGAACAGCGGCGTCGGCCGCCCGGCGAAGTCCTCCAGTAGCGAGCGGAGTTCCGCCCGGAAGTCCTCGTCGTCCTTGTGTTCGTCGTAGGCGGTCGCTAGCTGTTCGAGCGGTTCTTCCAGCGGCTCCGGCACGTACCGGCCGCCGTAGCCGTCGAAGTCTCCGTCCGTCATACGCTCGCAGTGAACGGCTCCGATAATAGGTGTGTCTACTGTCGCTCGTCGCGCCCTCGCTGCGACCCTCCTCGCGCTCACGCCGGTCGTCGACTAACCCGGCATATTCGGGGTATCCCGGGACGAGAGCCGTATGCTTCTCTCATCAGGCCGTGAATTCATCCGGAACGTTCAGTATACCGTGTCCTTTATGAGGGGGTATGAGCGCAGTGGCCAGCGACGACGTGGTGGGGCCACCGGTCCCGATATCTCGTTCCGGCGACGCGGTGACCGGACAGTCCCGTGCGGAGGCGAGGAGATGACAGGCTCGCCGGCGACGAACAGCGTGGTCTTGATCACCGTCGACTCGCTGCGAGCGGACGCGCTGGGCGGGGCCGATAGCCCGTCGCCGGTGCTTGACTCCCTGGCCGAGGACGGTGTCGTGTTCGAGAACGCCGTGGCGCAGGGGAACTGGACGCCGTTCTCGTTCCCGAGCATCCACGGCTCCAGGCCGGTGTTCGCAGAGAGCGACGACATCGGTCTGGCGTCGACGCCGACGCTCGCCGAGCGGCTGTCAGAGGCGGGTATCGAGACGGCGGGGTTCAACGCCGCGAACGGCTTCCTCACGGATCACTGGGGTTACGACCGCGGGTTCGACGAGTTCGAGCCGTTCGTCGAGAGCGGCGGCTACAGTAAGTACCTCGCCGCTCACCCGACCGTACAGGCGTGGGTACAACTGGGCACGTCGCCGTTCAGGCGCGCCGCTGCCGCCCTGCGCGGCGAGTCCGACGAGCGCCCCTTCGCCGACGTGTCGCGGATGGGCGACCTCGAAGAGCGCGCGACGGCGTTCCTCGAACGGACCGACGGCCCGTTCTTCCTGTGGGTCCACTACATGGACACGCACACGCCGTACGTCCCCGCCCCGCGGCACATCCGGGAGGTATCGGACAACCACTTCGGCGTCCTGCGGATGCTGGGATCACACATCCGGACCGGACTCGGCTGGGAGGTCGACGAGCGCACACTGGAGACGCTGCGCACGCTGTACGAGGCGACGGTCCGGCAGGTCGACGCGAGCGTCGGTCGCCTGCTGGAGACGCTCGACGCCGAGGGCCACGCCGACGACACCGCCGTCGTCGTCGCCGGCGACCACGGCGAGGAGTTCCTCGACCACGGTCACCTCGCGCACTACCCGAAGCTGTACCGCGAACTCGTCGACGTGCCCTACATCGTCTCGACGCCGGACGGCGACCGCCAGCGGGTCGAGACCCCCGTCGGCCTCGACACGATTCCCCCGACCGTCTGTGACCTGCTGTCGCTCTCCCCCGCGGACGAGTGGGACGGCGAGTCCGTCGCGCCGGCCGTCCGCGGGGAGGCCGTCGAGGACCGCGGGCCCGTCGTCTCGGCGGCGGTGCGGGGCGAGACCGTGACCAGCCAGCCGATTCCGCGGAGCCGGACCGACGGCGAACTCCTCCTGAGCGCGCGCGACGAGCGCTACACCTACATCGAGTTCACCGAGTCCGGCCGATGCGAACTGTACGACCGGGCGAACGACCCGGCGGAACAGGAAGACCTCTGTGCCGACGCGACCGCCGCCGACCCGCCCGAGACGGTGCTCGACCGGCTCTCGTCGGCCGTTTCGGACCACCTCGACGCCCTCGACGAGCAGACCGGCTCGAACGGGACGAACGCCGACACGTCCGAGGAGATAACAGCACGACTAAAGGCGCTCGGTTATCAGTAGCGACGTATGGCGTCAGCTGTCGTCACGCCGGCACGGCGACAGCAACTCGTTCGTTTCTTTCTCGTCGGCCTGCTGGCCGCGCTCGTCCAGACCGCGTTGCTGTGGCTCTTCATCTCGCTCGCCGGACTGCACTACCTCGTCGCCGGGGCGATCGCCATCGAGATCACGATCCTCCTCCAGTACGTGCTCAACAACGCCTGGACGTTCCACCGGTCGGCCCACTCGACGCTCAGAGAGTACCTCGTCGGGATGGGCAAGACGAATCTCGTCCGCGTCTCGGCGCTCCTGATACAGCTCGGCATCCTCTACGTGTTCGTCACGTCCGGGGCCGTGGAGTACGTGCTCGCAAGCAGCGGACGGACCGCGACCTGGCAGAGCACGGAGATCCTGCTCGCGAACGCGGGAGCCATCGCCCTGACCGGCGTCTACCGGTACGCGCTCGACGCCTACTGGACGTGGGGTTAGACGGTCGGGACTGGGACCTCGTCGAGGACGGTCTGTATCACGGCCCGCTTGTCGACCTGCTCGACGCGCGCGTCCGGCGTTAGGACGAGCCGGTGGGCCAGCGCCGGCTGGGTCACGCGCTTGATGTCGTCGGGGGCGACGTACTCGCGGCCCGCGATGGCGGCCATCGCGCGGGCGGCCTCGAACAACCGCTGTGTCCCGCGCGGCGACACGCCGACCTCCACGCGGTGGTCTTCGCGCGTGGCGCGCACGAGGTCGGCCATGTACTGCAGGAGGTCGTCGTCGACAGTGATCGTCTCCGGCACGGCCCGGAGCGCCTGTACCGACTCGGCGTCGAGCACCGGTTCGACGGTCGGACTCTGGGTCCTCCGCCCGGCCCGGCGGCGGAGGAGTTCGACCTCGCCCTCGCCGTCGGGGTAGCCGAGCGAGGTCTTCGCGAGGAACCGGTCGACCTGGGCCTCGGGGAGTTCGAACGTCCCCTCCATGTCGACGGGGTTCTGGGTCGCGATGACGAAAAACGGCGTCGGTAACTCGTACGTGTCGCCGTCGACCGTGACCTGTCCCTCCTCCATCGCTTCCAGGAGCGCGGACTGGGTCTTCGGCGGCGCGCGGTTGATCTCGTCGGCCAGCACGACGTTGGCGAACACCGGTCCCTCGGTGAATTCGAAGTCGCGCGACTGCTCGTTGAAGACGTGCGTCCCGGTGATGTCGGCCGGGAGCAGGTCCGGCGTGAACTGGATGCGCGAAAAGGACAGGCCGAGCGCGGTCGCCACGCTGCGGGCGGTCAGCGTCTTGCCCGTCCCGGGGACGTCTTCCAGCAGGACGTGCCCCTTCGCGACGACGCCCAGCAGCACCGTCTCGAAGAACCCCCTGTCCGCGACGACAGCGCTGCCGATCTCGTCGAGCACCCGACTCGACACCTCGCTCGCTTCAGTAGCGTCCATATCCTGTCATGTCCCGGCCCGGATAAATGCGTATCGAGAGTCGTCGGCGGGGAACTCGCGCCGACGCGGCCCTCCGGGGAGACGCCGACACCCCCCAACCGCGGTGTCGGCCCTTATACGACCCCGAGGGGCGGGAAAACCGAACAATGAACCCTTATATGCGAGTACTTCTAACCGGCAGACGATAGGAGATACCGGAATGAGTAATCCATGGATCGCCATCGGCGCGCTCGC
>Ga0207772_100260_pt1 | contig 34840 bp, 35 predicted proteins | sample A23M3SouthBayCA_2_FD_187750 | JGI IMG/M metagenome (GOLD analysis project Ga0207772, IMG submission 187750) | Aerobic enrichment media microbial communities from Eden Landing Ponds, California, USA - A23 M3 (2) (SPAdes) | ecosystem: Environmental > Aquatic > Marine > Unclassified | place...
CGTCAAGAGCGTTGACGAGGAAGTTAAGCAGTTGGTCTTCGTGGATTTCATCGTCTGCTTGCTGGGTTTTAGACACACCTTCTGCAAGCAGACGTCTCAACTAACCGGCTTTGTGATGTACTGAATTTGGATGTTCCGAACAACCTCCATACTTCATAGAAGCATACAGAGATACTTAATGGTATATAGTCTTATACGGCGGATACGGCGTGTGCCTTGTCATCGTACATGGTTTATGAAGAGAGGTGTCGGCTTCCTCCCCGAGGTCAAGCCTCGGGGTATCCGCCTTGGCACCTGATGAAACCAACAAGCTGCTACACTCGGCCTGAAATCCCGTGGTAGGTTTCTCCGCGTTCACGCGGAAGAGGAGGTCAATGATCTACATTCTGGGCGATCTCGGTGGCACCACTCGATAAGTCGTTGACGCGAACAGCTGGAACACGAATTGTGTTGAGGTATTGCGACCGACTAGTTTTTACTTGTACTACCGCACCATCGACATATGGCATCGCGTCGGGACCTATGGTTGCTGCTGCCGCGCCAGCTCCGGGCACTGCCTGTAGATCTGGCTGCGGTGACCCTCGGCGTTGGAGTCACGCTCGCAACCGTCTTTCTCCCGGTCATTAGTGAAACGCCGCTACGAGTAGTGTTTGGATTGGTTTTTGTGCTGTTTCTCCCAGGCTATGCGTTCGTGGCTGCGCTGTTTCCAGAAGCGGGGAGCGGACCGACAGAGACAGATCCGCCGTCAACAGAGGAGAACCACTCAACCACGCGACCAGCACCAGAACCAGGGACTGAAGCAGCAGCCGATGCCGTGGGAGACACAGCCGATCACACACCACAGGAGCAGGCAGGGATCGACGGCATTGAACGCGTGGCGCTGTCGTTCGGACTCTCGATCGCGATTGTGCCGCTTATTGGCCTAGTACTGAACTTCACACCGTGGGGAATCCGGCTTGCACCGATCGCGATAAGCGTTTCAGGAGTGACGCTCATCTGTGTCGCTGTTGCCGCACAGCGACGGTGGGCGCTTCCCGCAGATGAGCAGTTCACTGTGCCCTACCGAGAATGGCTGGCAGCTGGACGGACAGAGCTGTTCGAGCCTGAAAGTCAGACTGATGCCGCACTTAACGTGGTCCTCGCGATTTCGATCCTGCTAGCTCTCAGTAGCGTTGGTTACGCGGTCGCAGTCCCGCCACCGGGCGAGCAATTCAGTGAGTTTTATTTGTTGACCGAACAGCCGAATGGCGAACTTGTCGCTGATGACTATCCGACAGATATTACGATTGACGAACAGCCGGAGCTCATCGTGGGGATTGCGAACAACGAGTATGACTCCCAGGAGTACACCGTCGTTGTCCAACTACAAGACGTTGTTCGCGAGGGTAACACCACAACAGTCACCGACCGAACGGAACTCGATCGGTTTACGACAACCGTCGCTCACAACGAGACCCACCACGAGCGGCGCGTCCTCACGCCGACCCGAACCGGGACCGACCTCCGCGTCCAGTATCTGCTCTACACCGGTGAGCCACCAGCAAACCCCACCGCAGAGACGGCCTATCGGGATCTCCATCTGTGGCTAAATATTACTAACGGGCAATCTGCGGCCAACGTAGGAGCGATCGAGACGTCCGCTAAATGAGGCGGGACACAACTCACTGAGCCGGTAGGACGTTGGAGACAACGGGAGAGATATCGGTGAGAAAGTCCCGCAAATTGGACGCGCTCGCGGCGTCAACACCGATTATCACCCCGGATGACGAATCTTGGTAATGCAGGAGGAGCCACTCATCGTACAGCTGTAGTGAGCAGCGATGTGTGCCAAACGGGAGTGTACGCTCGGTAGGACCCTCAGTACAGACCCGCTGGACCTTTGTGACCGTTGGGTGTGACTCCGTAATCTCTTCGTCAGAGCAACTGCGTAGGATCCGCTTTGTAGCTGATGAGACATACAGTAGCTGATTCGTTTCGCCGTGATATGCGAGCGTCAGATACAGGTACTTGCCGAGTTCGGCACGGAGCCGTCGTACGAGTGTCTGCTCATCGGAGGAGAGAGAGTCGTCCGGTGGGGACATATATGTCAATTTCTATGTGAGAATTATAACTGTTCTGGATCCTAGAAGATGTGGATGTTTTGTGTGTACAAAAAAGCACCCGTTGAGACGGTTGGGACAGCAGAGCAGTACGAGAAACACAATTTTCACTGTGGAAAACACGTCATCAAGCACGAGTTCGAACATGAACTCGAGTGGTACCGCAGACACGGACGAGATATAGTCGACACATCCTTGAGAGAGAAGATATGTGGGATGGTTCACGTGCTTTCCGGGGTTAAGTAGGAACATTTCAGTACCATCCAGAAATTGGGAGTTCGAGCGAAAATAACCAGCAGAACAGCGTACAATCGTGTCATTGAGAAATACGATATGAGATCGGTGGTATTTCAAAAGTTGAAGATGTACAGTTAGCTATGTATGACCTCACTGGCTTTCAGCGAGACCTCCTGTACGTGATCGCCGGCCTTGACGACCCACACGGGCTTGCGATCAAAGATGAGCTCGAGGATTACTATGAAAAAGAGATCCATCACGGTCGACTCTATCCAAATCTTGATACGCTCGTTGAGAAAGGACTAGTCGAAAAAAGCCAGCGAGATCGACGGACCAACGAGTATACTACCACTCGTCGAGGAATCAGAGAGATTGAGGCACGAGCTGAGTGGGAAGCCGAGTACATTGACCACACAACCTGAACTTCATTTTATCGGCGGTCAAGGCGAATACCCCGAGGCTTGACCTCGGGGATGAAGCCGACATACACGAATACAAACCAACAAATGAACACATCACTAACCGGGAGACAGTGAGTAACACAGTCACCGCTACCACGCTTACCCGGCACAAGAGGTAGCGGAGCGACTGGAACACCATCTGAACGTTCATCGGATCACCGTGACGCCCCCGCCAGCGTGAACGACCAGACCGTGACGAGCCGCCGCGAGAACGGCTGTTCCGCGGCAGCTCTTGTCCTTTGTAACCTGAACAGACCCTGCCAGATTCGTCGACTTGCGTCGGTCCGTCGATGATCTGGTCAAGGTGCTGCCGGACGATGCGACTGGAGTGTTCGATATCGATCGCCTTCCACCTGGGGCTGAACCGTATGCAACCGTGATAAGTCTTCATCCGCACTTCACTATCGACGACCGGAACGGGACCCTCTCGGAAAGCGAGACGCCAACACCGTCCCCCCTCGTCGATGCTCACACGATTGACTACGACGGCCCACGAGAAGAGCCCGATATCTCGGTCTACGCAGATGCACTCCTGTTGATCGACGCGCTCGAGCAGCACGATGTGACGTCACTCACCGAACTAGACGTGCCGACGCTTGTGAACCTCTATACGTTGCTTTCTGATGTCCAGCGCAACGCCAACGATCTTCGACAGGACGTCCGTGGCGTCTTGCTTGACCGTCTCCATCACGATCAACCCGTGAGTGGGCAATACGGGTCCGTTCAACGAGCTATCCGTCGGAATCGAACACTCAAAGATGACGAAGAAGTCCTTGAGCTACTGGAGGCAGAAGGGATCGACCCCGAGCGCGTGCTGACCGTCGACACGAGCAAACTCGACGATGTGCTGGAAGTGACGTCACTCTCTGAATCCGATGTGTACGAGATCGACGAAAGCGAGTATGTACGGAAGGCCGATGTCTATGACGAGATGAAAGAAAGCCGTCTTCAAGGGCTCAAAGACCAGTTGGCTGGAGCCGACGAAGACACAACCGAGCTCCAAGCTGAGATCGAAGAACTGGAAGAGCGTATTACTGAACTCACCAGTTTTGACTCTGGGACATCGTTTCATACCCGTTCAACTGGTGGGTAGCTGGTGCCCATATCTGTCCCCGTTGAGCGACGACAGACCGGCCACGAGAATTGATTTGATGCTGTATCCGGACCTTCCTCGAGGCTGGTTTTTATCGGTGTGATGGACCAAGCCATCGTATGAGCGACTCGGCATCTCCAAGCGCCTCTATCTCGCTATCTAAGCCGACTGACGTACCAGCAGTCCTGAATCGGGCTGGAATCGATTACGTTAGTGTTCATGATCAGCGACTACTGTCTATCTATCACACCGGTATCTTCAACGTGGTAACTGAACCGGAGTCGGTCTCGAGTGCGCAAACACTCGATATCGAGTGTTGGGAAGCCCCACTCCCGTCTCGTAGAGAGGAGCGGTCATCACAGGAACTTCTCGAGGAGTTTATAACTGTGTTTGATACTGGGGGTAACCCCTGAAGTGGCCTATCGGGCCTTTCGATCGAAACCGCGGTGATCAATTGAGAGAGCTAGAAACGCTAGAAACAAGTCCGCTGGCACGAATTAAGACAATACGAGATTTATGGACATTTCTGAGACACTCCAGACGTTGTATACTGCGACTGTTGAGCAAGACGATGGCACCTACCAGATCACCGTACCGGAACGTGAGATAGCCACCGGGACACTTACTGAGGATGAGACATACCGTGTTGCGCTTATTTCGACGGTAGCATCGGATGTGGACAACACAGAGACGACTGACTCCATCCAATCTACTGACCACGAAGATCAGCAGCCGGACTTCGAGGGCCCGCCCGTTGCGGAAGGTGACCGGCGGGAGGTCGAAATCGAGAATCTCGGCGACCAAGGCGACGGGATCGCGAAAGTTGAGCGCGGGTACGTCGTGATTGTCCCCGAGACGAGTATCGGAGACCGTGTCACCGTCGAAATGCGACAGGTGCGTGAAAACGTTGCGTTCGCCGATGTCGTTGATGACACCCCTCACGGGGAAGTCTAGGGCCCACAGGTTGACACAAACGGGTGGTTATCGCAAACTTCTCACACTACTATAGGGTATTATAGAAGAGTTGCCATGACATTTATTTCGTGGTTTCACAGCAGAATTAGCCGATAGAACGCGCTTACAGACCGGGAACACGTTTGTTATCTATTTTGATAAATACAAGCAAGGGTTATTTTATCTCCTGTGCCATATCGGCATATGACACAGCGATCTGAGGGGTATCGATTCCACCTTGAGAAGGCTCTAGAAGTCGATACTCGCGAAGAGAAGAACTTCCATATTCGACAGGCACTCCAGATTGGTGTCGTTTACGATGAATCAGAATAATCCCTGATAGACTCACAGGACAGCTAAATCATTGAACAAAATAGTACCTCTGTACTGAGCGATTCCTGTGTAGATGTGAGAAGACTTCTATCACACCCTCACACCACTACTCACTTTCTGGCTTGCCGACGTACTCCGATTTCATCGTCCCGTTCTCACGATAGTAGCGATAGAGATACGGACCGTGCATATCCGAGGGATTCCCGCTGGCACATTTACAGCTGTCGTCGCCACAGGTGACTTTCTCTTTGACGACGGTCCCCCTTCCTGCGCTATCGGACTCCTCAACGGGCTCGGCAGCCTCGGGAAGCTCGTCGGTGTCAACCGACTGGTTGCGATACTCAATAAGCGCCTCGACGTAGTTCTGTATCTCATGGAGTGTCTCCGTATCCTGTTTTGGGAGCCCCTCTGCGAGATACTTCGGGAGCGAGGTGGGTGGTGAAGGCTGCTCCATGCCTTATGTGACAGCCGGAGCCATGTTAGCGTTCGGATGCTACATAAGGTATTGAATCAGCGCTACCAACCGTGACCACTTCAGCGATTACTCAAGATCGTAGGCCGCAATTTCGTGAGAGCCACACTGTGGACATTCATCGACGTCTTTCTCCACGCTGTACCCACAGTGACGGCACTCATGGTGCGTTGTCGATGACGGCTCGAGCCTGACGGTCTGCCGGATGAACTGCTTACTTACCAGTCAACTACCCCACCCTACTTCGCTCAGTCTGACGACTTCGCTCGTTGAGGGTGGGGCTTGTCCGTGAACTCGGCCTCGAACCCATCCGGGTAGGCGGTGAATCCGCCCTTCAGCGTCACCGTTCCAGACTTTAGGGCGAGTTGACTGTCGCCCGTCCGCCGAGACGACTGTTGGCCTCGACGGACATACCGCATTCCAATGTTCTTCGCCGCGTTGTAATCCGCATTCGCTTCCGATCCGCACTTCACGCAACAAAAATCGTTGCGCGACGGACGATTCACCTCTGCCGTGAATCCACACTCGGCACACCGTTGTGACGTGTACGCCGAGCCGACTTGTTTCACCGAAATCCCGACCGATTCGGCTTTGTACTCGACGTATTCGTACAGCATTCGGAACGCCCACTTATGCCCCCATGACGCGCCGGTTTGCTCGCGGATGTCAGTTAGGTTCTCAAACGCGATTACGTCACAGTCGTAGCGGAGTGCCTCGTCTATCAGCGCGTTCGACGCCCGGTGGAGCACGTCGCGGACGTGACGAAGTTCCCGACCACTCGAACGTTCGAGCGTCCGATGGGCACTTCGTGTTCCGGTCTGTTGTAACCCGGCACGTACCTTCTCGAATTCGCGGAGGTCGTGGGTTAGCTCTCGCCCGCTGAAGAAGTAGGCGGTACTGGTGACGGCGAGGTTTTCGATACCGAGGTCAACCCCGAGAACCGTTCCGTCCCCGGCGGTGTTCCGCTCGGTATCGTTCTTGTACCGGCGGAAGCCGATATGTAAGAAGAACTCACCGTCACGGGCGGTGAGTGTACTTTCTGTAACGCTCCACTCGTCCGAACCGAGATACTGACGCTGGTAGCCATCGTCGGCGTCGGGAAGGTCAAGCGGGCATCGAACCCGACTCTCCGTAGTGGCAAGCGAGACGGTATCGTCATCGAACACCGTCATCGTCCGTGTATCGTATTTTATCGTCGGCGCGGTGAACGTCGGCTTGCTGACTTTCTTGCCTTGCGACCGGCGTTCGATACAGCCGGTGATGGCTTGTGCGGCTTGGTGGGTGGCGAGAATGGCGTGCTGACTACCGAGATCGGTGTCTTCACGCACAGAGTCGTAGGCGAGGGGTTGTACGTCACTTTTGGCGTTACAACGTCTCCACGCAAGGTTTGTGGCGATTTGACAGCCTCGTTTCCACTCGGTGATTGTATCTTCAAGCAACTCACGTTGCTCGCCGTCTACCGAGAGGTGGGTGATCGCCGTCCGACGCACATACTCGTCTGCCACGTCTTCAATGTAAATGTGAGGCTATTTATAAATTAGTGTTTGTGATCGATACGAACGCGCTCCTCCCCTCACTACTCGTTCGCTTCGCTCACTCGTTGAGGAAGGGGACTCCGCGCTAACCGTTCAGTTGAGATGCTGTGACTTATACTTCGGGCAAGCGGGGCGAAAGTACTGTTCGAGGACAGCAGCGTGATTGTGAATCGCGAGTAACCATTACACGAGAGTCCATAGCACACTCCGAGAGCGGTGCGTGGTGACTACGCGCTCGCGGGAGTCCCATCAGCGTCGCCGCTATCGATGAGCGGGTAGTCAATGTGGACCTCGATGCGGTCGAACGGAACGACGAGTTGAATCGCACCGCTGGGCCCACCCGCTTCGAGAGTGAGGATGCCCAGCACTTCTAGCTGCTTCAGGTCCGGGTGGACGTCGGACACGTCGCCGTCGACGAGACGCGCTGCCTCGCGTGTGCTCTCGGGCCTCTCCGCTGCGATCGCCTGGATGAGCTCGAGGCGCAGCGGCGTGAGACTGTCGACGAAGTCGTCGTAGGTGCCGAACTGGAGCGTTGTTGTTCCATCCTGATCGTCGAGGTTGTCGGCCTCAACGTCTTGAACGAACTGGAGCGCGTCCTCACGGAGCTGTTCTCGGTCGTCGACGGTGATGTGGAGTGTGGTCATGGTTGGGGTATCGTGTGTCGGTATTCGATCAGTGCGGCCGGGGCGTGTCGCCGCCGACAGCGTCCCAGTACTCGTCCGCGCTCGCCCAGAACTCGACAAGCCGGTCCTCCATTCCGGGGAACTCGACGTTGTCGAGGTCGCTGGCTGCGGTGTGGTGTTCGTGGTCTTTCGTGTCCTCGTGAGAGTTGTCGTATCGGACGAGCGTGAGGTCGTCGAGAGTGCCCAGATGGAGCGTGTACTTCCAGCCCGAGGGGTACGTCTCGGTGTCGTCGGTCGGCCGAAGCACGACGTTCTCGACGAGACCGACCTCAACGTGTGTGTACTGGAACAGCGGTTCCTAAACTATCACTCATCTGTTGGGATGCCGGCCAACGCTATAAGCGTTGAGTAGAAGTCCAACACCGGACGCAAAACCACCCGAGGTTCGCCAGCAGCGGCCCGATCGGCGTATCCGGTGCGACCTGTTAACCAACATGCTCGGCGTACAACCTGATGTGTTGGTTAAGGTCGGTCCTCGCCGGCGCTTCGGATCCGGTCACACCCAGGGTACACTAGCGACGGCGCCGCCAGCGCCGACTTTGACCGCGATGACAGTGACGCCGACGACCAAGAGGGCGTAGTTCGAGATCGGACTCGCTGCCTTCGCGATGTCGAGCGAGTACGACGCGGAAGACACTGGCTTGAACGGCCGGATCCTCATCGGCGTGAAGACGTCGGCCACGACCTACTGACGAGGAGCTCCGCGAGATAGGGGTCGATCCTGAGCGGAACGTTTCTGGCTCCCCAGAGACCGGCGTTCTCGAACACCTCGGACTCAGCAGCCACGTCTGTCTTGTGTGTTGGCTGTTCGATTTCCAACAACAAAAACAACAACTCAGCTACTTCGGCACCTACTGTTCAGGCGCGGGAGGAGGTCAATATGTGCCTTGTTCGTCTAGCAGCGTTTTGACATCCTCCCCGCGCTGAAGCGCGAGGATTCCCGCGGTACCGTGCCGCTGAGTTGGGATATTGTGGTTTACGACGTTACCTGTTCTTGAGGCGCGAATGCGCCAGTTTCCTTGTCAAACAAGAACGTCGATGGCTGTGCCAACCAGCCGTTACTCCTATTCACCGACAAATTCGGTGAACTCGGAGATACTTTTTGTCGGATGTTCTCGGCACCGTTTACGTCTGCGTTTGCCGTCGTCCCACACTCATCGCACACGTATAACCCACGCTCGACCCGGTTCTCATCCCGCTTGCGACCACAGCATGAACACGACTTTGACGTGTCGCGCTCAGATACGTCCTCAACCGTGATGCCTTCCATCTCGGCTTTATAAGTCAGCAGTTCAGTGAAGCGGTCGAACGCCCACGAGTGCAAGTCGAGATTGCCGTGTGAACCCCAGTTCTTTGACTCGGTATCTTCATCGTCCTCACGGATACCGGAGAGATCACCGATCACAATTGTCCCTACACCCTCCTCGACACACCGCTGAACAATGTGTTTTGAGAGCGTGTGGAAATAGTGAGAACGACGCTCCGACTTCTTGTGGTTCAGCCGGGTTGCTTGCTTGGAGTGCGAATCGTCACACTGAGCGAGCCGCTTGCTGAAGTAGTAGTCATCCTGCTTCAGACAGTTTAGCGGGTACAGCTCGCTGTGACCGTCCTCGTATGCCAACGCGGCGAAGTTGGTAATTCCGAGGTCGATGCCGACACTCTGATCGCCGGGCGACTCAGACATGTCAACTTCCACCTTACAGACGAAGTGGAGTTCCCACTCGTCGCCTGTCCAAACCGCCTTCACTTGTTGGACGTTCTCCACGGCGGAGAGGTTGACGTTGGGCTGAGTTTGGAATTTACAAAGAATGAAATCCGACCAGTATTCTTTGAGGTTCGATCCTTTAGAGAGCCGGACGCGGTTGTACTGGGTGTCGAGTTTGAAGCCGGCGGCTTTGAACGTGACCGTCGAACGCGGATGTTTGTCGTTGCGTTTGCGGTAGCCGGGCGGGTTTGCTCTCGTGTCTCCGTTACGTCTTTTACCGTACCAACCACTGAACGCCTCAGCGAGTTCTTGAAGGACTCGCTGACTTGACTGAGAATGCAGGTCATCGTAGCGTTCGTGATTCTTGAGGTAGGTGGTGAGTTCGTTGTGATTTGGGATGTGACCGATTTCGTCCCAAATCCGAGTGCATGTCCATCGCCCGACGTTCCAGAGTTTTGAGGCGGCGAACCCGAGGGCATCAAGATCGTCAGACACCCGTGACTGATTCCGAATGGAAGCAGTATAGGTGCGCGTGACGACCTGTTTTGCCATACGTAACCCATGTAGGTAAAATTACTTGAAAGTGTGGATTACGCAGCGTGGAATATCCTACTGTAGCATCGACCCGTGGATTGTGGAGGGGTTGTCGGATTCATCCCCGCGCTGAAGCGCGAGGCTTTCTCCTCGATTCTCCGTAAACTACACTCCGTTAGGGATCACTATCGCCGATGGATGGAGCCGACAGCGCTACAAGAGCGCTGTCACATCGTGTGCCAATCGTTCCCCTCGGAATGGGGGGAGGGAAGGGAACGATCAAGAATAACTGTATTGTATTTTCATAAAAATCTGTTGAAATGTTTGTGAGTATGTACGTTCAACCGACTGGCAGTGACGAGGTTATAATTAAAATATGAATTAAAGGATGTTTCTCTGGGTCAACAATACAAATTACTGAATTGAGGGGCTAAGACCTATCCTCAAGCGCGAGCCGTCAGGCGAGCGGGAGGGCAGGGTAGTTCACAGGAGCTCGTGTCCGTATGGGACTCACGATTTTTCATCTGCTGTCATCGGCACATCCCGTTCCTCACCGTGTCTTGATACCGTATAGACACTCTGATCTACTGTGAACTACACGCCAGATATGTTTGTAGCGGTGTGCACGGTAAGAACAGTCATGTCTGTACTATGTCTTCCGAATCAACTCCGACGAAGCAGGTTCTCTCCCTCCCACCCCGGATTGTAAGTGTTCTCACGGCAATTAGGGTCCCTGTGTGGTTTAGTGACCAGAGAAATCTAATATAAAAGCCGGGTAAATAGATACTTTTCCACACCCCTAATTGTAAGTGTATACCTGCTTCTCAAGGCTCATTTACGGTGTATTTCAGCGTTCAATTATACCGTACTATACTACCGTTACCCGTAACTATATAATATATAATATAGATAGAAATAGATTCAACAGCACAAGAGCAAATCGACCACGACAGCAATCTACACTCATCTAGAACTACCCTCATGGCTTCAGATCGTGGAACACTTACAATCCGGGGTGGGGGTGTTCAAAAAGATCGAGAACAGATACAACACTTACAACACTTACAAGGTGGGGTTTCAAGTATATCCGCTTACACGACGAGGTATGGACTCGCCATTCAAGGGTGCAAACGATATTTTTCAAACGAAGGAACCCTTCGAAGAGGCATATCATCCTGACGAGATTCTTGAGCGGGATGAGGAAATCAAGACGTTTGCTGCAGCTCTACAGGATGTTCTTGATGGCTTTGGACCGCCAAACGTGTTCATCTACGGCCAGACAGGTGTCGGAAAGACTGCTACGACTCACAAAGTAACGGAGTATCTTGAGGCCGACGCCACAGAGGCAGGCGTGGACCTTACCGTCTTTAGCATCAATTGTAATAAGCGGGATACGACCTACAAAGTCATTACACACCTTGCCAACGAACTCTACTCTGAAAAGACGTTCAAGCAAGGTCATCATCCAGACACACTCTGGGATCGTATCTATACCGCGCTCGACAAACTTGGCGGAAGCGTTCTGGTTGTCCTTGACGAGATCGACAAACTCGGCGAAGATGAGGAACTCCTCTATGAATTTCCTCGGGCGAACGCGATGGGAGAACTTGAGCACGCAAAGGTGGGTATTATCGGCATCAGCAATAATTTCAAATTCCGCGAGAGCCTTTCTCCCCGAGTCAAATCCACACTAACCGAACGAGAGATTCAGTTCTCGCCGTATGACGCAAATGAACTCCGAACGATCTTGGACTACTACGCAGATTTAGTCTTCTACGAGAACGTTCTTAGCGACGATGTTGTGCCCTTGTGCGCAGCTTTTACCGCTCAAGACACAGGTGATGCTCGAATGGGACTTGACCTTTTGGAAACTGCTGGCGACATCGCCCGTCATGAGAATGCGGACCACGTTGTTGAAGAACACGTCCGACTCGCTCGCTCACAAGTTGATCGGGCGAATACTGAACGGATCGTCACTAATCGCTTGACTGTCCAGATGCAAGTTGTTTTAGTTGCAACGACATTTCTTGATGTCGACCAGAGTGCGGACGCCAAAGTCAAAACTATCTATTCATTCTATAAGGACCTCTGTGACCGCCTTGATATCGATGTGCTTTCTGAGTCCCGCGTACGGGATCATCTAGACACGCTTGATATGTTCGGCCTTCTCGAAACGGAGGAAGTGAATCTCGGCCGTCGTGGGGGGCGGTCGTATATTTACTCGATTGTAGATGAGCCACGAGTTGTCATCGAGACACTCTACAATATGGATCGCTTCGAAGATCTCTTCGGTGACAGCGCCGAGGAGTTCTTAGACACGTATGAGGCTGATACACGTAGCGATATTCAGACAAAACTCGGACTGTGAACTACAGACACACTTACTGCTGGGGCGTCTGAACTGAGTTGTTAAACACTTACAATCCGGGGGGTGGATCGCGACTGTGAACACTTACAATCTGGGGGGTCGACGCCCGGTAGAACACTTACAATTAGGGGTGTGTGCGAGATGTACCAGGTTCGTGTTTGGTTCCGTACGGAGCGGCTGTGTCACACCTCGGCGGAGTTCCGGAACGAGGGCCAGAATACCTATCTGAGTGGCTCTGATGGGATGAAAGCCTGCTAAGTCCCCAGAGTGTTTGACATCCTCTCCGCCCTGAAGGGCGAAGATTCCCACGGCCCCGCACCGCTGGTTTGGGATGGTTACGGTTTGCAGCTGCCCCGATGACGGCTACTGGCTGTGCCAATCAGCCGTTACTCCTATCCCGGCATGGGATTTGGAGGTACTTCTTATCGCCTACACCCTATTTCGGCACGGAAGAGGGTGTCTTCCGTTTGAAAGTAGGGAATCCCGATATTGTCCGATTAGTGGGGCGGATAGACCGCCTCGGTTAACTGATAGTATGACAACTACTCACTTCAAACATCTGAACAGGAGTTCGTATTTAGTGTAGAGAACTGTCGGATTCATCCCCGCGCTGAAGCGCGAGGCTTTCTCCTTGATTCTCCGTAAGGGTTAACTAGACAGATAGAGATGTCGGTTCTCCTAGACTCACCGACCCAAGAGTGGGTACTCCGAAGACACGCCTGTGGAGACTCGGTTCCTACGGGAAACACGGTGGTTCCTGTGAAGTGCGTCGTGGAATCAGGAGATCCCTGACTCAAGGAGCTGCTGAAGGCGGTGAGTAGGCAGGGGTGGTTTGTTGGTTGAACCGGAACCCCCCCCTCCCCCAAAAGAGCTATAGATGGGTTATGTGGAATTTCTATAGTGAGCCAAGACGACAACCACCGGGAAGGCGATACCCCAACACCTGGAGAACCGCCCGGCCCAGGCAAACCATCCGAGGAACAGCCAGCAACTCCCTTCGATGAAGTTGCCGATGACACTACGGACAGTGCCTCGCTAGGACCAACTGAAGAGACAAGCGAACTACCGGACGAGCGGGAAGAAGACCCCACACCAGAGGTAGTGGACGGCGACTTCGACATATTTGATCTCGTGGAAGATGGGGAAATTGATGAAAAAGACGAAGAGCCGATCACCATCCCTACGGACTATGAGTCTACAGTGGATTCGTCCCTCAGCGGGTCGCTCAGCGACGACGAAGCTGAGAACTTCATTGAGGAGATCGAATCCGAACAGGAGTACATTCAGATCACACCTGTCCGTGAGGAGGTGAACTCAGAGACGGTCAAACGCGAACTGTACGGTCTCCACCGATACGGGAACGGACGCAAACTCCCACTCGATATGGATCTCCATATCCCCGGCATCGAATCCTCCCCAAATTTCGAGTTCATCATCTACAAGCCTCCGGACGAAGCGCAGTTCAAGTTCTTCATCGGACCTGGCAAACTTGGCAATGTCACCTGTGATCGCCTCGAAAGTACCACGCGCTCGCAGTATCCAGACGGCTTCGAGTTCGGCCGGACAAACTTCGACATCACAGATGTCTTCGAGGACGTCCCCGAGATGGTCCGCTGGGAGGGCGTCGAAGAGAAACGGCGCGACTGGATGACGACACTTTCGTCGTTCGACAACGAAGCAATCGACCGCTCACCGCTCTCGAATCTCCTTGAGACGATCATCCAATCGGACGGTGCTGTCGTCTTTCAGAGTGTCTTCGAGCCACGCGCGGACTGGTCATCGAAAGCAGAACGGCAGAAAGGAAACCTCAAGCAGGGCGTTCACACGACTGGCGGACTCGTCCTCCGAACGCTCATAGACGGTGTCCTTGGCGTCTCTGACGAAGAGAAACAGGAGCGACACCGGAGTGATACGCCGCACGAAATCGGCGGCTCGATCCACGACTCACAGACCGGCGGCTACCGCTCGGGGACCAGCCGGATGGGGCAGATCGATCTGAAGGACCCATCGCACACGTACAACGTCTCGCTACGAGCCGCAGCATCGGACCCGGAAACCGCTCGCAATCTCCAAGACGCACTCAACCAGATCAGTGGGAAGTTCTACTCGATCGAGGGGAACTACCTCGGAACGAACGACGCCGAGTACGAGCGAATGCTCCACCACGGCATCACCTATCCCAACGGGTTTGAGTCCTGGTCGCGGCGAAAACCCATCCTCGTCTGTAATATCGACGAGCTCTCAAACTTCATCACGGTCCCATCGATCGACTCGCTCCCGAAAGCAAGCCGCGGTGGGACTGGTGGGATGCCAACGGCTCAGTCGCCGCTCACCTCTCCGAACGAGGAGGTGTTCAAGGAATTCTCCAAGGGTATGACCATCGGTCACGCCGTCACCGCACTCCGCGACCACAGCGACAAACCCGACGATATCAGCACCATCGAGACGAAAAACGAGTGGTGGAACCACCTCTCGCAACGAGACGCGCTGTCGCTGTCGGCGGACCATCTCACCCAGCATTACATCCGCGCAGCAACGACTGGGAGCGGGAAAACGGTCGCGACGATCAACGATATGCTGACCACACACAACGACCTCGAGGGGCCAACAATCCTCATCGATCCCAAAGACGGCGAGATGTGTGAGAACTATCTGCGGTGTCATCGCACGCTGTTCGGCAACGTCGACGACGTCGAATACATCCAGATTCCTGAGGCAGATGGGATGGTTCTGGGGATGCCGTTCTTCGATCTCCGACCGCTCACAGAGGGAGCTGGACGGACACGCGAGACGGCCAAACAGGACATCATCGACCACTACTTCCAGCTATTGCGCTTCGTTCTTGGGAAGAAGACAGTCGAGCAGGCGTTCGTCGCGAACGAGATCCTCACCAACCTGATCAAGGCGCTATTCGATAGCGAACACGGGAAGGACTACTTCTCTATCGGTGAGCTCATGCAGGCCGCACAGGAGTTCCAGAAGTACGGCAAGCAGGTCGAAGACCTCGACAAAGACTACGACACAGTCCGCGAAGCACTCCCGCGAACGGCCGACACGCAGGTCACGTCCATCCTCGAGTCGCACCTCGAGAAGGACGCACGACAGTTCATGAACACGACGGACGCGGTCCTCAATCGGATTCGGAAGCTGAAGGAACGCGACTTCATCTGGGACATGCTGTCGTACACGATCGAAGACAAATACTGGAACGACGAGACCAACTGGTACAGCAAGGAGATTCCGATGCTCGACATGAAGAGCATCCTCAACTCGAACAAAGTCGTCCTCATCGACACGGGAAGCCTTCGTGGAGTCAGCAGTGAAGCGTTCACTGTGTTGTTCCTCTCGCACCTGTGGACATCGGCCCAGTCCATCTGGACGCCAAACGACGACGAATACATCACGAACGTCATCATCGAGGAATCCGCAAACATCGCTCGCAACGAGATCGTCTACCGAGAACTCCTCCCGAAAGGGCGGGAATTCAATCTCTCGCTCGGGCTCATCATGCAGTACCCTGAGCAGGTGCTTGGAGACAATCCACACGACAACCGGCGGGCGTACAAAGAGATCCTCAACAACATCAACACGAAGATCATCGGAAACGTCGCGACGGACGACCTCCTCGCGGAGTCGCTGTTCCACGAGGACCTCGAAAACGATGAGATCAAAGACCGCATCTCCGGGCTCCGGCGCGGCGAGTGGATCGTCCAACTCCCGTCGACAGGCTTCCACAAACAGAAGCCAGAGATACTCACACTCCGTCCGCTTCCCATCCCACCAGGGCACAACGCGGGGCCGTTCACCGTCAACTCACTCGCGGATTCTGTGCGTGAGCGGAGTCGGTATCGACACTGCGTCAACCGCGAACACGACGCGATCGACATGGACAGCGGCGTAAAAGCACGCACTAGCGATGACGATGACGACGATGATACAGAGGACTCCCCGGCGGACAGCGAGGAGTTCACAGATGAACACGAGATGTTCCTGCGGATGGTCTACGGCGCGCTCACCGATGGGGTAAACGGCTACCACATCAAGGACTCGATGAAGGAACTTCCGTACAGCGAGACGGCAGCAGACCTCTGTGAGTGGGGATACCTCGAGAAGTTCACACTCGGAAACAGGCAGGCGTACTACTGGCCGACAGACGAAGCAAACGTCGTCGTGGACCGTAATCTTGCGCCACGAGACGGCGGTGAGTACGGCCGGGAAAGCCCGGAGCATCGCGTCGGCGTCAAGCTCATCGAGGCACACTACGACGCGCTCGGCTACGAGACGCACATGTACTACAGCCCGGACGGCGAAGAGAAGAAGTATGATCTCTACGCCAAGCCGACCGACGATTCACTCGACGACCGCCCGAAAGTCGTTGAGGTGGAGACGTCCCCGGACAAACGGAAACACGTTGTGGGCGACTCGATCAAGCTCGAGAATGAACCAGGAGATGCTATCTGGGTCGTCAAAAACGTGGGAGGAATGCGGCAGCTCCTCTCGTCGCTCACCGATCAAATCGGCTATGTTGAAGCTCGTCAGACAGACAACTTCGAGAAAGTTAACGAAGAATTAGATGCGGAGTGTGCTAAGGAAATCTTCAGTATCAACAAGCTTAGAGACGATCTAAGAGGCGAAGAGTGACCACATTCTAATCACTCACTTCCAAGAGTTCATATACAAGGGAATCGCTGGCAATGATTCATCTCTAATTCGACTCCCGACAATTGGAACAATATTCCAGTACTGATACTCAAGCAGTGGGCATAGTACGCGATATGAGGCTGATCAAAAGTGGGTAAGACTAGCGCTAGACAGCAATAAGATAACAACTCGGGTAGCACTGTAGACCATTACAGCTTACACTCGATACACACAACTGTAGTCGCTAGCAACAGGCCACACGCTCCGGGTCATACAAGTACAAGGGGGCGACGACGGCGAAAGTACAACGACATTGTACCTGTTACTTTGTTCTAATCCATCAATCGGCACCCATGTCTCTCCTAGTAGATCTCCTGTTATATAATAAAACAGATAAATAGCGTTCGTGAGTATCTTTTAATTACAAGACAGCGACCCGATAGGGCACTTCTTTAATTAAATCTGTAATCACAAGACGGCATCGGAATTCAGGGGCTTTTTAATTAATGTACACGCCGGATCTTCGCTAATGTTGACAGAACTACAACTATCGAGTAATCACAAGACGGCAACCTGATAGAGCACTTCTTTAATTAAATCTGTAATCACAAGACGGCGTCGGATTTCAAGCGATGTTTAATTACTGCGGATACTCAACTGTCACCACTGTTGACAGAACAACAGTCGGAGAGTAATCACAAGACAGCGCCCCGATAGAGCACTTCTTTAATTAAAACTGTAATCACAAGACGGCGTCGGTTTTCGGGGAGATTTTAATTAAAAGTAATAATTGCCAAGTCGTAGTGTTTAATCACAAGATGGCAAGCTAATCAGGCCCGTTCTTAATTAAAAAGATATTTATTTTGATACTCGTATTAATCACAAGACAGCGTCGGGTTTCGAAGGGTTTGTAATTAATTTACCCTCCCCGATAATACCGCTGGTTAGGTTCTAAGCGTCTGAGATGGCTTTAGAGATGCTCTAATATGCCTCTCCTCCGCTGTGTTTAGGTTCCACGAATTCACAGTGTTAGGGGCCTAGAGGGCAATCTGACCAGAAGGTTGACCGCGTAGCGATAGATCGGGGCGGGGCCGAGAGGAGAAAGGAAAATTCCGAGATCGATGGGAGGCTCAGTGAGACTATATCAGAAATCAGATATTGAACTCTCGATGTAGATGAGTGAGTCTCAGTTGACTCTCTCAACATTGCGAGATGAGGGGTGGCTCACTCGGACAATATACCGCTTACCAGCGAAGAGAGACAGCCCCGGCTGGCGCACCCGAACAGAAGCGGTGACCAATGTCTACTAGAAGCAGCTGTCCACCGAGCACTCTTCACAGTATGGGGATGGATGTCGACAACCAACCACGCATGAAGTGACAGGAGAGACTTGACAGCAGCGGGTAATCAGCCAGAGCAGGGAACTATACGATACATGGGGAGGAGATACTATCGGGGGTGGTGTAAGGTGAGCGAGGGGAGGTGATTATCCCCCAAGTTGCCGTGGGTAGGATCTGGCAGGGTGGAGCTAGGTGAAGGAACGTTGGCGGAAAGTAGCCTAGGCCGGAAGAACGGATATTGGAGATCATCTGAGCGGCCAAATACAGACGATACCCGATGAATAGAGAACTATGATGTCAACATCTTATTGACTGCCGCCATGTCCTCCTTAATTCGACAGCGACTGTTCAGCACTATCAATAATCTCCGACAGAAGAGTAATCTACCCAGTCCAAGCAGAATTAGATCCAATACCCGACCTCTATAATCACCCACAAGGCTCTGGGCCAGAACAAATTTTCACATTACTTTCATAATAGCAGGAGTCTGCCTAAAGAATAAGCAGATAGCGCCACGATATTCGGGGTTGTATGTATAATCCTGAATAAGCCGACGGGAGTGGATTTTAGCTAGCCTGATGTAACAAGTTTATCAGCTACAAGAGGTCGGCCAGCTTGAGATACCTATCTAAAATAAGCAGATGGGAGTCCAATAGAGGTGATTTGTTATAATCTATTGAATAAGCAGACGGCGGCATTATTAGTGGGATTGGATGTAAAAACATTCAACTATCTCCGTAATATGCTTATATAATTGATACTTACTAAAGATAAGCAGACGGGGAGCCAATAGAGGGGTGCTAATGTAAACAGCAAAATAAGGAGGCGGCAGCCGTATTGAGGGGGTGTAGGAATAAAATATTATTACGTCTGTCTTCCTCGCTCATATAGCATCGCGTGAGGCGTTTTGAGGCATTTCTATGTAAAATACATTTTCCAATTGACATTACCTAAAATAAGGGGACGTAGGGAAGTTAGACCGGCCATCATGTAAACGGGCCCTCCCCCATAATCCCGCTGGTTAGGTTCTAAGCGTCTGAGATGGCTTTAGAGATGCTCTAATATGTCTCTCCTCTCCTTTGTTTAGGTTCCACAAATTCACAGTGTTAGGGGGCTGGAGGGCAATCCGACCAGAAGGTCGACCGCGTAGCGATAGATCAGGGCGGGGCCGAGAGGAGAGAGGAGAATTCAGAGATCGATGAGAGAGACAGAAAATTTACATCAGAAATCAGATACTGGATTCTGGATGCAGATGAGGCGGCCTGAGACGACAATCTCAGGAGTGCGGGACAGGGGGTGGCCCACTCGGACAGACCGGCACCGGACGGCGAACGGAGACGGTCCCTCCCGCTGGCACATCCAGGCAGGGACAGCGATTGATGTCGACCAGAAGCAACAGACCACTCATTAACACTCTTGATGTGGGGACCGGTGTCGACGACCAACCACGCGATGGGACTGACCGACGCGGCGTTCGACAGCAACGAGTGGTCAGCTACAGCAAGGGGCCTTCCCGGTGCGTGGGGCAATCGAGGTACCACTGAAGGTGGTGTGGAGAGACGATGATCGTCCCCCTAGGGTTGCCGTAGGCAGGGAACAATATGACTGAGCCGGGTAGAGCGCGTCGGCGGGGAGTAGCCGAGGCCGGCAGAACAGATGTGAGCATTCGTCTGAGGGGACGAATTAGCAGACCCCATCGATGAGATTGTAGACCACCACAACACCCCTAGAATACGAGCACATGAACTTCTCCTTCGCGAGGGGGCGAACAACGGTCACCAGCGGAGCAAGCCGGAGCAGATCAACATCAAGGTCAAGCGGATGCTTGTTGGGTTCGGCATCAACTCGGGTGACGAGTTCAGCGAGGAGGTCAAAGAGCACTTCGAGCAGATCGGAAACATGGCGCTCCCCGAAGGAACGACTGGCGTCGACTTGGTCACATCGCACTCGTACTTGGGCGGCAACGGCTGGTACTACGATCAGGAAGACCACCCCTACAATCAGTAAGCAAGCCGGACGGCCGACGAACCACGTCACACAACTTTATCTCTATCTGAAGCTGTAGAGATCATTAACACGCTCAAAGGAGGTGGGATCTCCTCGCTGGGCTATGCCGACATCGAGGTAGACGAACCAGAGTGGAAGGGACTGCTCTCTCGACTCCGTGGCGATACAGGAGACGGGATCGACAGTACAGAGGCGACCAACCGGATCACGAGTCTTGTCCGGAAGGCGACTCTTGGTCGGCTCACCTTACCCTGTGAGGTGAAGGGCACAGAGCGAGCGCTGCTTGTGGTTGCCGGCCCGCCAGAGTATCTCAACCGGAAGGGTATCGAGCACGGTCGCAAGTGGCTCGAAGAACAGACCGGCCCGATGGAGGTTCGAGGTGGTGACTATCCGCGGCGTGGAGAAGGGACGGTCGCAGCGCTCGTGCTGCTCGGCGGCGTGACGAACGTCCCACGAGTGAAAGAGCTCCAACAGGTCGCAATCGAAGCACAACAGAATCTCGGGGAGATCACTGACGAGAGCGAAGACCGCTTTGCGGAGCTGATGGATAGTGATAGGGAGCTGGAGTCGTTGTTTTGAGATTGTGGAGGTCTATTCGCGATATTGGTCTTCGAGGTCGTCGAGTGCTTGTCGGAACTGCTCGCTGTTGATTGCTGACTCTGTCGATGCCCGGGTTTCCAAAACACCCGCGTACGGCGTCCCTCTTGAGGTCTTCAGCAGTTGCGAGCGCGAACGAATCAGCGAGTGCTGAGATACCGTGGAGATCTACCGGAGACTCCCGCCTGCGAGTCGTCGATGTTCACCTGCCGTTGCTGAAGCGGGCTGGTGGACTCGCTGTGCCATTTGGTAAATGGCTGAGCCCGTTTCTACGTTTAGGCAGTCAACTATTTCTCACAGCGCTATCAGCTGCCTTGTGGTAGGGGCCCTGTCAACATTACACCTCGATCATGTTGAATTCGAGTCGTTGCGCTTGTGAGTCATCTCGAGATTAAGGCCTGACTCACTTAGCTTACCCCGCCCACTGAATAGATAGAGAAGAGCCGCCGCAGTGACGGATTATTTTTACCCACCGGTGGTGGATGAGGCGTGATTTAAGAGGTGATTAAAACCACAAGCTAATTCCAACTGTAGAGGAGCTCAAAAGGCCAAATACCCGAATTTCAATTTGTGATGCCTATATAAAAGTCACAACCGATTCTCTTCAACTTACGCACGAGTCCTGACGGAACCCTTCGGCGCTTGGACGTCGGAGGAGTCGTGCTGCCACCCAATGACAGCAATCAACCCGAACAGGGTCAGGAGTGATAACTCTGTTTTCCAGAGTGCTTCACCCAACGCTGACCTACTGACACACCGCGTCGCACAGCCCAATTTCAACAGTCCGTCGAACCGTCACCAGCGATCTGTCGGTCAAACGATCATCGCGGGGGCGATCTGAATGGCCGATGCTACTGACGATACGACCGCTTCTGCCATCCCGATGGATCCAGACAGTGCGTTCAACGCAATCGCGAACTGCCGTCGTCGCCGCGTCTTGCTCTCACTCTCACAGTCACGTGGAGAGATTTCCGCCGGTGATCTGGCCGTCGAAATCGCTGCCATTGAGAACGCGATCGATCCTAGTAAAATCGGAAGCAACGAACGCACCTCGGTCTACATCTCGTTGACTCAGTCGCATCTCGAGACGCTTGATGAATGCGGCGCAGTCGCGTTTAATACCCGATCGAAGTCCGTCGCTCCTACGGACGCGACCGAACCGCTTGCCGAACACATCCGTCGACTCCAGACTGCGTGTTACAAGCCGGACTCGGAGGACGCCTAATGGCTGACTCCCAGCGTGAACTGGAGACGCTCAGGGAGATCGACTCCAACTTCCACCGGTTGTTCGAGGCCGTCAACGATGGTGACGACGTCGTTTCGATGCCGGGTGGCGATCCACTCGCGACTCTGCGGCGGGCACGGGCACAGATCGACGCCGCACTGTTCGCGTTTCGTCGCCGTCGCGATGACGTCACGCTTGGTGACGACGGGGCCTGCCTCCTTCAATGGAACCCACTGAGTGCGCCACCGCGTCGCCTCCGCTTCGAACCCGACAGCATAGGCGAGTCCTGGACACGGCGTGAACTCGAGTGGACTGGCACGGGGTGGCGCTCCTGTGGTAGCGACCGTGTCGAGGACGTTGCGATACGCGCGCCAGCAGCTGCCCGGTACCCTGATCCCGTCGACCCGACACCGCTTGAAACGATGGTTGAGTGGATCCGTGACAGCTGGGTGCGTCCGGATCCACCTGCGCTCGTGTTCGCGAAGACGGCTACAACTAAACAAGGTGTGATCGTCTCTGTCGACGGCGAGCTCCGCTACCGCGAGCGCGACAGCCCACAGTGGTATCCTGCGACGACAGACGAGTTCTACCACCACCTCCGTACTCACGGACAGCCAATGCTCCGACCGCTCTCAGAAACCGCACTGACTCGCCATGACTTCACTCCCAGCCCGCTCTCTCAATGACGGACGGACCACTCTCACTTCCACCCGGCTTCGATCGTGGACTCACCAAGCTTATCGACGCGACTGAGGCGTTCCGGGACGCTCTCTCAGATGAAGAGACACTCACGGCCGTCCAAACTGTCACCACACGGCGGCGGTTGTTCCTCGCCCTTTCCGCGCTCAAAGCGATCCGTCGACAGCTTGCGGATACAGAGCATTCCCCGTCCCAAGGCGATCATGAGGTGGTGACGTGGGATGGCCCTGCTCAGGCACTCTATCATATCGAACTGCGTCTCGATCGGCTGCTTGGGGATCTCTCCATTCAGGGGTACGACCACACCTCACAAGAGTATTCGATCGAGCAAACACTCGAAACGATTCGAGACCACATCGTCATTCTTCAGGACGCACTTTCTGAGGAGTCGACAGACGACTCCACGCTGCCTGAGCAACTCTCCAGTCACCGATCTGTCTATGCAGACGTGGCTGGGCGTGGGGTTGGCGATGGGCGATGGCTTGAGTATCAACTCCAGCGCGCGTTGATGCGGTGGGGGTATCAAGCAGAGACGCGCCAGCACCTGTTCGGTCTCGAGGTCGACGTCGTCGCCAAGCGGAAGCCAAAACAACAGCAGCCGACTGATTGGCTCGTCGCTCAGTGTAAAGACTGGACGAGCGACACGATCACGCCATCGACGATCTTCCGGCTGTGTACAATCGCCTTTGCCTGTCGGGCCATGCCGGTCCTCTGTCATACGACCGATATCACACATCGGGCTGAGGAGCTCGCCCGCCACTTCGAAGTTCGGGTCCTCGATCTGCGGGATCTTGAACGGGGTGCGCTTCCTGCGCCCCACGTGTACAAGCCGTCGGCTGAACTCAACGAGTGGCCTCCACAGTACAACGTTCGTGACTATCGGGGCACTCTCCCCGTGATGTTCTACGGAGAGCCTGGTAAACGGTTCAGCTACGTCCCTGGCTTCACTCCCGTGGGGATGGATTACGACTACGAACCCATTGATACCGATCGAGACGACGATACGCATCCCGCAGCCGGGCACTAAATAGTTAGTTCATGGCTTTTCGGTTCATCGTCAACTACCCGATTTGGAGGGCCTGTCGAATATGGAAATCTTTCTCTTTGAGAGTGTCCACCTCAAGAGCTTTTTTAAGATGGAATTAGCAACTACAGGGTACGCACGTGTCTCGGTTGTTGAGTAGACTCTGGACGGTATGTTCGATTAGCGGCCGAATGCTTATGACGCCACTCAGGTAACATGGTGATAATGAGCACCGAAACAAGTACGAACGACGACGTCCGGAGTGGGCGAACGATCACGCTCACTCAGGCGGACGATGGCTGGTGGGTCGCCCGTGACGAGGCGACCGCTGTCGCAAGCCAGGGTGAGACGCGGCAGGATGCCCTCGACAATCTTGATGAGGCAGTCGCACTTCACAAGGGGGAAACCGGTGACTCGATGGACAATTGGGAGGAGGAAAAAGAAGTGCTTGACGAACTCGGTATCGATCCTGATGAAGTACAGCAGGCCCGCGACGAGCACGATGGCCTCCCCGACTTCATGCAGTAAGTCGGATGGGAGCGCCTGATTTTTCTGGACGCGATGTCGTCAAAGCACTCTCGAAAAATCGGTTTGTCATCGTTGATCGGGCCGGCAGCCACGTCAAGCTTCGATACGAGCACCCGACAAACGACGACGATGTCCGTGTCGTCTCCGTCCCGCAACACGATCGGATCCGAACTGGAACACTACGTAACATCGCAGACCAGTCCGGAGCGGAAGATTTCGAGAAGTGGTGTCAGTGGATCGACCGGCAGTGCTGATAGGTTATTCAATTCATAATTACCACTAGCTCGGATATCGTTGTGTGGGTCCACCGTTCAGGATAGTCGTTCTAATCCCGAATTCTGAACATGGATACAGCGGAAACACGGTGTCCGACGCTCTCACACCCCCGAGGAGCCCGATCCTCTTGCCTCGAAGTAGGGGTAAAACCGGTGAAAAGACACTTCGATAGCGGGGTGAAACCCGGCTACTGGCAACTCGATAAACCGTATGTCGCTTTGTGGAATTTCGAGCGTCTACTTCTTCTCGTTGGGGAGGTCGTCGATCAGGTCCTCCTCCTCAACCGTCTCCCGCAGCTCCTCAGCCGACATGTCGGAGATCGCCCGAGCGCCCAGAAGCAGCGCCAGCGGGCGGAAATAGCGGTTCCGTCCGCCTACACGTTGTTCGTCCAGGTCGACGCCTGTCTCCTCGAGGAGGTCAAGCGACATCCGGCGGTACACGCGTTCGAGCTCTTCCCGGACATCCTCGTCGAGGTAGTACGTATCGTGCTCTCGTTGCGTCACTGCCTCCAGTTCCGACACAGCCGTCTGTTCCGCCCCTTCCACCTGTGGCGACTGATCCGCCTGTGGCGCCTGTGGTGATTCATCCGGCTGTTCCGCCTGTTCCGTCTCCGTCTGTGTGTTTGTGTCCATCGTGTCGCCCTCCTGTGCCGCCCCTGTCGTCTGTTCTTCCTGTTCCTCCTGTGCCGCCTGTGGCGGTTGTTCCGGATCGGGCGCCAGTTGCGACCGTTCTCGTCGACGACTCGGCCGGGAGTCACGCTTCCCCCGGACGCGCTCGATCCGGTTCTGTGTCTCCTCGTCGAGCTCCTCGTCCTCCTGGCCGTCGCCGTCGGTGTCATCGGTCATGCCGTCACCTTGAGGTCGAACGCCTCGATGACGTGGTCGCCCAGCTGCCCGAACGTCTCGGTGACGTCAGCATCCGGCTGGTGCTCGAAGATAGACTCACCGGCGTCGTACGCGTACGAGAGCGCGACTCGCTCGGGTATCTCGTACACGGGGACGTCGTTGAAGACCTCTGCGAGGAACGCCGTCATCTCGTCAGCGGCGTTCGTCGACATCCGGATACGGTTGGTGACGGCCGCAATCTCGTCGATCTCGCGGCCGGTGTCCGTCTCGAACGCCGCGATCTCGTCGAACAGCCGATCGACCGCCCCCTTCGAGGAGGCCTCCGCCGTCGCCGGCACGATCAGGTTCGGCGCCGCGTACAGCGCGTTCTTGAACATCGGGTTGTGGCCCGGCGGCGCATCGACGATCACGATGTCGTACTCGGCGTCGACGCGAGCGACGGCGTCATCGAGCAGGCCGTACCCGTGGGCGTCGCTCCCGATCGTCGCCGGCGTCACCAGTTGCGTCATCGACTCGAGGACCCAGGTCGCGGTCTCGACTGCGTCCGGATCGTCGACGACGTCACCGTTGTGCAGCTGACCAAGAAAGTGCGCGGCGACGAGCTCAACTGTCGCCCCGAGCATGTCGATGCTGCTCGGGAGAAGGTCGGCTTCCGCACCCGACTCAAGAATCTCTTCAACATCGTCACGAGCGTCCGCATCGAGGAGGATATCGAACAGCGTCGGCGGCTCGGCCTCGTAGGCGTCCAGGTGCCCGAGCGCCTCGGTGAGATTGCCCTGTGGGTCGGCGTCGACGGCGAGGACGTCTAGCCCGCGATCGGCCAGCGCACCAACGAGGTTCGCAGAAACAGTTGTCTTCCCGACGCCTCCCTTCGCATTCGCGACGACCACCCGTGGCGGGTGTGTCGCCTGTTCCGCCTGTGGCGGTTGTGGTGGCATAGTCAGGACAGGTGCCCATGGCGGCTTAAGTCTACGTCAGACACCACTTTCACCAACCACGGTATCTTATTATTCTAGGCGACGTACAGCCGGGTGCCGGGGAACAACCACGATCGAGAGATCGATGACCGAGCCCTCGGCGGAAGTGTGCCCATACGATCCACCGCATGAAGCTGGGGAAACCCAGAAGGTGAAGGCACCGCACGGACCTACCATCGTGCGTTTTTGATGAGAATATGAATACCCCGCCAGTGGCGGGGCTGCCGATATTACTCGGCAGTAACTCTGGTGTTCGCGTGACAGAGGCCATAGGCCGCCGCGATAACAGCGTACCCGTAGGCGTGCCCCGACATCACCAGCACGGCACCGCATGTCACACCGACGCATGAAGCCGTCGGCGATTCTATTAGCGAACCTACCATTGCGTTGTCACCGCCGCTTTAGGCGGCCGTGGCCGCACGCTGCGACCACGCACCACAAAGGGGGAAGTGGGCCCTTGTACGTTCGGATGTTCGGACCCGACTGGCGTCTACATCCCCAATTTGTTATGTAACGTCCGCCGCGGTCGCCTACCCGCTTTGAGCGTTACACTCTCAGGAAGAGACTCTGGACACATAAGCGTAGCAAGACCGGAGTGAAACTGGTGTTTAGATTAGAAAACCACAGTAAGGCAGAGGGTAGCCACCAGAACAGAAGGGGGATCTGTCGACGGCTCCTCTCTCTACAACCGTACGTTTCATGGGCACTATATCGCCCTCTAGTCCTTCGTTTCTGTTGCCGTCTCTCTATGTGTATGTCAAAAACCGATAATTAATCTAGTGGCTCGCTCCCACAACCTTATGCCGACACCTACCATGCCGACGCGGTGTATCTCGCTGGCGGCGGCATCCTCGTAGAAGGTGTGGATCTATTCCTAGACGTTGTCCTCGACGCGCTCACGATAGTTGTTCGGCACGTGGATGCTCAATGTCCATTTCCTAGAGTTGCCCAAGAGACGATCGCGGTCGTCCTTGAGGCCGACGACGCGGTTGCGAAAAGCCTCGAAAACTTCGTCCTCGGCCCTCAGGCGTTCGCCTTACGCCCCCGCCTCGACGGCGTTGTGAGGGGGAGGTCCGCGTCGATCTCGTCGTACCACACGACGGGGCGCTTCGCGCTCCCGTTCTCTTCGAGTTCGATGAGTCCGTAGTCAGCCAGCTCGTTCACGTTGTCAAGCACCTCCGGTGGGTTTCGGTCAACAAGGCGAGCGAGCTCGCGGATGCTCTCCGGCTCGTGCTCAACGATCGCCTCCAGGAGTTCGAGGTTGGTCGACCGGAAGACGCGGCCGAACGTCTCGAGGTCCTCGATCGACAGCGTCGGCTCATCTGGTTCGATGTCGCCGGCGTCGATCGCTTCGAGACGCTCTTCGAGGTCACTACGGCCGGTGGACTTGATCTGAACGTGGAGTGTCTGGGTCATGGGTGGGGTGTGGGGTTGTGGGTCACAGACAAGTCAGATCTTCGAACGGGTGCCTACGCGGAACCGTCGCGGAACCGTTCGACTGGGATATCGGAGACGTCATCATAATCGTCGTCACCGCCAACTAAGAGCGTCGCGTCGACATGTTCAGCCGTTGCCAGCGCGAACGAGTCGCCAAGCGCAGGATTATACTTGAGCGTATACTCCGAGGCGTCCGTCCAAGTATCGCTGACATCTACCGTTTTGATACCGAGATCAGTCAGCCAATCGAGATACTCGTCGGCTGTGTCGCGGTCGTACTTCCGGGCGATTGTGTACCGGATCTCAGCGAAATTCACGTAGCTGGCGTAGCCGACAGTGTCCTCGACTGCGACCGCGTCGAGATACTCTTCTACAATCTCGCTGCCTGGTTCATCGTCGGCGTGTGCAATCAGTGGCTCGGCGTCGAAGACAACGCGGTCAGGAACCGCCATTACTCTTCAGTTGAGAACTGCGAGTCACGTTCTTTCCGGTCTTGGTCGCGTTTCTTTTTGAGGATCTCGGACGCAGGCTTGTCCGTACTCGCTTCGCTACGGGCGGCAAAGCCGCGCATCTCGCTCGGTGAGCGGACCTGTTCAACGATCACCTCTCCATCTTCGGTTTCCCGGAACAATACCTTCCCAGGCGCTTCGATCCCGAGCTTTTCGCGGAACCGTTTTGGGATGGTCGCCTGGCCGTGCTTAGTGACGGCGACAATCTCTTTTTCAGAGTTATTTGATTGTTCTGTCTTACTCATAGTTCATAATTAGATCTCTATCATAATCAAATTTTCTTCTCATTGACAAACAGTTGTTGCTCCTCTGTCGGGTGTTTTGGTCGGGTTCGAAGTATAGTTCCGCTTTTGAGGGACGCGAAATACTAGAGACAGACAGTCCTCGAACGCAGTGGTTCGATTACCCGTCGTGGTCAATATACTCGGCTTCCCATTCAGTCCGAGCTTCGATCTCTCTAGTACCCCGGCGAGTAGTGCTGTACTCGTTGGTCCGTCGGTCCCGCTGACTTTTTTCGATGAGTCCCTTCTCAACGAGCGTGTCGAGATTCGGATAGAGCCGCCCATGATGGATTTCCTTTTCGTAGTAATCCTCGAGCTCGTCTTTGATCGCAAGTCCGTGGGGGTCATCAAGTCCGGCAACGATGTACAGGAGATCGCGCTGAAAGCCAGTGAGATCGTACATGTCGCAATTTTCGTATTCGAGTTTTGAAATACTACTGATCTGGTGACTGCGTGTCATAGAATATGTTTCACACCCTCCACGCAGTGATTTTGACTGCTTCATCTTACGCTTGAGTCGGAGAAGTACCGTATTTTCGTCTCCATAGTCTGGCTATCGTGGGGCGGATGCTACAGCAGAGACTGGATCTCGGTGGAGAGTGTTTTCAGGTCTGCTGTCGCGAGCTCGTCGGTTGCGATAAGGCGAAGTCGGGGGCGACCGATGTCTAGTGGGACTTTTTCAGTCTCGATGAGGCCAGCATCTTCGAGTGCTGATTTGGTCCGTGAGAAGGTCGCTTTCGAAGCGATACCCGTATCCTCTCCCCATTTCGAGACGTCGTAGAGGAGGACCTCGTTGCGGGCTGCGAGGATGAGCATGATCTCGACGATACTGAGGTATTCGTTGCTGTTGGAAATCTCTTCAGCGTGTGCGAGGACTTCGTCGAGGTCGGCTGCGATATCGTCGCCGATCTCTTCTCGGAGCGTCTCTTTCACTACTGAGAGGGCAGGTGTCCGGAGGTGATACTGCTCGGCAGCCTCAAATCTGGAGTCGAACTCACCGTAGACTGATGAGACCAGCTCGGGGTCCGAGCTCGAAATACTGTGGTTGTCCATCACAGGAACTACAGTCTCAGATTCGGTTGTGAAGATGGTATTCTGGACTGGCTCCGTGAGTGTTCGGAGGCTGAGTTGCTCCCGGTGGATGAGTTCGGCGATCTTTGAGGCCGTGAGGAAGCTGTAGAGGGCGTCTTTGATTTCATCTGAGTCTGCGAGCAGCCGGACCTTGGGCTGGTCCTCAACCGTTACTGCTTCCTCTGCGAAGGCTGCGATTTGTTCAGAGCGAGGATTGATATACAATGCTGGCTCGTCTCGTTCGGGAATCATCTGAGTGGAAATGTGTTGTTTGGTCATATTGTGTAATTTTATCGATATGTACTTAACAGATGCGATATCTGAGGATTGGACTACTGTGTCGGTTGCGGGATAGAGTTGACTATCCGTTTCGAGTACGCTCATAGGAAGCAGATTGTTGGTCGCAGTAGTGGCCCTCGATTTGGGGTAGTAGAATCCGTGATTCGGCTACAACTATCTCCTCAGAACTTCACACGCACAAATCTAAGCTGAATCCTTCAGTATTTAGAGTAGGATAAACAGGGATCTATAACTTCTCGTCGAGCAGTGCTTTTGTGTCTTCATGTGCTGTCTCGATGTCCATCAATGCGTAATCAGTTAGACCAGCAGTGAATTCTGCCTTCTCTATTTTCTTTTTTGCTCGCCCATGGTGACTCCGTACTGTTCCAATAGCGAGGTCCAATTTGGATGCGACTCCGCGCTCACCGAGCTGTCGATTTGTTCCGTATTCATCCGGGTCCTTCCACAGTAGTACAAACACGATGAATTGCTGTTTCGAGAGCGTCGAGTTCTTCAGTAACCGTGTCAATTCGCTTTCGAAGTGCTTAGCTACGTCTCGTGCTAGAGATTCCCCAATTCGTTTCATTTCCATACCGGGCCCAGCAAAAGGGGATTTCTCAGTCACAGCAAACATTCCATCCGGGAATGATAATCCTGGGTGTATCTCCGAATATTCTCGGTTCGCATGTTCTGTATCTATCAGTACATGACTCATATCGAAGAATTTGCTGAATTCTTCGAGTTTGTCACGTCTCTCTTTATCGCTCTTCCACTCTTCTATTGCCTCTTTTTGCGCTTTCCGCTCAGCGTTGTATATGAATCCACGAGTTCCGTGGTGATACAGTATTGCTAACTCTCTACTACTGAATTGGGATTCGCTCATTCTATTACGTATATTGTAATAGAAGGTGTATATATCTATCCCCGGTTAAATCGCAGCGAACATCAAAATCGGATATTAGTTGAGATGCTTAGCAGAACCTTCTCTAGATATTTCAGCCCGTTCAACATACCACTCACGACGTTTCAGGACATTCTGAACTGTACTAGTCGGCCTCCCAACGGCGTCGGCAATTTCCCGGCGGCTTTTCCCGTCGCTGTCGAGCTGAAAGATCTCTAGAACCGTTTCGAATTGCTCACCGGGGACCTGATAATGACCTTCTGAATCGTAGGTCATTCCGAACCGTGGTCTGCCGTGGTCGTAGCCGTGTTCCTTTCGACGTTCGATCGCCCGCCGTGACTTCTCGATCTCCTCTTCTTTTGTGTCGCGCTCGATCCTCCTCTTCAGATCGAAGGTTAAATCGTCCTCGTTGACGTCGGCGACGTAAACTATCTCGGCGTCTCCCTGCTCTGCGGCGTACTGAATCACCGAGAAATACTCGTCACGGCAGACGCGGCGATCGTCCAATGCTACGAGGTGCGTGTACACGCCATCCTTCAACTCATCAACGCTCTTCTGAACGCTTTCGTTCTGGTCAAGGAGACCTGCCGGGTCGTCGCGAGTCATCGTCGAGAACCCCGTGTGAACGCCGAGATCGAGGACGTCTACCTTGTCGGCGACTTTGTTCGCTAGTGCTGGCACGAGCTCTCGTTGCTCTTCTAAACCGACATCAGACTCGTCGCCTTTCGATTTTCGGATCCACGCGAGTGCTTTACTCATCGACGACCGTCACCTCCAACGAACTACCGGACTTGACTTTCCAGTCGAGGCGCTTACCGTCGAGATCCATTGCCTCCGCGAGCCCCTTCGGAACCGTCACTTTGTACTGCCCGTTCGCCCCCTGACTGACTCGCGTTTTCGCCATCGTTGTATAGGCCTATTTGCAGGCCTAAAATTAGTTCTAATGTAGGTGTTCAGAAAACCCCCGTTTCCTGTACGCCAGAGGTGTCATAAAATGGTTGTCACGGGCATCGTGAGAGAACGCTTGCCCAGTTGAGTTCGAACAATAGTGTCGAAAACGAAAACTACTCTTGATGGAAATCGCTATACAGCAGGTATGAGAACTGTTCTATGACACCCTCATAGAAACACCAATTGTTCTACTTTGTCTACCCCCAATCAATCCACTAAGGTTAGTTGTGCTCTTCCTTCAACATGACAAGTCGAAGATCAACAGTTTTCTCATAGAACTCTGTGTCGGTATCTGGTTCATGTGGAGTTCTTTTTCGCAGGGAAGAGAGAAGCCCCCGATGAAGCTGTTAATGCCGTCGTAGAGAATCCACGACCTAGACAACTTTCGAGGTAGGCGGTAGAAGATCTCGACGAGCGGATTCAATTTCTTGTTCACGAATTCGAGGCAACTACTACTGAGTGACGACGAAACAGTTGTTGAGGAGTACGAGAGTACGGTCACACGGTTGTCGGAGTTACTGACGAAACCGGGAATTAAGCCTTATCTCTTCGACTTTTTGATCGTAATCATCGCGATACGCGTCGGAACAGTAACAGAGTTGTGAGGACGATTCCGAAGAGTAACGCAATCCCTCCAAGATCGGTGAAATCGATGCCAGAAGGTTCCGTTACTACTTCTTCCCCGTCGTTTCTCACTTCTGTCTCGCCTGAGACACTCGTATCGGCGGAGTCCTCATTTGGAGTGTTGATACTGGAAGCACCTTCGGCCTCGGTACCGGTTTCGTCATCAAGTTGTTCGGTCACGGTAACAGACTGGGCGATTAATTGATCGGTACCCATTCCGGAACTGCCCGATCCAACTTCGAGAGCTGGGCCTGTCAAGACAAGGTTGTACTCCCCAGTGGAGTTGAGGCGGACAACGATTGATTCGGTTGTCGTCTCGCCAACCTCAGCGTTGACTGTAGCTACCTCGTCACTCACCAACTCCCTTTCATCAGCGGTTACAATTTGAACCTTCACATCATTCGCGGGGGCCCGCCCGTTGTTATCGAGATTAACAGTAACGGTCAACGTCTCCCCAGCCGCGACTTGATCGGTTGAGAGAGCCGCCTCAACTGGGACTAATGCTGGGCGCTCGGCTGCGACCGCGAACGCAGAGAATCCCGTGGAGGCAACTCGGAGTCGAACTGTCTCATCGTTCGTGCTGACTGCGGTCGTCTTCGTCTGCTTCCAGCCCGCCTCCGTCTCACGGTAGACGGCGAGTTGTTCGGGGTCAACGTCCGTTTCCGCGAGATAGTCGCGGTCCACAACGAGCTCAGTAGTCGCCTCGCTGATTGGCTGGTCAGGTGTCGTAAACTCAACTGTGTAGTAGCCGAGCGTGTCCACACCAAGCGGCATGGCGGAAGTTTCTGGCGGCGGGTCGGTGGTACCTCTTACTTCGAACTCGACGTTTCCGGAGTCCGTACTGACGAACGTCAGGTTAGTGAGTCGGACCGCTGAGTCGCCGACGTGAAGCTGTCGGAGATCGACTTCAGTCTCTACTTCAGCAGCGAGCGAGAGAATTTCGACATTCCGGGCGTTTGAGTCCGGTGACCCTACCGTCGTAACTGTGCCCGGATCGTCATCATCGTCACTATTGTCATCGTTATCTGCGTCCCCAATCGTCTCTGAATTGGCAGGACGGGCGTGGACCGAAATTTCATCGATAAGTCGATCGCCGGGGGAGACTTCGGCCACACGAGTGTCAACTTCGACGCCCACCGGAACTGTGTCGTTTTCCGAAGTCAGCCGTATAGCGTTCGACTCGCTCTCGATTGGTTCGCCGTCAACGACAAATGTGACCCCTGTCCCCTCGTGGTCGATCCATGCTTCTGCGGACTCGTTTCCGTCGTAGGTGATGTAGAAGAGTGTTTCTTGAGCCGCGAATGCGTCTGGGTTTACGCCCTCATTATCGAGGTTGGGGTTGTTCTCAGTGACATCGACTGCGAGTTCGTCGTTCTCGTTGAGGTATGCGTAGGGGTTGTCGCCGGGTTGGAGTGCGACCTCATCGTTGAGCGGATCGCTCGGTTGATCGAGAACAGCTGCGCCGCTGGAGACAACGAGCAGGACGACTGCGCCTAACGCGATTGTGATAAGTAGGGCGGTCGACCCCCGCTGCCATCTCATCGTCTCATATTACTTGTCGTTAGTATATAAGAAATCGCCGCACATGACTGTATCGAGGTGTTCTTGAACCGGGTTACAGTATCAGTACATCACAAAGCCGGTTAGTTGAGACGTCTGCTTGCTGAAGGTGTGTCTAATACCAAGCAAGCAGACGGTGAAATTCACGAGGACCAGCTTCTTAACTTCCTCGTCAACTCCCTTGACGAGGAAGTTGCCCTCACACTCGCTGAAAACGCTGAACTCGATGCTGAAGACATCTACGAGGTCCTCGTCGGCGCGTGCGCCGACGGGACCTCGGTCTCAACGCTCTGTGAGAAAAGCGAAGATGCTCCCCACGAAAATTCGGTTCTCTACCATCTCCGCACCAAGTTCGATCTTGAGACGCTCGAACAAGTCGGAAACGCGCTCCTTCAGAAGGACGTCCTCGACGTCCTTCCCCAGCAGGTGGAGGTCGTTTCAGACCTCCACCTGCGGCCCTACTACGGCGACGAAGATGGGACAGACGGCTTGTATCACTCACAAGCGAAGCGTGGAACGACTGCGTTCCACGCCTACGCCACACTCTACGCGCGTGTGAAGAACAAACGCTACACGCTGGCGGTGCGCCGTCTC
>Ga0207772_100264_pt1 | contig 34447 bp, 30 predicted proteins | sample A23M3SouthBayCA_2_FD_187750 | JGI IMG/M metagenome (GOLD analysis project Ga0207772, IMG submission 187750) | Aerobic enrichment media microbial communities from Eden Landing Ponds, California, USA - A23 M3 (2) (SPAdes) | ecosystem: Environmental > Aquatic > Marine > Unclassified | place...
CGGCGAGAGCGGGGCTTCCGCCCGGCCTCGCGAACGCGACCGGAAAACGGGTCGAGCAGGCGACGCGCCGCGTCGAGCAGGCGCAAAACGCCGGGAAACTGTAGACCGCTACTCCCTCGACGCCGCGTCCGCACCCCACGAGGCGGTGTGCCACGCCGCACCACTGGATGGAAAGCTATACGACGCCGACCCCTCCACGAGTATATAAGCAGATGTCTCAGGAGGGTTACGACCACACGGCGGTCGAAAAACGGTGGCAGGAGGCGTGGGACGACGCCTCCGTGTATCGCACGCCGGACGAGGTGGACGACCCCACCTACGTGCTGGGGATGTACCCGTACCCGTCCGGGAAGCTCCACATGGGCCACGTCCGAAACTACACGATCACGGACGCGTACGCCCGGTACCGCCGAATGCGCGGCGACGACGTGCTCCACCCGATGGGGTGGGACGCGTTCGGCCTCCCCGCCGAGAACGCCGCCAAGGAGCGGGACACGAATCCCCGCGACTGGACGCTCGACTGCATCGACACGATGCGGGGGCAGATGAAGTCGATGGGGTTCGGCTACGACTGGGAACGGGAGGTCACCACCTGTACCCCCGAGTACTACCAGTGGAACCAGTGGCTGTTCCGCCGGTTCCACGAGGCGGGGCTCGTCGAGCGCCGCGACGCCGAGGTGAACTGGTGTCCCTCCTGCGAGACCGTCCTCGCGGACGAGCAGGTCGAGGGCGACGACGAGCTGTGTTGGCGCTGTGACACCCCCGTCGAGACCCGCGATCTGGACCAGTGGTTCCTGGAGATCACGGAGTACGCCGACGAGCTGATCGACGCCATCGACGACCTGGAGGGGTGGCCGGACTCCGTGCGCCAGATGCAGCGCAACTGGATCGGCCGCCAGCACGGGACGACCCTGGAGTTCCACGTCGACGGCCACGGCCCCGCCGAGGCGTTCACCACCCGCGTCGACACGATCCACGGCGCGACGTTCTTCGCGCTCGCGCCCGACCACCCGATCAGCGAGGAGTTGGCCCGGGAGGACGACGATGTCCGTCGCTTCGTCGAGGAGGAGGCCGACCCCGACGGCGACGAGCCGAACGGCGTCGCCACCGGCCTCACCGCCACGAATCCCGCCACGGGCGAGGAGATACCCGTCTTCGTCGCCGACTTCGTCCTCTCCGACGTGGGCACGGGCGCGCTGATGGCGGTGCCCGGCCACGACGACCGCGACCACGCGTTCGCCGAGAAGATGGGCGTCGACATCGAGCCCGTGATCGCTCCCGAGCCCGACGACTGGGACGGCGAGACGGTTCCGGACGCGCCCGACGTGAGCGAGGCGGCGTTCACCGACGACGGCGTCGTCATCGACTCCGGAGAGTACAGCGGCCTCGACAGCGAGACGGCCCGAGAGCGACTCACCGAGGACATCGAGAGCGCCGAGGCGACCACCCAGTACCGCCTGCGCGACTGGGGGATCTCCCGACAGCGGTACTGGGGGACCCCTATCCCGGTCGTCCACTGCGACGACTGCGGCTCGGTGCTGGTGCCCGAGGAGGACCTACCGGTCGAGCTGCCGGAGTTCATCAACACGACCGGGAACCCCCTCGACGCCGCCGAGGAGTGGAAGCGGACCTCCTGTCCGGAGTGCGGCGAGCCCGCCACCCGCGAGACCGACACGATGGACACGTTCGTCGACTCCTCGTGGTACTTCCTGCGCTACGTCTCGCCCGGGGACGAGGCGGTCCCGTTCGACCTGGACCGCGCGAACGACTGGATGCCGGTCGACCAGTACGTCGGCGGCATCGAGCACGCCGTGATGCACCTGCTGTACTCGCGGTTCGTCACCAAGGTGTTGGCCGACGAGGAGGGGCTCGACCACCGCGAGCCGTTCACGAACCTGCTGGCGCAGGGGATGGTCCAGCTAGAGGGCGAGAAGATGTCCAAGTCGAAGGGGAACACGGTCTCTCCCCAGCGCATCGTCGAGGAGTACGGCGCCGACACGGCCCGGCTGTTCATGATGCAGGCCGCCCAGCCCGAGCGCGACTTCGACTGGGCCGAGGAGGGCGTCAAGTCGACGCACCGCTTCTTAGCGCGCCTGACGGACCTTGTCGAGGAGCACGCCGCGGGCGACGCCGCGACCGCCCCCGCCGACGCCGACCGCGACGAAATCGACGACTACGTCGCCGACGAGGTCGACGCCGCCGTCGCCATCGCGGGCGCGGAGTACGACGACCTGACGTTCAACGTCGCGCTGCGCGAGGCGCAGGACCTCGTGGGGACGCTCCGGAGCTACCGTGGGCACGCCGATCCGCACCCGGAGACCTACGAGCGCGGCCTGGACGTCGCCGTCCGTCTGCTCGCGCCGGTCGTCCCGCACCTGGCCGAGGAGCTGTGGGCGACGCTGGACCGCGACGGGTTCGTCGTCGAGGCCGACTGGCCGACCGCGACGGTCGACCGCGAGACGGTCGAGAAGCGCCGCCGGCTGGTCGCGAACACCCGGGAGGACGTGCGCGACATCGTCGAGGTCGCCGGCATCGAGGACCCCGAGCGGATCGACGTGGTCGTCGCGCCGGACTGGAAGTACGACGCCCTCGAAATCGCGATCGACAGCGACGCCGACAACCTCATCTCGGAGCTGATGGCAGAGAGCCACATCCGGGAGCAGGGAGACGACGCGGCCTCCTACGGACAGGACCTCCAGGCGAACCGCGAGGCGCTTCAGGAGACGCTTTCGGGCGACGAGGAGTACGACGCGCTGCGCGCGGCCTCGTGGCTGATCGAGCGCGAGTTCGACGCGCCGGTCCGCGTCGAGCGCGCCGCGGACGCCGACGACGCGGTGGTCCGGAAGGCGGAACCCGGTCGACCCGCGATCGACATCGTCGAGTAGCGGTTCGCGGTCCCTTTTAAACAGTCCGTCGCCGCGAGCGCGGAGCGGCGTGACGTTCCGACCCCGTCGCACAAGCGCGTCGTGGGCGCCGCGCCCCGATGCGGACTCCACGGCTCTCAGGTGTCCAGCGTCCCGCCGGATATCGGTTTCGTGCGTTCACATCCGTACTCTTATCATCTGACTAAACGTATCGATCGGTAAGAGACGCCATGGACGGGAACTCACGTTCGAACACCGACGGCGGTGACGTTGACGCGGTTTACGAGGCGATTTTTCGCGAGATCGACGACGCCGTGTTCCTGGTTGACGTCGCGCGGACCGACGCGGGCTACGAGTTCACGTTCCAACAGAACAACACCGCGCACCAGGAACAGACGGGGTTCTCCGAGGACACGATGCGCGGGCAGACGCCGCGGGAACTCCTCGGCGACGAGCAGGGTGCCGCCGTCGCCGAGAACTATCGCCGCTGCATCGAGCAGGGTGAAACGATCGAGTACGAGGAGCAACTCACGTTTCCCGGCGGCACGAGCCACTGGCAGACGAAGCTGACGCCGATATCCGACGCGGGAAGCATAACTCAACTCGTCGGCGTCGCTCGGGACATCTCCGCCCAGAAGGAACGGGAACGGGAGCATCAGCGCACGTACCGCCGGTTCCAGACCGTGTTGGAGACGATGTCGGCGGCGGTGTTTCTCAAAGACGCCGACGGTCGATATCTCCTGGTGAACCAAGCGTGCCGCGATCTGTTCGACGTAGACAAGGACCCCGTCGGGATGACCGACGAGGACCTCTTCCCGGAGGAGATCGCGGAACAGGCCCGGTCGGACGATTTGCGAGTCCTCGAGAGCGGAGTGCAGATCGAACTCGAGGAGACGATCCCGACTCCCGCGGGGGAAAGCGTCCGCCTCACCCGGAAGTCACCCGTGTACGACGATGCGGGAGAGATCGTGGCAGTCTGTGGCGTCTCGACGAACATCACCGAACAGAAAGAGAGAGAACAAGCGCTTCAGCGGCTCAAAGACCGTCTCGAACTCGCTGTCGAAGGTGCCCGGCTCGGCATCTGGGACTGGGACATGACCACCGACGAGGTCGAGTTCAACGAGCAGTGGGCCCGGATGCTCGGGCACGAACCCGACGAGATCGAACCGCACCTCGAGGAGTGGGAGCGTCGCGTCCACCCCGATGACCTCGACCCGGTCGAAGACGCCCTGACGGAGCACATCGCCGGGGAGTCGGCGTACTACGACACGGAGCACCGGATGCGCACCGCGACGGGCGAGTGGAAGTGGATCCGCGACGTCGGGAAAGTCGTCGAGCGCGATGCTGACGGGGAGCCGGTGCGGGCGGTCGGCATCCACCTCGACATCGACGACCGAAAGCGACGAGAACGGGAGTTGGAGCGCACTCGTGAGTTCATCGAACGGACGCAAGAGAGCGCGTCGATCGGGTGGTGGGAGGTCGATCTGGCCGACGAGTCGCTCACGTGGAGCGACGAGGTGTATCGCATCCACGGGGTGCCGGTGGCGGAGTCGGTCGGGCTGGAGGACGCCATCGAGTTCTACCACCCGGACGACCGGGAGGCCATCGAGACCGCGTTCGACCGACTGATCGAGGACGGCGAGTCGTACGACCTCGAACTGCGGATCGTCACGGCGGCCGGGCAGACCCGGTGGGTCAGGGCCATCGGCGATCCGAAGTTCGACGAGGCGGGGGACGTCGTCGGTGCGTTGGGGCTGTTCCAAGATATCACGGAGCGGAGGGAGTACGAGATCGCCCTCGAGTCGACCCGCGAGGAGCTTCGGAAGATCATCGATCTCGTGCCGGACCTGGTGTTCGTGAAGGACCGCGACGGCGAGTACCTCTTGGCCAACGAGGCGACCGCGGAGGCGTACGGAAAGACGCCCGAGGAGATCGAGGGGCGCTCGGAGGCCGAGATCATCCCCGACGTCGAGGACTCGGCCGAGTTCCGTCAGGACGACTTGGAGGTGATCGAGTCGGGCGAGCCGAAGGCGATCGGTGAGGAGACGCTGACGACGGCGGCGGGCGAAACACGCATCTTCCAGACGGTGAAGATCCCCTACAAGGTGCCGGAGACGGGGGAAGACGCCGTTCTGGGATACGCCCGCGACGTGACCGAACTCAAGGAGTACGAGCGGACGCTCGAACAGCAGCGTGACAGCCTCACGCTCCTGAACCAGGTCGTTCGCCACGACATCCGGAACCAGCTGATGGTCGTGGATTCGTACACCGGACTGCTCGAGGACTCGCTCCCCGACGACCAGAGCCGAACGTACGCGCGGACGGTCATCGAGGCGGCGAAGCAGGCGACAGAGATCACGGAGACGGCCAAAGACGTCACCGACGTGCTGCTACAGGTCGGCGCCGACCGGACCCCGGTGAGCCTCCGCGACGAACTCACCGAGCAGATCGAGACGGTTCGCTCGGATCAGGACCGGGCGACGGTCTCCGTCGAGGGGTCGATCTCCGACGTGACGGTGCTGGCGGACGACCTGCTGGAGTCGGTGTTCCGGAACCTACTGACGAACGCGGTGGTCCACAACAACAAGGACGCGGCCGAAATCACGGTTTCGACGCGCGTCGTCGGCGATTCCGTGCGCGTGTCGATCGCCGATAACGGTCCCGGTATCGCGGATACTCATAAAGAACAGATATTTCAGGAGGGCCAGAAGGGGCTTGAGAGCGGCGGTACGGGCATCGGACTGTACCTCGTCAACACGCTCGTCGACAGGTACGGCGGCGACGTGTGGGTCGAGGACAACGAACCGACCGGCAGCGTGTTCGTCGTCGAACTGCCCCTCGCCGACTGAGCGGGCGGGGCCTTCGCGGCCGGGACTTCGGAGGCGTCCGCCGCCGACGGATCGACCCGGCGGTTCGGACGCGCCGCTACCGATCGTGCCGGTCTCGTCCGGAGTCCGGAATCGCGCTCTCGGTCAGTGCGTCCGACGACGGTCTGCGTGAGCCAGCCGACGAGTCAACAGCAACGCGAACCCGTCTCGAACGCGCGGAACGGGGAGGGCACACGCGCAGTTGACCGGCGGCCTCGACACGATTTATAAGCAACCCACGCACGGCGACGACCTTAATCGGCTGAGCGCCCAATGTCCGACGATCACGTCATGGCGGAACCGTCGGGCATGGACGCGTTCGCGCACCTCGGGAGCGAGGTCCGCGAGGCGCTCTCCGCACAGGGCTTTTCCACCCCCACCGAGCCACAGCGCGAGGCGATCCCGCCACTCGCCGACGGGAAGAACGCGCTCGTGCTCGCACCCACGGGAACCGGGAAGACGGAGACCGCGATGCTCCCCGTCTTCGACGCTATCGTCGACGCCCGGAACTCGCCCGGCGACCAGCCCCGGGAGGGAATCTCCGCGCTCTACATCACGCCCCTCCGCGCGCTCAACCGCGACATGATGGACCGGCTGGAGTGGTGGGGCGACCGCCTCGGCGTGGAGGTGGCGGTGCGTCACGGCGACACCACGCAGTACGAGCGCGGCAAACAGGCCGACAACCCGCCGGACGTGTTGATCACGACGCCGGAGAGCCTGCAGGCCATTTTGACCGGCTCGAAGATGCGAGTCGCCTTGGAGGACGTCGCGCACGTCGTGATCGACGAGGTCCACGAGCTCGCCTCGGCGAAGCGCGGCGCCCAGCTGACGGTCGGGCTCGAACGCCTCCGCCGGGTGGCCGGCCCCTTTCAGCGGGTCGGGCTCTCCGCGACCGTGGGGACCCCCGAAGAGGTCGGAAAGTTCCTCGTCGGGAGCGGGAAGCGGGACCCGGATCGGGAGGGCGACCGCGCGTTCGAGATCGTCGAGGTCGCGGCGGGGACGCGCACCGACGTGCGGGTGCTCGACCCCGAGATCACCGATCGGGACGCGACGCTCGCCGGCGAGCTGGCGGTCGACGAGACGACCGCGAGCCACGTCCGGACGATCCGAGAGATCGTCGCGAACCACGACTCGACGCTGATATTCGTCAACACGCGACAGACCGCGGAGGCGCTCGGCTCGCGGTTCAAGACGCTCGCGGAGCGGGAGGCAGATACCGGAGGCATCGACGACCCCACCGAGATCGAGGTCCACCACGGTTCGCTCTCGAAGGACGTGCGGATCGACGTGGAGGACCGGTTCAAGGCGGGCGATCTCGACGGGCTCGTCTGTACCTCATCGATGGAACTCGGCATCGACGTGGGGCGCGTCGACCACGTGGTGCAGTACGGAAGCCCGCGCGAGGTCGCCCGCCTGCTCCAGCGCGTCGGGCGCGCGGGGCACCGCCGCGGCCTGGTCTCCGAGGGGACCGTCGTGACGCAGGGTGGCGACGACACCCTCGAAGCGCTGGCGATCGCGCGACGCGCCGGCGCCGAACTCGTGGAGCCGGCCGCGATCCACCACGGCAGCCTCGACACGGTCGCGAACCAGATCGTCGGGGTCGTGATGGACGAGGGCGAGGTGCACGCCCGCGAGGCGTACGAGACCGTCACGAGCGCGTACCCGTTCGCCGAACTCTCCGAGCCGACGTTCCAGGAGGTGGTCCGCGAACTCGACGGCAACCGCCTGCTGTGGCTCGACGAGGAGTCGGATACCCTGGAAAAATCGGGCGGCACGTGGCAGTACTTCTACGCCAACCTCTCGATGATCCCCGACGAGTCGACCTACGAGGTGTACGACATGTCCTCGCGGCGGGGGATCGGCACCTTAGACGAGCGGTTCGTCGTCAACTTCGCCGGGCCGGGCGAGACGTTCATCCAGCGCGGCGAGATGTGGCGCATCACCGAGGTCGACGAGGAGGAGGAACAGGTGAACGTCACGCCCATCGCCGACCCCGCGGGCGAGGTACCCTCGTGGATCGGCCAGGAGATCCCGGTCCCGAAGCCCGTCGCGGAGGAGGTGGGACGACTTCGGGGCGAGGCCGCCGAGGCTCTCGCTGCGGGCGCGACGCCCGAGGCGGTCGCGGGCGATCTGTCGGACCGGTACCCGGCCGACGAGGCGACGATCGCGACCGCGCTGAAACCGGTCGTCGACCACGTCGACGCCGACCATCCGGTCCCCACGGACCGCCGGGTCGTGATCGAGGGGAGCGCGCGCACCGTCGCGGTCAACGCCGCGTTCGGCCACGAGGTGAACGAGACGCTCGCGCGTCTGCTCGCGGCGCTCGTCGGCCAGCGCGCGGGCTCGTCGATCGGGATGGACGTGGACCCGTACCGGATCGAGTTCGAGGTCCCCCACGACGTCGACCCCGGAACCTTCCGCGAGGTGTTGGAGACGACCGACCCCGACCGGCTGGAGGCGTACCTCGAACTCGCCCTGAAAAAGTCGGACGCGCTCAAGTTCACGCTCGCGCAGGTCGCCGCGAAGTTCGGGTCGGTCAAGCGCTACCGCGAGGGACGCGGGCGGTTCGGCGGCGACCGCCTGCTCGCGGCGTTAGAGGGGACGCCGGTCTACGACGAGGCGCTCCGCGAGGTGTTCCACGCCGACCTCGCGGTCGCGGAGACCGCCGAGGTGCTACGGGAGGTGCAGGACGGGGCGATCGACCTCGCGATCGCTCGCGAGCGCACGCCGCTGGGGACCGCTGGCCGGTCGTCCGGGACCGAGTTCCTCGTCCCCGAGAACGCCGATGCCGACGTGATCGAGACGATCCGCGAGCGCATCCGAAACGACCGCGTCATCCTCTTCTGTCTCCACTGCGCCGACTGGCGGCGGACGACGAAGGTCCGGCGCGTCCCCGACGAGCCGGAGTGTCCCGACTGTGGCTCGACGCGGGTCGCCGCCCTGAACCCGTGGGACGACGAGACGGTCGCGGCGGTCCGGGCGTCGGAGAAGGACGAGGAGCAGGAGCGGCGCACCGAGCGCGCCCACCGCGCCGCGAGCCTCGTCCAGACGCACGGGAAGCGCGCGGTGATCGCCCTGGCGGCGCGCGGCGTGGGGCCGCACAACGCCGCGCGGATCATTAACAAGCTACGCGAGGACGAGGACGAGTTCTACCGCGACGTGCTCCGACAGGAGCGCGAGTACGCGCGGACGCAGTCCTTCTGGGACTAGATCGAGAGTCGAGTGTGACAGTCAGTTGTTTATAAATAAGCGACAGCTCCGCAGTTAACACCACCAAAGGCCTCAGTCACTCACTTATAAATAGTCACCAAGAGACCGACGGAGAATACCTCCAAAGCCCCAGTCGCGAGGGCTCGCGCGGCTCGGTGCGCTCCTCGTCACTCGCTTCGCTCGTTCCTGCGGTGCTTTCGTCGCCGTGCTTCGCCCTCGCGACTGCCCCTTTGAGTCCCGTCCCGCACCGCACAGTGACCGCAGCCTCACACCTCCCCAGCCTCGCGGTTCGCGCTCTCCGAGCGCTCACCGCGTCCCTCGCACGCGCTGCTCGCGACCCGGAGGGCCGCTCGCAGGCGCGCGCCACCGCACATTCCTTATAAATAGTCGCCGCGGTCGCCCGCGCAGTCCGTCCGCTACTCGTCCGGGTACTTCGGCTCGCGGCGCTCGGCGCGCTCGGTCGCGCGTTCGATGACCTCGCGGACCGTGTCGGGTCCGTCGCTCGCGCGATAGACGTCGCCGTGGCCGGGGAACATCGCTTCGACGGAGTCCGGGAGGACGTTGAGAATCGCGTGCAGGCTCTCGATCAGCGCCTCGCGCGACTGGCCGGCCATGTCGGTGCGGCCGAACGACCCGTCGTCGAACGCGCCGTCGTTGTAGACGACCACGTCGCCGGAGTAGAGCCGCTCGTCGCCCACCAAGGCGACGTGGTCGTCGGCGTGGCCGGGGGTCTCGACGACCTCGCAGGGCTCGTCGCCGACGAGCACCTCGTCGCCGTCGCCGATCGCCACGTCGCGTCGCGGATGGGCGGCGTTGGCGTACAGCGTCGCGTCGAAGCGGTCGAGCACCGCGTCGAGTTCATCGACGTGGTCGTGGTGCTGGTGGGTCAGCACGACCCGGTCGAGCCCGTCGACCTCGGCCTCGTCGAGCGCGTCGGCGATGACGTCGTCGACGCCCGGCATCGCGCCGGCGTCCACGAGGGTCGTCGCCTCGCCGGGCACGAGGTACGCGTTACAGGTGAACTCCTCCGCGTCCGCGGTGACGGTGATCGGCTCCATACGCCCACAACGGGCGCCGAATGGGTAAAAGCGTGCAGTCACGGCGTGGAGGAGTCCACCGGCCCCCCCGAGCGCCCGGGGATTTATCCGTCGCGGCGTGTTAGTTTCACTCACATATGGGCTTCGGAAGCTACGACGAATCCGAACAGGAGAACCAAGACCTGGACGCGGATTTCGACGACGACGACGGAGTCCGAGCCGCGGAAGAGGTACACGAGGGCTCCGTCGACTACGAGCCCGGTGCGTCCAACGACGAACTGCTCGACCGGCTCCAGGATATCAAATCCGAGGAAACCTGATCGGGTGACGCCGCCGAGCCGGACGCTCGGAATCGCCTTCTCAGACGGCGACCGAACCAGCCGCCTAGCCGGGGCCGTCGTCAGAGACGACGGGACCCTCGACGGGCTGGGCTTCGAGACCTGTACGGTGGGCGGGACCGACGCGACCGACGCCGCGACCGCGCTCTTCGACCGGCTCGGCCGCGAGGACGTGCGTCACGTCGCCGTCGCGGGGGTCGCGCCGGCGTGGTTCAACCTCCTCGACCTGCCGCGGCTCCACGACGCCGTCGACCGACCGGTGTACGCCGTGAGCTACGAGGAGAGCCCCGGGCTCGAACCGGCGCTCCGCGAGGCGTTCGACGGCGAGGCGCTCGCGCGACGGCTCGACGTCTACCGGTCTCTGCCGCTCCGCGTTCGCGTGCAACCCGACGAGTCGGGGGAGACCGCGAGCGAGTCCGCCGACTCCCTGTTCGTCCGCGCGGTCGGGATCGGGGCCGACGAGGCCGCCGACGCGGTCCGCGGGCTGGTCCGCGAGGGGTTCCGCCGCCCGGAGCCGCTCCGGATCGCCGCCATCGCGGCGAGCGCTCATCGAGAGGCGACGGCGGAGGAGTGATCGATTCCGGGTGAGACCGAGCGCGGCACCGGCCCGCGTCGGATATATGGCGCTCCGCCGATATCCCCCGCTATGACTGACGACGCCGCGATAACCGACGACGCCGAGATGGCCGATGACACCGAGATGACCGACGACCCCGTGACGTTTCGCGACCGCGAGCGGCTCGCCCGAACGCGAGCCCACGAGGCGGCCCTCGACTGCCTCGCGGCCGGGATCGAGGCCGCGCTCCCGGAGCGGCTGATCCGCGACGCTGTCTCGGTCCGGGACGGGACCCTCCGAGTCGAGGGCAGTGACGGCGCGGTCGGCGAGTACGACCTCGACGCGTACGATCGAGTCGTCCTCCTCGGCGCGGGGAAGGCGACCGCGGGCGCGGCGGCGGCGCTCGCCGGCGTGCTCGGTGAGAGCGACCGGGAGATCGACGAGGGGATCGTCGTCACCGACGACCCCCCGGACGAGGAGGGCGAGGACGCGATCGACTCCTCGTCGACCGCCGCGATCGACGTGCTCCCGGGCGATCACCCGCTGCCGAGCGAACGGGGCGTCGAGAGCGCCCGGCGCGTCCTCGACGCCGCCGAGCGGGTCGGCCCCGACGACCTCGTGCTCGCGGTCATCACCGGCGGGGGGAGCGCGCTCCTGGCCGCGCCCGCGGATCCGCTCTCGATCGACGACCTCCGCGCGCTCACGTCGGAACTGCTCGCGTCGGGGGCGTCGATCGACGAGATCAACGCGGTCCGGAAACACTGCTCGGCGGTGAAGGGCGGGCGGCTGGCGCGCGCGACCGCTCCTGCGACGACCGTCACCCTCGCGGTCAGCGACGTGATCGGCGACCCCCTCGACGCGATCGCGAGCGGCCCGACCGTCCCCGACCCCTCGACGTACGCCGACGCGCTGGCGGTCCTCGACCGGTACGACCTCGACACGCCCGCCGCGGTGCGCGAGCGACTGCGCGCGGGCGCCGACGGGGACCTGTCCGAGACGCCGACCGCGGGCGACCCGGCGTTCGACCGGAGCGCGGCGTTCGTCGTCGGGAACGGGCGGACCGCGCTGGACGCGGCGGCGACCGCCGCGGCGGACCGAGGGTACGAGCCGCTGGTGCTCTCCGCGAGCGTCCGTGGGGAGGCGCGCGAGGCGGGGACGACGCACGCCGCCATCGCCGAGGAGTGCCCCCGCCGGGGGGCACCGATCGAGCCGCCGGCCGTGCTGCTCTCAGGCGGCGAAACTACGGTGACTGTCGGAGACGCGACGGAGCCGGGTACCGGCGGCCCGAACGCGGAGTTCGTCGCGAGCGCGGGGCTGGTACTCGCGGAGGGCCCGGTGGGTCACGCGAGTAGCGGTGACGGCGGGAGTGGCGATAGCGGAAGCGGCGATGGCGAGCGTGGTGACGGCGAGAGCGACGACGGCGACCCACGCGTGATCGTCGCGAGCGTCGACACCGACGGGCTCGACGGCCCGACCGACGCCGCCGGAGCCGTCGCCGACGCGGCGACGCTCGACCCCGACGCGGCCCGCGACGGCCTCGATCGACACGACGTGTACCCGCTCCTCGACGAGGCGAACGCGCTCCTGCGGACCGGTCCGACCGGGACGAACGTCAACGACCTGCGGGCCATCGTCGTAGAGCGGTGGGAGTGAGAAGCGAGGGTGAGAAGCGGGAGTGAGAGAGGATGAGAAACGGGTGTGAGAAACGGGAATACGTCCATGGGACGAATACCTGGACCGCCGCCCGTCGATCCACTCGTCCGTCATCCACTCGCTCGTCACAGCACGAACTGCACGGCGGTGTACACGCCGAAGCCGAGTCCCAGCGATCCGACGAGCGACGCGATCCACGCGAACACGGTGTACCCCATCTTCGCTCGACTCACGCCCGCGTCGCCCGCGGCGTAGCCGGCGCCGACGATGGCGGAGACGATGATCTCGTTGAACGAGACGGGGATCCCGAACGCGACGGCGGTCTGCGCGATCGCGAACGAGGGGATGAGCGCCGAGATCGACCGTCGGGGCCCCATCGAGGCGTAGTCCTGGGAGATCGCCTTGATCATCCGCGGCGCGCCCGTCCACGACCCGACGAGCAGTCCCGTCCCGCCGCCGACGAGCAGCGCCCAGATCGGGACGCCGACGTCGCTGAAGATCGGGACGAGCGGACCGATCGCGAGCCCGACCTGCGACCCGCCCGCCGAGAAGGCGACGAGCCCGCCCATCGCGAGGAGGAACCGCCGCTGGGCGCCCTCCTGGTCGCGACCGAGGTCGGCGTACACCGCCCCTGCGACGATCGCGGCGAACGCGACCGTGACGAGGGGCGTGCCGACGTCGCCGACCCCCAGCCCGGGACCGATCGCCTCCGAGAGCGACGCCTGCTCGCCGGCCGGACCGAGAAAGGCGAACCCGACGTTCGCGACGAGCGCGCCGACAAGCCCGGCGAGCGCGGCGGTGAGTGGTCGCTGGGGAAGCGTCTCACCGATGAGGAGCCGGGCGACGCCGTAGGCGACGCCGCCGCCGACGAACGGGGTGAGCACCCACAGCGTGAGGATCTCGGTGTACTTCGGCCACGCCGGGTTGCCGCCCATCGCGAGGCCGACGCCGACGACCGCGCCGGTGACGGTGAAGGCGGTCGCGATCGGGTAGCCGGCGAACACGCCGATGGCGACGAGCGCGGCCGCGGTGAGCAGCGCGACGATGGCCGCGCCGGCGGTGAGGGTGACGCCGCCGATCAGCTCGGTCCCCACCGCTTCCGTCACGTTCGCGCCCTGGAGGATCGCACCCATGAGGCCCAGGACGCCGACGACGAGCCCCGCGCGCATCACCGAGATGGCGTTGGCGCCGACCGCCGGCGCGAACGGGGTCGACCCCGAGGAGCCGGCGCCGATCGACCACGCCATGAAGAGGCTGGCCGCGGCGGCGACGCCGAGGGTGGCGACGGTTGCGACGACCATGTTACCGCTGCCCGTCGTCGTACCCTTCGCGGAGCCCCGTCAGGGTGCGCCGGACCAGCAGGAACGCGAAGAAGAAGAACCCGAGCAAGACGAGGAGGATCACGACGAACAACGGGTCGACCGGGAGCATACACTCGAATCCGTCGGGACGGTGTTAGGCGTTTCGGGAGCCGGGTCGCCACCGGTTCGGACCGTCGATTCGGCTCCGGTTCGGACCGTCGATTCGGCGCCGATCTCGATCGCCGATCCCCGGCGCGGTCTGTCGATGACTAAAACGCGCTTTTGTCCATCAGCTACCTATAAGATATCACCGACGCAAGGTATCAATGCGACCCCCCGCTTCGGCCCTCCCCCGCGATCGGTCACGATCGACGAGCCGCGATGGCATACGACACCCGCCCGCTCGGGCTCTCTCCCCTCCCTCTGCCCTTCCCACCTGCCGACGACGTGACCGACCGAGCGGGGCGTCGCCGTCGCCCGCCGACCTCTTCCCCCCTTCGGCGGGCGTCACCGCTCCGCGGGCCAGTCGCAACGCCCGACCTACTCCTCTCCCCCCGACTCAGGGCGCGATCCGGAACTCCTCGAACACCTCGCCGTCCGGCGTGACGAGTCGCCCGTTCAGTCCGCCCCCGTTTCTACCCTCGCCCTCGGGCGCCGGTTCGAGTTCCGCGTGCGCCGGTCGGTTCCCGCGCGGTTGCGCGTGGCTTCCGGGGTTCAGTATCGGAATCGGCCCCGAGTCGTCGAACCGGGGCCGGTGGCTGTGTCCGCAGATCACGGCGTCGGCGTCGCGCTCCCGACCGAGCATCACGAGTCCGGTGTCGCCGCTACGGTGTCGGTGCGTGACGGTGAACCGCACCCCCGCGTACTCCGCGGTCAGCACTTCGGGGAGTCGGTCCCGGATCGCCGCGTCGGCGTTGTTGCCGTAGACGGCTCGGAGGGTCCGGGCGACCGACTCGAACGCGTCGAGCACCGGCTCGCGGTAGAAGTCCCCGGCGTGAACGACGAGGTCGGCCTCGCGGACCGCCTCCGCGGTCCTGCCCTGCAGCTTCGTCTCCTCGCGCGAATGGGTGTCCGAGACGACGACGAGCATACTCGCCGTCGGTTCGCACGTGGCTTAAAAAGCGCGCCACGGGACGGCAACGGCGATTTATAAGGAACGCGTTGCGGTGGCGTGCGCCGGTGAGCGGCCCGGAGGGCCGCGAACCGCCCGCACGAGGGAGTCGGCCACTCGGAGCGAAGCGGAGAGTGGCCGACGAGGCTGGGGAGGCGTGAGGCTGCGGTGCTGTGCGGGGTGGGACTCAAAGGGGCAGCCGGTGAGGCGGGCGCAGGCGTTCACGAGAGCAACGCTCTCGTGAGCCAATCAGAACGCAAAGCGTTCTGATGACGACGCAAGCACTGCAAGGAGCGAACGGAGTGAGCGACTGAAGCGCGTGGTTCGAGACGCCGGAGGCATCTCGTCATCACGAAAGGCGCTTCGCGCCTTTCGAACGACAGCGAGCGTGCGCCCGCCTCACCGGCTGGGGCTTTGGAGGTCTTCACCGTCGATCTGCGGTCAGCCATTTATGAGCGAGCGGCCGGGGCTGTGGCGGTGTTCGCCGTTGCTCCGCCAGCAACAAATCCTTATAAATAACTGACACCCGAGTTCGTCTATTCCTCCAGGGACAGCGACGCGAGCAGCGACTCCAACTGCACCTGCTCGTTGGCGCCCTCGGCGATCCGGTAGTCGGCCTCGCCGATCCGCTCCATCAGCGCGACCGCCTCCCGCTCGCTCAGGTCGAACTCCCAGACGGAGCGGTGGAGCTGGTCGATCACGTCGCCGCCGGCCATCCCCGTCTCCGTGAGAAGGGTGTCGAGGGTCGCCCGCGCCCGCGAGAAGTCGCCCCCCAGCGCGTCCGTCACCATCGACTCGATCTCCTCCGGTCGCGCGGTCGCCGTGATCGCGTACACCGCCTCCTCGTCGACCACGTCGCCGGTCGTCGCCGCCGCCTGCAGGGAGTTGATCGCGCGGCGCATGTCGCCGTCCGCGGCGTACACGAGGGCGTCGACGCCCGCGTCGGTCACCTCGATCCCCTCCGCCGCGGCTATCTCTCGGGTCTGGGCGGCGACAGCCTCGTCCGAGAGCGGCGAGAAGCGGAAGACGGCACAGCGCGACTGGATCGGGTCGATGATCTTCGACGAGTAGTTACACGAGAGGATGAAGCGCGTGTTGTCGGAGAACTGCTCCATCGTCCGGCGAAGTGCTGACTGAGCGTCGTCAGTGTTGTGCGTCAACACTCCGTTCGCGAGCATGAAGTTGGGTGTCCCCTCCATGCTAATGTTGTACGCCTTGCCGCGATGGCTGTACTCGATTCGGCTGATCGTCGCGGTGTGAACCGGCTGGAGACCGCCGTCGGTGACCGCCGCGGCCTCGAACTCATCCTTCTCGTAGTGTTCGTGATGTGGCAGTTCGCTGTCACCGACGACAACGAACGTGTATTCGTCGCCGTAGGTCTCCAAGAACTCCTCAACTTTGTCGGTCTGTCCCCACAGCGCGGCCACGCCCTTTACCTCAATAACCGTTTTATCGACCACAAAGTCAGGGTGGTACACGGAGTCGGACAGCTCGAACGCGGGCTCGTACTCGTAGTCGACCCCCGCCTCCTGTAGTTTCTTCCCGACCTCGTACTCCCAGTCGGATCGAACGAGATGACCCAGTTCGTCGCTGTGTCGAACGTTTCTGCCCGTCGGCTCGTGACCCTGCAGCGCCTCTGAGACTTTCGCCGCCACCTCCGGGTCACGCATCGGATTGTTGTCCCCGCTGATATCGCAGACCGGATAGTCGCAGTTCTCGACACTCTTTTCGATGACTGCTTGTCTCTCGTCGTCGTCTAAGCTCTCCCACCACTCGACCGTGGCCGCGCCGATGTCTGCTTTCACCTTGTCGGGGTCCGCGTCGACGACCCACTCCTCCCACGACGTTCCCGACCGCATCTCGCTGATCGTCTCGCGGACTCGCTCCACCGTCTCCTCATCCATCTCCCACACATTGACGCCGTGGAACTCTCCTCCGTAGTTCGGATTGTTACTTCCCGCAAACCGACCGTCAGAAAGCTTTTCCACGATCTTCTTCCGTCGCTCGTCGGACCACTCGGTTCCATGCATCGGATTCCCATCCCCGCGCATCTCCCGACTGTGGCCCTTATTCTTACACCCTACTGAACAGAACCGTCCCGTTGTCCACGACTCACAGATCTCGCACCGGGATACTCCGATATCTTCTTTGAAGTCCGCGATTTCGTCCCCCGGTGACAGTTCTCTGAGTTCTTTCTCGACCAGTCTCTCATCCTCCCCGACCACGAAGAACGGGTGGGTTGGACTCGCGACCGTTGTTCGACCGTCTTCCAGCTCTACTTCGAGGAAGTCCGCGGTGCCGGAGTCGACGAGTCTCCCTTTGTCGGACTGAATCTCGTTCGTCTCGAAGTCGACCGACGGGATCGGCTCCCCGTCTACGCTCACTTCTTCGATCGGTTTAATTTCGGGTTTCGACGGGTACCCTGCGACCACTTCGGTTCCCGGCGGCACGCACAGCGAGTCTGCCTCATCAAGAAACACGATCCGGAAGTCGCCGCCGAACGACGACCGCGCGAACCCCTTGATCCGGTCGCGAACCACGTCGATCCCCCGCTGGTCGGAGGCGTTCAGTTCGAGGAAGTTCCCGCGCCAGTTATCCTCGCCGTACACCTGTCGGGCGATGGCGGTGGCGGCGGTCGTCTTGCCGACGCCGGCAGGTCCGCTGAAAAGAAGGTGTGGGATGTCGTCCTGCTCGATGTAGCTCTGGAGCCGCTCGACGATCTCCTCTTGCCCGTGGATGTCGTCGAGCGACTGCGGCCGGTACTTCTCGATCCAGATCTCCCGTCCGGTCGCGGTCGCAGCCGTCTGCTCGTCGCCCTCGCTCATGCCGGACCGGAGGGTCGGCGGGGTGATAAACGCCCCGAGAACGGGCCGCGGCGGAGCGCGGAGCCGACTGGTCCGCGCCGAGGCGATCGGTCGTCAGCCGCTCCGCGAGAGCCGTTGGAGCTCGTAGGCGAACACCCAGATCCCCATCAGCACCCCGACGGGCACGACCACCTCGGCGATCTCTCGCGAGACCGGCAGGTTCGCCACGTCGACGAGCAGGTGCGCCGTCGTCGCGGCGAGCTGCGCGAACAGCTCGTACTCCGCGCGGACCGTGTTCGTCAGCATCGAACCGACCACGAGCGTCACCATCGCGGCGACGCCGTGTATCGTCCCCCGAATATGTGGCATACCCGTCATATCTGCGACGACCCCAATAGGTGTTTCTCCCGCGGCGGTCCGCTCACAGTTGCCGCCGGATCGCCTCGTCGAACGCGCCTATCGCGTCGATCTCGGCCTCCGCATCGCGCAGCCGAGCGATCGTGTCGCCGCCGATATCGGGCGCGAGCACGAGCGCCGCGGCGCCCGTCGCGACGGTCTCGGTCCGCCAGTCGACGTACGGCTCTCCGACCCACCCCGGCAGATCGGCGCGCAACACGGCGTTTCGCCACGCGAACTCTCGGCTCCCTTTCAGCCCGAGCAGGGCTAGCCGGTCGTCGAGGGGGTCGAGCAGCCGGTCGATTCCGGCGATCCCGACCGCGGCGTACGTCTCGACGAGCGTGTCCTGTACGGTCTGGACCAGTCGAGCGAGGATCGCGTTTATCCGATCGTGGTCCTCGCGCTTGGCGTCGCGGTCGGGGTCGATCCCCACGTCGCCGAGCGTGTACGTGAGGTCGTAGGTGATGTGCGCGTTGATCCCGAGCAGGGCGTCCTGCGCGACGAGCGCCTCGCCGCGAGCCGCGGCGGCGAAGGCGATCAGCCACGGTCGCGGGAGCGACTCGAACGCCCGCCGCTCGAACGCGACCAGCGCCCGTCGGTAGCGCTCCGCGAAGGCGACGAGGTACGACGCGGCCCACTCGGGGTCGAGGAACGCGCCGTCGTCGATCGCGGTCCGGACGGTTCCCGTCATCCGGCTGTACACCGTGAGAAACACCGACCGGCGGTCGCCGCGCTCGCGGAGGTACGACTCGGTCCGCGTCAGCCGGTCGTCGACGTCGGCGACGGACGAGAACGGGGCCGAGATCAGATCGAGGAGCGCCGCGTCTGGCTCGTCGTCGGCCAGTTCGGCGGCCACCGCGTCGGTGGTTACGCCGGAGGTTTGACGAACCCCGGTAAGCAGCGCTCTCGCTTCCTCGGCGGTCGGGACGGTGGCGCGGATCGGGATCATCCTTGCAACGGCGGACGCCGTCGGATCGGCCGGTACTCCGCCGGAGTCAAAGAACGTTGCTGCCGGACCGGGAGAGCGCTGCCGGAACGGCGCCCGCGCCGCCTACGCGAACTCGTCGATCAGCTCGGGGACGACGTCGAACAGGTCGCCGACGATCCCGTAGTCGGCGATGTCGAAGATCGGCGCGTTCGGGTCCGTGTTGATCGCGACGATCGCGTCCGAGCCCTTCATGCCGGCGACGTGCTGGACCGCGCCGGAGATTCCGATCGCGATGTACACGTCGGGCGTGACGACCTTCCCGCTCTGTCCGACCTGTCGGTTCTTCGGGAGCCAGCCGTTGTCGACGATCGGCCGGGAGGCGGAGAGGGTCGCGCCGAGCGCGTCGGCCAGTTCCTCGACGAGTTCGAGGTTCTCCTCGTCCTCGATCCCGCGACCGACCGACACGAGCACGTCGGCGTCGGCGATGTCGACGTCGCCGGCGCCGACCTCCTCGAAGCCCGTGACGCGCGCGCCGGACTCGGGGTGGTCGACCTCGACCGGCTCGACGGTCGCGTCGCCGACGCCCTCCGCGGGCGCCCACTCGCCGCCCCGAACGGTGAGGAGGAAGCGGTCGCCGTCCACGTCGACGGTCGTCTCGACCTTCGAGCCGTACATCTCGCGGGTGACCGTCAGCCCGTCGCCGTACTCGAATCCGACCGCATCCGTCACCAGCGGGAGTTCGTGTTCCTCGGCGACGGCGGGCGCGTAGTCCAGTCCGTTGACCGAGTTCGGGATCACGACGGCCCCCGCGTCGGTCGCGTCGAGCAGCGCTCCGACCGCCGACTGGTAGACGTTGTGATCGAACTCTTCGCCGTCGGCGACGGCGTGGACCGCGTCGACGCCGTCGCGGTTCAGGTCCTTGGCGAAGGCGTCGACGTCGCCGCCGATCGCCGCGACGTGGAGGTCGCCGCCGCGCGCGTCGGCCAGTTCGCGGCCGGCGGTGATCGCCTCGTAGGAGACGTCGCGGAGCTCCCCGCGCCGGTGTTCCGAGACGACGAGCACGTCGGCCATCACGCGCCCACCCCCTTCTCGCGGAGGACCTCGGCGAGCCGTCCAGCCGCCTCCGCGGCGTCGCCCTCGATGATCTCGGCGTCCGACTCGCTCTCCGGCTCGTACATCGACGTGATCTCCAGCGCGCTCTCGACGTCGTCGGCCGACAGTCCGAGGTCGGCCAGGTCCGTCCCGTCTATCTCCTTGCGCTGTGCCTGTCGGATGCCGCGCAGGCTCGCGTACCGCGGCTCGTTGAGGCCGGTCTGGACGGTCAACACCGCGGGGAGATCGACGTCTGTCAGCTCCTCGACGCCGCCCTCCAGTTCGCGGTGGACGTGCGCGACGCCCGCGCCGGCGTCGACCTCGAGGTCGTTGACGACGGCGGCGTGCTCGAACCCGATCCGCTCGGCGAGCGCGACGCCCGTCGCGCCGAACCCGGTGTCGGCGGCCTGCACGCCGCCGAGCACGAGGTCCGGATCCTCCGCCTCGACGACCGCCTCGAACGTCGTGACCTTCGCGGCCACGTCCGGGAATCCCGCTTCGAAGGCGTCGTCCCAGACCCGCACGGCGCGGTCGGCGCCCTTCGCGAGCGCCATCCGGATCGTCTCCTCGGCGCGCTCCGGTCCGATGGTGACGGCGACGACCTCGTCCGCGATCCCCGCCTCGGCCAGCTTCACCGCCGCCTCGACCGCGTAGTCGTCCCACTCGTTGAGGTCGTATTCGAGGTCGGACGCCGCGATGTCGGTGCCCTCGATCGCGAAGTCGTCGTCCGGCTCCGCGACCTCCTTGACTGTCACCAGAACTTTCATGATCGATACTCCGTCGGTCGGCCTGTAAGAGCTTTCGGAACACTGTACCGCGGGCTCGCGGTTTCTCCGCCCTCTCTGACCGCTCGCCGGTGCCTCGCCGTCAGCGGTCGTCCTCGGGCTCGGTATCGTCGCTCGTCTCGCCGTCAGCACCGCCACCATTCCCGTCGTCAGCACCGCCGTTATCCCCGTCGCCGTCCGGGATCGAGATCAGGTTCTCGCGCCCGAGTCGGAGCTTCTCCACGCGGTCCGACTCGGCCATCGCGGAGAGCAGCTGTGACACCTTCGCGTCCGACCAGCCGGTTTCCGCGACGATGTCGGCCTGCCGCATCCGCCCGCCGTTGTGTTCGAGGAGGCGTTCGACGCGCTCCTCGTCGGACAACAGCGAGAGGTCCTCCGCCTCTTCGCCTCCGGACGTCGCGTCGTCGCCGCCGGCCGATTCGTCGCTTTCCGGGGCCGCCTCACCGGTGGCGCCCGCCGCGTCCCGGCGGTGTCCGCGGTCGGTGTGGCTCCCTCCGTCGCCGTCGACGGCCACCTCGTCGCCGTTCTCACCCATACCGGCGGTGGAGCCGCTGCCAATCCGTCGGTAGCCGACGATGCTCCCGGCGATGAGCACCGCGGCGACGACGATCGCGGCGGTGAGCATCCTCCACGGCGGCGTGTCCGGGTCGGGAGGCGGGCTCGTGCCGGCGGGGGAGTACACGACTGCGACTCGCTGGTTCTCGCCGAAGGTGCGCGGCCCCTCGACGATCACGGCGTTGTCGCGGAGCGGGACGGCGGCACCGGGGGTTCCGGTGACGGTGTATCCCTCCGGTGTCGCCACTTCGAGCGTCTGCCCCTCCTCCAGTGAGAGCAACCACGTCCCGCCGCTCGGCGTCGTCAGCGCGTCGCCCAACAGCAGGTTCTCGCCGTCCACTTCGAGGAACTCGGTCCAGACGAACGTCAGTCGCAACTCGCCGACTGCCGTCGTCTCATCGCTCGCCACGTCGAACGACGAGACGTTCTCGTGAACGACGACGTCCCGATCGACGTCTTCGATCTGCATCGTCCGGTCGACGTTCCGACTGGCCTCGCGAGCGAACCCCTCGAACAGCGTCGCGTCGGGGCCGACCTCGCCGTCGAGGAACCTGTCTTCGGCGGCGTCGAACGCCGCGCGATCGGTTTCGTCGCTGAGCGCGTACCTGACCGAGACGGTCCACCGGGCGTCGCGATCCGGCGTCGGCTCGATCCGGATCCGAGTCGCCGTGGCCGGATCGAACGGCTCGTCGATCTGTTCGACGGCGGGGAGATCGACGGCGAACCGCTCGACGGCAAGCGGATCGACGGTCGACGAGTCGGCGTCGAGGGAGGGCGAAGACGAGAGCGAGGGCGTGTCCCCTGCGACGGGCGCGACGCCGCTCGCAACGAGCGCGACGACCACAACCCCGACGAGGAGAGCCCGAGGCAGGGCGTTCCGCATACGGATCATCGCACTCAGCCGCCGGGCAAAACGCTTTCCATCGTTCGTTTTGACCGCCGATACGCTCGTGACGACCGGACCGGGCGCCGGTCACGCCGGGTCGCGTCAGGTCGTTGAGGTGGATTTTTTATATCCTGACGCGAATCGACTCGTATGAGAGCCCTCCAGATCTCCCTCGCGGTGCTGCTTCTGCTCGCACCGATCGCCGGGGCGGTGTCGCCGGCGGCCGTTGCGGGGGCGGCGACCGTCCCTCCAACGGCCGCCGAGGGCACTGACTCGGCGAGCGGCGGCGTCGACTCGGTGACCACCGACGTGGCAGCCGCTGGCGCCGCTTCCCCCTCCGAGAACACCGCCGGCGCGCTCGGCGGCCCCGCCGGGGATCCCGACCGACCGCAGGTCGACGCGGGAAACCTCACCTTCCGGACGCTGGCGGCGCCGAGCGACGTCGACACGCGCTCCGGCTCCGAGCGCCGCGGTGCGAACCTCGGTCCCTCGGTCGGGTTCGCCGTCGATGAGGCCGACGCGGCCATGGAGACCGCCGCGATCGTTCAGCGGATCGAGGCCGCCGAGACAGGCGTGGAACGGCAGCGCCGGATCCTCGCCGCCATCAACCGCGTCGAGCAGGACGAACTGACGCTCAACAGCCGACAGGCGGAGGCGATCAGCGCCCACGCCGCGGGCGAACTCTCGAACCGGGAGCTCCTCGACGAGCTCGTTCGCATCGCCGCGACCGCCCGCGAGTACGACGCGAGGCTCGACACGCTCGACGAGCTGGCCCAAGAGACGGACGAGTTCAGCACACCGACCCGGCTCGACGAGCTCCAGGTCGCGCTGCAGGTGTACGAGGGCCCCGTTCGCGAGTACGCGCTCTCGACCGCGCGCGGCGAGGTGGCCGCCAGCGAGGTGTACGTCGAGTCGAGCGACCGGTCGGTCGTGTTGGCGACGATCGTCGACGGGGAGTACGTGCGCGAGGCCGTCCGGCTCGACCGCTGGGACCGCGGTGGCGGAACGATCGGCAGCGGCGAGGCGATCAACGCCACCACCGACGCCTACCCCGAGACGGCGTCGCTCCGCGAGCCCAACGCGTTCGGCGCCGGATCGGTCCAGCGCATCACCATCCCGCACGAGTTCGGACAGCTCCGCGCCTTCGTCAGCGGCGGCACGGAACGGGTGTTCGTGGAACACCAGCGGATCGCGCTCGACGCGTTCCCCGACACCGAGTCCGCCTCCGTGAGCGGCGACGGCTTCAACGTCACCGTCGACCGCAGCTACGCCGGCGGCCCGGTGACGGTGACCGTCCAGGACGAGGAAACCGGTGAGCCGGTCTCCGACGTCACCGTCACGAAGAGCGTCGGTGACGAGAACAGCCAGGCGATCGGTTCCACCGACGCCGACGGCGCCGTTCGGACGCTCTCGCCCGCGGAGTCCTACCGGATCACCATCGTCGACGAGCCCCGTGCGGTGTTCGTCGACGACCTCGAACCAATTGCGACCCCGCGTCTGATCGACGACGAGTAGCTGCCTCGCCCCGGTCGATGACGAGCGATCACGCTCCCGGTCGACGACGGGTGACCCCGTCCCCGCTCCGGACGTTTTTATTCGATCCCGCGGCAGGGCTCCCGTGGCAACCGATTCCGACCCGTCGAGCGAGAAGTACTCGTCGACTGAGGAGGGAGCGACCGTCGATCGATCTCACCGCGCGCTCGCACCGGTCGCCGGCGTGTTGTTGCTCGCTATCACGGTCGTCCTCGCGGGCGGCGTCGTGGCCGCGGCGATCGACGCGCCGCCCGAGCCGGCGCCGACGGCGTCCCTATCATTGTCGGCGACCGACGACCGGATCACGGTCACGCACCGCGGCGGCGACGCGCTCGACGCGACGGAACTGGACGTTCGGGTACGCGTCGACGGCGAACCGCTCGCCCGGCAGCCGCCCGTCCCGTTCTTCTCGGCCGCGGGGTTTCATCCCGGGCCGACGGGCGCGTTCAACGCCGCGACCGACGGCGACTGGCGCGTCGGCGACTCGGCTTCGTTCCGGGTCGCGGGGACGAACGACCCGGCTCTCGAACCCGGGCGAAGGGTGACCGTCGAGGTTTCGGTCGACGGGTTACCCGTCGCGACGCTGGAGTCGGACGTCGAGTCGGGATAGGGTGAGATCAGGGGAACAGAACGAGCCGATCGAGCACTGCGTCGCTACTCCTCGGGGATCCGGGCGACCGTCGTGATCGCGCGGGGGCTCTGTTGGCTCGCCTGCTGGATGTGGTGCTCGTACGTCTCGTAGCCGGCCGCCTCGAACATCCGGTCGGCCTCCGCCTCGTCGTAGAAGAGCATGATGGCGTCGGCGACGCGTTGGAGGACGGGGTTGTGCGGGTAGTCGGGGCCGACGACGAGCACCTGGCCGCCCGGCTTCGCGACGCGGCGGAGCTCTCGGAGCCCCTCGATCGGGTTCGGCCAGTACTCGATCGATCCGGACGACCAGACGACGTCGAACGTGTCGTCGGTAAAGGGGAGGCGCTCGGCGTCGCCGCGGTAGAAGTTCACGCGGTCGTGTTTCCCGAACTTCTCGAACGCCTTCTCCATCTGGTGGACGCTCTGGTCGAGCCCGTGAACGTCGTCGGCGTGTTCGAGGAGGCCCTCGGTGCCGAATCCGGTACCACAGCCCACGTCGAGCACTTTCGGGTCGTCACCGAACTCCAGCCACGAGAGCGCCTCCGTGCGCATCTCCTCGGTCCACGTAAACCGGTTGACCCGGTCGTACACCTTCGAGAGGTACTTGTAGAATAACCGGGCGTTCGACTTGTTCTCAAGGATCCCCATTTACCGTTCGATTGGGCCGCCCGCCCCATAACGACACGGGTTCGGTAACGACACGGGTTCGGTGTGGTCGTGGCCGCCGCCTCTTCGACGCGCTCCCCCGTTCCGACCGGTTTTTCCGCTCGCCGCCCGACCGTCGGGTATGGAACCGACGACGAGCGGCCGCTTCCGCGTCCACGACCGCCGCCCGCGTCCCGACATCGACGGGACCGGCCCCGCAGCCCCCCCCGAGGAGTTCGTCCTCGTCGAACACCCGAAGGGGTCGATCGACCCGACCGAACCCGACGCCGAAGACCGGTTCGACCCGCTGTACGCCGCCGCCGAGGGGTACGAGGGATCCCTCGCCGACCGCGTGGCGTCGCTGGAGCCGGGGTTCGTCGTCGACGCGACGCTCGCCTGGACCGACGGTTCGGCCCGCTTCGACGACGTCGAAATCGTCCGGGAGAGCCGGTTCCGCTTCGCGGACGATATCGAGGGCATGTTCGAGGCGGCGGTCGACGCGTGGGACCAGATCCGTTCTGCGGGCGAGGCGGTCGGCTCGATCACGACTCGGTCGAACGACGGTGAGCCGAACGGCGCGCTGTACCTGTTCGCCGACGCGCCGGGAAGCGACGCCTTCGCCGACCTCCGGGCGGGTCGGCTCCCGATCGAACCGCTCGTCGCACGCGTCAACGACTCGCGCGAGGACGACGACCCCCGCGAGGTGTTCGTCCTCCGACCCGCCGCACACGACTTCGTCGCCGTCTACGTCGTCTTCGACCGCGAGGGCGTGTTGGCGCAGACGGTCCGCGACACCTACGACCTCGGGCCCGGACTCGCCGCCGGTCTCGACGACGGCGCGCTCGACGCGGCCAAGGCGGGAGGGAACGGCGGCGGTGACGGCGGGGAGTTGAGCGACGGAGAGGGCGACGGAGAAGCGAACAACGGCGGCTTCGACGCGCTCGACCGACTGTAGCTGCGGTTCGATCGCTCATTCTCTCGCCGCTCAGAGCCAGTCGGCGTTCGGATCGACCCGCCCGTCGGGGGCCTCGCCGTTGAGCACGGCGGCCACGTCGGCGGCGCCGCTCCGGTTTAAGTCGTCGCGCGCCTCCTCGCTGTACCACGCCGCGTGCGGCGTGACGATCACGTCGTCGCGGTCGACGAGGGGATCGTCCTCGGGCGGCTCCTCGGCCAACACGTCGAGGCCGGCGCCCTTGATCTCGCCCGACTCCAGCGCGTCGAGGAGCGCGTCCGCGTCGACGACCGGTCCGCGGCTCACGTTGACGACCACCGAGCTCTCGTCGAGCCGGGCGAGCGCGTCGGCGTCGACCATTCCCCGGGTCGCGTCCGTCAGCGGGGCGTAGACGCCGACGTGGTCGGCGCGGTCGAACAGCTCCTCGAACGACGCCTTCTCGACGCCGTACTCCGCCATCTCCTCGGCCTCGACGAACGGGTCGTACGCGACGAGGTCGGCGTCGAACCCGGCGATCTGCTCGGCCGCGCGGCGCGCGATCGGGCCGAACGAGACGAACCCGATCGTCGACGCGCTCACGCGACGGACCGGTCGGCCGGCTTCCCAACTCCAGCGGCCGTCGGCGACGTCGTCGTCGTACGCCTTCAGCGAGCGGAGGCAGGCGAGAAGCAGCGAGACGGAGTGGGTCGCCACCTCGTCGGTACAGTAGTCGGGGACGCGCGTGACGGTGACGTCGTTGGCGGCGGCGGCCCCGACGTCGACGTTATCCACGCCGACCGCCGACCGGACGACGACCCGGAGGTCGAGCGCGTCGAGCGCCTCGGCGGTGACCGGGGTGTTGATGTCGGTCACCACCGCGTCGGCCCCGTCGGCGGCCGCGATCAGGGTCTCGGTCGACCCGAGTTCGGCGACCTCGATCTCGACGGGCTCGTCGACCGCCTCGCCGAGAACTTCGCGGTACGTCTCCGGGTCGATCATCGGGAACGTCGACAGCACGACTCTGGCCATGTCCGGTCGTTTGCCCTCCGCCTACTTGACGGCTTTCTCGCGTTTCCAGGTCCTGAGGCACCGATCTTCGATCGTGATCGATCGCCACGCACCCGGGCTCGATCTCCCTCGCTTTCGCTCTGGCGTTCCGATGGCTCTTTGCGCGCGCGCTCGCAAGAGCGACCGTGAGCGACGACAGTTCGCCAGACCGGTCGACTAAACCGCCGATGCTCGTCCTCCTGGAGTCGCTGGCGTTCTACCGGAACGTTCGTCTCGGGCTCGTCGCCGGCGCGACCTTCGCGGTCCTCCTGTACGCGGTCCGAACGCTGGAACTGCTCGGTCCGGTGATCGACACCCGGGACTACCCGCTGTTCGGTCCGGACGTGTGGTTCCTGTTGCTGGCGTTCGTGCTGGCGGCGACGTTCGCACTGCTCGTCGCCATCGCGTTCACCGTCGCCGAGGCCGTACGCGGAGCGGGAGACGTGACCGGGGAACGCAGCGAGTAGAAGATCGAGAGCCGCGGCGGTCAGTCGGCGGTGCAGGACGCGTCGCTTTCGTCGCCGGTGAACTCCTGTGCGGGCTCGGTGAGCTTGTAGAGGTTCTGCCGGGCGTCCGCGAAGTACACGTCCTCGTCGACCACGTCGATCCCCTCCAAGCGCTCCAGCGCGTAGCGGACGGTTCGAGCCGACAGCATCGACTCCTGGACGATCCCCTTCTGGGTCAGCGGCCCGTTGTACTCGAGCACCTTGAAGACGAGCTTGGCGCTCGGCGGGAGGTCGTCGAGCCCCTCCGTTTGGGTTCCTTCCATCGTGACGAGTCGAAACCGCACACCGTGATAAATGTTGATGCGTCACTACCCTCTCGCGGGTTTCTTCCCACTCGAACCAGAAATTATTGCTGGTTTCTGCTGGGTGAAACAGCAATTTGTTCCGCCAACTCGGCTGTAGACTGACCAGTCAGTCAGCGATAGCGCTCGCGCGCGCTCCCTGAATCGACTGGGATTGCCGCGGCGATCGATCCGAACTACCGCGGGGATCGATCTGCGAGGTGGCTCGTCGGCTCGATGCAACCGAGATGCGTCTGTCTCGGCCAGCCGCGCTCCGAGCGGAGCGCCCGACGGAACGAACGGCTTTTCACCTGTGCTCGCGGATCGACTCGTATGAGCGACGACTCGGGGATATCGGGCCATACCCGAAGCGTGGTCGTCACGACGATCTGCTGTCTCGCGGGGATCGCCGCCGGCGTCGTCTCGGCCGCGTTCGTCGGGACGAGTCCGACCGACGCCGCCAGCACTACCGTCGTGCTGGTGCTGGGCGCGTTCGTGGTCGCCCAGTTCCCGCTGTACAAGGTGATCGGTGTCGGCGACTTCGGGGTCAAGGATAACCTCTACGTGGCGTTTCTGACGTTCACGCTGTGGTTCATCAGCTACACGGTGCTTGCGACGTCCAGCGTCCAGCTGGTGGCCTGAGATGGCGGACGACAGCATCGCCGTGGTCGATCTCGATCGGTGCCAACCCGACCGGTGTAACTACGAGTGCGCGAACTACTGCCCCCCCAACCGGACGGGAAAGGAGTGCATCACCGAGCGCGGCGAGGACGCGGTCGACGGCGACCCGGACCAGATCCACATCTCAGAGGAGATCTGTCTCGGCGAGACCTGCGGTATCTGCGTCGAGAAGTGTCCGTTCGACGCGATCGAGATCATCAACCTGCCCTCCGAACTCGACGAGGAGCCGGTTCACCGCTACGGCGACAACGCCTTCTCGCTGTACGGGCTGCCGACCCCGGAACCGGGCAACGTCACCGGCATCCTCGGTCCGAACGGGATCGGGAAGTCGACGGCGGTCCACGGCCTCGCCGGCGAGATGGTCCCGAACCTCGGCGACCACGAGTCGGAGGGCGACTGGGACCGCGTGCTCGACCGATTCCGCGGCACCGGGCTGCAGAACTACCTCGAATCGCTGAAGGAGGGCGACGTAACGGTCGCGCGGAAGCCGCAGTACGTCGACCAGATCCCGAACCAGTTCGACGGCAACACCCGCGAGCTATTGGAGCGCACCGACGAGCGCGGTGCGCTCGACTCCCTCATCGACCGGCTCAACATCGCGCCGGTGATGGACCAGCCGATCGACTCCATCTCGGGCGGCGAGCTCCAGCGCGTCGCCATCGCGGCGTGTCTCGCCCGCGACGCCGACTTCTACTTCCTCGACGAGATCACGCCGTACCTCGACATCGGCCAGCGGATGGTCGTCGCCCGGCTCATCCGCGAGCTGGCGGACGACGACGCCGCCGAGCGCTCGATGCTCGTCGTCGAGCACGACCTCGCCATCCTCGATCTCTTGGCCGACACCCTCCATATCGCGTACGGTGAGCCGGGGGCGTACGGGGTCATTACCGACCCCAAGTCGGTCCGCAACGGGATCAACGAGTACCTGAAGGGGTATCTCGACAACGAGAACATGCGGATCCGTCCCTCCGCAATTACCTTCGAGGAGCACGCGCCGCGTGTCTCCTCGCGGAGCGAGACGCTGATCGAGTACCCCGAGCTCTCGAAGTCGTACGGGGAGGGCGAGTTCGAACTCCACGTTGAGGGCGGCGAGATAAACCGCTCCGAGGTGCTCGGCGTGGTCGGCCCGAACGGGATCGGGAAGTCGACGCTCGCGAAGCTGTTCGCGGGGTCGCTGGAGCCGGACGAGGGCGAACTCGACTTCGCGCTCGACATCGCGTACAAGCCGCAGTACATCGATATCGACCAGCCGATGCGCGTCGACGCGTTCCTCTCCTCCATCACCGACGAGTTCGGCAGCTCCTACTGGAACACGGAGATCGCCCAGCCGCTCCAGCTCGACAGCGTGATGGAGCAGAACCTCTCGGACCTGTCGGGAGGGGAGCGTCAGCGCGTCGCCATCGCGGCGTGTCTCTCCGAGGACGCCGACCTGTACCTCCTCGACGAGCCCTCCGCGCACCTCGACGTGGAACAGCGGGTACGCGCGACGACGGCGATCCGCCGGTACGCGGAGAACCACGACGCGACCGTGATGGTGATCGACCACGACATCTACATGATCGACCTCCTCGCGGACCGCCTGATGGTGTTCGACGGCGAGCCGGCCGAGCGCGGGCACGCGACCCCGCCCCAGGAGATGCGCGAGGGGATGAACGAGTTCCTCGCGGACCTGGACATCACCTTCCGGCGCGACGAACGGACGGGTCGCCCCCGGATCAACAAGCCGGGCTCGCAGCTCGACAGTCAACAGAAGCGCGACGGCGAGTACTACTACTCCACGTAACGCCGTTCGACCGTCCGCCCCGGCGCCCCCTTTTCTGATCCGGCGATCGGCGGTATCGAAGCGATTAAGCGGGGAACCCGCAAACGACGGTGTATGCAACACCTCATCATTCGCGGCGACCCCGGGATCCGGCGGGACGCGGTGATCGAGTACGAGGGCGAGGAGTTGGTGTGTTTCGGCATTAACGTCCAAGGCGGCTGGCACGGCCCGGACGAGCCCCAGCTCTGGTGTACCGTCGGCACCGAAGACGAGCGCGAGGCCTACGACAAACGAGAGTACGTCTCCCACTGGCTCGACGTCGACACGGTCGACGCCGCGGAGCTCGACGTGATCAAAGCGAAGGGCGAGCTGTCGGTCTAGCGGTCGTCGACTCTTTTATCCGTCCACCGGCGGGTCGTCCAGCCACGCCTCGATCGCGCCGGCCATCGCGCCGCGGCGGTGGATCGTCCGCGTCTCGGGGTCGACGACGGTGCTCTCCGTGCCGGGCGTCTCGCCGTCGTCGATCGCGGCGACGACCCCCTCGCGGATCCGGTCGTCGAGGTCGTCGGGGCGCGTGACGCTCCCGCGTCCGGAGACGTTCGCGCTCGTCGCGGTGAGCGGGCCGGTCTCCCGGAGGAGATCGCGAGCGACCGCGTGGTCGGGGACGCGGATTCCGACGCGGTCGCGCCCGGCGGTGAGCGCGTCCGGGACCGCGTCGCCGCGCTCGACGATCACCGTCACCGGGCCGGGGAGGAACGCCCGGGCGAACGCGACCGCGAACTCGGTGGGCCTCGTGTGACGGAGCGCGGCGTCGACGCTCGGCACGCCGAGCGAGAGCGGGTTCGAGCGCTCCCGTCCCTTCAACTCGAACACCCGTTCGACGGCGGCGGGGTCGAGCGCGTCGCCGCCGAGCCCGTACACCGTCTCCGTCGGGTAGACCACGAGGCCGCCCTCGGCGACCGCCTCGGCGGCTCGTCGGAGGGCTTCGCTGTCCGTTGTCACGGCTCCCCGTTCGTGGCGGTCGCGAAAAAGGGTGACGAGTGGCGGCAACGCGTGCGGACTACCGTGGTGGCGACTGCCGTCCCGCGCTCAGTCGACGAGTCGGTCGATCGCGTCGCCGATTGCCTCGCCGTCGGGGAACTCGGGGTGTTCGCTCGCGACCCACGCGAACTCGACGGTGCGGTCGGCGTCGAGAAGGAAGACCGCCGGCCGCGTCTCGGTGATCCCGGTCATGCCGTCGATGTCGTGTGCGAGGCCGTACTCCTCGATCACGCCCGCGCCCGGATCGGAGAAGATCCGGGTGCCCTCGCCGCGCTCCGCGAGCAGACGCTTGTGGGCGTACGGCGTGGAGATGGAGAGGCCGATCACGTCGAGGTCGTCGGCCCAGCCGTGGTCGTCGACCGTGTTGTAGAGGTACGTCCCCTGGAAGGCGCCGTTCATCGGGTGGAACAGGAGGAGCGTCGGCCCGTCGACGACGTCGCCGAGCGCGCGGTCCTCCCAGTACTCCTCGTTCACGAGGGGCCGGGTGAAGTCGGGCGCCGTGTCGCCCTCGGCGACGTGGTCCGTCTCGGGCAGGGAGACGACGTCGAAGTCGACCATCTCAGGCACCTCCCTCGCCGTAGGTCTCTTCGAGGTACTCGACGATGTTCGCGCTCTCGGACATCGTCACGCCCGTCTCGCGGTCGACGATGGCGGGGACGCTGCGGGCCCCGGAGACGCGCTTCACGACGTTGCGCTCGGAGTGCATCGGCTCGACGTAGCGCGACCGGTACTCCAGCCCCAGTTCGTTCAGCGTGCGAGCGACGCGCTCGCAGAAGGGACACGCCTGCAGTCGGTACAGGGTGATCGGTGAGTCGCTCATGTCCCGTCGTTCGCCGGCAAGACGGGTAACCGTGTCGACGGCGGTACTCTCGGGAGGGGACGCCTCGGTCCGTCCCTCCCGGTGTTCGTCGATCGGTCGATCGGCCGGGCGCGTCCGAGAACACCCGAGCGCGGTCGTCGATCGATCGGCCCGGGAGGTGTCCGAAGGGAACCCTTTAATCGCGGGGAAACAGAACACGAACGAACATGGGCTTGTCGTCTAGTGTGCCGGTGGTCGACCTCCTCCAGATACCGATACCCGGCGACGGCGTCGTGACCGCGCTCGGCGTCGTCGCGATCCTCTTTCTGGTCGGGCTGTCGGCGTTCTTCTCCTCGTCGGAAATCGCGATGTTCTCGCTGCCGCAACACCGCGTCGACAGCCTCGTCGACGAGGGGGTAACGGGGGCGACGACGATCCGCGACATGAAGCAGAACCCCCACCGGCTGTTGGTGACGATCCTCGTCGGCAACAACATCGTCAACGTGGCGATGACCTCCATCGCGACCGCGCTGTTCGGGATCTACCTCTCGCGGGGGGAGTCGGTGCTGGCGACGACGTTCGGCATCACGACGCTCGTGCTGATCTTCGGCGAGAGCGCGCCGAAGTCGTACGCCGTCGAGAACACCGAGTCGTGGGCGCTCCGGATCGCCCGCCCGCTGAAGCTCTCGGAGTACGCGCTCTACCCGCTCGTCGTCCTGTTCGACTACATCGTCAAGGGGGTCAACAAGGTCATCGGCGGGTCGTCGGCGATCGAGTCGACGTACGTCACCCGCGACGAGATCCAGGACATCATCGAGACGGGCGAGCGCGAGGGCGTCATCGAGGAGGAGGAACGGGAGATGCTCGACCGCATCTTCCGGTTCAACAACACCATCGCGAAGGAGGTGATGACGCCCCGCCTCGACGTCACCGCGGTCGCGAAGGAGTCCCCCGTCGAGGAGGCGATCGAGAAGTGCATCCAGGCCGACCACGAGCGCGTCCCCGTCTACGAGGGGAACCTCGACAACATCATCGGCGTCGTGACCGTCCGCGACCTGGTCCGGGAGTTGCGCTACTCCGAGGGCGAGCCCTCGCTGGAGCGCGTCGTCAAGCCGACGCTGCACGTCCCCGAGTCGAAGAACGCCGACGAACTGCTGGCGGAGATGCAGGACAACCGCCTCCAGATGGTCACCGTCATCGACGAGTTCGGGACCACGGAGGGGATCATCACCTTGGAAGACATGGTCGAGGAGATCGTCGGCGAGATCTTGGAGGGCGACGAGGAGGCCCCGGTGGAGTTCTTGGAGGACAACGTCGCGGTCGTGCAGGGCGAGGTGAACATCGACGAGGTCAACGAGATGCTCGGGATCGACCTCCCCGAGGGCGAGGAGTTCGAGACGCTCGCCGGCTTCGTGTTCAACCGCGCCGGGCGCCTCGTCGAGGAGGGCGAGCAGATCGAGTTCGACGGGATCCGGATCCGGATCGAACGCGTGGACAACACCCGGATCATGTCCGCGCGGGTCACCGTGCTCGACGCCAACGAGGTTGCCGAGTCGATGGACGAAGACGAGACGGTCGCGACGGGTGGAGCGTCCGAGGCGCCCCCGAACGACGCGGAGTAGTAGTGAGACGTGAACGGGGGTCGTGTGCGAGGTGCTTTTCGTGGTTCTATCGATCGCTTATAAGAAGTTGAGAGTGGAGCTGCGGTGAGTTGCTTCAAAGCCCCAGTCGCTCGCTTATACGTGATCGGTGGCTCGACGGTGAATGCCCCCAAAGCCCCAGTCGCGACGACTCGCGCGACTCGCTGCGCTCCTCACTCAGTCGCTGACACTCCCTCGTTGCGGTGCTTGCGTCGTCGTGCTTCGTCCTCGCGACTGCCCCTTTGAGTCCCACCCGCCCACACCGCAACCACAGCCTCACGCCTCCCCAGCCTCGTCGCTGGCGCCGACGGCGCCAGCGACTCCCTCGCGCGGTGCCGTTCGCGGCCCTTCGGGCCACTCACGGGCACGCAGGGCGAGAGCTCCGCTCTCGCTTGCAGCCGGCGCTACGCGCCGGCGACGCCACCGTACCGTCGTTTATAAGCGATCGTCGCTGTCTGTCACCCTGTTTCTCACCGATATCGATCTACAAATTGAGCCCCGGTGAGCTTTTAAATAGCGTACGCGCGAGCGGCCGCGACGAGCGCCTTCCGGTAGTCGCTCTCGGAGG
>Ga0207772_100266_pt1 | contig 34088 bp, 30 predicted proteins | sample A23M3SouthBayCA_2_FD_187750 | JGI IMG/M metagenome (GOLD analysis project Ga0207772, IMG submission 187750) | Aerobic enrichment media microbial communities from Eden Landing Ponds, California, USA - A23 M3 (2) (SPAdes) | ecosystem: Environmental > Aquatic > Marine > Unclassified | place...
TTCAGTCCGCCAGGAAAATCAGGTTGCACAGACTGTCTCGGCGTGGAACGTTCAGTGGCAGGCACAACAAAGATCCTCCTGGCGGACTGGAAGGGCGAGGCGGGCTCGCGGCGACCATCGGGAGCGCAGTCGCCTGAGCGGGCAACTATCCGCGCAAGCGGTGCCGAGAGCGCGGATATCCCGCTCAGCGACCGCGAGCCCGCCGAGGGCTTCCATCTCACGATCACGAGTACGGCCGAGACGATCTGCGAAGGGCCAATCGTTCACTCTCTCACCTGTACAGATCGGTCACGGGCGAGCGAAGTGAATTCGAGAAGCGTTCTCTGAGACGCTGCCCTTTCACTGTGCCGGTGGCAGGGAACTCTCGGGTGCGTCGCCGAGTTCTGCGAGCGCCTCGCGTTCGAGGAGGTGGAGATCGCCGGGGACGACGAGCAGGTGGAGCGGGTCGCCGAAGGACTCCTCGGCGAGCGTCGCCAGCGTGTCGGCGCGCACCACTGGGGAGGGCGATCCCGCACGGGCGACGGCGACGGCGAGTCGGTCTTTGCCGGGGGATGCGTCTCCGGACTCGCTCGCACGCTCGTCCCAGGCGTCGGCGAGCATACCGGCCGCGGTGTCGGCACGCATGTAGTCGTCACCGGCGGCGTCGATGTCGAGGAAGACGAGCGTGTGGAGGCCGCGTTCGCGGTTGGCCTCGATAGTTTCGAGGACGCTGTCGGGGACGCCCTCGCCGCCGTGGGAGCGCTCGAAGGGGAGCGTCGTCGCCTTCCCGAAGCGGTAGTTCTGGAGGCCGGTGAGCGAACTCGCCGCGGTCTGTGCGGTCGTCCCGTGTATCACCCGTGTCTCGACGCCCCGCTCGTGGGCGCGCAGGCACAGGTCGACGTGGGTGGTCGAGACCATCGTGTCGCCCGCGGTCAGGAAGACCACGTCCTCGGACTCGGCGGCGTCGAGGAAGTCCTCGGGTGATTGCTCGACGCCCGCACGGTCACGGACTTCGATCTCGACGCCGTGGTGGGCTTCGAGGTCGGCGACGGTCGTCCCGGCGAGTTTACTGGTGTAGAACTCCGCGACGACCCTGTCCGCGTCCCGGACTGCGTCGCGACCGGCGACGGTGATAGAGCGCTCGTCGTAGAGGCCGAGTCCGACGAAGGTGAGCATACACTCGCTCGAACGCCGAGCGGATTAAGCGCCCCGACACGTCGAGGACTGCTACGGCGATGGTGCGAAACGATCAGTCTCCCGTGTCGGGGCGGTCGGAAGCGTCAGGCTTACCGCCGGACGTAGCGGACGGAGTGTATGGCGGTTCCCTGCGTCCGCGTTCCCCGGGAAGAAGGTGAGGCGACCAGACAGCGCCTCGCCGAAGCCGGCCTCGTCTCCGAGGACTACGAGATCGAGGTCGCCGAAGGGTCCCTCTACATTCCCGTGACCGACGCGTCGGCGGTCGACGAGGGCCTGACGGTCGTCTCGCGGGCGGTCGACGCACGGGAGGGTCAGACCATGCCCGCCGACCTCGTCGAGGACCCCTCCTACGAGCGGGTGGGCGACGTCGTGGTTATCGACGAGGACGACCCCGACCGGGCACAGCGGGTCGCGGATGCAGTCGTCGAGTCGGACCTGCCGGTCGACGCGGTGCTCAACCGCGCCTCGAAGGTCAAAGGCCAGGAACGGGTCCGCGACTGGGAGGTCCTCGCAGGCGAGGGTACCGAGACGCTCCACCGGGAGTACGGCTGTGAGTACGTCGTCGACCTCGCCGAGGCGTTCTTCTCGCCGCGACTCGCCACCGAGCGCCACCGCGTCGCCGAGCAGGTCACGTCGGGCGAGCAAGCCTTCGACATGTTCGCCGGCGTCGGGCCGTTCGTGGTCCCCTTCGCCAAACGGGGGGCGACGGTCGTCGGCGTCGACGTCAACGCGGAGGCTATCGAGTACCTCCGCGAGAACGCCCGTCGCAACGGCGTCGAAGAGCGCGTGACGGCAATCTGCGGGGATGTCCGCGAGGTCGCGCCCGACTACGAGGGCTGGGCCGACCGGGTCGTCATGAATCTGCCCCACAGCGCCGACGAGTTCCTCGACACTGCGGTCTCGCTGGCGGGCGACGACACGGTGGTCCACTACTACGACATCCAGCACGAAGACGACCCGTTCGGACCCGGCGAACGCGCCATTCGGGCGGCGGCCGAACCCGACTACGAGGTGACAGTCGAGACCAGGCGGGTCGTCCGGTCGTATGCCCCCCACGAGGAGAACGTCTGTCTGGATGTCCGGCTCACTCGTGTCTGAGCGTGTGCTGGCGGGTCCGATTCGCAATTCTTATTGCGGTTATCGGCGGACGATAAGACGCACCCAATGCCGGTGTAGCTCAGACTGGCTAGAGCGAATCCTTCGTAAGGATTAGGTCGAGGGTTCAAATCCCTCCACCGGCTTTCTGCTGCGAGCAACACGCGAGCAGCGAAAGCCATCGAGGGATTTGAACCAGGGAGCTTCGCTCCGACCGAGGTTCACAATCCCCTCCACCGGCTTTCTGCTGCGAATGGACGTGAGAAGCGAAATCCGGCGGCGAGGTTCGAACCGGAGAACGGGTCGACCGAAGGCTCGAAGTCCCCGTTTTCAGACGTTCGGCCTGTTTTGTTCGTTTTGCTCGTCTTGGGTTCTCGAATCGCTGTCGGGAATGTCGTCGATCGTGGGAAGTCCACAGGCAGCGACGGCGTCCTCGTTGTCCAGGTCGTCCCCGTGACCGATCCCACACATGTGTGCGAGTTCGTGGATGATGGTCGCGGCGATGGTCCACCGACCGATCCGGTAGGATTTCCCGCTGTAGGCCACGTGGTCCGAGTCGGGTCTGTGCTCGCCCAGTCCGTCTCCGGGGTCCTTCCAGACTTTCACCTTGTCGACAAGCTCGGCGAGCGTGTCGTGGTCGGAGTCCGTGCAGTGGGTCGCGAAGGCGTCGTGACACGCCGCGTACCGGTCGGGGTTGTTGACGATGCGTTCCACGATCGCCATTCCCTCGTCAACACGGTCGCGTTCGTTCTCCGGGACGCGCTCCATTCCGAGCGGTGGTGGCCCGACACCGTCGTACGCCCACGTGTCCCCGTAATCCCACCGCTGTAGTCGTTCGCTCCGGAATCGCTGTATCCCATCAGTGGGACGTTCGGCAGACCCACCATCAGCACGGGACGTCCGTGCCTCGTCCGCACCGCCCTGCTGGACGACGTGTGTCAACTCGTGGGCGAGCAGTCGCTTGCCCGACCGTGTGTTCGGACTGTACTCGCCCGACCGGAAGACGACGTCGCTCCCGAGTGTGAACGCCCGGGCGTTTACCGACCGCGCGGCCCGGTCGGCCTGGGATCCGGTGTGGACCCGGACGTCACCGAAGTCCTGCCCCATGCGGGACTCGAAGTACGAACGCGTCTCTTCCGGGAGGCGCCGGCCACCCGAGCGTGCCCGGTTGATCTGTCTGGTTACCTCGCTATCGTCGTCGATCGTTCGCTCGTCGCCCGAATCCACCGCGCGCTGGAGTTCTGCCTCGCACTCCGCGCAATCGAGTGATTTGCCCTGCTGGAACCGCTGTCGACACCGCGAACACATCCGCTGTAAGGCCGGGAGTCCGTCGGCAGACTGTGACTGGTCGACCGCCTCGTCCTCGCTTCGCATCACCGCCGCCGCGACGCGGTCGGCTTCGCGTTCGTACCTGTTGCCAGGGCTACTGACTGTGAGCTTCGGCTGGATCGCCCGCTCAATCGTCGACTCGCGGTCCGACGACTCCGACTCGCGGTCCGAAAACTCTGACTCCCCGGTTCTCCGTGCGTTGGCCCCAGCGTCCGCTCTCTGCGCGGTAGTCTCCTGGGTTCCTCGGCCTGTCCCGCGTCCGTCGCCGGGAGAGTGAGAGTCGGCGGGAGAGTGAGAGTCGGCGGGAGAGCGGGAGATCCGTTCGTCGTCGACGGCGGACTGGACAGCCTGATTCCCGCCCGCGCGGTGGAGCGAGGCCAGCGGCGCTTCGTGGGTCGTGGCACCTGCCCCGCCCGTCTCCCGTCGGTCGCCGTCTCGCCGTGACTGTCTCCGCCCGCTGTCGGCGTCGTGGTTCGGTCGAGCGCGTCTCATGATATCCGGGCCGGGACGGGCCACAGTCCCGGTCGTTCCTGACACGAGAGTCACACGCCGGGAGGATTAGTCTTTCCCCCGACACGAGTTCGGTGATAGCCTCGGATGCCAGCGGTTCGACCGGAGCCGTCCGGAATCGTTCGGGACCGTCCGTTGCCGTCCGTGGCCGTCCGGAATCGTTCGGGGCGTACGGGGCCGTCCGGGACGTCCGGTTGTCGGGGTGCAGTTGCGCTGATCGGTAGCGTCAAAGGTGTTCGGTCGATGGGTTCGAGTATGCGAACGTCCGAGGAGATCCGCGAGCGGATCGAGGCCCTCGAAGCGGCCTACGACAGACACGACCCACCGACGTCGGAACTCGAAGACGAGGCCGAGGTGGCCATCCTCCGGGCCATCGAGGAACTGGAGTGGGTCCTCGAAGAACACGACGAGGAGAGCGGCTTTACGACCTGACCTGCGTCGCTCCACACTCACCTCGCGTCACTGTTTTCCTCGCTCCCTCGCTACTGCACCCGTGACCGACTTCCGCCGTGACGCTGCCGTCGCTGCCTGCTGTGGCGCGCTCTTGCTGGGGGCACTGGCCGTCACGGACGCAGTCGACGAACTCTCGAACCCTGTCGCGGTCGCCGTCGGCGTGCTCGGTGCCGTCGCGGTCGAGGCGACGTTTCTCGCCGACACGCCGGTGGCCGACTGGTGGACGCGCCCGTGGGTCCGGGCCGCAAGTGCGCTCGTACTCCTCGGGGGTGCGCTCGGAGCGGCACTCGTCGTCGGCCCCGTCGTCGTCGCCGCGGCGTGCTGGGGGCTGGCGACGTACTTCGTCTTTCTCGCAGTCGCCGTAGCTGGCTACTGGCCGTGACAGGACGGGGCCGTCAGGCGGATCGACGACGGTCAGTGCGTCAGCAGGAGGAGCCGGTCGTCGGTCCGAACGACACAGAAGGGGCCCTCGGGGTTACCGAAGGTGTTCTCGCGGCGCTCGGAGACGAACAGGCGGTCGAACTCCCGCTCGCAGGCCGGACAGAGGAACCCCTCCCTGTTGGCGAGATGGATGGTCTCGCGGTCGTCTTTCAGGAGTTTCAGCCCGTGGCGGTAGTCGTGGACGTCGAAGCCGCCGGTGACGTCTAGCGTCTCCATATCGGGGAGACGAGCGATGCGGGCTTGAAATTCCCGGCGGGAGCACTCGCTCGTTCCGGGCGAGTGACGCCGTCCGCCGTGTCCGCTTCGACGCCGCTCCGACAGCTACAGGGGGGCGGGGGGACAAGCGCCGTCGATGCAACGTCAGTCCTGGGTTCGCGCGGTCGCGGTCTTCGCCACGCTCGCACTCGCCATCGCGACGCTGGCCGGGACCGCACTCGCCCACGGTGGTGCGCTGGGCGGGGCCGCCCGGGCGACGCTCTCGGTGCCGACGTGGCTAGTCGCGGGAACGGGTGTCGCCGTCGTCGGTGCGTCCGTCCTGGGTGCGAGTCTCGGGACCGACCGCGAGTTCGTCGCCGGCGCCCACGCACCGCTCCGCCGGGTCTCGTTCCCCGGAGCGCGCCCGCTCGCACTCGTTGCGAACGCGCTGGGCGTCGTCGGCCTCCTCGGGGTGGTCGTCGTCGGCTATCTCGGCCCGACGGACCCGCTCTCGAACGGCGCGGTCGTGGTCGTCTGGGCGGGCTGGTGGGGCGGCTTCGCGATGAGCGTCTACCTCGTGGGCGACACCTGGCCGACACTCAACCCGTTTCGGACACTCGCGCGGCCGCTCGAAGGACTGGGTCGCACCTACCGCTGGCGCTGGGGCGCCTGGCCCTCGGTCGCCGGCCTGCTCGCGCTCGTCTGGCTGGAGGTGGTCAGCCCGCTGGTCGACCGCCCGCCGGCGCTCGCGACGATCGTCCTCGCGTACGGGGTCGTCACCGTCGCCGGCGCCGTCGTCTACGGGACCGACGTCTGGTTCGCGGAAGTCGACCCGGTCTCGCGCGCCTTCCACCTGTACGGACAGGTCGCTCCGTTCGGTCGCGAGCGCGACGCTGGCCCCGACCACGACGGCGCTCTCCTCGTCCGTCGGCCGGGTGCCGCGCTCTCCGAGGACGTCCTCGCGGGAGCGGACGACGTCGCCTTCGTCGTCGCACTGCTGTGGGCGACCGTCTTCGACGGGCTGGTGACGACGACGCTGTGGGGGCGATTCGCCCGCGACGCCGTCGGCTGGGGCGTCCCGGCGGTCGCGCTCTACCCGTTCGCGCTCGTGACGGGCTTTGCCGTCTGCTGGGGCGTCTACCTGGCCGCGGCGCGTCTCGCCGGTCGGGTGGGGGTGCCCGAGGTGGACGTCCCGACGCTGGCACGCCGGTTCGCGCCGGGGCTGCTCGCCATCGCCGCCGGCTATCACTTCGCGCACTTCTTCGACTACTTCCTGTCGCTCGTCCCGGCGCTCGTCCTCGCGGTGACGGCGCCGTTCGCGACGGTGAATCCCGACATCCTGGTCGTCCCGGAGTGGTTCGGCTGGATCGCTGTGGGGGCCGTCCTCCTCGGGCACGTCCTCGCGGTACTCGCCGCCCGGACCACCGCCCTCGAACTGTTCGCCGACCGCAGTCGGGCGGTTCGATGCCAGTACCCCTTCGCCGCCGCGATGGTCTGTTTCACCGTCGTGAGCCTGTGGGTTGTCACTCGCCCGGAGTTCCCACCGCCTTTCATCGGGGTCTGAGCGATAGGACATCGATCTCCGGCCCGCCCCATCCCGAACCGAGTCCCGACCCGTAAGTTTCATGCGCGCGAGACGGTTCCGTAGGGGTATGGAACTCCGGGTCATCGAGAAGGCGGATACGGAGGTCTCGATCGAGATCGCCGGCGAGGACCACACCTTCATGAACGTGCTGAAGGGGGCGCTGCTGGAGACCGAGGGGGTCGCGGCCGCCACCTACGACATGAACCCCGAGCAGTCCGGCGGTCAGACCGAACCGGTCCTGACGATCAAGACCGACGAGGCGACCGACGCGCTGGACGCCCTCGAAGCGGGCGCCGAACGCGTCATCGAGAAATCCGACGACTTCCAGACGGCCTTCGAGACCGCTGCCTGAATTCGATTTTCTCCGTTGTACTGGTCGGCGGACGCGGCTGTTCGTCTCGGCCGCGCCGAGCGTGAAGTTGTCCTCCGGTCGCTCCCGGCCCAGCGGCGCGACACTCGCTCGTGTCGAACCAGCTCGGTTCTCGTCACGCCGACCCAGTCTCGTCCCGTCCCGACTCTCTCGATGACCACACTCCCTGTCGATATCTCGCGTCACCCGGCAGACGGCCCGAAACCGGGTAGATGGCTCTCAGTCTTCGACGAGCGGGGCGGAACTGCCGAGTTCCTCGTCGATCTCGGCGTCGGCCATCTTGGCGACGAGCGCCTCGACGACGCTGACGCGCATGCCGCTGACGAACTTGATCGACCCGACGACGAGGTGGCCGCCACCGCTGACGCCGCCGCCCTCGATCTCCTCTTTCAGCTCTTCGACCATCTCGGGGATGTCCAGGCGAACGCCGTCCGAGCGCAGGACCGCGAAGTCCGGTCCGTAGCCGATCGTGATGACGGGGTCACCCGTCTCGGCCACTTTCCGGTCGTGGATCTCGCCCGTGGTCTTGCCCGGTGCCGGGTAGGTGAACCGGTGAGCGTGGTTCTCGACGTCGATCCGGTAGAGGTGTGCGTCGTTGTCCAGTCGCTCGTGTTCGACGTGGTCCATCGCGACGTCGAGTTGTCGCTGGACGTCACGCTCGGCGCGTTCGGCGAGGAAGTCGACGAGTTCGCGGTGGCGTTCCTCGTCGTCGCAGTCGACGTTCAGCGCGTCGGTGACGAGCTGGCCGCCGTCGTCGTAGCGCAGCCAGAACGTCGCGTAGTCCAGCGCCTCGCCGACGTCCCGCAGTTCGGACTCGTCGTACCCCTCCTCGCCGGCGAGTTCGAGGTAGTCGGCCATCGTGTCGGCTTCCGACCGGTCCGACAGGCCAGCCACCGCGGGGACGTGACGGACGTCCTCGGTCAGGTCGGGGTCGATCATCCGCGCGAGCTCGACACAGAGCATGCCGGTCGTGATCCGGTAGTCCTCGTCGTGGAGGTAGGGATTGACGTGCTCGTCGACGAGCCCTTCGACGGCCTCGGGGTCGGGGTGGTGGTGGTCGACGACGACGATGGGGATGTCGTAGTGTGCGAGGTTGCGATAGGCGGGGGTATCCTCCTCGGTCGACCCGTTGTCGAGCATCAGGAGGAGCGGGAGTTTCTGCCCGTGGCGGGTGCGGTCTTCCAGCGCGAAGTTCAGGTCGCGGGTGACGTCCTCCATCTCGTAGTAGGGCGCCTTGCTCGGCAGGCGCTTGAGGAGGTGCTGTGGCGCCTCGGGGTCCTCGTAGGTCGCGGCGACGAACCGTTCGAGGGCGACCTGGAGCGGGACGCTCGCACAGATGCCGTCGCCGTCGGCGTGGTGGCGCATCCGGATGGGTCGCCCTTCCAGGACCGTGCGCCGGAGTCGCTCGGCCACGGCTTCGAGGTCGTCCCACAGTTTCTCCAGGGCGGGCCACTCGACGAGCGGGTCGATATCGTGAGGGGTGGCGACCTCGTCGAGGGCGGTCGACTGCTCCTCGCGGACCTCAGCGGCCTGCTCGTCTTCCAGAACGGCGAGGTCGTCGACCTCGACCTGGACGGCGTCGTCGCGGGTCTCGGCGTGGCCCTCGATGCGGACGACGTCGTCGAGTTCGACTTCGGGGTAGGCCCGGACGCCGGCCTCCTCGAAGGCGGCACAGGGGGCGATACCCGTCGCGTCACGGAGCTGGAAGACCGTCGGGCCGTTAGTCTGTTTGATCTGGACGACGCTCCCGACGAGCGTGACCGGTTCGCCGACGAGGTCGCCGAGGGAACCGACGTCGTTGCTCGCGGGTTCGACGCGTTCGACGTCGTAGTCCTCGACGTCGACTTCGGCGAACGCGACGTCGCCATCGTCGCGCACTTCGTCGAGTTCGACGACGAGTTCGTCGCCGACGTCGTAGCTCCCCGTGAGGTTCGAACTGTGGACCAGCCCCGAGACGTCGTCCGAGAGGTCGACGAAGACGCCGTACTTGACGACGCCGTTGACGGTGCCGAGGTAGTACTCGCCCGATTCGACGTACTCGAAATCGCAGTTGTCGGCGAGGTCGTAGACGGTGGTCCCGCTGTCGGGGACCGCGACGCCGGAACCCCCGGCGTCGTCTGCAGGTGACATTTACACAAGATTGGGCACCCACGGCAGTTTAACCCTCCGGAACGCTTCTCCCGGCACTCGGCGTGTGAGTGGCCCCAACCAAGCCACCGTGGTGTGCCCCGTCGAGCGCGTTCGTGCGCGAGGATGACGTCGCGAGGCCTTCGCGACCGGCGCGAACGTACCAGCGATATCACACTCCGGGGAGCGTCCGGAACGCTTGTAACGCGGTGGCCCCCACCATCGGTCATGGGATTGTTCCGCTCGGGTGAGGTGGTCGGCATCGCCGAGGCCGCGCTCGAGTTCGCTCTGGAGGCCTCCGAGGACGCCCATCCCGACGAGTACATGGGCTTTCTGCGCGGCGAGGACGCCCGCAAACTCGGCTTCGACTACGAGGGAACCGTCCTCACGGACGTGCTCGTCATCCCCGGGACGACGTCGAACCCCGTGAGCGCCACCGTGAAGACGAACATGATCCCCAACGACCGCACCGCCGCGGGGTCGGTCCACTCCCACCCCAACGGCGTCTTGCGCCCGAGCGACGCCGACCTCCAGACGTTCGGCCGCGGGAAGGTCCACATCATCATCGGCGCGCCCTACGGCCGCCACGACTGGCAGGCGTTCGACAGGGAAGGCAACCCGATAGACCTGGACGTCCTCGACGTCGAACTCCCCGAAGACGAGTTCTTCGACTTCACGCAGGAGGACATCGACCAGGAACTCCTCGAAGAGGGCGTCGACCGCCGCGAGGACCCGACCGAGCGTGGCTGGGACGACGACGCCGGCGCCGACACCGACGACGGATGGGGGTCGCGATGAGCGACGGGGAGGGGAACGTCGGCGAAACAGACGCCGCCGAAACAGACACCTCCGGAACGGACACTCCCGCAACAGACGCTGCCGTCACGCGGGCGACCGGGCCCGTCGACGGTGACAGCGTCGTGGTGGCACAGGGGACCTTCGACTTGCTCCACCCGGGCCACCTCCACTACCTGGGGGACGCCGCGGCGATGGGGGATTACCTCGTCGTCATCGTCGCCCGCTCGGAGAACGTCACGCACAAGGAGAAACCGGTTGTCTCCGGCTCGCAACGGCGCGAACTGGTCGCCGGCCTCCAGCCCGTCGACGAGGCGCGACTGGGTCATCCCGAGGATATCTTCGTCCCCATCGAGGAACTCGACCCAGCAGTCATCGCGCTCGGATTCGACCAGCACCACGACGAACGGAAGATCCAGGCGGCACTCGACGAGCGTGGCATCGACTGTACCGTCCAGCGTGCCTCCGCGTACGAACCCGACTACGAGGGCGCCCTCCTCTCGACCGGCGACATCGTCGACCGGATCCTCGACGAACGCGGCTGACGGGTGGTCGTGGAGAGTCGTCTGTACGACTTCCGGGTGATCCCTGCAGACAGACGGTTCCTGAAACGGGCCCTTACCTGCGGTAACGAAAGGGAGTTGCGTTAACGTCTGTTTCAGCTGGTAATGGTGTGGAAGAAAATCGATCCAGAGACCACACCGCACTCTCCGTCAAGAGTTGAAAGCCCTCGGGCCGCTGGCGGCCGCTGCGCGGGATATTCTCGCTCGGACACCCGCACCCCACAGCACTCGCGAGAATAGGGCCCGCGCAGGCGACTCCGCTCGCTTCGCTCGCCGCCAGCGACCCTCGCCCTTTCAGTCCACCAGGGAAAGTACGTTGCACAGGCCGTCTCGACGGAGAATGTTCGGTGGCCGACTCCGCAGAAATCTTCCTGGCGGACTGGAAGGGCGAGGCGTGCGTGGCGCACCGCGCCACTGGCCGAACGGGGAGGGACGACCCGTGAGGCGGGCTCGCGGGCCGAAGGCCGGAGTCGCCTGCGCGGGCCCTATCCGCGCGAGCGGTGCTGAGAGCGCGGATATCCCGCTCAGCGACCGCGAGCATGCCGAGGGCTTCCATCTCGCGACGATAACTGCGGTCACGACGAGTACGATCGCGGTCGCGGCAACTGCACTACCTCGAAGTGTTACACTCACACACTGAATCGAACACTGTCCGGGCGGTCGCTGTCTCGTCGGTTCGCGACCCACGCTACGGCCAGGTTACTCCGAAGAGCGCGCGGTTTCTCTCAGGCGGCGACCCAGTCCGGCGAGTCGGTTGCCCGGGGATCCGAGCGCGTCGGCGCCCGCTCGACAACCGGCAGCCACTCGCTGGAGACCGTCGGCGAGTCGCTCACAGCCGGTGGCGGCCTGTTCCAGCCCGGTCGAAGCCACGCTCCGGAGCGTCGACGTGGCGGTGACGGTACCACGGGCGATGCGGTTGCCCGTGCCCCGGAGACCGACCCCGGTAACCACCAGCGTCGCCGTCGACAGTGCGGTGATCGCCGTCGCGTAGCGCCGACAGCGGTGAGCAGTCGTCCGGGTCCAGCGGGCGGTCCGTCGCGTCCAGTCGGCCAGTGTGACCGCCGCCACGGTGGCGTACCGAACCGCCGACCGCCCAGCCCACCGCGCGTAGCGATACGCGATGACGGCCCCGGTCGACGCGTACTCCTTCCCGACGCCCGCGTATCGGCGGGTCCGGAGCGCCGTCGCGCGGGTGGCCGTCCCGAGCGCGACTCCACCGGCGACTGCCCGGTCGGCGAGCGTCGCGTCGCTGTCCGTCGTCGTCCCGGTGTCGTTCGCCCCGCTGGAGCCCACCGCGCCGTCCTTTCCGGGAGACGCCATCGTACCGTCCCAGAGGTCGTCGATGACTGCAGCCGCGACGTCGGTCGCACCGTTCTCGAACGAGGGTGTGTCGGGCGGTGACGCGACGGCATCGAGGACGTCGATGGGTGTCTCGGCGACGGCGAACCCGGTCACGTCGGCGTCCTCGAGGCGATTCGCGACAGCCTCCTGTTCGTCAGTGGCCGGATGTACCACACAGGGTGTGCCGGCGACGGCCGCGTCCATCACCGTCGAGTAGCCCGAGCAGACCACGACGTCCGCGGCCCGGAGATACGGAAGGAGCGACGCGACGGGGTCCCACTCGTCGCTCCCGACGTCGATCACGTCGTAGCCCTGACGGGCGAGGTTGTCGGCGACCCGCCCCAGCTCGGAGTAGTGACTCGGCACGACCACGACGTCGGGCGCGGACTCCTCGTCGGGAGAGGCGGTCTCGTCTCCTTCGAGGGCAACCGGCGGGATACGCGTCACGTCCGCGGACTCGCCGTTCTCGGTCTCGTCCTCGCCTTCGCCCCCGTCTTCGGTCCCGGTCCCAGCCTCGGTCTCGGTGAACGCGGGTTCGCCCTCGACCGTCGGCCACACCGCGGGGTAGAAGAACTCGCGGGCGGCCGACCGCTGGAACTCGGTGTGGAAGGCCGCACCCGTCCGTTCGATGCGGTCGCGATAGAGCGCAGGCAGGTCGTGTTTGAGGACGTACAGCGGGATGTCGGTGCGCGTAGCGGCGATGGCCGCGAACATGTCGTCGGTGACGAGCGCGTCGGGGTCCAGGCTGCGGAGCCACTCGACGTAGTCGGTGACCCGCTCGGCCGTCGCGGGGACGCTCTCGCTCAGTACACTCCGCAACGACCCACCCTGGTAGGTGTCGATGTAGTCGACGGTCGTCGGTTCGAACTCGTCGTAGCCGTTGAGGGCGACGAACTGCGTGCCCGCACCGCCGCCCGCCAGTTCGACCTCGGCACCTGCCTCGACGAGCGCGTCGGCGACCGCCAGCATCCGTGTCGCGTGTCCTGCCCCTTCCGGGTAGTGCGCGACTGCGATAGTCAGATCGTCCGTCATGGGGGACCAGTAATAGACGCCCCGTACGCCGTTCGTATCAGTTTTGTGGTAGTCAGTCGGTAAGCCGTACGAGTACGCTGTCGACGCGCGGTTTCGACCCGTTCGTCAGGAGTGAGAAGAGCCGAGACCGCACTCGTCGGTGTGGGGTGAAAGCCCTCGACCCGCTCGCTCGCTGTGAGAGTTGGTGTAACCGCTACTCACAGTGACGGGAGAAAGCCCTCGGCACGCTCGCGGTCGCTCAGCGACATATCCGCGCTCTCGGCACCGCCCGCGCGGATAGCGGTCGCTGAGACGACTACGCATCCGCCGCGAGCGCGCCTCGCCCTTTCAGTCCGCCAGGGGCCGCAACAGCACCGCCCCGCACCGCGACGGCCTTACACCTCCCCAACCTCTTGCGGTGCTCGCTTCGCTCCGCTCGCTGCGCTCCTCATCCACCGTCAGAGCAAGCTCTGACGAGCCTTCGCTCACACCGTTCGCGAAGACCTCGCGCGATGTCATCCTCGCGCATGAAAGCGCGAGACAGCGCGCGCCGCGATCTGTGTGGTCGGGAGCGCGTGCCGGAGCCTCGCGGAGGCCGCGCGACCCGGGGAAGGGCAGGGCGGTGCTGTGCGGGGCGGTTGCTGGGCGGTGCTGTACTGTCCCTGGCGGACTGAAAGGGCGAGACCGCTCGCGTTAATCTAGTCGCCTGAGCGGGATATTCTCGCGAGTGCGGCGCGGTTGTCCGAGCGAGAATATCCCGCTCAGCGACCGCGAGCGTGTCGAGGGCTTTCACCCGTTGCTGTCGGTTGTGATCAATTTCACTGCCACGGCCAGCGGGCGAAGAACCGACGAAAGTATCCCTTATAGCAGGTCGTTCTCGGCGAGTCGCTCGACGCCCTCGCGGAGGCGATCCTCGTCGTTGGCGTAGGCCAGTCGAACGTAGCCCGGTGCGCCGAACGCAGTGCCCGGCACCGTCGCGACGTGGGCCTCCTCGACGGCCTCCTCGGCCCAGGCGACGTCGTCGTCGGTGACCGGGAGCATGATGTAGAACGCTCCCTCCGGCGTAGCGACGTCCTTGCCGTGGTCGTGGAAGAACTCGACGAGGGTGTCACGGCGCGATTCGAAGGCCGACCGCATCTCCTCGACCGCCTCGTCGGTGTTTTCCAGCGCTTCGATGCCCGCGTGCTGGACGAAGTTGACCGCACAGGTCACCGAGTGGCCGTGGATCTTGCCAGCCTGCTCGATGAGTTCCTCGGGGCCGGCGTAGTAGCCCAGGCGCCAGCCGGTCATCGCGTAGGCCTTCGAGAAGCCGTTGAGCGTGATGGTGCGGTCTTCCATTCCCTCGAAGGTGCCGAGACTCGTCGCGTCGACGCCGTCGTAGGTGATCTCCTTGTAGATCTCGTCGGAGATCACGGTGATGTCGTGCTCGACGGCGAGGTCGCGAACTCCCTCCAGAGCCTCGTCGGAGTAGACCATCCCGTGGGGGTTGCCCGGCGAGTTCACGACAAGCAGATCCGTCTCGTCGGAGACCGCCGCTTCGAGGTCGTCCAGTGCGGGTTCGAGCGCGAAGTCGTACTGGGTCGTGTCGACGCGGGTGAGGTCGCCGCCGACGATCTTCACCATCGCCTCGTAGGAGACCCACGCCGGGTCGATCAGGGCCACTTCGTCGCCCTCTTCGACGAGCGCCTGGAACACCTCGTAGAGGCCCTGCTTGCCGCCGGGCGTGACCATGACGTTCTGGGGGCCGTACTGGGTCAGCCCGTCGTCGTGGAGTTTCTCGACGATGGCGGACTTGAGTTCGGGAATGCCACTGGATGGCGTGTAGCCGGTGTGGCCGGCGTCCATGGCAGCCTTGGCGGCCTCCTTGACGTTCTCGGGGGTGTCGAAGTCGACGATGTCGCCGATGGAGAAGTCGACCACGTCCGCCCCGTCGGCCTCGAGTTCGGACGCTTTGTTGCTTATCGCCACCGTGGCGCTCGGTTCGATCCGTTCGACGCGTGCAGTGAAGTCCATTGTTGGTGTCTCGTTGGTCGTGTCGGGGGTCGCAGTGTCGGATATAGTCGTCGGTGTACGGTCGGGGTTCGCCTGGGGTCGGTCGGGGTTCGGTCGTGTCCCGGTCAGATCCCGGTGAGGGGTCGGTCAGATCTCGGTCAGGGATCGGGCAGGTCCTCGGCGAGGTCGACCGCGCTCTCGACGGCCAGCCCGCCGTACTCGACGCGGGCCCGCGCCTCGGCCTCGCTCATGTCGGGACCGATGACCCCGAACGTCACGGGGGTATCGCGGTCGAGACTCACGTCGGTCAGCCCCTGTGCGGCGGCGTCGGCGATGACCTCGTCGTGGCCGGTGTCGCCGGTGACGATCGCGCCGACCACGGCGACGGCGTCGACGTCCTCGCGGCGGGCCAGCCGGTCGGCGGCCAGCGGCGTGTCGTAGGAGCCGGGCACCTCGACGGTCTCGACGACGTCGGCGTCCCGCGCCTGTGCGGCCTCGCGAGCCGCCTCCGTCATCCCCTCGATGACCGACCCTTCCTTGTCGAACTGCGCGACCACCAGACCGAGCCGTACCATATCCCGAGCGTCGCCACCGCGCTTCAAAGAACTACCGAAGGTGTCCGCTCACGGCAGACCAACGGGGCCCGAACGGGCTCCCCTCGGACCAGAAGAATTCTAAGCGACCCGCCACTCCCCACCGGCAATGGCGACAGTCGACGCGGCGTCCCTCCGGTCGCGTGCCACGAGTGCCCTCGACAGAGTCGGACTCGACCCCGTCCACGTCGTCGTCTTCGACATCGCCCTGGTGGGACTGGTCGCCCGCCTCTACGACCTGGGCGGCCGGGTCGCTCACTGGGACGAGGCCCGCGTCGTCTACTGGACGCTGCGCTACATCGAGACCGGGAACGTCGAGTACCGCCCCATCATCCACGGCCCCTTCTACCACCACGTCAACCGCCTCGTCTTCGACGTCTTCGGGACGACGGACTTCAGCATGCGCCTGGCCGTCGCCGTCCTGAGCGCTGGCCTCCCGCTCACGGCGTTGTGCCTGCGTGACCGCCTCTCGGACCTGGAGGTCGCGGCGCTGGCCGGCTTTCTCGCCTTCAACCCCGCGCTGGTCTACTACTCGCGGTTCATGCGCGGCGATCCCCCGGTTGCGGCCTTCGCCTTCGCCGCGTTCGCCTTCGGCGTCGCCGTTATCGATACCGGGCGGCGCCGGTACTTCCTGGCTGGCGTCGCCGCGTTCGCGCTGGCACTCACCGTCAAGGAGAACGCCCTCCTCTACCCGGTCTGCTGGCTCGGCGCCACGGTACTGGCCGTCGACCACGGACTGCTGCGAGGGCGCGAGTACGACGGCGAGTGGCTCTTCCTGGTCCGAGACTACGTCCGGCGCGCACTCGGCCTCCTGTGGCGACATATCGTCGTGGTCGCCGTCGCGGCCGTCGAGTTCCTGGCCGTCCTCGTCTTCTTCTACGCGCCCCGCGCTCGAACCGAGTCCGGTCCCGGTCTCGGGAAGGTCCTCGAAAATCCGGGGATGGCGCCCGAAGTACTCTGGCTTGCGACGGGTGGCGCGTGGGCGGAGATGTGGGGCGGCTGGATCCGGGGCGGTCACCAGGACCACTCCTACATCCCCTACCTGGGTGACTTCCTCCAGAGCATGGGCTACGGCGCGCTCGCGCTCTCCACGCTCGCGGTGCTGGGGTTCGTCGCAGACCGCTACGGCGAGGACGGCCCGACGACGGTCGTCCAGTTCGGCTTCTACTGGGGGTTCGCGTCGGTGCTCGGCTACCCGCTCGTGACCGACATCATGGCGCCGTGGGCGACCGTCAACGCCATCGTCGCGCTCGCCATCCCCGCTGCTGCGGGCTTCGCGGTGCTCGTGCGCTGGGGGTCGACGGCCGTTGACGCGGCCGACCACGTGACGCTCGGGTTCGCGGTCTTCGCCGTCGTCCTCGTCGTCGGCCAGGTCGGCGCGACCACCGCCGGCGCCGTCTACGCGAACCCACAGGCCGAGTCGAATCACCTCGTCCAGTACGCACAACCCGCCGGCGACATCGGCCCGGTGACGGACGTCTTCCACGAAGCGGGCGCCACGCCGGGCGGCCCGGACGTCGTCTTCTACGGCGACTTCTTCGTCGACGGCGGTCCGCCGACCGTCCCGCGCAAACCCGGCTGTATCAAGTGGTTCAACGCGCTCCCGCTCCCGTGGTACGTCGGCGCCAGCGACGCCGAGGTGTCCTGTGCCGGGAACACCACCGCGCTCGAATCGACGCTCGCCGACGCCGAGTCCGACCCCGCGGTCGTGGTCGTCCACGAGGACGACGCGTCGACCGTCGCCGGTTCGCTACCCGACTACGAACCCCACACGTACCTGCTCCGTCTCAGCGACACCCCGACGACGTTCTTCGTCCACGAGGACTACGCCGACTCGCTGTCGGCACCGCCCGACGAGTTGCCCGCGGGCGAACTCCCGGCGTCCTCCCGGATACAGTCCGAGGCGGCCTCGCCCCGCGTACGGCCAGAAGGACACGCTTATTCGGGGGCGTGGGCAACCCCCGGGCGATGACGCTGACAACGCCGGGACCGACGCTGGGCGTCGTCGGTGGGGGACAACTCGGCCGGATGCTCGCCGAGGCCGCCGCGCCGCTGGGCGTCGAGGTGGTCGTCGCCGACCCGACGCCGGACGCCCCCGCCGCGCCCGTCGCTCGCGACCAGGTCGTCGGCGACTTCGACGACCCCGAAACGGTCCGTGAACTCGCCGACCGCGCCGACTTCCTCACCTTCGAGATCGAACTCGCCGACCCCGAACTGCTGGAGTCGGTGAGCGAGGAGTTCGACGTGCCGGTCCACCCGGACCCGGACACGCTCCGGACGATCGAGGACAAACTCGTCCAGAAGCGACGGCTCGCGGACGCCGGGATCCCGGTCCCCGAATTCCGAGAGGTCGACACGGTCGAAGCCATCCACGCGGCGGGTGAGGAACTGGGCTACCCGCTCATGCTGAAAGCCCGGCAGGGTGGGTACGACGGCCGCGGAAACGTCCCCGTCGAGTCGCCCGACGACGCCGCCGAGGCACTCGACGCGGTCGGTGGCGACGCCATGGTCGAGGAGTTCGTCGACTACGAGCGCGAACTCGCCGTGATGGGCTGTCAGGGAGACGGCGAGACGGACGCGTTCCCCGTCACCGAGACGGTCCACCGCGAGGAGATCCTCCGGGAGACGGTCGCGCCGGCCCGCGCCGACGACGCTGTCGGCGAACGCGCCCGCGAGGTTGCACTCGACGTCCTCGACGTCCTCGACGGGCGGGGCGTCTTCGGGATCGAACTCTTCCAGGGCCCCGACGACGAGATCCTCCTCAACGAGATCGCCCCGCGCCCGCACAATTCAGGCCACTGGACGATCGAGGGGTGTCACACCTCGCAGTTCGAACAGCACGTCCGCGCGGTGACCGGGCGCGCGCTCGGCGACACCGGTCAGCGGGCGCCGACCGTCTCGGCCAACATCCTGGGCGACGTCGACGAGCGTCAGACAGCGACGCTGCACGGCGAAGAGTCGGTTTTCGAGACGCCCCGGGCTCACCTCCACTGGTACGGGAAACGCGAGGTCTACCGCCTGCGGAAGATGGGCCACGTCACGCTCGTCGGCGAGAACGGGTCGGGCGTCGACTATCTGGTCGACCGTGTTCGCAACCTCCGCGACGGACTGACGTTCGCCTGACTGCCGACCGCCCGAGACCACCGACAGGGGGACGGCGCGGTCGGGTCAGCGGTGTCCTCCCGTCTCCAGCCCGTTCGCACGGGACAGTTCGATTGTGAGTGTCGTGCCGCCGTCGCCGTTGTCGTCGAGTCGGAGGTCGCCGCGCGAGCGCCTGACGATCCAGCGGACGAGCCACAGCCCCATGCCGCTGGCGTGGAACACGGGCGTCATCTCTCGTTCTTCGGTCACGATGTTCGCCTCGTGGTCGGGCAGTCCCGGCCCGTCGTCGCTCACCGTGACGGTGACCACGTCGGTCAGCGCTTCGACGGAGACGCGGACCTCCGGGTCGTCGCCGCCGCCGCTGTCGGGTCCCCGACTGTGGACGACGGCGTTCTCGACCAGTTCCGCGATGGCCTGGCGGATCGCCGGGATGGCGACGGCCGTGGCGCCGCGGTCGCCGCTGTAGGCGAACTCCGCGCGGTCGTGTTCGAGCAGTCGCTCCGAGACGACCTCGCGCGCGACCGCGTCGACGTCCACGGGTTCGGGATGGCTCTCCTGGAGCAGAATCTCGGTCGCGTCGTGGGCTTTCTCGGTCAGTCGGGTGAGGTCGTCGGCTGCCGACCGGATGCGGCCAGTCGCCGGCGCGAACGCCCCGTCGGACTCGCTGTCGAGCGTCTCGGCGGTCCCCTCGATGACGGTCATCTTGTTGCGCATGTTGTGCCGGAGAACCCGCCCGAAGACGCGGACCTGCTCTTCGCGTTCGACGCGCTCGCTCACGTCGCGCCCGATGCCGACCACCAGATCCCCGCCTCGCGGGTCGTCGAACAGTCCGGCGACGAACTCGTAGGGGATCTGCGCGCCCGATTTCGTCTCGATCTCGGCGACGCGTCTGGCCGACCCCGATTCCAGTACCTCCGTGACGAACGCCTGGAGTCGCCCGACGACACCCTCGCCGAAGATGTCGTAGACCGCACACGTCGACAGTTCGTCGGCGGTGTATCCCGACACCGTCTCGACCGCCCGGTTCCAGTCGACGAGGTTCCCCTCCCGGTCGAGCGCGTAGAAGACGTCGTCCAGCGAGTCGAGCATCTGGCGCATGTACCCGCGCTGGCGTGCGAGTTCCCGCCGGGACTCGTGCCACTCCGTGACGTCCCGGGCGACGTAGACCACGTAGTCGGTGCCCGTCTCGCCGTCGACGCCACCGACGGGTGTGACGCGCGCCTCGAAGTACCGTTCGCCTTCGGGGACGACGAGGCTGTACTCGAACGACTGGAGATCGCCCGTCTCGACGGCCGTCCGAACGTTCGACATGAACAGTTCCGCGGTCTCGTCGTCGTAGAGGTCCGGGATCCGACTGCCGAGCAACTCCTCGGGGTCGTCGTAGAGCAACCCTTCCGACTCCGGTCCCGAGAGCACCTGGACGTAGCGCCCCTCGGTATCGAGGATGAATCCCACGTCCGGGAACGCGTCGACGAGCGCGCGGAGTTCCGTCTCGGCCGACAGTCGACCACCGTCGTCGAGTGGCGGCACCATTCCTCTGATATTTGTGAGCAAGCCGCAAGAAACTACTGCCCGAGTATCGGTATCTGATCAGTCGTCGGCGAGCGACGAATCGTTCGCTTCGGCGTTCGGTCCCGCCGACGCGGTCGGTTCTCCGTCGGTCGTGTCGTCGAGTCGGTCGGCGACGACGCCCATGCCGACGGACATGCTCGCCATGCCAAAGCCGAAGACGAACAGGCCGACGGCCGCGACGAAGCGAAACGCCGCCAGGTCAACGAGGACCAGTGCCGTCCCTGCGATACCGATGCTGACGACGACGCCGGCGAACCCGCCCCACTTGGCGGCGACCGACGCGTCGCTCTCCGACGGTGTGTCGATCGAGTCGAGTCGGCAGAGGACGTCCAGATACAGCGCGACGGCGACCAGCCAGACGAGACCCGTCAGGACTGCCGTGAACCATGTGCGGGTGACGTCGACGACCGGCGCCGCAGCGACGTGGGCGAGGGTTGCCGCCGCGCCACCGACGACTACCGAGATGGCGTACCGAATGGAGGGCTGCATATCCGACGTACGGAGTGGTTGTCACAAAAAGATGTGTGAACGGCGACCGGGCTATCGAACGGAACCGGCGATCGAAGCCCGAAACGTCCGTTCGCGACTCAGCTCTCGGCGTCGGGTGCCTCGATCCGTTCGGTACACCAGTGACAGAACTCCAGATCGGGGTCCAGATCTTCGCCACAGTTGGGACAGGTCGTCCGCTCTTCGACCGTCGTCACTTTGTTGCGGCGTTTCGCGACCCAGTAGGCGTCTGCCATGCTGAAGACGGTGATCGAGACGAGCGCGAGCGCGTTCTCCGGCGGGATCGCTCCGGCCGCCGTCATGAACGCGTCGACCGAGAGCGTGTTCGGGACCGCGGATTCGGGGATCAACAGCGTCGACCCCGTGACGACGAGGAAAAACCAGACGAGCGCGCGCAACCACTCCCGGAGGTAGATGTGCCCCAGTCCGGGATAGATAAAGGCGAGCAGGACCGCCAGCCACGGTCGTTTGTCGGTACGAGTGCTCACTACCTCGTCGTGGGGCGTCCCGGGTTGTTAACCTTCCGGACCCGACGGTTTCCGCCGTTCTCTCGCGGTTTCGCTCTCCGAGAGTGGATCGCAGCTCTGTCACTCCGACCAGCGTGTCATAGAACCTTCCCAATCGCCTGTTCCGCCCGTCTGTGAACGGCAGGTATAGGGAGAGATGTAACAATTCGAGCTGGTGTAGTTGACGCGACCGTCCTCGTGATCGTGTGATGGAAGCCCTCGGCGTGCTCGCGGTCGCTGAGACGACTTCGCTCCCTTCGGTCGCCGCGACCCCGCCTCACGGGTCGTGTCTCCCCGTTCGGCCAGTGGCGCGTGGCGCCACGCACGCCTCGCCCTTCCAGTCCGCCAGGGGACTCAGTATGTAAGGGTCAGATACCGAACGTTCAACGTCGAGACGGCCTGTACTACGTACGTTCCCCTGGCGGACTGAAAGGGCGAGGGCCGCTGGCGAGGAGCGTCGCCTGCGCGGGCCCTATTCTCGCGAGTGCGGCGCGGTGCGGCTGTCCGAGCGAGAATATCCCGCTTGGTTCGAGAGACCGTGGCTCTCTCGTCATCCCGAAAATCTTTGATTTTCGGAGACAGCGACCGCCAGCGGTCCGAGGGCTTTCAACGCTCAGTGACGAGTGCGGTGCGGTCATCGGATCAAGTTTCTTCCAGAACGTCGACACACGAAACCAGCGTTACACTCACACGCTCCTGTGACCGTTCTTACGACACGCGGTCCGACTGCAGTCGCTCGACGAGGTCGGCGAGCGTCGCGAGGTCGTACTGTCCCGGCGCGGTCGCCTCGGCGGGGTCGACGGGCGCGTAGCCGATCTTCGACCCGTAGAGCGGCGCGACCGCCCGGGTGTGTCGGCCGGCTTCACCCATCGCCATCGTCGCCACGGTGTGGCCATCGGCCGTCGCCGCCTGCGTCACCGACAGCAGCGCGAGCGTGTCGGCGGTCCCCTCGGCCGTGACCGCGAGCTTTGCGACGTCGCCGTACTCGCTCGCGGCGTCGAGTAGCTCCCGCAGTGTCTCGCGGTCCGGTGTCCGCTCGAAGTCGTGTGTCGAGACGATCACACTCGTGTCCGTCTCGCGAGCGCGGTCGACGACGGGGGCCACCTCGTCGGCCGATATCTCTGAGGGGGCGTCCCCCTGCAGGGCTGTGAGTTCCACGTCGACGGCGCCGACCGCCTCGTGCTCGACGGCCGTTTCGAGTTCGGTCAGCCGTTCGGGGCCCTCGGGCCGCTGGCCGCCCTCCCAGGTCGGGCGGTTCGTCACGACGAGCGGGAGGTCGCCCTCGTAGTCGGCCAGCGCCGCCAGCGGGTCACTCGCCATGTCCATCCGGAACTCGACGGCGTCGGCGGTACCGCGGGCGGCCTGCTCGTCGTCGAGGTCGGCTGTCGCCGCCACCAGCGTGAACGAGTCGAAATCGATCGCCATGGGCCGGCTACGACAGGTGGTCGCAAAAAGAGGGCGGAAGCGACGGGGCGCCCTGCCTACTCCAGTTGCTGGATGAGCGCCTGGATGTCGTTTATCTGGTCGGTCTGTTCCTCGTTGGCGGCGGCGATGCGGTCGATCTCGCTGGCGACTTCCTGTGCGCTCTCGGCGGTCACGTCGACCATCGAGGCGACCTCCTCGGTGGAGGCGGCCTGTTCGTCCGTGGCGCTGGCGACTTCCTGGGCACCCTGTGCGGCCTCCTCAACCGCATCGTCGATGCGCCGGAGGATGCCGACGGTCTCGTCGACCTGTTCGATCCCCTCCTCGACCTGCTCGTTGGCGTGCGTGATACTCTCGACTGTCTCCTCGGTGTCGGCCTCGATGTTCGAGACCAGCTGTTCGATCTCGGCGGCGTTTTGCTGTGACTGCTCGGCGAGGCTCTTGACCTCGTTGGCGACGACCGCGAACCCTTCCCCCGCTTCGCCGGCGCGGGCGGCCTCGATCGAGGCGTTGAGCGCCAGCATGTTCGTCTGGTCGGCGATGTCGTTGATGACGTCGACGATCTCGTCGATCTCGTCGATGCGGTCGCGCAGTTGTTCGACGTCCTCGGCGACGTCCGTGTTCGCCTCGTCGACAGCCTCCATCGCGTCGATCGCGTCGTCTGCGACCTCCCTGCCCTCGTCTGCGAGGTCGCGTGCGTCGTCGCTGACCTGCCTGACCTGGCTGGCGCTGGAGGCGACTTCCTCGACCGTCGCACTCAGGTTCGATACTTCGCCCGCGACCTCGTCCATGTTGTCCGACTGTTCGTCCGCGAGGTCGCTGATCTGGCGCGAGCTGTTGGAGACGCTCTCCGCGACGCGCAGGAGTTCGTCGACCGACCGCCCCAACTCCGATACCGTCTCGTCGTTTCGCCCACCGACGCCGAATCCGTCGCCGGTAGACCCCGATTCCGAAGCCATACTCCTACTCGCTACCGGACTCGGATTAAGCGTACTCCCGCAGTTATCAGCGGTGATTACGGGGGGACAGCATCGCGAGCGTGTCGACGGTGATTACGGAGAGACGTCCTCACCAGCGACCATGTGCTCACGGGCGACGTCCCAGTCGATCTCGATGCCCAGGCCGGGGCCCTCGGGCAGGGAGATCTCGCCGTTCTCGATGACGTCGCCGGACTCACTGGTCCGGGAGACCAGATCCTCCCACCACGGGACGTCGAAGGCGTGGTACTCCAGCGCGACGAAGTTCGGCACCGAGGCGGCGGCGTGGGCGGCCGCGACCGTCGCCACCGGACTGCAGATGTTGTGAGCGACGACCGGCACGCCCTCCAGGTCACAGAGGTGGGCGATCTGCCGGAAGTTCCGGAGCCCGCCGCAGTTGTTCGGGTCGGGTGCGGCGACGTCCATCCCCTCGGCGTCGAGCATCTCCCCGAACTCGCCCGGGTCCCGCAGGTTCTCACCAGTCATAATGGGGCAGGAAGTGGCCTCACGTACCCGGCGGTGGGCGCCGTACTTCCGGGGCGGGACGGGGTCTTCGAGCCACGCGAGGTCGAACCGTTCGAGTTTCTCGGCGAGGCGGGAGGCCGTCTCCACAGTAAAGTTCCAGTGGAGGTCGAACCCCAGCGTGACGTCGTACCCGATCTCCTCGCGGACGGCCTCGACGAGCGAGACCTTGTGTTCGACAGCCTCGTTGTCGAGCCGGCGGGCGGCGGTGTCGACGTCGGCGTGGGTGCGCACGTCGAGGTCGAACTTGAGCGCGTCGAAGCCCGCGTCGACGACCTCACGGGCGGCCTCGGCGTAGGATTCGGGCGTGTAGACGTCGCGGGGGTCGACGCTCCCGGACTGGGCGCCCCCCAGCGACTCGCCACCGTGGGTATCACAGTATACCTGTATCGAATCGCGGTACTTCCCGCCCATGAGTTCGTACGCGGGAATATCCAGCAGTTTCCCTTTGACGTCCCACAGCGCCATCTCGACGCCAGCGCCCGCCCCGCCGCGGATATCCAGAAGCCGCTCGATATCCAGCGGGTTCTGCCCTTCCAGGAGACCGAGTTCCTGTGGGCCGTCGCCGTGAACCTCGCCGTAGCCGGTGACGCCGGTGTCGGTCTCGACTCTGACGATCCCCCACCGGAAGTTGCCCTGCAGGACCATCGTCGAGACGTCGGTGATAGTCACGTCGCGCCCGGGCGGGCGGTGGGACTCCTCGTCGGTGCGGTCCATCCACGGGACGCCGCCGCCCTGCGGAATGACGTACTCCGGAGTCTCGTCGGCCGCGTCGTCGTCTGCCATACGTCCACGTCTCCCACTGTCGGGTTCAACTTTGGAGTCGCGGCGAACGGTTCCGCCTCTGGGTCCGCGCGCTGTCGGCGCAGCCGCCGGTCGAGCGCTTCGCCTGTGATATTCTGACACGCCTATATCATTCGAACGTCTAATTTAGAACCTAGATATTGGATGTTCAATCTATTATTCCCGCTCTAATGCGCCTAAACAGACAGCAATCGGCGGAAAATATTTATACTAACGAATCGACGTATGGGCTGAAGCGACGATGTCACTCCAGTCACTGACGGCGGCACTGACGCTGTACCGTAGCGGGACACTCGACCTCGACCAGGCGGCGAGTCAGGGCGGTGTCTCGAGGGCGAAACTCGCGAGGGAACTGCGCTCGCGAGGGATCCAGGTACGGGAGGCCGAGCACGGGGGAGCGACCGACCAGCTGCCGAACTGAACGGGGGAGGAACGTGGACGACTGGTCGCCCGACGGAGCTACCGCTGCACGACACGGCTCGTACATCTCACCCTTTTTGCGCTTCGGCGCGGTACGGCGGATATGACTCTCGAAGAGGACTCGCTCGAGTATCACGGGAGTGACCCGCCCGGGAAGATCGAGATCAGGACGACGAAGCCGACGAACACCCAGCGCGACCTGAGTCTGGCGTACTCGCCGGGCGTGGCGGGGCCGTGTCGCGCCATCGACGAAGACCGGGACGAGTCGTTTGCCTACACCGCCCGGGGGAACCTCGTCGCCGTCGTCTCCGACGGGAGCGCCGTCCTGGGCCTGGGCGACATCGGCCCCCACGCCTCGAAGCCCGTCATGGAGGGCAAGGGCGTCCTGTTCAAGCGCTTCGCCGACATCGACGTGTTCGACGTGGAACTGGACCTGTCGGGGCCGGCGGCGTTCGTCGACGCCGTCGCCGGGATGGAACCGACCTTCGGCGGTATCAACCTGGAGGACATCGGCGCGCCGGCGTGCTTCGTGATCGAGGAACAACTCCGCGAGCGCATGGACATCCCGGTCTTCCACGACGACCAGCACGGTACAGCCATCATCTCCGGCGCCGCACTGTTGAACGCCGTCGACATCGCAGGGAAGGACCTCGAATCCATCGAGGTAACCTTCGCCGGTGCCGGCGCGGCCGCCATCGCGACGGCGAAGTTCTACGTCTCACTCGGCGTCCGCCGCGAGAACATCACCATGGTCGACATCGACGGGATCCTCACGACCGAGCGCGCCGAGGCCGGTGACCTGAACAGGTTCAACCGCGAGTTCGCACGCGACGTCCCCGGGGGTGAGGGCGACCTCGCCGACGCGATGGAGGGCGCGGACGTGTTCGTCGGCCTCTCGGCGGGCGGCATCGTCGACGGGGAGATGGTCCGCTCGATGGCCGCCGACCCGGTCGTCTTCGCGATGGCCAACCCCGACCCCGAGATCGGCTACGAGGAGGCGAAAGCCGCCCGCGAGGACACCGTCATCATGGCGACCGGCCGCTCGGACTACCCTAACCAGGTCAACAACGTCCTCGGCTTTCCCTTCCTCTTTCGCGGGGCCCTGGACGTCCGCGCCCGGGAGATAAACGAGGCGATGAAAGTCGCTGCCGCTCGTGCTCTCGCAGATCTCGCCCGGGAGGACGTCCCCGATTCGGTCGTCAAGGCCTACGGCGACGGCCCGCTGCAGTTCGGCCCCGAGTACATCATCCCGAAGCCACTGGACTCGCGCGTCCTCTTCGAAGTGGCACCGGCCGTGGCGGAGGCGGCCGTCGAGAGCGGCGTCGCACGCGAGGAGATCGACACCGACCGCTACGTCGAGCGCCTCGAAGCCCGGCTCGGGAAGTCCCGGGAGATGATGCGGATCGTCCTCAACAAGGCACAGAGCGACCCGAAACGCCTCGCCCTGGCCGAAGGGGGCGACGAGAAGATCATCCGTGCAGCGGCCCAGATCGACGAGCGAGGCATCGCGGACCCGGTGCTCATCGGGAATCGTCCGGAGATCGAACGCAAGATCGACGGGCTCGGCCTGGAGTTCGACCCCGAGGTGGTCGACCCCGGTGGCGAACCCGACGAGCGCTACGTCGACCGGCTCTACGACCTCCGCCAGCGCAAAGGGCTCACGCGCAACGAGGCCCGCGAGCGGGTCCGCGACAGCAACTACTTCGCGAGCGTGATGGTCGAGCAGGGCGACGCCGACGCGATGTTGACCGGCCTCACCCACCACTACCCCTCGGCACTGCGTCCGCCCCTCGAAGTGATCGGTACCCCGGAGGGCGTCGACCACGCTGCGGGCGTGTACATGCTCGCCTTTCGCAATCGCGTCGTCTTCGTCGCCGACGCGACGGTCAACCAGGACCCCGACGAGGACGTGCTCGCCGAAGTCACGCGCCACGCCGCGGGAGTCGCCCGCCGGTTCGACGTCGAACCACGGGCCGCACTGCTCTCGTATTCGAACTTCGGGAGCGTCGACAACGAGGGGACCCGCAAGCCACGACGCGCCGCCGAACGACTCCGCGAGGACCCGACCGTCGACTTCCCGGTCGACGGGGAGATGCAGGCCGACACGGCCGTCGTCGAGGACCTCCTGAAGGGGTCCTACGAGTTCGCCGCCCTGGAGGAATCGGCGAACGTGCTCGTCCTTCCGAACCTCGAAGCGGGCAACATCGTCTACAAACTCCTCCAGCGCCTGGGCGGTGCCGACGCCGTCGGACCGATGCTCGCGGGGATGGCCGAACCCGTCCACGTCCTCCAGCGCGACGACGAGGTCGCGGACATCGTGAACCTCGCGGCCGTCGCGACGCTCGACGCGCAGCAGCAGGGTACCACCGACCCCCGAGGATCCGGGAAGTAGCCGGGACGTGGCCGCTCCCACCGACTGAGAACGCCCGGCGGAGGTTTTTATCCCGCGAGCGAATCTTCGTGTATGCGATACCTGACAGCGACTGACGGGTCGGAGGAGTCGGACGCCGCGGTCGAGTACGCCACACGGCAGGCGGCCGCGTTCGACGCGACACTCGAGATCGCACACGTCCTGGAGCCGAAGACGGAACTGATCGAGGGCGAAGTCGTCCTCCCGGGTGGGGAGCGGGCCGCACAACTGGGCGAACAGACGCTCGACCAGGCGCGACGGCTGGCCGCCAGCACCGTCGAAGCGGAAGACGAGAGTGTGCGTATCGAGACGGAACTGCTCGCGGGACGGCCGGCGAACGCCATCGCCGAGCGCGCCCGCGAGACAGGGGCCGACGCCATCTTCGTCGGGCACCGCGGACTGTCCGAGGAGCGCGAGCGGGTCGTCGGCAGCGTCGCCAAGAGCGTCCTCGACAGGGCGGACGTCCCGGTGACCGTCGTCAGGTGATGCCCGGTGGCACCGCCCCGGGAGCGCTGCTTCCCCCATCGGCGGGTTTTACCCGGGTCCGGTTCGACCCCGCGGCATGGACATTCTCGTGACGGTCCCCGAGGGCGAGTTGCGCGAGACGTTCTTCCCGGAGCGACTCCGCGACAGGCTCGAATCGCTCGGCGACGTGGCGTGGACCGACGCGACCGACGACCTCACCGAAACGGAACTGTGCGAACGCATCGGGGGCGTCGACGTCCTCGTGACCGGGTGGGGCAGTCCCAGTGTCACCGCAGCGGTCCTCGACGCGGCCGACGACCTCGACCTCGTAGCACACACCGGCGGCAGCGTCGGCTCGCTCGTCTCCGAGGCGGTCTACGACGCCGGGATCCCGGTCGTCAGCGCCAACGACGTGATGGCGGAGTTCACCGCCGAGCACGCCTTCGCGCTGATACTGTCCGACCTGCGTGCCGTCCCCGACCTCGACCGGGGCATGGGATTCGGCGAGTGGGCCGGCGACGATACCGACATCCGGACGCTCTACGGAGCCGAGGTCGGCCTCGTCGGGCTCGGAACAGTCGGCCGCACGCTCCTCGACTATCTCGCACCGTTCGACGTCGAGGTAAGCGTCTACGATCCGTACGTCGACCGCAACGACCTCGCCGAGTTCCCACACGCCGAACTGACCGACCTGGAGACGGCGCTCGACTCTGCGGTCGTCTCCGTCCACGCCGCACGCACCGAGGAAACTGTCGGGATGCTCGACGCCGAGCGACTTGCACAGGTCCCCGACGGGGCGCTGTTCGTCAACACCGCTCGCGCCGAGATCGTCGTGGAGGAGGCGCTGATCGAGGAGGTGAAGTCGGGCCGGTTCAGGTGTGCGCTGGACGTCTACCACGAGGAACCGCTCCCGCCCGAGGCCGAGTTGCGCCAGCTGGACGGGGCGCTCCTGACCCCGCACGTCGGCGGGGCGCAGATCCGTCCGCCGCTCACCGAGGCAATACTCGACGATATCGAGCGGTTCCAGCGCGGCGAGGAACTGGCACACGCGATTTCCCGTGGGCAGTGGGAAACGATGACGCGGTGACAGGCCGCTATTTTACTCCTGTAGGTGCAATGTCAGTCGATGACCGAAAAGACCATCTCACTCGACGCGGAGGCATACGATCGACTCGTCGCGGAGAAACGTGGCGACGAGAGCTTCAGCGAGGTTGTCAAGCGTCTCACTCGTGAGCGGTCCTGGACCGAAGTTGCAGGGATCTGGACCAGCGAAACAGACGGGGTCGAAGCGGCGATCGAGGACGGCGGAGAACGCTCCCGTGGTCGTCGAGTTCGGTCAGTTCCCGAGGACGACCCATTGTTCTCGGCACCGAGCGTAACAGTCGCCGACCCGGTCGACGAGAGAGATATCGACGACGTCGTTTACGGCTCAGACACCGAGTAGCCTCGAAAACCCGATCTCGGGATCGTAGCGTCAGTGCCCGCGGTCGTGCGGTTCGAGTTCCGTGCCGTAGTTCTCGGCGTGTTCGGTGTACTCGATGAACCGCGGCGCGTCGGGGTCGAACGGCCGTTTCAGCGAGTCGAAGGCCTTCTTCTTGTCCCAGCCCTGGAGCTTGCCGACCGCCGAGCGGTCTTCGAGATCGTGGTAGTCCAGGTCTCCTTTCACCATGTTCCAGGCGTCGAGGCCCTGTTCGGTCCGGACGATCACCGAGGAGTACTCGTCGGACGAACCGACGGAGCCGACGGTCAGGTCGGCACAGAAGCCGGTGAAGTCGGCACACTCGTCACAGCCCTTGAGCGCGGCGTCGTGGAAGTTCTCGACGTCCTCCTCGACGAGCATCTCGCCGTCGTGGTCCATCGCCATCATCTTCCCGTGGAGGACGTCCATCTTCGCCACGTCCTCGAGGTCGACATCGCGCTCCTCGACGAGTTTCTCGCCCATGAGTTTCTGGTAGTTGAAGTTCTTCGTACACATCAGGGCGATCGTGTAGTCGATCGAGCGGACGCCCGACTCGTGGCTGGCGTAGTCCCACTCGAAGTCCTGCAGGGCGCGGATACCCTCGATCTCACAGGGGGTGCCCACGAGCGCCAGGGAGGCGTCCTCGACCGGAACGTCGAGTTTGTGCTCCCACTGGCCCAGGTCCAGATTTCCGAGGGCCATCGTCTGGTTGTACCAGCTGCCGGCGTTTGCGATGCACTCTTCAGGGGTAGTGGCGAGGAAGGATTCGGCCTTCCAGGGGTCCTCGTCGGACTCGGTGGCGACGAGTGCACCGTCGATCTCGCCTTCCTCCAGCAGTTTGCACAGCACCGCGGTGACGAGGCCGCCGTCCTGGGCGTTCTCGCGCCAGTCGTCCTCGACGGTTGCCGAAAACTCCGTGATGGGGTCGCCAGCACCCTTGACGTTGTCTTCGCCGCCGGTGATCTTCCACTGGCGCTCGTAGCGCAGGCCGCCGCGCGGGCAGAAGTCCCAGCACAGCGAACAGCCCGTACACATCTTGACGAGTTCCGGCAGGCCGTCGTCGCCGATGCCGATGGAATCGGAGGGACAGGAGGCGACGCAGGTCCCACACTGGATACAGCGGCCGTCGTCGATGACCGCCTCGTCCAGTTCCATGAACCAGGTCTTGTCCTCGGGCGTCTCGATGTCGTTCATCTGCGAGCGGATCTCGTAGGACGGCGTGTCGAGCGCGAGGTCCTCCTCGCCGGGGCGCTGGACGCGCATGTCCGGGGCCGTCTCGTAGACGTCCTGGCTCTTGCCCTTCGCGGGTTCCCTGAACTCGACGTCCCGGAGGTTGCCCATCTCGTCGACGTTCGAGGGCGTCGCGCCCCCGTCCGGCACGGCTTCGCTCTGTGAGCTCGGCCGGCGGTTGTCGGCTCCGGGGACCTGCTCGCGGCCCTGTCCGGAGCGACTCTGGCCGCCACAGCCACAGGAACTCCCACAGCCACAGTCCTCACTGTGGTCGTGGCCGGCGTCACCCCTGTCGCGGTGGTCGTGGCCGGTATCGTCTCCACTGCCGTGGTCGTGTCCGCTCGCGGGTCCGCCCTCCTCGGGGTCGTGGTAGGTGTACTCCTCGTCGGTCGGCCCGACCTGGTCGCCAGGAATGGTCTTTGTTTCCGCCGCGGGGCGGTCGATACTGACTCCGGGCGTCGTCGGGGTCGACTCCTCGCGGGCGACGTCGACGTCCGGGACGCCGGGCTGTGCGCTCTCCCCCGAGTCGTCGTCGGGCCGGTCGGGGTCGTCAGTCATCGGCGGTGCCTCCCTCCGCGGCGACGCCGCCGGCGACGTTGGCGTCGGCGCGCTGCATAACCTGCCGGAGGCGGTCGTTGTCGACGCGACGGCACCACGCGTAGAAGCGTTCGCCGCCCTCGCGCTCGTCGACGTAGGCCTCGAACAGGTGCTCGATGGCCGGGATCACCGCGTCCGCGGGCACCGCGGTTTCGACCCAGTCGAGGAACTCGTTGTCGGCCCCCATCGACCCGCCGAGGCCGAAGTCCATCCCCTCGACGATGTTGTCGCCTTCCTCGTTCGTGGTGCCCTCGGGGTCGTCGACTTTCACCGTCTCGCCGCGGAAGCCGATGTCGGCGATCTGGGGCTGGGCACACGAGGCCGAACAGCCCGACATGTGCATCCGGACGACTTCGAGGTCGTCGGGCGTGTCGATGCGCCGGTCGAGCGCCTTCGCCCACCGGTAGACCCGGTTTTTCGTCTCGATGATGCCGTAGTTACAGAACTCCGAACCCGTACAGCCGACGGCACCGCGCGAGAACGGACCCGGGTCAGGCTCGTACTTGCGGGCGAACGGTTCGTCGAGCAAGTCACCGATATTCTCCTCGGGGATGTGGGTGACGAGGAAGTTCTGGTCGGTCGCGAGGCGGACGGAAGCGTCCTCGGTGCCGTACTCCTTGGCTGCGCGGGCGGCCTCGGCGAACTCCTCGCCGGCCAGTCGGCCCCCGATGACGTTGAACCCGACGTACTTCAGCCCGTCCTGTTTCTGGTCGTGGACGCCGACGTGGTCGCCGGTGTACCCCTCCGTGAGGTCGACGCCACTGGTGGGCAGGTCGACCTCGCAACGACGGCGAACCGCCTGTTCGAACTCGTCGGTGCCGAGCTGCTGGACGAGATAGCGCATCCGGCAGACACCGCGGTTGTTGCGGTCGCCCAGTTCCTTGAACGTCTGGGCGATGGCCCGGCAGAACTCGACGGCGTCCCCCGGCGGGACGAACACGTCCATCTGGGTCGCCATCCGCGGGCCGTCCGAGAGGCCGCCGCCGACCTTGCAGTGGAAGCCGTAGATCTCCTCGCCGTCGACCTCCTTGCGGGCGGGCGTCATGCCGACGTCGTTGATCTGGGACTGCCCGCAGTCGTGTTTACAGCCCGTGATGGTCATCTTGAACTTCCGGGGGAGGTTGGCGTACTCCCGGTTCTCGGTGAAGTACTCCGAGACGGCGTCGATCACGGGTTGTGCGTCGAAACACTCGTGGTCGTCGAGGCCGGCGGCCGGGCAACCCAGGACGTTCCGGGCGGAGTCGCCACAGCCCTGGATGGTGGTGAGGCCGACCTCCTCGTAGCGGGACCAGATCTCGGGGATGTCCTCGACCTCGATCCAGTGTTCCTGGGTGTCCTGGCGGGTCGTGATGTCGAGGTAGGCGTCCCCCCAGATCGAGTTCTGGTCCTCGCCGCCGTACTCCTCGGGCGCGGTGGCGTACTCGTCGGCCACTTCGCCGATGACCTCGGCCTGTTCGGGCGTCAGATACCCGCCCGGGACCTTGGTGCGCATCATGAAGTAGCCGTCCTGGACGCCGTGGCTGTACATGCCGGCCCACTTCAGGCGCTCCCACTCGCCGTCGCCGGCGCGCTCCTCGATCTCCTCGAAGGAGAGCCCCTCGGCGGCGTACTCCTTGACGTCCTCGACGACGTCGAGCGGATGTTTGTTCTGCTTGTACTCTTCGACTGTGTTCATTGGCGTATCACCCGTTTCTGTCCGGACCGTTCAGTCCGTTGGCTCGGTCCGACCACGTCGAGTGTCGCTGGTGCCACGTCGAGTGTCGCTGGTGCGATCATGAGATGAGTCTCCGCGCGAGTGCGCGTGTGAACCCCCTTTTGCCCCCTCGCCCCCTGTACCTGCCCGTCACGGCCAACCCTGCCACGTCAAACTGAAACCCCACACGCCTTGCCGCTACGCGTGACGACATCGAACGGGTTCGCACCTGCGCGGCCGCTTCGAGCGCGACACTCCTCGCCGCGTTCGAACGACGCCACCGTTTCGACGGCGTCATGTGGCGCTTTCGGCAGGGCAACACCCGAAATCGAAGGCGCATCCGGATACCACCGGGGAAACCACCTGGCTGTGTGCCGCCAACAACCGGATCATGTTGCCACTGTGCCCGAGCGGAGGCCAGAAATGCGTCGTGAAGCGGGTTTATGCCGGGTGAGGGTGTACGTGTGCCCGCCCGAATGAGTGACAGAGCAACGACGGTCGAGACGGACGACGCCGACGAGCCCGACGTCCCGGACCCCGACGACGTCGACACCTCCCACCTCGACGACGTCGAGGACGGCTGTGGCTGTGCGGAAGTCTGGGAACACCTCTCCGAGGAACGCGACGACTGAGTCCGCTTCTCTCTCTCGCGGTGCCAACTACGTAGCGACGGCTACGGATCTCCTTTCTTCGAACGCACTTCACTCGTCCGTGACCGGTGTGTACAGAGTGTGCGTGTAACAATCGGAGTCGATACAGTTGCCGCGACCGCTGTTCCACTCGTCGTGACCGCCGTCATGCTCGTGAGATGGAAGCCCTCGGCGGG
>Ga0207772_100268_pt1 | contig 33376 bp, 44 predicted proteins | sample A23M3SouthBayCA_2_FD_187750 | JGI IMG/M metagenome (GOLD analysis project Ga0207772, IMG submission 187750) | Aerobic enrichment media microbial communities from Eden Landing Ponds, California, USA - A23 M3 (2) (SPAdes) | ecosystem: Environmental > Aquatic > Marine > Unclassified | place...
GCCACCTCCCGACCAGCGTGGTGCTGGTCGTCACTGAGGATGAGCGCGAGGTCGCCCGCGCCAATGATATTCGCGTTCGATCCGACGAGGTCCTCAGCCCGATCGGGCGTCGTCACCGTCACCGACATCGAGGATGCATTCGACCCGGCATAGGTCGCTCCGCGTAGCGATTCCGCCGGGATCGCCGGCGTCTGTCCGTCGGGCACGTCCACGTCGATATTCCCGTCCGGAACCGCGGACATACCGGAGGGACCACTGTCCACCGCCACAGCGCTGGTACTCCCGGCCGGAATCCCAGCCAGCACCACCAGCGCAACCGCCAGAGTCGTGAGTAGTTTTGAACTCATGTACTGAAAGGAATGGAATGCCCGACAGGCGCGTTAGGCCCCCTGCCTGCTGGCCGCGCTGGTGCCGTAGCGAGCGACAATCGTCACGATCACGACGGCGATGACGATGGCCCCCAGTTGCCACGCCTGCAGCGGCACGTAGCCCTTGATCTGGAGGTAGGCCAGCACGCCGAGGAGGATTTCGCCGGTCAACGCCGGGGCGGCTTTGAGTAGCGGTGCGAGTTCGCCACCCGCCATCGCCAGTTCCCGGCCGATAGTCACCATGATCGACGTGACGACCACCGCCAGCGATCCGAAGCCGCCGACGACACCACCAGTCGTCACGCGGGCTCGCTCACCCACGCGTTCGACCAGTTCCACGTTGTCCTCGGCCTCTTCGTATTCTTCGAACGCCCAGAGGGCCAGCGCTCCCACAGCGAGTAGGCCGATAATCGTCGCGATGACCGACCCCGTCAGGAGGCTCATCAGCAACTCTACTGCCACGAGTCCTCACCTCCCGCGGGCGTCTGTTCTCGGTTCGTCAGTTGTGCGATGTCTTGAGTTGTCATGTTCCTTAATTCGATTTCTGAATTTCTTTGTAGAGGCTGTGCAGCACCTTCATGACGACCAGTTTCACCACGAACAGGCCGCCAACCACCAGCGCCGTATTCTGAGCGAGCCCCGTCGGAATGAACGGCACCCGCGGGGCAATCGAGAACGCCGTCACCGACAGCGCCGTGAACAGCGTCCCCAGCTGGGCCCAGAGCGTCCCGACCAGTGCGACCACCAACGGGAGTTTGATGACGGCCCCGACAAGCGCGGAGACGCCAGTCGCCTTCGCGAGCGGATGGGCGGCGACCGATTTGAGCGACGCACGCAGCCCCATCAGCCGTCACCCCCTGCGAACTCGATGAGGCGATACGCCCACTCCTGGACCCATGTCAGCACCGCATCGAGAACAGACCCAGCCACTGGGATCGCACCAAGGAGGTCCGAAACTGCGGGGCCGAACGCGATAATCGCCAGCAGAAGGGCGACGAACGTCGCCGTCCAGAGAACCAACAACACGAGCGGCGCTGCGGGTCCGAACGCGACGGCGATGGACACGAGGAACGACTGCCACCCCTCCGCCATGACTGTCAGTCCGGTACTCAGCATCGTGGCCGTCGTGAACAGCGAGCTTCCGGCGGCGCTGACAGCCTCTTCGATAATCGCGAATCCGGTGTCCAGCACGCCCGCGATCTGGAACACGAGCGTCGCGACAGCGCCAATCACGTATTCGGTGATTCGACGCATGATGATTTCGTCCAATTCGCTCGAGTCGAGCACTTTGTCGACGGCCTTGTCGACGAGCGACTGGTCGCTCATAGCCGCGAGCGCACCTCCGCAAGCACGAACGCCATCAGCACGACAAACCCGAGCCCAGCCGCGAACGCGGCAATCCCGAGCCCATCGATGAACTGTTCAGTCTGGGCAAACGCGACGTCGGTGGCCTTCCCAGGACTCTGGACCAGCAGCTCGACGACGGTCGTCGCGACTGTCGCGTACTCCCGGAGCGGGTTGATAATCCACGACTGGAAGAACGTCCCGATGAGGTCCGCTAACGACGAAAAGTACGCCGTCGAGATGACCCCCAACGACGCCATCAAGACGCTTTTCCAGTCCGCCGACGTGCCGTCGTTGTTGGTCAGCGGGTCGCCCGTGGAGCCGTCGAGCAACCGCGCGAGGCGGCCGCTATCGCCACTCATACGGCCTCACCTCCGCGTCTCGACGCCGACGGCCCCTGGGACATCACTCGTCGCCCTCCTCTGCGCCGACAAAGGGGAGCCATTCTGGCGCGTCGATGCCGCCGGCTCCCGGGAAGATGTTCGATGTCGATTCCTCGCTGCGGGCCCGGGCGATGATGAGCGCGCCGATGACGACCGACCCGATTGCGACAGCGTACGTCAACGGCCCGAACTGGGCCCAGATGCCACTGCCAAGCGACGCGGCAGACTCTGCTGCTCCGGACTGGATGATGTTCGCACCGCCACCGAGGAACGAATCGATGAGGTCGCCGATCCCTTCGCCGAGCGCGAGCCCGGTATTGATCGGGATATCGAAGAACGCCCCGATTGCGTCCGCTAACGACGCGAAGAACGCAATCACCGGCAGCAGTAGCGTCTTCGGGAGGATATTCGTCCAGTTGCCGTCGGACACGTTCGCGATATCCTGCAGCCGCCCCGTCCAGTCGCCTTCGGCCATCAGCCCTCACCTCCTGGCGGGGGTGTGGCGTCCGTCATCGGGATCACGCTCCTCGCGACGGACCGATGACTGGGATGAGTCCCTTGATGTACGCCCAGACACCACCCAGCGTGGCCAGTGCGCCTCCAACGAGCGGGATGCTACCGAGGCCGCCGCCACCGCCGCCGGGCCCCATCACGGCTGCCCCAGCGGTCGCGAAGGCATCCTGTGTGGTCTGGAACTCGTTCTCCTGCAGCTGGAGCTTGAGAACGACGTAGTTCGTCTGGCCCGGCTGGAGCGTGTCGTCGACGGTGACGTTCGCTCCCTGCGAGGTGTACGAGGACGTGATGTCCGTCCAGGCGCTGATGTTCTTCGGCGCTGTGTCACCCACACCTTCGGCGTAGCTGACCTCGATGTACCGGTCGGCGAGGAATGCCTGCGTCTGGGTGGTTTTGACGTCCGCGTACGACAGTTCGTACGCCGATGGGAGGCCGGTCGGCACGTAGATCGTGGCCGTGCCGTAGTAGCCCGGTCGCTGGTCGGTCTGGTTGAACTCGGTCACTATTTCGTCAGCGTCGCGGTCGCTCCGGTTGCTGGCGAAGTCAATCGTGAGGTCGTGGACGATCCCCTTCTGGAACGTCTGGCCCATCGAGTCCAGCGACGTGATCGAGACAGCGCCCGGCGAGGATACTTCTCGCAGCGTGGTCTCCTCGAGTTCACTGTCGCTGTTCGTGTCTTTCAGCTGGGTGCCGAGGTCCCAGGTCGACATCTTCTGGACGTTCACCGCCGCGACGGAGACATCCGCGTCACCGTCTGCGATGACGACTTCCGTCTTCTCGATGTTGTCGAACGTGCCGTCACCGTTTGCGACCAGGGACATGTCGCCGAGCTGGCGCTGGAACACGTAGCCTTCGCCCTGGGCGCTCCCGATGAGGTCCTCACCCGAACTCCGGGACGGGTTCACTTCGGCGACGTAGTAGTCGCCGTTCTCGTCGACGACCCGCACATCGATGGTGGCTCCCGAGTCGAGCTGGTTGACGTCCATCGCGACCTGCAGGTAGCGCTTCTTCTCGTCGCTCGTGACCGAGAAGTTACTGTAGGTCGCCGTGGCCGTGTCACCGGAGCCCATCGAGCCGCCCGTCGCGATGTTCACGGCGTCGACGCCCGGCGCGGTCTCGATATCGCTCGCCGAGACGGCCGTGTTTGTCGTGTCGCTGACCGTGGTCGACCACTCGCTCGCGTCGAGCGCGCTTGCGCTGTTTCCGGACTCAGCGTCTTTGCGCGGGAAGGTCCCGTAGTCAGCGACCTCGATGTCCGTCGCGACGAACGAGTACGGGTTGTCGACCGACTCGTTCACATGCGAGGGATGGGCGACGAGTTCGCCATTGTTGTTCTCGTACTGGATCGGGTCCCAGCTGACGTTGTACGACTGGATCGTGACCTCGCCAGAGGTGGTTGGGTTCGCTACGGTCGTGCCGCTCTGCTGGGCCGCCACCGTGCCGGTCCCGGCGAACGCCGAGGCAACCAGCAAGACGACCAGAAACAGCGAGCGGACTGCTGTGAATGGTTTGTTAGTCATTTGAGTTGTGTGCCCGTCGTCGGGTGGGCGATCCCCTGGGTGTCTGCCTGTACGTCTGAAAAGTCGAACAGCTCCGAATCCTGCAGGTCGCGGATGTACTGCCGGAAGGCGTCCGACATCCGAATGTCCGGCAGGTCAGCCATCGTCACCCCACGCGAGCATGAACCCAGACAGGAGGATACTCAGCGAGAGGAGACCAGCGAGGGCCGTCATCGCCGGGGAAGCTGACACCGATTGCCTAGCGGTGGCCAGCACGAAGAAAAACCCAAAACCGAGGTTGATCCCAGCGACAGCCGCGCCAGCAAACGAGTCGGTGAGCCGGTCCGCGGCTGTTGCCAGCGACTCGTCAACCCTGTCCCAGCCATCGCGAACGCGTGTGAAGGTCTCGGTCATGAGCGATCACTCCAGGCCGACCGAGAGCCGATGTAGCCCAGGAACGCGCCACCGGCCAGGGCCGCAAATCCTGTCATACTGGAGCCGGTCCCGAACAGGGCACCTCCAGCGACGTGGAGGACGCCGGCGACGACGAGTGCCCACCGAGAGATTTCTTCCGGCAATGCGAATCCTCGCATCTCGACTTCAGTTCGCTCGATCCCAGCCCCGTCTGTGACAATGTCGTCTTCGGGGCTGTCGTGGTAGGTGACGTTGACGTCGGCGGGTATCTGGACGGCCGGTGTCTCGCCATCGAGATCGGCCAGAATCTGGCCATCCAGCCGTGAGGCAGAGATGGCGTGTTCCTGGCCGTGCTGACGGACTGCAACCTCTCCGTCAGTCATGCCGACTCTCCTGGCGCAGCGCGGATCTGGTTGTCATCGATGTGTGTCCCCACAGCGAGGACGATTCCACCGAGAACGCTTCCTGAGAGAGCCGCCGCGACGGCTATCTCAATCACGCCCCACCTCCGACCAGTTCGGCGGTGGGGAGATCGCGGCTCGCTCCAGCCGACTCATGCCTGTCTCGCGCGCGCCGCTGCTCGTCGATGTTTCGCCAATCGGTTCGATACGGTTGATACGCGGGCTTGGCCGCGTTATCCGGCGATTGTCGGTCGCCGGGGTCGTATTCGCGCATGGGTAGGGGTACCTGAGCGGTCCGTTTGGACCGACATGCGCGTGGTCTGCACCCTCTTTTAACGGATGTCGGAATTTTTCAATGGTTTGTATATGGGATGTAGGGATAGAGTAAGGATTTGTTAGGGTCTGTATGTGGATTGTAGGGATTTGTAGGGGTGGTCGCCCGACGAGTTTATCTAGTAAAACCTGTATTTAATTGGTATGTCGCAAACCACCCGACGCACGGCCACTATCGGGAGAGAGGTCGTCCAACGTGGGCCATACTCCTGTTATTTGTCTATCAGTCAGGACTGGATTCAGGAGTCTGGCCTCTCCGTCGACGGGACGGCTCGTCTTGAGCGTCTCGAGCAGGGAGATCGGAGCGTTACAGTTCGTCTACACATAGACCAGGACTACAGTACAGTGGAAGATCCTCCAGGTAGGTTTGACGTGAAGTTTGTCGATATCCAGACCGCAATTCAGTTTTCGATTCCAGCAGGATTGCGGAAACTCCACGGAATCGATGGCGATTTTATTTATAATTCTGAGTTTGATCGCGACCAGAGCGTCGTCGACTACGAACTCGTCTCGCCAAACGGCCGTGACGTTCTTCGGCTGAAGTGATCGAAATTAGCTAAGAGAGATGAGGATCGTCAAGGACATCCTATGATGCACTCAATTATCGTCGTGTAAATCCAGAAATTCAATGAATTCTTCACGATACTCTTCAGTCACAAAGTCAACCAGAGCAGGATAGAATTCATCATTTTTTGAGATTCCGTCTTCTCCGGCGATTTTCGCCCGACCGTCTACTTCATTATATAAGCTCTTGATCGCATCTTCCCTGTCATCAGATAGATACATCGGTACCTGTGTTCGATCCCGAACGGGAATATTGGAACGGGGACGGTGTAACTCAGATTCCACGTCATCGGTTGATTCAGAACCGGTTCCAGCCGAGTCAAATCGTTCTTCAGTTTCTGATTCCGGTGTTTCGTCATCTGATTCGTCTGGTTGATGGCTCTTGAATCGGTCTTTCAGGTCTTCACTCATTGTCGAGATCCTCTAGGAGGTTGGCGATGTTCAGATAGCAGTCTTGGAGCTCTGCGATTGGATCTGCATCCCATGGGTACCCTGCATCATCGGGATCGTAGCCGAATACCGAGGTTTCGTATTCGATTGCGTGTTCGATTGCGTCCCGATCGGGAACCTCCATCACATGCTCTTCCCCGAACGTATCGACAAACCACTCTTCCATCTCACGAGCAATGGAACCCTGTGACGGAACCTGGTTGAGGACAGCACCGACCGTCGAGATGTTCACCGCGAACTGGTCCTCGAGCGTCTCGACCTCGTCGAAGAGTATCTTGAGAGACTCCTGGGCGATGACGTTTGGCTGGCTGGGGAACAGCACATTGCGAGCTGCAAGCAGCGATGCGTCAGCGAGTGGCCCCAAGTTCGGTGGGGAATCGATCAACACAAAGTCGTAGTCCAAGTCGGACCGATCAAGTGCCAGTTTCAGGCTCTCAAACCCGCGCCTGTCAGTATACAGCGATTTCTCGGCGAGGAAGTTGCGCATGTGAGCAGGCACAATATCAAACTCGTCATCGGGAATGACCAGATCACCGAGGTCGTCGAAATCCATATGTCCATCTTGAGTAAGGACATCAACGAGTGCCTCTGCAGTCTTGTCAGAGCTGTCTGAATACCGCCTGTAGGCGTCTCTGTGTCCGAGTTTGAGTGTAAGGGCTCCCTGCGGGTCTGCATCAACTGCTAGGACATCATGTCCTTTTTCTGCGAGAGCACCAGCCACATTGATCGTTGTCGTTGTTTTCCCAACGCCACCTTTCTGCATTCCAATTGCCACTCTCATAGGCGCACCATTCGTATAATACGCATTATTTGTGCCATCTGTACCACACCAATTATCCGCAATATACATAAAATGCAGGGGAGGGGACGGGGTGGCCCCAAGTATAATTCGTGTGTTTCGTATTATACGCACAATTCATCAAACCCACCTAATACGTATTCAAGTAAATATAGGAGAATTAGCAGGTGCTGAGGTTTGCCTGATTCTGTGTATTCGTATAGCGATATGCGATTTATCGCTATTTGGGCTATAACGGGGCTAAATTTGCACAGTGCGGTTGTATGTATGCGTACAACAGCGTGTGCAAAACAATCAAGTAGATGGTACGATATCTCTACCTGTGCAACTCGACAGACTCAGATTGGGTCCAAGACGGAGCAAACCGGCTTCTAATCGCCGAATCAGGGGGCGAGTCCATGGGTGATTATCAATACAATTGGAGTCAACAATCGCTCGACGAGCTCAAAGAGTTCGCGACCGATACCATTCTTCCGGCATGGCAGGGCGATGAGACCGACACAGACCGACCCTATCCGACAGCGAAGTGGCTTCGTCAGCAGGGTTGGAGCGGACTCCGGTACGGTCTTCGCGAACAGCACGGAGTGACGCTGGCTGAGTTCTTCCAGGAGGTCGTCGACGTCGACGCCGGCGGTCCGGATGACGATCGTCGCTGCGGCGTCCAAGACGAGACGACCGAGGCCGCCCTCGAGGCCTACTTCGGTCGTCGCGAAGAGCGAGAGCTCCTAGCTGAGTCGACGCTGCAGTCTCGTCTCTCACGGATGCGCCAGTGGGTCGATACCTACCGAGACATCCACGAGACCGATGCCCTGGTTCCGGCAGCTGCAGATGATGATGACAAAGCCCTAGAGCGGGAACGAGCGCGGCACGTCTTGGACGAGATCGCCGCCGATCTCTCGACGGACCGATCCCGCTTCGCGTTTGTAAGCGAGATCCGGTCAGTCTACTCGTGGCTCTCTGATGAGGGTCACATCGCGTTCAATCCGCTCAGCGGGGTCGAATCTGAGTACAAATGGGAACGGACAGAACCCGACAACAAGTCGCTTACTGCAGAGGATATCGCCGATTTACTCGATGCTACCGATTCTGAGGGGCGAGAGTTGCTTGTTGTCGCCCTTGCGGGGTGGGGGTTGCGACCGTCAGAGGTGGCCGCGCTCCACGTTTCACAGTTCGTTCTCGAGGGTGATGACCCACACATTCAGTTCGACGAGCGCAAGAACGGCCCGGGGACCGTCTCGATCCTCGTCGGTCGCGACGTCGTCGACGAACGGATCAGCGCGCTCGCGATGGACGTCGGGGATTGGTCGGGGTACCTCTGGCCGTCGTCATCATCAAATACCGGTCACGTGCATCCCGACACGATCCGGCGATGGTTCGTGGACCTCGCTACCGAGGCCGATGTACTCGTCGGTGGGGACGTGCCCACTCCGAAGACGGCACGCCGGTACTGGTACAGCTCATATTCCACAGCGATGGCCCGTATCATGGAAGATATGGAGCAAATCGCTGACGAACAGGGATCTGCGAGCGGACGAGTCGTCTGGGAATCCTACTTGAGCGAAGAAGATCGTCGTCGACGACGTCAGCAGGAGATGATGAGAGAGCTTGGAGATGCCTTCAGGTAGCCCGAAATCCGAGTTATCTATCCGTTATACGTTGTCGTCTAATTCCAAGAGCTGCCGGAGAATCAAACGGCGGCGACGTCCCATTCGGGTTCGACTAACAGTCGTTGTGGATACGATATTTCTATTTGAAAATTTGTAACCAAATTCGGGGAGTGTGAATAATGTCAAGTTGTCTCAATATCAAGCTCAGTCAGCACACCGAGATATTCCCGGGTACCATCAGGATTGACTTTATGTAGGTCAATTTCCATCGGATCCACCGGAAAAGGCTGCAAGTGATACTTTCCGCCATCTTCTGAAATAACGATAGTTTTTGGATCTGTGAAGGCGTCACCGTCATCGTGCTCAAGTATCTCTGCCTGAAACGAGGTTTTCTTTGATGAACCAACCTTTGACCGGTGGGCATTCAATCGGATCTGGTCGCCTATAGATAGTTCTGATTATTTTTCTGCTATCTCTGATTTTTCCATTGAAATGGTCACCGGATATCTTCAATATTTATGCGAAAGTTCAAATAATATGTTTCTTTGTCCACCGTAGCAGACGGACTTGTAGTATCGTTCGATAGCGATTAATCGTCGGCCACAGCCTGCGCAATTGAAGTCTGAGCAGCGTCCTGACTCGGGGACGGCGGCCCGATACGAACCCCTGAGTGGGTCGAGTAAGATAGGTCTGAGTGGTCTGAATAAGATGGCTCAGTTGTCTCGTGGCAGTCGCTACAAAACGCCTCGAGGATGGGTCGCCATCGCGAGAGTCCCAGCTCGTCGAGAAGCTCCTGGTAGTCGAGATATCCGAGGTCGGCGTATTCGTCGGGCGGGATGTCCAGCAGCCCAGAGTCATAGACCGGGCCCAGCAGGATGTGCGACGGATGGCCGGCCGGTGCCCCAGGGTATGGAGTGTCGTCGTGATACGGCTCGTTCACCGGCGACATCGACGACCACCACGGCTCCAGGTGCGCGACGAAGCCCTCGCCGGTATCTTCCACGAGGAAGAACGCCCGCAGCGTCTTGTGATGGCGGTTGTAGGAACTCTCTGAGGTGATTTCGATGAGGTCCTGCCGCGTCAGGGGCTCGGTGCTCGCGAACAGTGCCGAGAGCATTTTTCGGGCTGCCGGCGGGAGCGTTGGGAAAATCGCCTCGCTGGGGAGCGTAGCCAGCGCAGCCTCAAGGGCGTCGACGTCGAGGCGATCTGACACGCTATCACGCGATTCGAGGCTGTCGAGGGCATCTGCCACGAGGCACGGATCGGGTCCGTGGTCAGTGGTCGCGAGCGCTGCCTCCAGGCAGCGGGTCAGTCGGTCAAGATCCTCGCGATTGCCGTTGTAAAACCCCTTGCGGTCGGCAAATTCCCGGACGAGCCCCCGGATATGACCGTGAGAATTGGCTTCCACCATCGGGATATCGAGGATCGCGGCATCCTCAACGCCGTCGTCCACCCGGTCGCGAAGGCGAGTCGCTTCCTCGTCGACGGCCTCCTGGACGTCGGGCAAGAGATCGGACACGCCAGGGCCCGTGAAGATCCACGAGGCCAGCAGGTCAGCAACGGGATCGGTGTCGTCGATATCGTACTCAGACCGAGCCTGGAGCTTCTGCGGGCGGTCCTCGATGCACATCCGATACCAGCTGTGGACGCCGTAGTCATCGCGATAGCCGGCCTGTTTGGTGATCGTGTAGCGAGCAAAATCGAGGAATTTCTTGTACTGATTCTCGTTACGCCGGAGAGCATCGGGATCGGGGAGTCGGATATTGATGGTCACGTCGATCCCAGCGGCGTCGTACACGTTCGTGGCGCTACACAGGAGACCGTGCAAGTCACACATCAGTTGGTTCTGGAGGCCGGAGTCAAGATCGTCGAACTGTCCGAGTTTCGAGAGCATCACCGACCGCAATGCACCGATGCGTTCTCTCCAGTTATCCAGATGCTCGAGCTCGCTTTCGCTCAACCAACCGATTTGCTTTGAGCGAATGAGGACGTCGTGGAGATCATTTTTGAACGTCTCGACGCCGTCATGGGCTCGATTCCACTGTTTCCCCAGCGCATCCATATTTAAAGCCTTACTGAGCATTCGGTTACTGAGTAAGGAGCCACACAGACGTCCCAGCGTTACGACAGGACCGCCCCACTGCAGGATGACGAGCGCCTCGTCGTCGAATGTCGATATGTAGGACACGCGACCGTCGCCATCAGGTGCGTCATCGTCGTCCGTCCAGTCGAGGATGTCAGCATCAGCAAAATTGACTCCGTCAACACGTTTCGCGGCGGAAAACCGGCGGTGTAGAACTGGCGGTTCAACCTCTCGCGAACCAGTCCGATCGCCCAGCCACTGGACATAGCCGGACTCAGATGCGGAGCCGGTCGCGGCAAGCCACCGTTCGGCTGGGGGGGTCCGGTCGCGCTTCTGGGCGGATACACTACACTTACGAGACTGTGAGGGGTGTCCGTAAGACGCCCCCGACAGCCGGGATTGGGACGGGTGGACGGGGGTTCCCTCCCGGTCGATGTACTGCTGTGCTGCCGAACCAAGGGACGTCAGTGAGAGCCGGTTAGACGCGTGCGAGCGGTCCACAGTGACGATGTCCTCGGCTTCGAGGAACGACACGTAGCGGTCGATACTCCCGTCTGCATAGTCGATTGCGTCGTCTCGCTTGATAGCGCGAACGGAGCGCTCACCGTCAGTATCGAGGTGAGCCAACACAGTCAGCGCACCGGACTGGGATCGGTTGTCGTCGATCCAACCCCAGGCTTTCTCGTCCAGTTGACCCTCGTCTGAGTCGTCGTCGACGTCCCCACCACGGCGGGAGGAGTATCCGGCTTCAGTAAGGAACGAGAAGCGCTCAGCCCACGCCGGGATGTCCGCTTCGTCACCTGCATCAAGCGCCCGCAGCGTCAATCGACGGACTCGCTGACGAATCCCTGGCGACATCTGGAGGCGCACATCCAGGGCGTCGGCAAGGACATCCAACACCCGAAGAGCGCGTTTCACAGTCTCTCGGTCGGCTGCCGTCCAGGCCTCTCCGTCGAGAACGAACGTGACTGGCAGTGGCGTGTCGCGTTCAGCGTGCAGCGCGACTAACGAGTGTCGGAGTGCGTCGACGCCAGCGTTGAACGGCCCACGACTCGTGCCGGTCGTCGTGAGCGTCCGTTGAATGCGCTCGAACTGTTCCGCGCCGTTGAACCCGCGGTGGGCCTGGTAGCACTCGTTGTCCCACAGAAGCGCGTAGCGAGCCGCCGCATCAAGATAGGCGCGTGCCTCCTCGATGGCCCCGACCGAGGCGTCACTGTCCTCGAGGCCAGCGACCTCGTCGGCGAGGACCTCCTGGACGAATCGGGGGACCTCGTAGTTCGTCTGGCGCGGGTCTGCGGGATCGGGGCCGTCCTCGTGCAAGACCGCGAGGTCTTGGACACACCGTGCCGTCGTGGGGATGAGGTCCGCAAGCAGATCACCGAGCCACTCGGAGCTTTGTGGCGCCACATCATGGTAGGTGAGTCCGGAGATCGAGAGCTGACCCCGAGGGTCCAGTAGAGCAATTCCCGGTTCCTCCGCGGCGTCAGGGTAGGCCGTCCCTCGCAGCTGCGGTTTGTCCGCAACCTCGACGTCGACGTCAGGGCCAGAATCCGGACGGGTTGTCGATGAATCAGACGTCGTCGACGTCGACGAAGACTCACCGCAGAGGTTATCGACGAGATCGTCGTCGAGGCCCATCCCGTCGAGATACTCTCGATCGTCGATGACTGGGTCGTCAGTAGCCTGGTCCCAATACGCGCGTAAGTCAGCATCCGACTCGTCACGGCGTGATGCAAGGATAGCCGACCGTCGCTGCGCTGCGACCTCTCTGTCAGCAGCGGTCGCGAGCGAGCGGAGACGCTCTCGGTTGTGGGTCCGGCCACAGGTTGGACAGCAGGCTTTCGAGTCACCTGACTCGTCGATGATCCAGAGTGCCGAACAGTCTGAACAGCCGACGACGTGGAACGTCATTGCTTCCCTCCTGAAAACCCTCTCTGGTCGAAGTCTCGCCCAGTGGAGAGCGACAGCTCTCCCCGTGGCGCTCCCGAGAGGGGATGGGTCGTACCGGCCAGTGTGTAGTCTGCGGCGTACATCTTCGTATCAGCGGCTCACGACGGTCTATCGGCTATCTGGCTACGCATGCAGGCCCGAACAACAGCGCAGAGATGACTCTCTCTGTTCGGGCACAACGCTTATCATCAGACGGCGAGAAGCAGAGGGTGACCAACCAGTTGGGGCCGAACCGACGGCCCCATTCTCTGCTTCCCAACCGGTTAGCGGTTGGTGTGTCCTTGCTTGATGTGTTATCGTATCAAGTGCGGGTCCATTAAACTCATCGGCCTGGCGCATCTCATTGGTCAGACGCGTGTCAGACATCACAGGCATCCCCCTCGGGTGAGCTGATTATCGTCGAGGAGACGCGTCCAAGACAGCTGAGCAATCTTCCCCTCGGACCGACTCTGTGGTGCGTCATACCAACTATCTGATATAATATCGTCGACGGTTGCGGCCGGCATGATGATCCGGCCGACGTGTCGCCGGCCGGACTGACCGCGCTGGACGTAGACGACGAACAGGTAGACGCCGCCGGCGTCGACGAGTCGGTCGTGGGACTGACGCTTCAGAACCCATTGACCGGGCCGGTCACCCTCGTCGCCAGCTGACCGAGCGGCGAGGGTCGCCTTGATCTCGACAGGAGTGTCGGGTTCGACCGCACAGATCCCACCGAACAGGAGCCGCTCGGGTCGCTCGGGAAAAATGGCCGCCGTAGTCTCGGCGTCGTGCCAGACGGCTTCGGTGTCTGTGACAGTCTCAAGCGGGAAGTGCTGGATGACGTCGGCTGCGATCCCCTCGCCGAGATGCTTCGAGGATACCTTCGCCTGCTCAGTGCTCATTGCGCGACCTCCGCACTGACCTGCATTCGGAGTCGTTCGGTTGCACTATCGCTGCGGGAGTGAGCCTCGAGGACGATCACGTCGATGACGTCACCGGAGCGCGGCCACGCTTCGACCACAGCGACGAGGTCTCCGTCGGAGACCGTCGACCGATCGACGGCGCCGTAGAGATCGCGAATGAGCGCCCACGGTGTGTGGAGAGCGGACTTGGCCGCGTCCTCGTCGTCTGGATGCCATTCGAGAAGCGAGCCGTTCTGGTTGCGGCGGGCTCGGACCCGGAGTTTCTGTGGCTTTGTAGACGGGTCTTTAGACATGGTTAAACCCCCGAACTAGCCTAGTTTTTAATACAGATGATATCAGTCCAACACATGATGCCTCCGCGAAATCGACTGGATGAAAGCAAGTACAGATGTCCAAATTGCGGTCACAGCGAAACCTACGTGGACAAAGTGAATGACCGATTCTTGTGTTCAAGCTGTGACTATTCAGCACCAGTTCCCGAAGTTGCTGACCAGTAATGGCCATCTACGCCTCACCTCCAGCAAACTGTTCCAGTGAGGCTTCCTCGGTCTGAGCACTCGTTTTGCTGGTATCGACAGCATCAGAGACACCGACAGATCGCCCCGTCGTTTCGACACGCTCCTGCTCGCGAAGATCCTCCGGAGTGAGCCCGTCATCGTCACAACAGTCGCAGTCCGGCCACGGACCTGCTGGCAGTCGGTCGGGTCGCTCTCCCAGTTCTTTGAGGTCTCTCTTTCGCTCGTCCAGCAGCGCGATCACCTGGTCGCGAGGCCCGCGGTCGAGTTGGTTCTCAACCTCGTACCACCGAGCGAGGACAGAGAGTTTGTCGATGCCACGGATGCGAGCTCGTAATAGCTTCGCCGGCGTCGACGTATCGGTGTCCTCGATGAGCCTAACCTGCTGACGACTGGCTGTCTGGTCGGCCTGTTGTCGCACACAGGTCCGTTTCAGAAGGTCGCGATCCAGCCAGCGCGCCGGATCTTCCCCGATCTGCTCTGCTTTCTTAGGGAAGCGTTGGCGCTCTGTCGTCGCGGCACTTTGGTTCTCACTCACCATCGAGACCGCCTCCCTGTGATGGTGAGACACGGCGTCGCAGTGCCAGTAGGCCTATATCGAAGGTATTCTAATTTGGTCATGGGTCTGTCTGGAGAGAGCAGCCGGGGCCAGGGTTCCAACACTAGACCCGGTTGCTCTCTATGGACCCGTTCGGAATCGAACCGAACCTCCACCAGTGGGTCAGTTCTGCAGTTGTTTCCGTACTATCCAGAGCTGTCAGTATCCGCGTCTACTGAGCAATCTGGACAGTCGTAACCCGGCGGGTGAGGTCGCTCCTCGTGGGGGATGGCGTTTAGTGGGTCACCCTTGCACTCGGGACAGCCGTCTCCGTCTGCGAAGTCTCCGGGCGGAACGACCCCCGAGTCTTCGCAGTTTTCGCACGCATGAATCGGGAGGCGGTCTAACGCGCTCATCGTTCGACCACCTCCCGCTCGTAGTCGTCGACAACCTCACCGATTCCGGCGGGCGGGTCGGGATTGTACGGCATCGGGACCGCGACGTGTCGCTTCTGCCGACTGGCGCGGCTCTCAGCATCGTCGCGCGACAACTCGTCAGCGACAACGTCAAACCACATTTCGCCGAGTCCGACACCAGTAATCTCGACAACCTGCCAGTAGCCAGTGCCACTCTCAGACATCCCAATCACCGGGACGAACCCCGTTGTCGACAGCACAGGTGTGGCAGGCCGGAAACGTCGCTTCCCGGCTATTCCGCCTCATCGTTACGTCGTAGTCCGCTTCATCTTCGCAATCGTAGGAACAGGTTTCCGAGTTGGTGTGTTCGCTGACATCCTCAACGGAGTCAGCACGGACAGTTCCGTTTTCGTCGACAGTCTGGCCGCCGTCAGTCGAGACGACCTCTGCCGCTTGGACCGACGACCAGTAGCTGTCGATCGCCTGGATGAGCTCCGCATGATCTTCGCCAAGGGCCAACCCACAGTCTGAGCAGTGTTTCGGGCCACCCATCGACTGCTTCCACCGGTCGCCGCCACACTCAGGACACTCTGGTGGCTCTGCATCGGTTCGGTTCCGCATCTCCATCCAGAGGTCTTGTCGCCGGTCCCAGACCGAATCACGGTCGAGAGCCGTTCCAGACTGGAGCTGTTCGTACGCCTCGTTCCACTCAGCGACGAGTGCGGCCTTCGAGAGGTCTTCGACAGGCCGGTCGGTGATTTCGTGTTTGACCGTCATGCGAAATCACCCAGTCCAGTGGCCCGAGGCTTCCGTTCAGTGTCGATTCGGTCTTTCGAGACGGTCCCGATGGGGTAGTCATCGTTCGCGTAGCCGTGCAGCTGGTCGACGACGGTCTCGAATGGCCCAAATGCCGCGGCAACTGGTTTCTGCTCCTGGCACTTCCACGTGTAGTTGTGGCACCAGAACGCGAGGTCGCCGGCCTCGACGGTCACGAACATCGGGTTCGGGTTTGAGTCGATCCGGACCGCTCGACTGTCGGGGTTCTCCCAGAGCAGTTTCAGCGCTCGTTCGGCGTGGTGGTTGCACTCCGTTGCGTCCGGACGGAGATCGTCTCGGTCGGGGACAGTCATCGGCCGGTGTTCACCTCCGAGAGGTCGCCCGCAAGCATCGCTCCCTGTTCGGTCAACCCGTAGAACCGGCCCTTTCGAACATCTTCAGACACCAGCAGTTCGACGTGACCTTTCTTTTTGAGCTCCTGCAGCGCTCTGGAGATGTGCGCTATATCGCGGTCGGTTTCGTCCGCGATGGTGGACGGCGTTGCGGGACCGTCCTGCAGTGTTTCCATGACGGCTTCTCGGTTGGCGCTCGATGCGATGTAGGACAGTTCGTCGTAGTTGAGACTCATTTCAAATCACGCTCCTCGAGGAGTTCGTCACGGCGTTCGTAGAGTGCCTGGCTGTGGCACTTCTCGCACGGGACCCCGCTTTCGAGGCGGTCTCGTGCGGCCTGTTTCACTGCTTGCGGGTCGTTTACCTCGGTGAACCCGGTCCACTGCTCGTTGGCAATCGGGTAGTAATGGGCACCACAGTAGAGGTGGAACTCAGCCTGATCGTTCCACCAAATGTGTGTCGCTTCCGAAAGGGAATCCTCGTCCAACCCGGCGTCGACGGCGTCTATCAAGCGGTCCTGGGCGTCCCATAGCCGTTCGAGCGTGTCCGGGTCCGCCTCGCGGAGGTTGAGGTCTTCGAACGATTCGAGTTCGTCGAGGATCGTATCGATGTCTTCGTCAGTTGCAGCGGCGCTCCCGCCGTCAGTCATGGGTTCGCGGACCGGCCCGCCGATACCGGCGACTGCGTCGGCGTTCGGCCAGCGCTCGTCGAGCGATCGGCGACCGTCGACGTCGTAGTAGTTGCCGTGGCCGGTCATGGCAGGTCACCGCCAAGCACGTCGGCGATGGGCTCACGCAGCTCGTCAACGAGCGCTTCGCGGTCTTCGAGACTGAGGTCCTCGTCGTGATCGACGGCGACGGCGGCCCGGATTCCGGTTCCGTCGACGGGCTCGAAGCCGACGATGACCTGTGACTCGGCGTCGTCGACGGTCGTGATGACCGAGTCACTCGTCGCCATCGGTCTCCCCGTACTCCGGACAGTCATTGTCGAGGTGCTTCGCGAGGGACTGCTGGGGGTCGATATCGCTGTCACAGAAGGGACAACCCGTGGCGATGACCGCGTTCCCGCGTTTCTCGATGGCCATCTCAGGCCCCTCCCGTCGTCCGGTCGGCGAGGTCGTCCAGGGCGTCGACGGCCGGCCCCGTCTCAGCGGTCGCACAGACCGTGCCGTTCTCTTGGTTCCAGCGGACCAGTCCCCTCGCGTCGAGCTTTGACATGTGCGTCTGATACAGTGACACGTACACGCGCTTGCGCTGTTGGGACTGGAGCTGGTCGCGGGTGGTGTTGACTTCCGCAGCGGCGACGATCTCCGCGAGGTCGGTGAGTTCCAGTCGGCCGTGTTCGTTCACCGTCCGGAGGCACTGCCGGCGGCGTTCGGACTGGGCGATATCCAGCAGGGCGTCGAACGGGACGCCCACAGCAGTCGGTTCCGGGTCGGCGTCGTTGGAGAGGAGGCGTTTTAGCATCCAGCCACCCCCGCGGCGACGTCGGTAGTCTCCGGGTCGATACAGTTTTCCGGTGCCCCAGACAAGTCCAGGGCGCGGTCGTTGGGTTGCTTCATAGCGCTGGGACGACCGCATTGGGTCGGTGTGGCCGCACCGGCCCGCTTTCGTATACGGACCTTACTGACCCTTGAGCAGTCGTTATGACTATCATTATAGCCAGGGGTATTAGTACTTATGTTGCTACTAATAGATATCTGGATACTAGTCCACATATGTGTAGAAATATCGAACAAATGATATATAGGAGCATGGCCAGATTCGTACGTAAGATGGCTGGTCGAAAGCCTACTGTATCTGATTTTGAAATTCTCCAATTTTTTGTCAATTCGAACGATCCTTTTCTCACTACGGCTGAAGTGGCTGATTTGGCCGGTTTCTCTACTAATTCGGGGGCGAATAAGCGGCTTAGTGAGCTTGAGACCGAGGGATTCGTGGAATCGAAAAAAGTTGGTCGAGGGCTCGCATGGTGGATCACCGACGCGGGCCGCCAGTACCTGGAGTCGGGTGACTGACGGTACACTTCGATAACGGGGTGTTTGATGGCCGATACCGCGTCGCTTTTGAGAGACTACTGCCTGTCTTGGCATGGGTTGCGGTTGCTCCTGAATCCAATCCGCTGACGGACCGCGACCCCGCGCCGGGACCTGTTAGAGGCAGGTCCCACGACGGCGCGAGGTGGTCTACTGCTGCATACAGTGCTTACCGACGGGTAGGAGGCTATTAAGACCCCCTTGCATTTCCGCGAGAAACAGATGCTGTGTTATTTGATAGCCGTTTCAATGAGGGACTTTTTACCCACACCGCTCAAACCGGTTTTTCGAGAAGGCGTGCAGGAGACAGACTATGTTAACGATTTTGACCTGCCGTATGTTCGTCTCCGAGTCCATATCGAGACAGCCAATGGGGACGTCGAGAAGTTTACTATCCAACTCGAATACAATCTTGCACTCGTCGGTCCCGGCAAAAACGACTGGGGACCGTTAGCTCGATTCGACCACAATCCACATTCAAAACGCGGTCATGATGTCACTCAAGAGGGCTTACATTTGGATTTGATAGACCCTGACGGGACGAAATATAAGGTCCGGCGTGGTTTCCCGAATAAACCCATCAACGACTATCCGAAACACTGTGAGCTGTATCTCTTAGACAAGTCTCGGCGATTAACTCTCGATTTCGAACGCAGAAACAACCTCTCTGGAAAGTACTACTCGCCCTGATTACCACTCGTCTTCGGGGACCGTCTCCAGGTCGTCAAGGTCAGGGAAGTCGTGTTCATCGGCTTCGAATTCGGACACAGGCCTGCCCGTCATCTCCGCCAAGACTTCAGAGACGGACTCAGTCCGGTGCTCAGGTTCGTTAGGTTCTGTTTTTGCCATATTCGATCCCATACCCGTTTGCGTACATACTTACTTAGTTACCTACCGACACAAAGTATTGACGGGCATTATCTACCCCGTTTTTAACCTCTAAGTAGGTCGTTCCCGTCGTTTTCAGATTCACAGACAACTCATACGTCCAGTGTCCCGTAGGGCCACTGGACAAGCAAAGGCGGTTAGCTACCTTGCAGACGGTGCGATTTCCAGATCCGAAGCAACAGCGCGGTCGCAGACTCGGTATTCTCTGTGCCGATTTGCTCCGAGGACCTCAATCAGGTCGTACGCTTCCAACTTCGAGAGCTTGTTACGTCGCGCTCGTTCGCCGATCGGCGTCCGCTCGGTACTTCGATACAGAGACTCGGCTGTCCGCTCGTATGTCTCGTGCAGTTCCGAGGAGGTCAGCGGCCCGTGTCGCCGTACGAGTTCGTAGACCACGTGATGATGGAACGGCAGCGATGCGAGATGTTCCTCGCGGAGTCGCTGGTCTGCCCGGTCCAGCGAATCATCGATATCCTCGCTACGAACCTGGCGATGGCGACGGTCGTGTGCCAACTCGGCGGCGGCCCGCAGCGCGAAGATTGCTCGCCGGGCCTTCCCTGCAGTCATGTCGGCAAGTGTCCGCAACTGGTCCTCGTCGATCACGCCGGGCTGAAGGCCGACCTGCCGTCGTTCCTCAAGGATGTCCGCGAGTTCATCGACGCCGTAGGTCCCTAGTTCAACGATGTTGCCGACGAACCGATGCCGAATCGAGTCGTCGGCGTGCGAGAGCCAGCCGTCATCATCGTGGCAGACGACGACCATTGAGAGTCCGTCGACATCGGCAATCCGACCCAGTGCATCAGTGAACGGGAGATCGTCGGCCTCGTCGAGGACCACAATGGTCGGCTCGTCGACGCGCTCCTGGAGCTCAAGACAGAGATCTTCGCGAGGCATTGTCGAGTGCGGATCGGGTCCCGGGAGATCTTCGAGGACGGCACGGACAATACCGGCCGTCGACTTTCCCAGACAACCGATACGTGCGTGTTGTACGGCGGTACGCTGTGTGAGGTGATTGAGTGCGTACCGAGCAAGAATCGTTTTGCCGACCCCCTGAGGCCCGTGAATCAGAACATCATCTGCCTGCTGACCGCGAAGTGCCGGCTCAAACGCATTCGTCACGAAGTCCATCTCGGCTTCGCGATGGCGGAGACGACGAGGAAAATACGTGTCGTCAAAAACCTGCGTTTTTGTTATCATTCTGTTTTGGCTGAGGATATACGACTATTTAAATGGACCTTGTATTTCCGGGAGATGCCCTACTCAGTGGACCAGACTACAAGCGGAGTATCGATAGTATAATTCCCGGAATACAATCCGATATATGCGCTATCGGCCGTTACGGAGTTATCTACCTCATAAGCGATCCATCCCGATGGCTCTTCATTTTTCCCTGTCCGTTGGCTATTATATTGGTTGCCTTGAACATCTCCACGGATACGAGTGTCTGCAGCTAATCCGGGTCTGTATGTATTGTCTTCACCAATGGCACGAAATTCGTGCTGCGCCGGATAACTCTCGTTACCGTCCTCAACAGCGATTTCCGCATAGAGCCACTTGTCCTCCGTATAAGCCTCGCGTTCAGAATACTCTCCAGAGTAGCTGTTATACACCTGTAAATTACTCCCTGTCTTGATTTGGTCAACGGAAATTGTCGCGCCGCTATCTGGGACAGTAAATGAATCCCCGATAGATAGCTGAACCGGCATAACGGTTGTACTCACGGTCTGAGACGGCCCATCAGGATAGAGGTCTACGTGGAATTCAGATTCCGAAGTGGTCAGTGGGATTTGATATTGTCGTGTGAGTGTGGCGCTATCGCCACTTGGCACTTCGAGTTTTATTTTCTCCGCTTCATCGAAGTCCATCGTGGAAGCACTGAGGAGTGCCCGAAAAGTCCCATCAGTTTGTCCAGTGTTCGACACTGTTAGAGAGACTTCAAATTCACTACCACGCTCGGTCTGAGGTTGCACTTCGAAGTTTTCTATTTCAAATTCCGGAGCACCAGTGAGTTGTTGGAGTTGGGTTTCACCAAACGACCAGGTGACACGTCTCTCAGGTGCATCAGAAGATAAACCAGAATTCTCCCAGGCAACACTAAGTGAATTTGACGTCGAGAGTACTTCTGCACGAAGCCATCCAGATGCTACCTCACCTGATGAGATATCACTCGGATATTCAGCAACGGGCAGCGATGGGTCAGCAACTCCAGAAGTCTCTGTTTGATACTCTGTCGCTCCGTCAACGATGTCAAGCATATCTGGAGCAGATATCGTAGCGTCGCCCGTATTGTCGAATTGCATCTCCACAAATACGAATATATCATCATCCTCAGCAGACACTAACTCGTCATATCTATCAAAGTAATTCGGGGCTGTGACCACGGTTTCCGGCTTGATTTCTAGTCCATCTGCAGTGGTGAATGTGTCATCGAATTCGAGTTCGATGGGCTGGACTGTAACCGTATGTGAAGCCCCATGTTCGGTTAATCGAAATTCCAACTCTGTCGCCCGGTCAAATTGCATCGGACCTATTTCCGACGTTTTCGTCTCTGAAACCGCGATATTTTTGATTTCCGCAGTTCTATCGACCGAGAATATGCTTTGACCAACAGTCAGCGTCGACGAGAATGATCCCTCCCGTCCACCCGTGTTCTTAGCAGTGAGTTCAAGTGAGAACTCCTCGCCGACATCTACCTGTTCTGGACCAGTGATTTCAACATTCTCAAAATATGGCGGTCCGCTTCGAACCGCTGCTTTGAGAGAATTACAGCCAGCCAATGCAGCTGTCCCCGCCGCTGCGAGGAACTTCCGTCTATACATGGTACGTAAGTGATAATCGATATCAAAATAGGTTTCGACACTTCTGCCGAACGGGATTAGAGGGTCTGAGAGTCTATATCAGCTAATTTCTGGGCACGCTCCTTTCCCACGTCGTCGATTGCTTTGAGGTCCTCAACATCGGCAGCGACGAATTCCCCGACCGTGTCGAACTCGCGAGCCACCTTGCGGGATATTTCGTTGCCGATCCCATGCTCGTCGTCGGCGAGGTCTCGAATCGTGCGCGCCCGATCGTCGACGAGGATTTCGAGTCGTTCCTCGAGTTCGTCCTCGTCGATGTCGCCGTCCAGGTAGCGCTGATGGACCTCGTCGACGGCCGTTTGCTCCGGGTCGTCGTGCCACCAATCCGTGAGCCAGTCGGCCGCGTCAATGGACCTGTCGTAGACGTGCATGAGGACCGGCAGCAACGCCACGACGACCCACACGTTCTGGATATCCACGTCAGTCCACCCCCGCACGTTCGCCGCGGAACTCTCGGACAAACACGCCGTCGACGGGCGTCGGGCACAGGTCCCACGCAACCCGCTCACCAGTCTCAGGAGCACGGTCGGGATGCATCACGACGACTGGGGCCCACTGGGACATCGGCCGCGTTTCTCGCCACGGCAGCCACTGGTCCAGTCGACTCGGAACGTCGTCGTTCAAGACGACAACCGTATCCTCCCCGGCCAGCTGTGCCACGTCTTCGCCGGTCGCGTAGCCGGGGTATCCGCCTCGGTCGCTGCTGTCCAGCACCTGGACGACCTGGCCGTCGACGAACATTATGACCCCTCCGTGAGAGTACAGCCGGCGGTCAGTTGGCGCTCGGCGAGCACGTCGGCTTCCCCATCGAGGTTGACAGCGACAGCAGTCACCGTCGAGTTCGCGGGCACGTCGAACCCCCATGTCGTGGGCCCGTCGACCGTCATGGTAGCCGTCTCACTGCCAGCGACATCTATCAAGACACGGTCAGCGCTGCCGGGGTCCGCATGGCCCCGCAGATGGCAGTCAGCCGGTGGGTCGCTGTCGGCGTCGGTGAGTTCGACGGACGGCCCTGCAGTGTCCGAGAGCGCGCCCGCCGGCCCCATCGCGAGCGCCACCGCGACCAGGCCCAGGACGACAACGCCCACTGCCCCAGGATGTGGCACGCGGGTTCGCTTCCTCATGCTGCCCTCCGGTCGACGGCCGGGTTAGTTTCGTCGCCCCAGTACGCGACTAACTGCCCAACAGCGAGACTCGACAGCGCAACCCCCGGCCACAGCAACAGCTGAGTACCAGTCGCGAGCAACCCCAAGCCGACGACCAGCGCAACGAGCTTTCGCGGGTGGCCGCATGCCTCTTCGACCCACGAGCCCTCGGGAACGACGTTCATCCGTCGCCCTCCCTGTCGTCGCTATCATCGGAGTACGTGCTGTGAACGAGTGCCAAGCAAACACCGATGGAGGCTACGGCGAACAGCCCAGCCAGCCCGGTGTAGCCGGCAGCCGGCCGCCGCAGGACGGCAGTAATCAGTTCTCCGGCGCTGGAGAGTGGTTTGGCGAAGATCGCCGAAGCGGCGGCACCGACGTCTACAAGCGCGATGCACAGGACGACCAGCAGTGCGAACAGTGCGTGTTCGAATTGAATCTGATGTGTCTGTTGAATCATGCGATGAGCCTCCCGTCAGGAGTTTCGTCAATCGTCTCTGCCGTCACCATTTCCTCAACAAGCTGTTCGGCCTCGGCGTGGTCGACATCGTCGGCCTCTTCGACGACCGCGTCGACGACGGCCTCCCGGTCCGCTCCGTAGCCAGCGCCGTCGAACTTCAGTTCTTCGACGACTTCGGTCACGACCGCGGTCGGGGCATCAGAGGTGACGACCAGCTGACCGTCGTCGTCGGTCTCGACCTCAACGTCTGGGCCGGGATCGAGACCCAGTTCGCGGAACGACCGGCTCTTCAGCCGCGTTGCTCGCTCGGCGTCGACCATCTCGATGGTTTCGGAATGGCGGGCCTTCGCCGACGCTTCGGCCAGCCTGATGAGGTCCAGTAGCGACCGCGGCGTGACCGGGATAGTGCGGTCTTCCTCGTCCTCGCGAGCGACCAGGCGCGTCTTCACGGCCACGTACCACTCGCGTAGCGCGTCTTTGACCGCGTCGTCCGCGAACGTGGGCGTGAGTTCGCGACACGCCTGCAGGTACGCCCGCAGCGCCTCGATGGGGAGCTCGCCGTCGACGTCCTCGCGAAGCTCGTCGGGGACGTCGTCGCCCAGTTCTTGCTTCGTGGCAACGTCCCGGCCGTCGATGATGTGACCCGCGAGGTCGTCGATTTCCTCGCGGTCCGTGCGCTCGCGCAGGACCCATATCAGGTCGAACCGGTCCAGCAGCGGCGAGATGATATTCGTCTGCTGAATCGGGCTTTCATCGGTTCGGAAGTGGCCGTCCTCCGGATTCGCGGCCATGAGCATGGCTGTCTCGGCGTTCAGGACCGCGCGCTCGCCGGCCTTCTCGACGGTCACCTTCCCCGACTCCATCGCCTCGAGGACGGCGTTCTGTTCGGCACTCCCCGCGCTGTCGAGTTCGTCGACGAACACGGCGCCGCCGGAACACTTTGGAATCGCCCCAGCGGTCACGGTCAGGTCGCGGTCATCGAATCCGTCTTTTGTCATCGCTGCGGTCAGGCCAGCGGCCGACGTGCCCTCGTTGCCCGATGTCTTCTGGGCCCGCGGACTCAGCGCCGTCAGCGCCTCGCCGAAGTCCGTCTTGCCAGTGCCGGGGTCGCCCAGCTGTAGCTGATGGATTAGGCCGCGGTGGTTGGTACCCTCGTCATCGGGCGAGTTGCCACGAACCAACTGCAAGATGAGACTCTCTTTGATGTGCTCGTCACCGTAGTGCGTCGGCGCAATCGAGTCGATGAGCGTCGGCATCGGATCGTGGGTGGCAGCGAGTTCGTCGATGACATCGCGATGGGCGGCACGGTCGGCCTCTTGTTTGGCCGACTCTTCGACGATGACCTCCTCGACGTCGAGTATCTTCTGGCCGACCGTTGACCCATCAGGATGGACTGCCTTGTACTCAGCGACGAGTGTGACGACCTCGCCGGACTCGACGCCGCGGCGGGCGAGTTGTTCGGTGAGATGGGCGTCGATGGTCTCTGTTCCTTCTTCGACGCGCTCGGGGACGGGCTGGAGTCGGAGCGCCTGGTAGTCGACGTAGAGACACTGTTCGTTGACCAATCTGAACGGACCACGTTTCTCACAGCCCTCGCAGATCGTTGGCTGGCGAATCGCACCGAAGCCCTGCGGAATGCGATGTAGGGTTCCGCAGCGGTGGCACTCGAAGGCTGCCTCCTCAAGTTTCGGGTCGACCGAGGAGCGCTGTCGAATCTGGCCGCGGACAGCAATGGTCTGGCTGACGGTGCGTGCGTAGTGTTCGCCGACGTGATAGAGGTCGACGTCGTCGACGATCGGGAGCGACTCAGCGTCGACGCTCATGCCATCACCTCTTTGAGAGAATCCACAGTCACGTCGACGCCAGCACTGAGGATGTCGATGGTCGCCTGAATGTCGACGCCCGGAATGATGCCTGTCCAGAGTAACGTCCCGAACAGCGCTGCCGAGAACAGCACTGAGACGAGTGCGTGCCGTGCCGCCGACCGGCCGACTGTTGCGACGAGTCCGACGATGGCTTTCAGTTTGAAGCCCCACCACAGCCAGAGCCCGGTCGTCATCAGCGTCCCGACACCAACGCCGAGTCCAGTCAGTCCGAAGTTTTCAACGACGAACTGCAGCAGGCCACGAAGCACATCGACTGGTGTAATCAGCACTGGCCGACACCTCCGACTCGTCGAAACCTCTCAAATTTGCGAGTGTTGTTCGGGGCCAGCCAGCGGCGCCCGCTCGCGTCGCATAATGCGCCCATCCACACGGGGGGGTACTCATGTCTTGTCATGATATACGCGCGCGCGATACTCAGCGGCTGCAGCAGCGAAACCGGCTCGGGGACCGGTTTCCGGCAGTCCGACCCCTTGGGCTCGCCTATGAAAATTGAGAGATCATAGCCGAGTCTCTGTGGCGCCAAGGCAGATCGTCGACGACTGGACTGTGGGGTCGGGCCGATCATGCCGACGCACCCCCTGGGACTGCCGCTCGTTCTGAGTCGGTCTCCGAAAGATAGACTTTCAGATCACCATGGATCGGCTTCGAGATCTCCGGCCACGTGATCGGCGGCCAAGTGAACCCTTGCTCAGTGTACATCACTGCCTCGCCGATGTCCAAGTCAGATGTGAGGTCTTCTTCCATCTTCACAGACTCGAAGCCCTTCGGCGCGGAGCCGCCATGTGGGTTCGCAGATCCGTTCATCGCGACGCGCCAGCGAATCCGGTCGGTCCAGAGATTATGGAGGTGCTTGTCCTTGTGGCCGAAGAACAAGCCGATGATACCGTTCTTCCGGAAGTCTTCGACAGCCGTCCCAGCAAGTTGGACTTTCTGCAGTGTTGCGTACTTGTCCTTCGAGACACCTTCTCGAGCGAGCGACGCGACCTCGTCACAGATCCAGGTCGTCCAGTCGAACGGACCGCGTTCGACGAGCGACAGCGCCCAGCCGAACCACCAGTGATCCACCGGGTCGCCTTCCTGGAACTCGACGCCGTCGATAACCTTGTCGGACTCCTCGTAGACCCACTGGCAGCCTCGCATCTTCGGGTCCGGGTAGACGACGTGAAACACGCCGTCCTGCAGGACGTTCAGGTTCAGGTCCATGATGTCGCTGTAGTGCGTGACCTTGCGGACGACGTCCTCGAGCGGGACTTCCTTGCCCATCGAGTTCCGGTTCCCGCCCTTTGGAACGACACGCGCGGTTGCGTCGTATCCCTTCGGGAGGCAGACGTGTGCGACAGGCGCGTACGGGATCCATTCCGATCGCGAGCCCGTTGCAGCTCGCCAGACGACACGAGAGTTGTTGACCTCCATGTCGATCTGGGCAGCCCGGAGCGCCAGCGTCGTCTTCCCCGAGTTCGGCGGGCCCGTCGCGAACCACTCAACGCCGCCACTGGGCTGGTTGCGGCCGCCATCCCACGTGTGGTCCCAGAACGCCGGGACGAGACTGTCATCGTCGAATTGACCAGGGTCGAACTTTGGCATCCCATGAATACGCCGTAAATGGCGGCCATCGGTGTGCCTATCCTTGTTTCCGGTCCACTGTCGACTCTTCAAATCCGGTTCCAGAAAACCGAGTTCTTGTGGGTCGTGCATGGTCACATCGTCCTCGTTGTGTATTCGCCGCTCTCTCCGTCCTCACGGTGTTCGTCAGCCTCACCGGCCCATCGTTCCACCGCGCGGTTGTACGCCGGCAGGAGGTACGTCGCCGCCCACAGCTCGCGTTCGCGGGCGAACTTCTCCCTGTCCCGGAGTAACACGCGCTGAGCGCTCTGTCGGTCGTGAATCTTCCAGTCGAAGTCCGGTTCGACGCGATACAGCTCTCCGAGCGTGCCCCGGTCCAGCCGAGACAGCCACTCGTCGACAGCGGTCATGTCCTCGAAGCCGTCCAGCAGCGAGACTAGTAGGTCGCTCTGTTTTCGGTAGAGTTCGTCCAGCGCTGGCCTCATGGCGAAAAAGTCCGTCTTCTCAGGGTCCTCGACGCGCTCGGATTCGTTGGTGTACTGCTGGGCGTCGGTCCGAAGCGTCCGGTAGGCGGCCCGGAACGCCGGTCGGACGTACTTCGCCGCGAGGTACCGGCGCTCCTGTTCGGCGGTCGCGAGGCCGACTGGGTCTTCCCGCCACTGCTGGCGGTTCTCCGACGTGATGACGACCGACAGCGGCACAGGCCGGGAACAGACGTTCACAAACCAGCCGTCCGGAACCCGACCCAGCGCCCAGAACTGCATCTGATGAAGTGACAGTATCAGCTCTCGCCGGGAGTCATAGCCTTCGACGGTCCAGCGCTGGAGCCAGTCGTGTTGGTCCTGATTGAGGCTATCCAGCGCTGGCGTGAACGAGATATCAGAGGTTGCGACATCAGCAGAGTCGTCCTCCTGGACCTCCTGCAGGACCTTATCCAGCGAGGTTCGGATGGAATGACTCGACATCAGTCGTCACCTCCCGCTGCGGCAGACGGTCGCTCGTCGCGGTCCAGTGCCGGATCTTCGTCCGACAGCACCGAGTCGAACGGTTTGCCCTCCCGGTTGTGTGCCTCGTCAATGAGGCCCTCGTCCCGGAGATCCTGGAGCCACTTCTGGACGTCGTACTGCTTGTTCTCGCTCTCGATGAGTTTCTCCAGGACCGCGTCGATGGTCCCGAACCGGCGGACGTTCAAGTCGACGTACCAGGCCGTCGTCCAGGCTTTCCGCGCCTGTCCCGGAGCGACCCACGACTGAGCCTTCCCCTCGATGGGCTCGGCGAACAGCAGGGCGAACGGCAGGCACGCCAGCGCACCCCACTGCCACGCACCGACGAAGTCCATCGATGCGTACGCTGAGATAGCCGGCACCGCGAGCATCCCGACAGCCTGGAAGTACTGTTCCTTCCCGATGGACTCGGGCAGCGCTCGGAGTTTGCCCGGGTCGAGCTCGTCCTCGAGGAGGTTCCCCTCGTCGTCACGGGGTGGCTGGTACGTGCGCCACGGCCACGTGAAAATAACACGTGAAGGCAGGTGTTCGACCAGCGCCGGCGCGTCCTGGTCGACGATGACGACCTTGTCGTAGTCGCCGACACAGTCCCACTCTGCCTCTTTGTTGTTGATGTTCAGCCGGGCGTAACAGCCCTTGTAGCGGGCCCACATCGAAAGCAGACCCTTCGAGTACAGCACCGGCGCGCCGTCCTCGTCGAAGACGACGTCGTAGCCCTCGATCTCGATATCGCCCGAGTCGAGAATCTCGCTCTTGTCGTCGAGCGGCGAGGTCGCAGTCTCCGGGTCCATCCGGATGAAGCCCCAGTTCTCGATTGCGTCGTCGTGGTCCTCGAGCTGCATCACCGCGACCACGTAGGCGATGAACACGCTGAACACAATCGGGAAGTGGGCAGTCAGCGACGCCAGCGCGTAGTAGCCCACGAAGTACGCGCCCACAGCGAAGATGAAGCCAATCGCGATCCACGATATCGCGCCCCGGCCGGTCCCGGCCAAGGCCTTCCGGCGGAACTTCGGCACGTAGGTGTAGCTGAGCAGCGACAGCACGATGGTTGGCAAGACCACCCACAGCAGGATGTACTCGTTCAAGTCGCCGCGAGTGTTGATATCGGGTGCAGCCTTCGCCGTCGCGATGGATTTGTGCTTGAACGTCCAGCGGAGCGTGTCTCCGCTGGGCAGTTCCATCAGCATCGTCACCCGCTCGGCGTCGTCGTAGTGGCCACGCAGGGGGATGTCGTTGTGTCGCCGCATCCCCGACTGGAACGTGACTTCCTGTTCGCCAACCGCCGTGACGTTGGCGTAGCGCTGGGTGATGACCGTCCCGTTGGACGTCTCTTTCTTGCGCGTGTCTGGGTGCCAGTAGACTTTCGTGAGTGTGAACGTCCGATTCTGACCGTCGAACGGGAAGCTCCCGTACAATCGAACCTGATTCCGATGGACCGTCGTCGTGGGCGTGAGGAACTCCTGCGAGGACCGCTGGCCGTAGGTGCCGGTGCCACGCGGCGGGTACCGAACCATCCAGAAGGCGGTCATCTCGCCGGCCGTCCGGAGCGAGGGATACCGCTCGTCAGTGACCGTCCCCTGTTTCTGGAGGTCCTGAAGTGTCCACTCCTGGCCCGTCGACGACTGTGCGTCAGCCCCCATGGACAGTGGAACCGACAGCGCGCTGATAACGAGCAATACGACGAGGAAGCCGTGTTGAGTTTTCCGTCCGAGCATCAGTTGTTCCCTCCGCGAAGCCGCTGCGAACCGTCACGCACGCGGCTTGCGCCGTTGGCGACGATCTGAATGGGCCGTGGCCCCTGGCCCATGATGTAGGTCTTGTAGAGGTAGTACGCCGTCAGCAAGAGTCCGATAAGCCCAGCCAGCGGCACGAGCGGCTGGAGCCCGCTGCCGAGTGACTGCGTGATGACGTGACCGCTGGCCCAGTCAATGATGTAAACCACGACTAAGACGGCCGCAGCCGCCGGCAGCGAGCCCTGTGGGACTGCCGACGGGAGCGTGATAAACTCGAAGCGCCGGACCAGCACAGCCAGCGCCAGCAGGAGTACGACGCCGACGATGAGTGGCACCGGTATCCCTTCCTCGGGGGCCGATATCGGGCCCATCGTCGCTCCGGAAAGCACCCCGGAGGTTGACCCGCTCGAGGACGCCGTCGTGTTCTCTTCCTGGAACTGTAGCGTCTCGTCACTGTCGTCATCCGAGAGCGTGAGCGGCGAGTTCGCTGTTCCAGAGTCCCGCACGACGCCCTGGGATGTACTGTAGAGGATGTACTTCTGGTCGTCTGTCGCGCCGACGAAGGTGAACTCGACCTCATCGCCGTAGGAGTCACCCGCGCCGACCTCGATGGACGGCTCCGAGCTGTCCGGGGCGTCCGCAACCGACACCTGGACATCGCCATTGGTCGGCGTCGCGACCACGGGCACCGTCGAGAGCTGGAACTCGTAGCCAGCATCGGACGGCGGTAGGTAGAGCCGCTGGGTGCCGTTGGCTTCGATGGTCGCGTACTCGCCATTCTCACCGGCCCACGGTTCGTCGTAGGCGTAGTGAATCCGCTCAGCGCCGTCTGGCATCCGCATGTACGAATTACCGTTCCAGTCGGTCAGTTTGATACGGGAGTCCAGCGTCGAACCCCGGACGCTCGGGTCAACAACCTGTATCGAGCCGTTGTTGACCCGTGCCATCGACCCATCCGCCCGGACGGTGACTGTGTCGCCGGCACTGACCGCACCGAGTTCCACGTTGAGCGTGGTGTTGGTCAGCTCGTAGTCTGCTGGGGCGACGTCCGACCACGTCCCGCCGTTGGTCCGGACGTCGAGGTTCCGGACCTCGTAGACATTGCGCTCGAAGGGGATCGTCAGCGAGGCGGCCGAGCGGTCGCCGGCGAACGACTTCGAGACGTTGTAGCGAGAGGTCAACTGTTCCGCTGTGTAGGTGACCGTCTGCTTGTCCTGGACCTCATGGCGATAGGTCAGCTGGACCTGTGTTGCTGGTGCATCCGCTGACTGCTGGGCCAGCCCGAGTTCGACGTTGTTCGTCCCCTCACGAACCCACGCGTGGTCGGTCGTCAGCGATACGGTTTCTCCATCGCCAAGCCGACCAGCATAGCTCGTCTCATTCCCGTTGACGTAGAGGCTGACGTCCTCAGTTTCGGTACGTTCTGTATACGTCACCCGGGCGGTCGTAGCTGATCCACCGACTGTCGACATCGTCACACCATTCGTTTGCCGGTCTATGCTGGGGAGCTCTGCAGTGGCTGTCTCGCCCGGTGCGAGGGTTCCCGAGTACCCTGCCTCGATTGTTCCGTCACCGTCGACGTCGACGGCTGGGTCTTCCGTGTGGTACGTCCCATTAGCGGAGAGCGTATAGTCAACAGACCCGGCCGTCAGCGAGGTCTCGACAGTTGTGTCGCCGTTCGATAGCGCCTCGGCCGAGACAGACGCCGACTGTCCCGACGTCAGAATGCCCGAGTAACCCGCGTCGGTCGTCCCGTCGCCGTCGAGGTCGAGACCGGGGTCCTCGGTCGCCGTCCGTTCGGTCATATCAATATCGACGTCTGTCTGATGACCAGCCAGCGAGACAGTCGCCGTGTGCGATCCCGTTGAGAGATCCGATACACTCGCCGTATGCGTCTCGCCCGATTTCAGAACGCCCGTATAACTCGCGTCAGTCGAGCCGTCGCCGTCGACGTCAATCGACGGGTCCTCGGTCGCTGTTCTCTCAGTCCAGTCGAGAGTATAGTCGATAGAGCCGCCAGAACCGCTAAAGTCGAGCGAGGTCGTATCTGTCGAGAGGTCAATATTCCTCGTTTTAGTCTCTCCGGGGCTGAAATCCCCTAAAGAGGCCGACCCGCCGTTATTAGCGTTTGCCGACACATCCGCCGGAGTCGAGTCTATGCCTATATCCACGTCAAATGCCTTATTATAGTCGTCAACCCAACTATCAGAACCCGAGTCCGTGATTTTCTTAACTCGGACATTTGATGTATCATCATAGTTGGTAATTAGCCTGTCAACACTGCCGTCTCCATCGGTGTTAGTCGTGACAATCTCCAAATGGTATGTGTCGCTATTTGGCAGTGTGGCAGTGTTATCTATCGGGGCAGAAACCCAACCAGTGCCAGCATTTGATGGGTCCCAACTGTTTGTAATCTGATTGTTTTTCGATAGAGTCCCGTCCGGGGGTCCCGATGCCACGTAAATATTGACCCCTGGATTGTAGTCTAAGCCATTAGAGTCGACATTTATGTCGAGTGAGTTTATTTCCCCGCCTCCCTGATGATTAAATTCCAACTCGTGAGATATTTTATTATCGCCTATATTGTCCCCGAGTAACATATTACTATTTTCGGGGGTCCCGTCCCCGAATTGGTCAACAGGGCTTCTTGTCACGCCGACCGAGTTAGCCGTTACCGAGAGCGTAGGGTCCCCGCCGCTCCCGTCCGTTGGCTGGATATTGCCGCCGACGCTAATACTGGTCGAGTGTGACGGCGAGACGCCGGTCCCGCTGACCGAGTCTGTCGTCGAACTCGAATCGCCATTAAACGTTACTGAAACACTTTGAGCCGGGACATTTCCGCCGACGTCATAGCTTAGAGTGTCGCCGTTCGCTAAGTTCGACCCCGAGACGGTTCGGGTCGTCGTCTGTTCGTTTCCGACGAACTCGACGGTCTCGCTTTCGGGGTCGACGTTCCCAGGCACCGAGACCGATTTCGTCGACCCGCTGCTCGATCCCGTCGCCGACGCCGACCACGCTGTCGTCGTTTCGACCCCTTCCCAGGTGATCTCCGGTTCGTTGTTCGCTGACGGCCCCGTCGGCGGGAGATTCCCGGCGACAGACAGCGGTAGCGTGTCGCCATCGGTCAGCGTCGACGCGCTCTCCGTGTCCGTCTCCGTGTTCGTGATGCCCGTTACATCGGCAGTGAAGTCCTTGACTGCGTCCTTGTCACTCACGTCGTAGGCCGAGGTGAACCCATCCGTCGCCGGCGAGGCTGTGATCTGGACTTCGCCAGTGAACGTGATGCCGTTCTCGCTGAATTCGGGTACTTCGAAGACGAGGTAGCCGTTCTCGTAGGCTACGTCTCGCGTCCAGGTCGAGCCGCTGGAGTGGATACCTCGGACCTGTTTCGGCGTGTACCCCAGTTGTTCGTGGACGGCCCCAGCTGGTAGTGCCACCTCCCGACCAGCGTGGTGCTGGTCGTCACTGAGGATGAGCGCGAGGTCGCCCGCGCCAATGATATTCGCGTTCGATCCGACGAGGTCCTCAGCCCGATCGGGCGTCGTCACCG
>Ga0207772_100271_pt1 | contig 33032 bp, 31 predicted proteins | sample A23M3SouthBayCA_2_FD_187750 | JGI IMG/M metagenome (GOLD analysis project Ga0207772, IMG submission 187750) | Aerobic enrichment media microbial communities from Eden Landing Ponds, California, USA - A23 M3 (2) (SPAdes) | ecosystem: Environmental > Aquatic > Marine > Unclassified | place...
CGCGTCGGCGCAGAAGACGACGCGGTTCTTGAACGTCAGCATGTAGACGCCGGCGGCGTAGTTGGCGTCCGGCGCCGTCCCGATGACCTTCAGGGGCGGGCGCAGTGCGGAGGGGTAGTGGTGGGTCAGCCCCGTCAGCATCGCGTCGGCGTCGCCCATCTCCACCATCACGCTGCCGAGGTAGTTGCCGTCGCGGATCAGTTCGCCGGCCTCGCGGCGGGTGACGCCCTGGCGCTTGCGCAGGTCGTAGAGCCGGTCGGCGTAGGCGGCGAGTTCGCCCTCGCTGGGGTCGACGACGGTCGGTTCGAACTCGAGCCCGAGTCGGTCGATCGTTCTGGCGATGTCGTCGCCGTCGCCGATGAGGATGGGCTCGGCGATGCCCTGGTCCACGATCTGGGCGGCGGCGCGGATCATCTTCTCGTCGTCACCCTCCGCGAGGACGACGCGCTTGGGGTTGTTCTTGGCCTTGTTGAGGACGACCCGCATCATCTCGCGGGACTTCCCGAGGCGGGCCTCCAGTTCCTCGACGTACGCGTCCATGTCCAGATCCGTGTCGGTGCGGGCGACGCCGGAGTCGATGGCGGCCTCGGCGACCGCGGGGGTCACCTCGAAGAGGACGCGGGGGTCCAGCGGCTTCGGGATGATGTACTCGGGGCCGAATTGCAGCGGCTGGTCGCCGTAGGCCTTGACGACGGCGTCGGGGACGTCCTCGCGGGCGAGTTCGGCCAGCGCCTCGGCGGCCGCCACTTTCATCTCCTCGTTGATCTCCGTCGCGCGGACGTCCAGCGCGCCGCGGAAGATGAAGGGGAACCCGAGGACGTTGTTGACCTGGTTCGGGTAGTCGGAGCGCCCGGTCGCCATGATGACGGTGTCGTCGCGGGCGTCTTTGGCGTCCTCGTAGGCGATTTCGGGGTCCGGATTGGCCATCGCGAAGATGGCGGGGTCGTCGGCCATCGACCGGACCATCTCCTGGTCGACGATGCCGCCGATGGAGAGGCCGACGAACACGTCGGCGCCCTCCATGGCGTCGGCCAGGTCGCCACCGGGGATGTCGCGGGCGAACTCGGCTTTGAACTCGTTGAGGTCCTCGTGCTCGACCCGGTCGGAGGTGATGATCCCGCCGGAGTCACACATGACGATGTTGTCCTCGTCGACGCCGAGGCTCTCGTAGAACCGGGCGGAGGCGATGGCGCTGGCGCCCGCGCCGGAGAAGACGACGTCGAGGTCTCCGAGGTCCTTGTCGGCGATGCGGGCGGCGTTGACCAGCGCGGCCCCGGAGATGATGGCGGTGCCGTGCTGGTCGTCGTGGAACACCGGGATGTCCATCTCCTCGCTGAGCCGCCGTTCGATCTCGAAACACTCCGGTGCGGCGATGTCCTCGAGGTTGATCCCGCCGAAGGTGGGCTCCATCATCTCGATGGCCCCGATCATCGCGTCCGTGTCGTCCGTGTCCAGTTCCACGTCGAAGACGTCGATGTCGGCGAAGCGCTTGAACAGGACGCCCTTGCCCTCCATGACGGGTTTCGAGGCCTGGGCGCCGATGTCGCCCAGCCCGAGGACGGCGGATCCGTCGGAGACGACCCCGACGAGGTTCCCCTTGGCCGTGTAGCTGAAGGCCTGTTCGGGGTCCTCGTCGATGTCGCGGCAGGGAGCGGCGACGCCCGGCGAGTACGCCAGCGAGAGGTCTCGCTGGGTGTTCGTGGGCTTGGTCGTCTCGATGGCTATCTTCCCCGGCGGGTCGGCGCGGTGATACTCCCGTGATTCGTCGTCGAGTCCCATGTTCGGTGTACGTGGAACTGCCTGTTAAAGGTCCCCACGACCGCCGAGGCGCAGATATCTCTGTTTTCTCCAACAAACTCCTCGGTGGGTTGGCGCTGGTAGGCCTGTCAGTCCGCGCCGTGTGGCGGGACGTACTCGCAGCCCAGGCAGGTGAGGCTACCGTTGGTTCGCTGGAGCTGACCGTTACAGCGAGGACAAATAGTCTCCATCTACCAAGTTAGATGGGTCGACAATATAAAAACATTCCCACGTCAACTGTCGAAGAACTCGGCAGACTTCCTTGAGGTGAAAGGAGCTAGTAGAGAGGACGGGCCATCTATATTCGGTTGGGGATCGAAACCAACGGACGTCAGGATCTTGATGAGATTATCTCCAGAAACCGCGTAGAGTGGTTGTACTCGCTGTGCTCTCTCCAACATTCATTCGGCGCAGATTTACTCCTATCTTTCCCGCAGACCTCATCGGAGGCATCGCGAACAAGCGCGGTGCCGTCTAGCGCTACCGGCAGCTCGACATCACGAGGTTTGTCTGGTCGCTGCTCTTGGGCTTCACCGTGGGCTGTGATATGCGCTCTACCGCCGCGTTTCAACGCGTCTACAAGATAGGATCTGGCCGGCCTTCTTGTTCGAGGCCTATAATTACGTCGGGTGCGGTGTCCCACGTGGTTGAATTTTTGATATCGAAGAACTGCACCAAAGCGAACAGCCTGTTCTCCGATCGAAGAATATTCGCCGCTGTTCTGTCTTCTGTTGCCTCCCGAAACCACGAATGACATGAGATCTATAGATCGCTAATCCGGGGATAGCTGTCATCGAGTGCCTGTGCGTCCTCAGGTAGCAGGGCGACGACGAGACAGTCGGCATACTCGGAGAGGTAGTCGACGAGGGTGGCGATGCGGTCAGAGTCGATGGCCTCTAGTGAGTCCAGTATCATAAATGGCACTTCCTCATGGACGTCGTGAACAAGGTAGCCCGCGAGTGCGAAAATGAGTCCCGTCACTTCGCGCTCCGATTCGGAGAGGTGGTCAACGGTGTCTTCATAGGCTGTACCGCTCTCAGTGCTACGGACGACATGAAGTTCAAAGACGGTAGTGGTGACTTTCTCCCGGCCCTGACGGGTAGTCTTTTCGAGCCGCTCGATCCAGACCCGTTCGAGGTTCTCGTACCCGAGGATATCGAGAATCACCTCCATGTGTGTGTTGAACTCCTCGACGGCATTGGCCTCGGTCCTGTCGATCCGGGTGCGACTCTCTTCGAGTTCGTCCAACAACTGCCCGCGTTGCTCGCGTAAATCGTCTTCTCGGTTAATGGAACTCTCGACGGACTCAATCTCCTCGGTGACATCCTCGAGGTCGGACTCCAAGCGTTCGAGCTCGAACTCGATCTGGTTAGCTTCCTTGTGCAGGTCAAGCACGTCGCTGAAGTCCTCGGACTCGAGATCATCGACCACTGACTCCAAATTATCGACGTGGTCGGTTAGGTCGGATTTGTCCTCCCTCAGTGTATCAAGGCGTTCCTGACGGGTATTGATCTCTTTGTCGACGTCATCGAGACGCTGTTTGAGCTGTGTCCGCTGGTCTTGTTGGCGTTTCGCCTCGCGCTGTTTCTCTTGGAGATCATCAAGTTCGTCCTCGATGGTGCTTGTCTGACTGAGTTTCTGTTTGCGTACTGACCGTAGGGAGTCTAGCGTCGACTCGATCTGTTCAGATGTGGCTTCTGACCCACAGGTCCAGCAGATGACTTCGCCGTTCTCAATTAACTGCGCAGTGACGTCCCCGTCGGCGCCTCCGTCATCGGTCACTTCGTCTAGAACGCTATTACCGCCCTCGTTCAACATCTCCTCGTTGAACTGGATTACGCTCTGGAGGTCCTGAATTTCGGGTTTGAGAGTCTGTTTCTGTGTCCGGAGACGATCAATCTCTGCGTCCAGATCAGCGTGGTCGCCCATGGGGGTCTCGGGTAGTTCCGCGAGTTCATTCTGCAGATCATTCTGTTCCTGTTTCAGTGCCGTGATGCTCTCTTCCGTCGATTCAATTTCGTACCGGACCTGCTCTAGCTCACTGCGGGTATCCCGTAGCTCGTCGAGTTTCTCTTCAAACTTGGCCTTCTCGTCGCGCGTCTCCTGGATACTGTCGCTGGAGTCCGCAATCACCTCTTCCTTGGCCTTCAGTTCCTCACGTTTTTCCTTGATTTCCTTGCGTAAGGAGGTTCGCCGCTGTTCGAGAGTGGGAAGTTCCTGCTTGAATGATTCGATTTCCGCCAGTTCCTCGTTTATCTCCTCTTTCTTGGTTTTGAGGCTACTAATCTCTTCGCGGATAGCGTCAGTATCTACCGGCCGCATGATAATTTCCCGAAGATCGTCGCCGCGCGCGACCGCCTGGCGTGCTTCGTTCGACTCAAGAAGAAACGCAAAAAGGTCGGCGACGGTCGAATCTTCGAGGTAGCCGTCGCCCGAGAATGAGACGTGACCGTTTGTTCGCTCCAATGTCCGCTCGTAGGTCTCGTCACCGAGTTTAAGCGTCACATGTCCGGTGTCGGCGTCACCCTTGAGTGAGGCGTTCGTACTCCCGAGCGCGGCTTGGATGGCCTGTAGAAATGAGGTTCGGTTGGTAGCATTCTTCCCGGAAAGGACCGTTACGCCTGATGGAACTTCAACTGATGTGGAATTTATGCCACCGATATTTTGTGCCTCAACTTTTGCTGCTACGTCCTTGATAGATGAACTCATTGTATCGTTATACTATAAGCGCATACTTATAATGCTCTTGTGTCGGAGACTGTGATCAGTGCCATTATCCGCTTTTCTTCGGTTCCATTTGAGCGTCTAACGTAGGCTAAACCGAGCAGTAAATTAAATTCAGACGATCAGACGCAAGCAAACGTTCGCCGTAGTAGGCGGTTTCACCGATTCTCCGTTCATCTAGCTTGTTATCCCTGTAACCAATAATTATCACTCACGCAGTAGTAGGATAGAGGCACTGTTCAGATAAGCTGATTCCAGGCGAAGGCGAGCATTTGCAGCTATGATTCGACTGAGGAGTTGCGGAAGTGATTTCAAACTGGTTGGTTCGGGGTTTTATATCTTTGAAGACTCATTCGACAGCATTCCGATTTCCGTGTGTTTCGTGGTGAAATTGGAGACTGTAGCGGTGGAACGCAGCCTGTAGCCACAGGGCGCCGTCGACAAGAAAGAGGGCGTCGGCGGCATCGTGTTTCTCGCGGACTTCGCGGAGACACCGTTTAGTGAGAGCGAATGCACACGCGGGATGAAACCTGATGCGGAGAAATTCGTTCGTTTCGGGAGCGACTGCCGCTAACAGCCAGTAGCGTTCGTTGTTCAGTTGAATCATGGTCTCGTCAACCGCAACCAAATTCGGTGATTTGCCGTCCTCGGGCGGTAAATCCACTTTCTCCATCCAGTTGTGGACGGTAGAGCGACAGCGATCGACACCGGAGTTATCGAGAGTGGAGATAGTATTCGGAAGTGACAGTTCAGCTGCGTGCAGATGGACACTGAGCTGCATCAGCGGTTGCGGTGTCACTTCCCGTTCCACAAAATCTAACTCGATGCTTCCGCTAGGACCAGTGAAGCGCTCGATTTTGGGCATGGACACCTAGAAATCGGGTCGCCTCGTTCTTCAGCCCTTATCTAAACAGTGCCCGTTCTGCGAACTATCGATCGGCTGTTCTACCTGAAGCGCTCTCTAGAGAGAGATGGTCAGTCCATCTTCGGCCACAATCACATCTCCATCAAATACCGACTCGGCGTCTCGTTGCATCGATTCGATATCCCGATATGGCATGAAGTGCGTGAGAACAAGGGTCTGGACGCCAGCGTCCTGGGCGATTTCACCCGCGTCTGTGGCATTACAGTGATTGGCTGTCAGCACGCCTCTCAGACAATAATGGGACATAGGCCGATTTGTCGGGATGGAATTTCTACCCCAGTATACTGGTACCGGGCAGTCAAGCATCCATTCTGGCGAAGAAATCAGCTATGCAGTCGATAACGTAAGATTGATGCTCAGTGGCGAACTTCGATGAACTGTTCTATACGCTAATGGACAGAATCGCACAATACACTGCGCGTGTTTGTGAGGGAGAGGATCTCGACAGTGAGGCTGCTCGCGAAGTAACGCGCCTTCTCTTCAAGGAGGCAACCGAGACACAGATTGGAGCCTTGCTCGCTACCCTCCGTACGAAGGGTGAAACCCGGACCGAAATAGCTGGCTTCGCGCGAGGGATGCGCGACGTAATGCGAACGATCGACCCCGAATGTGCCCCGTTGGTCGATACCTGTGGAACAGGTGGGGATGACTACGATACGATTAACATCTCAACGACAAGTGCGATCGTCGCAGCTGGTGCGGGAGTGGCGGTCGCGAAGCACGGGAATTACTCGGTCTCCTCAGCATCAGGTAGCGCTGATGTTCTACGGGCTGCAGGCATCAACATTAACGCCGCACCACGGGAGGTAGTGGCAATGATCGATTCGGACGGGATTGGCTTTCTGCTTGCGCCTACATTCAATCCGGCAATGAAGCGAATGATCGGCCCCCGTCAGGACCTCGGTGTCCGCACCGTGTTTAATATCCTTGGCCCACTGACAAATCCTGCTGGGGCGGAGGCACAGGTGGTCGGTGTTTACGACTCGGACCTAGTACCAGTTGTGGCCGACGTCCTCGCTCGATTAGCTGTCGATCGTGCCCTCGTCGTACACGGGGCAGGGTTGGACGAAATCTCAATTCACGCCGAAACGACTGTCGCTGAAGTGTCGGGGAGCAGCATCGAACGATATAAGATCGGGCCCGAAGATCTCGGCATCGCTGCACATGATATCGAAGCGATTGCTGGCGGGTCACCCGAGGAAAATGCGGCCGATCTCGAGCGTATTGTTACTGGAACCTCAACGGAGGCGAAACAGGACGTAATTCTCGCGAACGCGGGGGCGACGATATACGTTGCTGGCCTAACCGAATCGTTGGAGGCGGGTGTCGATCGAGCTCGCACGTCAATCGAATCAGGTGCGGCAGCCGCCAAGCTCGACGATTTGCGTGCCGATTAGCTGACTTCGGGTGCTGATTTTCCTGCCCCAATAAGTCGTCGAAGGCGGCGACGACGAGGACGGCGTGGTCAGCCTGGGACGCGCCCGTGATCATGTTCTTGACAAAGTCCCGGTGCCCCGGTGTATCCACTATGGTAAAATCGTACGTATTTGTCGAGAACTCTTGGTGGGCGATGTCGATGGTGACACCTCGCTCTCGCTCTTCAGCGAGGTTGTCCATCACGTATGCGAACTCGAAGCCACCCTTGCCCTTCTCCTTAGCTTCCTCTCGGTGCTGTTCAATGACGTGCTCGGGAACACTCCCCGTCTCGAAGAGGAGTCGGCCTACGAGCGTACTCTTGCCGTGGTCGACGTGACCGATGATGGCCAAGTTCTGGTGGGGTTTGCCAGTACTCACTGCGCCCTTTACTACGGTTATAGAAGTTAAAGGATTCCAAGTTCGAAGTGTGATTGTAACTTCCAAGTGTGGAAGTAAGACGATGTGCAAGACGCTGGGGATGCAGATTGGCGTCGTTCGTCGATTCTAAAAATTGATTGCGTACTGCCGACGAGTTGGTCGAGGACCTTCGCGACGAGAATATCGTATCGATCGACGTCGACGAACTGGTGTTCGTCCACGAGCCAACTGAGGAAGCGTTCGCAGACAAAACCACGCTCGTGTTCTTCCACCGTAGCTGGGCCACGGCCCAGGACGAGGAGACGTAGTCGACTACAACCGCGTATTTATCGCCCCGAGGGGGGTGGCGGGGTCGTTCCCGCGGGTGTTCAATGTCTCAAACAGATTCACTTAGCGACGACGTTCCAGCGACGGCTGACAATCAGTATTCGTTCGACGAGCGGGAGACCCGGTCGACGGAGATGCAGGAGTCCCTCGAGCAGTGGGTCGAGGACCTGGCGTCGATGACCGACGATGCACGAGCAAGCGAGGAGTTCCAGGAGTGGCTCGACGTCCAGAGCAAGTTCCACGACTACTCGCATCGCAACACCCTCTTGATCAAGCACCAGTGTCCCAAAGCGACGCGGGTAGCTGGCTACAGAACGTGGCAATCCGAGTTCGACCGCCACGTCCAGGAGGGCGAGTCGGCCATCTGGATCTGGGCGCCGATCATCACGAACCAGTGCCCGGACTGTGAGAACAGCCCGAGTTACCACGAGGACAGTGACTGTGACTACGACGAGACGCCACCCGAGGAGTGGTCTGAAGGCCTCGTCGGGTTCAGACCCACAAGCGTCTTCGACATTTCCCAGACGGAGGGTGAACCACTCCCTGAGCTCGATACTGCGGCGGACGGCGATGCCGATGGGCTGGTCGACGCTCTCGTTGCCGCCGGCGCTCGTCTCGACGTTGAGGTCAGGCTCGTCGCGGAGGAAGACTGGGATCACGGGTCAGCACGAGGTGTCTGTACCCGACGGAGTCCGATGTCGCTCAGGCCACTCATCGAAGTACGGGACCGTGACAACGAGGCCGACCTAGCACGGACATTGATCCACGAGTTTGCCCATGCGATGCTCCACTTCGAACCAGACGAGAACGATGCAGAGGCGAAGCTCGAAGTCGAAGCCGAGGCGGTCGCGTACGTCGTCTGTCGCCATTTCGGACTGGACGTGGATAACTCGACGTTCTATCTGGCTGCGTGGGATGACGACGCTCCTGAGACGCTTCACAACCGACTGGGGCGGATCGCGTCTTCTGCTGAGGAGTTGATCGAGACGGTGGACTAGGAATAAGCTGGCTTTGTTGAAACCCTTAAGTATAGATGAGTTGCTGCACTTGCGAGGCCGAACTATCTGTCTAAAGGAACTATTGGTCACAGCTGCTCAAATCAAACCATCCAACAGTAGCCCCTATCAAGAATCCAGACGTGTGGCCCCCGTTAATCCATTGAGGCTCGAAATACGGCCCTGTGAACGGATCTACAAGCACTGAGACCAGAGCTGTGAACCCAAGGAATACGGCGAACATCTCGATCAAGTCCAGTCCGTCATGTCTCTGAGGAAGGTGGGTGAGTGAGTAGCCAGCGAGTGCGTAGATTATCCCACTGGTACCATAGAAGGCCAGTTGCTGGTCCGAGAACACCGAGAGGAACACTGCTCCGAACACGATAGTAGTGTATCCAGTTAGTACGAGGAAAGCCGAATACCGTGTCCTGGACCAGTGTTTTTCGATCGGGATGCCCACCACGATTAGGCCGACAATGCTGGCGGCAAAATGCAGGAAACCACGGTGCAGCACCGGAGAAAAAGGCCATGCGATCCAAGGGTACACTCCGAAGACTCCGGTAGCGAAGATTCGGATGCTGCTGAGGGAGCGAAAAGCTGTCACTGCGATCTCGATTAGAAAGACAGCTGCCACCAGAATCAGCAACAGGTACGTGATCGTGGAATCTTCCTCGGTATACTCTCGGAAGGCCTTCTTGAGGCTAGAAGTAGCAGTATTCACACTCATTATTGTCCCATGATCCTGCTGTCGAAAAGTAATTTGTCCGAAGAAAACAGGCAAAGCCTTAGAAAATCAGGCTACTTTGAATCTATTATGGAATGTCCTGAGTGCGGTAAGGGGGTAGAAGAAACTGTGGACCTAGATGTGTCTGAAACCGTGCTCAAGCACGGTACAGCGAATGTTGACCCGTCAAAATCCAAGGTCACCCAGCTGAATCAGTACGCACAGGAGATCAAAGAACAGGTCGAAGCCAAGAACGGAACTGAAGAACTTCTACCTATTATCCAGGCCGTCGAAGACGCTGACCGCTACTGTGTCGGTACCGGTCTGAGCATGGGAGAGGGCTTGGACAATATTATCTTCTATATCCACTAATATCGTTGGTTGTGACTGGTACGGGGTTCACCTCGCGGCGTTGAAGGGCCAGTACTTCACCCCACACGGCTATGGTCCAGCAGACCACCACTCCATCCGCGAGACCGTCCGTCGGAGTCTTGAATGGATTCGTCGCTTCTGGGAATCTGTTGGTGTCTGGCCGATCCAGGGATCTGGAAATTACCCCCTGGAGACTGAACCAGATGACCGAGTCTTCACTGTCGACGGTCAGCGTGCGGATGGTACGGACCTCGAGGATGCCATCGTCGTCGAATACGAGGCTGGAATTACGCGAACCCACCGGACTGAGAGCGAGCGGGCACGAATCGAGTATCGCGCCGGATTGACCGGCGACGACATTTCTTGACCCTCCTGGAGTGGAGCGATTCACTTTGTGTACTGACGCCGAGTTGTCGGGCGTAGCAAAAGAGTCTCTGGGCTCAGGTTGTCATCAGGTGGTCGGTTCTCGGCTCAAATACCTCTCCTTTCTGTTTGAGTTGTTCGATTTCATGTTCGGCCTTACTCCTGTCGACGCCGACCTCCTCGGCGCGCTCGACGACGACGTCGATGGGCGCGCCCTCGTCGTACTCGGACTCGATGTCGTTGATGATGCCCTTGATGTTCTGGATGCGATCGCGCTGGCTCTTTGACTGTCCGGTTTCGACAACGTCGGCATCGAATTCGCCAGACTCTGGGTCCATCCCAATATCTTCGAGGTTGGAACGAACGATGTCTTCTACACGTTCTACGTCCTGTTCTTCTACGGTAGATGAGAGACGAGTTCGGGCAGAAGCTTCAGCAAGTCTAACCATCGACTCTAATTTTCGAGCGGATACAGGCATCGGAGCATCATCATCCATTGCTCTGGACCGAAGCGTCGTATAGAAGTCACTCAACGACTCTTTCGCCATCTCGGTCATTGTTGGATTACAATTCTCCTTCGCGTAGACGATATATTTACGAAACTCTTCATCCTCAATTGCTGGCTCGTACTCCTCATACTCTTCCGATGGTTCGATATCGTCGTCCTCAATCAGGCCGCTAGAACCATATGAGTGCTCTACAGCTTGTGAGATGTCGAGGATGTGTTCTGCTGTCTCTTCATCACCATCCGGTGAGTCTACAGAAATGAAAATGAGATCGAAACTTGAAATGAGCTGAGGTCCCAGATTGATTTGTTCACCAATGGGTTCGAACTCGTCAAATCGGCCGTACTTCGGTCCTCCCGCTGCCAATACAGACGCCCGAGCAGGGAATGTTTTCTTTTGACTGGCCTTTGAGGCTTTGACTTCCTGCTTTTCGAGTACAGAAGCAAGCGCTGCCCGTGAGCCTTCACTTAATGCTTCAAGATTGTCCAGACACAGGAGTCCTTGGTCAGCCATGACAGTGACTCCAGCTTTAATTTCCCAAGGGTCGTCTCCGGGAGCACTAGATGAAGCTGTCGCCGGTGCAGTCATCGCTGCCTTCGATGTATCAGTCCCTGAAATTGATACGGCACGCGGGGCAAATCGTTGACTCCGATTGATTAACCGGGAGATGGGCTTTCCCGGGTCAGAGACGACGAGCGTATGGATATTCCCGCGTGATATAGCACCATCTGGAAACTCCTTGGCGATTCCCCCAAAGAGCTGCAAGACGATTGCCGCTTTGAGCTTATCGTGCCCTTCTACCGACGGAGCAAGACTCTCTACAAACAGGTCGAAAAGGTCGTCCTGTTTCGCTAAGTCGTTGACCACCTGTTCGTCTTCCGAAGTAATCTCCACCTCGGGGTATGTGTCATACGCATCCTCGACATCCACTCCTTGGAGATACATGTCAAATCGACTCGATAGATTGCGATTCGATCCCTGCTGATCTAATTTCAGCACACCAGTGACCGTAATCCGATCCCCAATCGCGACCTGTCCCGCTAGATCGTCCTCGAAGTTTACTTCTATCTGAGGTGGAGTATCGCTTTGATCGTAACTTCCCGGGAGCTCCTGAACCCGAATTTTCTGTGTATCGATGAATTCCGATTGATCCATGTTGAGACGGAAGGGTCCCTGCCTCTCACATCCCTGGCACTCGTGGGGTTCGTCAAAATCACCAGCAACTTGTGGAATCCTAGTGAGCGTTCCACAGCGTTGGCATTCGAATGCTGCGTTGGTCACTTTGGGAGAGACTTCGGTCATCTCTCGTACGGCCCCTTGGACTGCAATTAGACTACCATGGTGTTCATGCCGTAGATCACCTATAGCAGTCGTTTCTGGGATATTCCGAACTCGAACGTGTGCCTGGCCAAGCTTGACATCTACTGGAAGATCATACAGTCGGAGTGCTTCCTCAGCGTAGTCTTGTAACTGGTTAGGCTTGTTTCGGTAGTCATCAGCTAGATCAGGGTCGAATCGATACAGGTCATTCCAATCGATGTGCAGCGATTTCTGATCTGTCGGGTAATTCTGTGCAAGTTCACCAATCTCGTTGCGATAGTAGTTCCGATAGAACTCCTCGAATGCATCGGTGAGTTCGGTATTCCCGGAAGTAGCCATAGAATCGTACATGTGACATCATTGTAAGTAATTTTGCAAAGCAGTGTGAAAGTGAAAGCTCAAAATAGCTGTATTGCGATACTGAGTAAGCGGCAACAGAGTCCATATACAGAAGACTGACCAGCGACGACATTTCTTGACCCTCGGGGAGTGGAGGGATTCACTTTGAGTACCGACGACCAGCAGGCAGTCGACGTATCGACCAACAGTGACGACAACCAAGACGTAGACGACGAGCACTGCCGGGCACAGCAGTCCGGAGAAGTGTTCGAAGGCCACCGACAGGGCGGGAGGTAACCTCTTCAATGAGCACTACACCAGTAGGCGATTCACCGCTCGTAGCCGTGGATTTATTCTGCGGTGGAGGCGGGCTCTCGACGGCGCTCGCCCGGGCAATCACTAACGTCGTACTCACGCAAACCGAAGCGGATCGTGATGAAGGTCCCGGCAATATCGAGGCCACCGAACTGGTCGAGCAGCACGTTGAACTCATGGCGGTGAACCACGACGCGACTGCCATCGAGACCCACGAACGAAACCATCCCTGGGCGACGCACCTGAACGCAAAAGTCGAGGAGTTACATCCACCAAACGTCGTCGAACCAGGGTCAGTAGACATCCTCGTCGCTGCACCCGAGTGTACGCACTTTTCGTCGGCGCGAGGCGGCAAACCAGTCAAAGAGCAACTTCGGGCGAGTCCGATGCACGTCCTGGACTGGGTCGGGAAGCTCCAGCCGCGAACGCTCCTGCTCGAAAACGTGCCAGAATTCCGTTCGTGGGGGCCGATTGTCGATGGTTCACCAACCCGCGACGGGTCGAAGTTCGAGGCGTGGAAAGCCCAGCTCGAGGCTGACAGGTACAGCGTCGTCCACCAGACACTCAACGCTGCCAACTACGGCGATGCCACCTCTCGGCGTCGCTTCTTCGTCCTCGGGCGGCGTGACTACCAGCCGGCGTTTCCTGAACCGACTCACAGCAAGGACGGCGCCGTGCCCGGGACAGAACCGTGGCGGTCGGCGGCGGACATCCTCGACTGGAGTGACCCGGGCGAGTCCATCTGGCAGCGGTCGCGACCGCTCTGTGCAAACACGATGGAGCGAATCGCAGCCGGAATCCGCGACCACTGTGATGACCGGCTAGCAGCGTACGCCGATGCCGTCTCGCAACTGACCGCTGAGGACGTCGCGGCACTCCAGGACGATGTCGTCGACGTCACCGAGGTCGAGGACGCCGTGGTGGGCCGGGATGATCCATTCCTGGTCGCTGGACCAGCGGCAGTACCTGACACGGACTGTTCGACGGCCCTGTCCGTACCGATGGTGATGGGCCAGCACTCTAACGCACGGGCGAAAGACGCGACCGAGAGCCCCGTCCCGACCGTTGCGACGAGCGGGGCGATCCACTACATCGACGCAGAGACGTTCGTGCTGCCCCGGAATGGCGCGTTTCGTGGCATCCACAGCAACGCTACCTACAAGCCAGACGAGCGCCCGCTGCACACGGTGACGGCGAAGAACCACGACGGCCATCTCGTGTCGCCCTTCCTCGTCGAGTACTACGGCAACTCCGATACGGAAAGCGTCGAGAGTCCACTCCCGACGGTCACCACCAAGGACCGCCACGCACTCTGTGTGCCGGCGATGTACCCGTGGGGACTGGACCTGCGCTACCGGATGCTTCAGCCGGGCGAACTCGCCGATGCACAGGGATTTCCGTCGGACTACGAATTCGCCGGCAACAAGACCGAGACGACGGCGCAGATCGGCAACGCCGTCCCGGTGAACCTGGGGAAAGCACTGTGCCGGTCGCTGCTCACCCCGACGGCCCAACCAACCCTCTCGTCGTACGAGCAGGAGCCCGCTGGCGCGGAAGGGCCTGCTGACGACTAGTCCATTCCCACTTTCTCGAACGGTCGAAATGGTCTAGCAGTCGCTTCACGCTACCAGCCAGATGAACGGCATACAGCTCTCCTCGGTATTTGTTGACCCCCTATCCGGTGGAGGGTTGTTTCGTGACTACAGACCAGCACCAGTCGGCAGGCACACTGCCCGACCGCTCTCGTGGTCGGTTTGTCCTCGTCGGCTGTGGCGACGCAAAGGCCGACGAACCTCGTGAAGCTCGTGATCTGTACACGTCATCGTACTTCGTGTGCAAACGGCGCTATGCGGAGGCAGCGACGCAGTGGGCACGCACCGTCAACCGACGGGCGAACTGCTGGGCTGTTCTCTCAGCAGAGTATGGCGTCGTCCCATCGCGCCTCGAAATCGAACCATACGACACGACCACCGACGACCTCAGCGGGACGCCGATCGACGGCGAGCCAGATTTCCGGCTTCCGACCGGTGACCCGGTCGAAACCGAACTCGACCAGTGGGCTCTCCGAGTCCAGATGCAACTTCGGGAGTGGCTCGCTCGTCCATTCGCCGCCGACCAAGAAACCTCACCGTGCCGTGAACTCGTGATACTCGCTGGCAGTGACTACGTCGACGCCCTTCGCGACCGCGATGTCTTCGATGGGCGGGCAACGTCTGTCCATACTGGTGAGCCATCGCTTCGGGGTCTCCCACCAAAAGCCACAGTCCGCTTCCCGTTCCAAGACGACGATATCGGCGGGCTCTTCGAGCAACAAGCGTGGCTGGCAGACCGTGCTGACGAGCTTAAGTCGAGCACGGCGCCACGCCGGCGCTGTGAGTTATCTACCTTCGGCGCCGGCTACGAACGCGAACGCGCCCGCTGGAACGTTGGCCGGCCATCTCTCGATGTCGAAGAAACCGAACAAGTCGGCCTCCAAGCATTCGAAGATGTCCCCGAGGAGTGTGTCGCGGACACGTACGAGCAGTCTGAACTCTCAACTCTCGTGGCGGAAGAGTAAATGCAGGTGTTTCATTAACAATTCGGCTCTACTGAAGTCCTCCGAATCAAATAAATCCTAGCTCTCGAGTGCTAAGTATAGAAGATACAACGACCAACGCAGAGAGAATAAAAATGATGCCATTGCTGCGATTATAGCCAGTCCGTCGGTAGTTCGTCTTCATGATTATCCAGCAGTTCCAGCAGGGGTCGGATCTCATCGAAGTTAGGCCCCTTCGAAACTTCCTGTCTTTCTTGATGCCACTCGATAAACCCGTAGTCAGCAAGTTTCGGTAAGTGGACGTGCTTCATCGATACCAGGTTTTCAAGAGTATCGATTTCGGGACCTTCTACGACTGCTGGTGAATCATCTTGCGGGTTATGTTCCAGTAGTGCAACCATCAGCTTTCGTCGCTGAATATCCGCAAGCGCATCAACCATATCGTCGAATGTTACCGACCTAACTTCGCTCATCATAATAAACAATTATCCCATATGCGGATAACATCCTACATTTTACACTTTTCTTCTGGTGTGACTAATTGGGTGAATGGAATTAAACCGGCCTGAAAGCACACCTACATACCGGCTGTTTCAGTTGTTGAAATGGCGAATTACGAGGCATTTCACTAGCGCCGGCCACTCCTGATTTTTCGTCCTCCAGTGGGCCGAGAGGATGTACTACAATATTCTGGCTGACGATGTCAAAGTTCGAGGCGATGTCGACACGGCGGATGTGAGTTGCCGGGAGATGGGGGCAGTGGCCTTCGTGCAGCCTGCCCTAACAGATGGTCCGTGGCAGCGATCGGAGGCAGTGAGAACTCCTTGTGAACGGACATGAGCCAGTCGCCCATCTCAGACAAACTCCCGCCGGAGGAGCTTCTCGACAGCAAGTTTCAGCTGATCAAAGCTGCCGTCAACTGCATCGACGATATCGAGACGATCCAGGAGTACGTCGGATACGAGAACGGCCATCAGCAGCGACTCCCCGTTATCCTCCTGTTCAAACGCCGGGCCGAGGAGATCCGCGATGACTGAGTTCCAAACCACATTCGAGACTAGTGTGTTCGGCACTAAACTCCGGGAGCGGGTCGATCGAGCCCGCTCCATTCAGACCGAGGTCGAAGCCATCCTGGAGGCGGTGAACGAAGCCCACCCCGGCGAGTGGCAGCCCGCCGTCGTCGACGAAGCGTATCATTACGCTGCACTAGCGATTCGCCACGCCGAGAGCGAAGAGTTCGAGGACTACATCGCACTTGCTGAAACATCGCTCTCGTCCGTCCACTGCTACTTCGCTGACGTTGAGGGTGTCCCGAGGGAGCGGTAACGCCGATTTCGCGACCGCTGTCCCCCCGTCAATTTGTGACCCCCGTGAGGGGTGGCGGGGCGAGAGCCCCGGCGTGCAACATGTCGATGGACACATCACCCAACGTCGACGGCATCGGCTCGGGAATTGACCGAAACGACACAGCCTGTAGCGCCTGTGGGACGGCGCTCACACTGGGTAGTCAGCATGGCTACCCGAACTGGGCGGCCCTCTCCTACTGTTGTCCGGACTGCGGACTCGGTGAAGCGGTCGAAGTCACCGCGACCGGCGACCTGGGCGAGCGGACACAGCGCTATCTAGATTCTCTCCGCAGCAGTGCCGCCAGCGGCGTGAGCGCACTCCGACTCGCCGCGTTCGTCACTGGAGACGTCATCACCGGGTCATTCTGGATCGAGCGAGTCAACGAGCACACCTACGTTGTCAGCTTGCCCGAACGAGCGTCTCCATGGGTCCTGCTCCAATTCGCCGACCGAGTGGCGGTCGGGCCGCTCGAAACGTCGCGGCAGGGCGGGCACGTGGTCGTCCGGGATACACGGTGGACCTCAACGGACGACTACCAGGAGGTGCGGGCTGACGGCGGGTCGACGCACATGCAGGTCGACGGCGATGGTACCAACACGACCGACCCGTTCGCCTTCCCTGAGGATGCCGAGCCGCGGACGAAACGAGCGAAAAGCGAGAACATGAACGTCTCGTTCCTGGCCAAGCCCGGCCAATACGAGGTCCACTCGGCGTCGGACAGCTACTACGACGTGGACGTCCTCGAAGAGACGTGCACCTGTCCGGACCGGGTCGACCGGTGCAAGCACCTCCGACGCGTCGATCTCGAAATCAAGGCCGGGCTCGTTCCCCGACCGGACGGACGGTTACCCTAGCAGAACCGGCGTACGCGTTTCGTACCGGCTAGCAGGCCTTGTCGCGTCTGTGTTATCAGGACCCGCTCGTCGACGTTGTTTGTTCTCCCCCGGCGGGTGAGGGGAGTCGTCACTGCTCCCCTGAGCAAATCATGGCTGACGCAATTCCCACAGACGACGACGTACAGTTCATCGGCGAAACCCAGCCCGATTCTCGCCCCTTACAAAGCGTTCTCCAGACGGGTAGCCATCGTCCTTCGAATCCATCTTCGTGGTCGGACCTCTCGATGGCGGTTCCGAATGATGCCACAACTGCACGAATCCTCGCGTTCGTTGAATGCATTCTGGTCGAGCTCACCCACGAGCCCGTCGGCGCCGTCTACAGGTCGAACGAAGAGTGGGGCGTCATCGAGACGGTCACTGTCCACGCCGACTGGACTTCGATCTCGACGGACGAGCCCTTCGTTCGATACCGTCGCGACCCGCGCGCTGGATTCCAGTGTTCGACATATTCCCGAACAGCTGTTCGTGACGCGTTAGTGGAGCGATTATCCCGGGAAGGTGCCGGGAGCGTTCCAGTATCTACCGGTAGCTTCTGCGTCTATCCACTATCTACTCTTTCTCGACTCGATTGACCCACGGACCGTGGTCGAGAATATTTTGGCGTTCCACCCTGAACTGCGGTTGTAGCTCCACGTTCGACAAAGGTCGCCAATCTGAACTCCCTGTTCTGTTATCATTGCGACTTATGACCTGGCTTGCTTTTCGATAGGAGCAGAGATCAGACAGCGAAGTTGGTCAGACCTCACCGTGCATGCGTTCAGGAACAATTCGCGACAACCGCATCGCGTTCCCGGTGACGCCGAGGCTCATCCCCATATCGCCGACAACGACCGCCAACGCAACACTGACCAGCCCCAGCGGCACGCCCAGCGCGAGCAGGAGCTTTGCGCCCAGACTCGCCCAGATATTCTGCCGAATCACGCCGTTGGCCGTATGCGACAGGTCGTACAAGTAGGGGAGCTTCCCGACGTCGTCGCCCATCAGTGCGATGTCCGCCGTCTCGAGGGCAGTGTCGGTGCCAGCCGCGCCCATCGCGATGCCGACCTCCGCAGTGGCGAGCGCGGGCGCGTCGTTGATGCCGTCACCGACCATTGCGACCTCCCCATAACCCGCCTGTAACTCCTCGACTGCGTCGACCTTCTCATCGGGCAGGAGTTCGGCGCGGTACTCGTCGACCCCGACCTGCTCGGCGATGGCCCTCGCGGTGCCCTCATTGTCGCCGGTCAGCATCACCACGCGCTCGACGCCCAGTTCGTGCAGGCGCTGGACGGCCCTCTTCGAGGCGGGGCGTACCTCGTCGGCGATAGCGATGGCACCCAACAACACCGACTCCGTACCGACGATAACGACCGTTTTGCCCTCCTGCTCCAGCGTGGAGAGTGCGTCCTCGGCAAAGGCCCCATCGTCGGACTCGGCCGCCTCTTTCGCCGTGACGCCGCCGTCCGTCTCGTGGCGTGCCCGAGAGAGATCGAAGCCCAGCTCTTCGAAGAGCGCAGGCTTGCCCGCATAGTACGTCTCGCCGTCGATTTCTCCGCGGATTCCCTTGCCGGTCAGGCTCTCGAAGCCCGTCGGGTCAGGCAACTTACCCACGCCCGTCTCATCGACGCGAGCGAGAATCGCTGCGGCAATAGGATGTTCGCTCCGCTGTTCCAGCCCGGCGGCGTGCCGGAGCAGCGTCGCCTCGTCGGTGCCGCCGACCGGCACGACGTTAGTGACGGCCAGTTCGCCCTTCGTGAGCGTTCCCGTCTTGTCGACCGCGACGGCATCCACCTCACCCATCGCCTCGAGGTAGTTACCGCCCTTGATCAGGACGCCGTTCTTCGCAGCGCTCGTGATGCCAGACACCACCGAGACGGGCGTGGAGATGACGAACGCACACGGACACGCGATCACCAGCAAGGTGAGTCCGCGGACGAACCACGTCTGCCAGTCGCCGGCGAAGATGAAGCCGTAGCCAGCGACGTCCACCGAGACGGGATCGGCGATGACCAGCGGCGGAATGGCCGCCGTCAAGATCGCCAGCACGACCACGATCGGCGTGTAGTACCCGGAGAACCGGTCGACGAACTGCTCGGTCTCGGTCTTGTTCGCCTGTGCGCCCTGCACCATCTCGATGATACGCGAGAGGGTGGAGTCGCTCGCCGTCGACGTGACTTCGATCTCGAGGTAGCCCTCCTCGTTGATCGCGCCGGCGTACACCTCGTCGCCAGCGGTCTTGTCGACGGGGACGCTCTCGCCGGTGATGGGCGACTGGTCGACTGCGCTCTCGCCCTCGACGACTGTCCCGTCCAGCGGAATCTTGTCGCCGGGACGGACGACCACGGTCTCGCCCACCTCGACCTCTTCGGCAGGGACGGTCACTTCCTCGCTGTCGCGCAGGACAGTAGCCTCGTCGGGCGACAGTTCCATCAGTTCGCGCAGGGAGTCCCGCGCCCGGTCCATCGCGTAGTCCTCGAGCAGCTCGGCGATACTGAATAGGACGGCCAGCGTAGCGGCCTCGACGAAGTAGCCGATACCGGTCGCGACGATGATCGCCGTTCCCATCAGCAGGTCGATGTCGAGATTTCGGTTTCTCGCGGAGTAGTAGCCGCTGCGGACGACGGGCACACCGCTGGACACGACGGCGCCGAGGAAGAGGACGTCCGCGACGTGGAGGGAGTAGTTGAGGACGCTCGCGACAGCGACGTTCTGGCCGGTGAGGAGGAACTCGAAGACGAGACCGAGGGTGACGAACGCCGCACCGACCCACGTCTTCTTCGCGCGGGCACTCGTCCAGACCTCCGAGGGCGGTGCGATATCGACGCCGTCGGTAGTGTCGGCGGTCTCGTCATCTGCTCCGCCAATCACGTCGTAGCCCGCGGCCTCGATCGCTGCGACGACATCGGTTCTGGTCGTCCGGTCCGGGTCGTACCTGACGGTGGCTGTCCCGGTGGTCGGCTGAAGCGTCGCTTCGACGACGCCGTCGACGCGCTGGAGGCTCTTGTCGACTTTTTGTGCACACGACGGACAGTCCATCTCGGGGACGGTAAGGCGAGCGGACAGTTCCCGTTCTTGGCCGCCGTTCGGCGGCCCCGTTGTATCCGTATCCGGATTTGCCGTCATTACATCACGGTAGGAGCGCGAGTTCGATAGGTCTTCGTTGGAATATTCCAACTAACGTCAGTGCGACGCAAGTCGTTCGTCTACAACCCGCTCGCCGGCCACGTGTCGCTTCGCCAGCTGTTCCTCCGCCCGACGGAGTCGGTACGTAAGCGTCGAGCGCGGCACGTCGAGATGCTCGGCGAGTTCGCCGACGTCGACCTCGCGAGGCGACTCGTAGAAACCGTGTTCGACGGCGGCCTGGAGGGCAGCCTCCTGTGCCGGCGTCAGGCCACCCGGTGTCCCGTCGCTCCCTCCCGCTGCCGTCGTCGTATCCGCAGTGCGGAGCATCTCCATCTGAGCGCACTCCCCGACGGCAGTCTCCAGCGCGTCGAAGAACGCCGCCACGTTGCCTTCGCCGGAGTGGATGAGCCGCCACGTGTAGTGTCGCCCCTCGTGACGGGTCTCGAACAGGACGCCGTCGCCGAGGTGGTCGCGAGCGATGTGGGGAACCGAGGCGCAGGCGGGGGTTCGCTCCCAGTCGGAATAGAGGACGAGCGTGCCGTCCGCTCGATCCAGCACTCGAGTCGTCTGTGTGGCGCCGCAGTCCTCGGTGGCCAGACAGTCAGCGTAGTAGTCGCCGGTGAGAAAAGCGTCCTCGATGGCGTCGAGCGCCTCAGGAGTTCCAGTAGCGTGGTCGACTCGCCAGAGACGGTCGGCAGTGGCGTGGAGCGAGAGCGAGCGGACACGGGCGTCGGGGTGGTCGGCGAGGGCGTCTGCAACCCTGTTGCAGCCCGGTTCGTATTCGAGGGCGAAGACGAGTTCGCGCATATTCTGGTATAAAGACTACTGCGACAAAACCCTGGCCCGGGGCTATGTCTAACAATGGGGACCAGATCACGTCGTCCCGGTCATAGAACTCAGTATTGGTTATTTATATAACCAATCCGCAGGATTGGTTCACTAGCAGAGGTATTCACGAGGGCCAGTCTTCGGGAAGGCCAAGAAGTGCAAACTTCGCTACTGTCGTAGTGTCTCCCGGAGACGACGAATCGCCGGTCGAATTTTCGTTTGGATGAGATACTGGCCGGCCAAGCCGACCGTCTCGATCGACGAGGCTGCAAAATCCTCCGTGTTCGCGACCGTTCCTCCGTCGACGAGGATGTCGGTACCCGTTACGTACGAGGCACCATCGCTGATGAGAAACTCAACGACCGTGGCGATCTCCTCCGGATCCCCTTTTCGTCGCAAAGCAGCGCGGTTCAGCATTTCTGCCATCTGTTCCTGTTGAGACGCCTCCTGTTGTCCCATGTCCGTATCGATGATTCCGGGGGACAGGGAGACGATGCGAGCCCCGTTTTTTCCCCATGCTTCCGCCCGATCTTCTACCAATAGCTGAACCCCTAACTTCGAGAATCCGTACGCAGCACCCGGATCCCCACCCGTCAGTTGCTCCATCTTTTCGACGGCGTCAGCTGCAATCGGCTGTCGCAACATCTCCGTATGTGGCCCCTTCCTGGGGACATAGTAAGCACTGTTCGAGGCGAAACATACTGCCACAGTTTCTGGGCCTGCCAAGTCAACGAACTCATCGAGGAGCATCGCGGTTCCAATCAAGTTCACTTCGGTGATCTGTCGGGCATCCGCCATCGTCGGTGACAGGCCAGCCGTGTGAACCAGTGACCGAAGTGTTCCGATCGACGCAGCCGTCTCGGCCAACTCGCTGACAGCTTCGGCGTCGGTGATATCCACGGTCTGGCAGTGAACGTCGGTCGCTCCCGCTGCCTCCAACTCCGACCTGGTTTCTTCGAGCGCGTCGCCGTTAACGTCCGTCAGGAGGACACTCGCATCATCGCAGAGCAACTTGGCGACCGCAGTCCCCATTCCACCCGCTGCGCCTGTAATGACGTGTACATCAGTCATTTTTGGGCCTCAATTCGGAGTCAATGTACGATGACAGCGCAACGCGCACTGCAGCAGGAGCGGCGGCACGGTCAGTGGAGATTCGGTCGATTCGTGCACCGTTTGCAGTGGCGACGATGTGTTCGGCGACGCGTGCGGCCTCAACATCTCGAAACACGTCAGTTTCGATGCCGCGCTCGATGATGTCACGAACAATTCCGACGAGCAGCTCGTTGATCTCCGTGAACCGCTCACGGAATACTTCGTTTCGGCTTGCCTGCGAGCGCAGTTCGAGGAGGACAACCAGTCCGTGGAACTCCTCGTCGGCCAGTTCGAGTGGAATCAACCGCTCGATGACGTCATTGAGGGCAGTGTTCGGATCCTTGCTAGTCCTCTCTACGAAGTTGTCCTTGAACCGATCGACAGTAAAGTCGAGAAACGAGGTGAGTAACTCCTCCTTCGAGTCGTAGTGATAGTACACAGAGGCCTTCGTTTTCCCGAGTTCATCTGCGATTTTCGAGACCGAGAGGTTCGCGTACCCGTGTTGTAGCATCGCGCGGTAGGTTGCCCGCATAATCTCTGTTTCACCCTCACTCCAGTGCTGGTCTGCCGAATCCGTACCGCCCGATCGGTACTCGTTAGCATTCATATTTGACCTGTAGGAATGCGTGCGCTCATCTGAAAATTGAACGAACGGTAGGTATATATTGGTTTTGCCGGAGGGGCCCTCATCCGGTTCAAATACTTGTCAGAGATGGCAAGTTGCATCCGAGTTTGTCTGTTGTGAAGGGGTAATCCGATACATAGCAACCATCGTTATGGCTGATTAGCTCTGGGGGGTGACTCACTATTACGAACCAACAAGCATCGAAGCGTGCCGAACTGTCTCCGGTTGAGGATTGCTACTCCGTCGATGTACTATAGCAGGATGATCCGGAGTGCGTCGGACGCGAGGGATGCAGAAAGTCCGATCGGAGGCCACTCTCGCCAATTGTGAAGATGTGTACGAGCGCACCGGAACGACGATGAGAGTCCAGTCATCCTGGATACGCCGAAACATTGAACTTACCGAATGGTCAGTAAACAGTTGTGGTTGATATGAACGGATTCGACGGGAAGACTGCGGTCGTGACGGGAGCAGCATCGGGAATTGGCCGGGCGTCGGCACTTCGCTTTGCGGATGAAGGGGCGAACGTCGTCGTCGCCGACGTCGACGCCGACGGCGGCAAGGAAACCGTCGACCGCGTCGAGGACGCTGGCGGTGACGCGACGTTCGTCAAGGTCGACGTCTCGGATATGGAGTCGGTCGAAAAGATGGTCGATGTCGCCGTCGACACGTACGGGAGCCTGGACTTCGCCCACAACAATGCAGGCATCCTCACCGGCTTCGAGAAGGTGACCGACATCGAGGAAGAACAATGGGACCGGCTGCTCACCATCAACCTGAAAGGCGTCTGGGCGTGCATGAAAGCGGAGCTACCCGTTCTGGAGGAACAGGGGAGCGGAGCCATTGTCAACACGGCGTCGGAGGCTGGGCTCGTTGGTATGGGCGGACTCGCCAACTACTCGGCCAGCAAGCACGGCGTCGTCGGGCTGACGAAGACCGTCGCGCTGGAGTACGCTACTCGCGGCGTCCGCGTGAACGCGATTGCCCCCGGGCCGACGAAGACGAACATCCAGAGCGGGATGGCCGGTGGGAGCGACCCATCCACGCTCCCGTTCGACACGTCCGCCATGGCTGACGTTCCAATGGATCGGCATGCGGACCCGGAGGAGATGGCGGGCGTCGTCGCTTTCCTCTGCTCCGAGGATGCTTCCTATATAACGGGCCACACGCTACCGGTGGATGGCGGGCAAGCGGCCGACTGAATGCAAGCGGTCGGTCAGCGTCCTGATGTTTTCCTCCGGGTACTGAACCGAGCCCAGGTTTCAGTATTCTCGCAGTGACTCTTGCTGTCGATGGGGCGTTGATCGTTTTGGGGATAGAACTGAGGACTTCGCTTAGGTCTTCACAGGCGGTACAAGGCGGATGCCCCGACCCTTGAGGCCGGGGAGGAAGCCGACACCGGATGACACAAACCACGCTAAGATGGCAGGACGACTCGGCACTGTCTAGTTGAGGGATTGAGAAGTGAGCAGGCCGTAGCGAGAAGTGCTCATGCAACTCGCAGACCTGCTCAGAGAAACGTTAGAAATAGACAGCCAAGACGTTTGGGAGAACGAGCGCACCCCGACACCCGTCCGGCGATTTGGGGTCCGTCTCCACACGGCGGGGCTGTCGATCCGGGAGACGGTCGCAATCTTAGAATTACTGGGTGTCGACCGCTCTCACGGTGCTGTCTGGAATTGGGTGCATACGCTGTCTGAGGCGCAAAGCGACCCGCCGACAGCAACGCCGTCGCGGGTCGCGGTCGACGAGAAACAGATCGAAGTTGACGGCGAGAAAAAATGGCTCTACGCTGCGATCGACATAGAATCGAAGCTATTGCTCGAAATCGATGTATTCAGCCGCCGCGGGACTGACCCCGCCGCGGCGTTCTTGCACCGCCTCACCGAGAAACACGATATCGCCGACACAGAGTTTCTCGTCGATGCTGCAGGGTATTTGACTGCCCTCGCACGCCGTGAATTGAGCGGTCAGCTCGACTATCGAGAGCGAAACCACATCGAAAAATGGTTTCAAACAGTCGCCATGCGAATCGACCGCTTCCACTCGTTTTGGCGGGGCAGTCAATCCAGTGCGAGACGGTGGCTGCGGCGGTTCAGATACCATTACAACCACGAACGACCCAATCAAGCACTCAACGGCCGAACGCCAGCCGAGGAGGTGCTGAACTAGACAGTGCCGGAGAATACCACTCTCGTCCGGCTTTTATCTCTCCTCACCGGGTGAAGGAGGATTTCTCACTCATGCCTCAGGTCGCATCCCGAACCACAGAGCAGCAGCACTCGTCAACTACCTGCCCCGACTGCAACGGTGACGTCACCCAGTCCGACTGGGAGCGTTATTGCCAGGAGTGCGGGCTCGTCGTCGACGTCTACCGCGTCGATTACGGGCCCGAGTGGCGGTCGTTCGATGCGGACGCCAGAGAACGCGTCGGCGCTCCCCGGACACAGGCCCGCCACGACCGCGGGCTCTCGACGAAAATCGGTCGAGGCGTCGACGCACGAGGGAACTCGCTATCCTCGAAAAAACAGCGACGACTCGCACGGCAGCGACGACTCCACTCACAGTCCCAGACCCGCTCGAAACGCGAACGAAACCAGATAACGGGCAACAGCGAGATCAAACGCATCGCTGGCCACCTCGAACTCGGCGACGGCCTCGTCGAGCAGGCGTGTTCCCTCTTCGAAACAGCCCAATCCGACGACCTCCTGGTCGGTCGTTCTATCGAAGCCGGCGCATCGGCAGCGATCTTCATCATCTGCCGGATGAACCACTGCCCGCGGCAGGCAGAAACCATCGTGGAGCCGGCTCGCTGCTCCGTTGATGACCTCTGGAACATGACCGGCGTCCTCAAACGAGAACTCTCGTTGCCAGTTCCAATACAGGAGCCAGCAGGCTTCGTTCCCGAGATCACAGCTGATCTCGAGGAGCAAGTCCCTGCCAGCATGCGCCTCGAAGCCGAACAGTTGGCCACCGAGGTTCACGAGTCGGGTACCATCCAGGGCAAGCCCTCGGCAATCGCTGCTGGATGTCTCTATACAGTCGGCCGACGCGACGACCACCCACGCTTCACTCAGCGCGCCATCGCTGACGCAGCAAATGTCTCAGCCGTCTCAGTTCGAAAGTACTGGCAGACTATCCAGAATCCAGAGTGAATTCATAGAAGACAGTCCTAGCTGGCGACGACGATTCATTACTGGCTACCCATAGTCTTCACCTCGGGAGAGTGGGGCAACTGTCAACAAACTTATTCATTATGGATAGTCGAACGATTATTACTGTGAGGACTAGCCATCAGCAAAGTGGGTCTATCTGTTCGTCACTATCACGAATCCGTCGCTACGGACGGTTACCTCACACCCACAGTACCAAAACTCAACCGTCCCCACCATCGATGACTCGTCTTCCCCCGACTGAAACAGCGAATCTAACGCGTCAGGGTCTACCGTGTCGTAGAGTGAGTCAAGCGCCTTCTGTGTTCCAGTGGCATCTGTTGCAATCGTCTCACGACCCGTAAACGTTGCCACGGCGTGAATGACTGCCTGTGATAGAGATTGATCCCGCTCCGCCTGGTAGGTATGCTCTTCTTCAAACTGATCTGTAGAGTCGGTTTCGCATTCCGTCATCATCTTATTCTTCGAGAGTGATGGGTAAACATCCATGACTTCACCCAATTAGAGGTTTATATAGTAGGGTCCTGAACCAGGGTGTTACGGAGTAATGCTTGTTGTCCCCGTCTGAGGCGAGAGGACAATGCGGAAGTCGAGATGCCAAGGTTATCAGCGATAGTTTCCATCGTGGTTTGTCGTGGCGTGTTGAAGTAGCCCTGTTCTAGGGCAGCAAGCAGAGCTTCAGATTGGGGAGCTGTGACACCGTATCGGTTGTTACGTCCGCCGTCATGTTCCGATGGCTTCTCTTCGTAGAGATTGAGCAATGTAAAATCCCGCTCTTTTTCACGAGCGACATCTCGTAAGGCTGCCAAAGCCTCGCGGGTTGGAAATCGTCCCAGAAACTCGACGCCTTCAGCCGTCATAGTCAAGCTCACTCTGGTTATGTTCTCTTCGACGGCAACCGACTGAAGTGTGGTGCGTTGACCTTCTTCCGACAGTGTGAGTTTATATAACCGCTTGTTAGGTAGCTCGGTAAGACATGTGTAGCTGGCAACTGATGAATCCTCAGCAAGTGCCATTTCGAACGTCTCGAAGTCATCACCCGAAGCCCAAGCGATGATACTCCACGGCTCATCCGGTAACGACTGGACTTCTTCAATCTGCAGCACCATATCGAGGACAGTGTTAAGTGCTGCTTGGGCCACTGGGCGTCCCAGGTTAATTTTCGCAAAGTATGACATGCCGAACCATACTATAGCTATCAAATTAGATATTGTGCTTAGCCCGATAATACACTTCGTATCTGGCAAGGGGTTGGTCAATCGATCAAGACAATGGATATGACGATCGTGTTGTCCATATCTCCTACATTGACCACAACCGGGGTCAGAATGTGTCACCTTCCAAGGATTCGAACAGAGCCTGAGTTCCATTGTGACTCGATACACATCTGAATACGCTCCGGCTGTTCTCCAAACGTTGATTTCGGTGTCCACATACCCCAACTCTTTCGCCCGGGCTCCAGTCGAACTGTGACGCGTTCTGATCCGGTCTGACTATCTTTCCGACTCCGACGAAGCGAACCAGATCCGTTGCACGGGTTGACCTAACGATGACCACCGGCGTGTCTTAGGCTACGTTTCCCGCCGATACCCGGGCCTGGGGACATCGAACAGATGTCCTCGTCGGGAGTCTTGCTTCCCACGCTGTGGCGGGTCGCTGCCGCGGCCCTCTATACTGTCTCGCGATGCGACAACTACGACCAGGGCACCTAACAGGCTCTCACCGGGGCTGCAGACGTCTCGCCCGTGTCGCTCCGCTCTCACCGGGAGGTCATTCGCAAGTTCGAAGTAGAGTAGCGCCTTCGTCGCGACGTATTCTCGGCCCGCCGTCCGAGCAGCACTGGACGCCTATCTCTCCCGGGAGCTTGAACGAGATGTAGTCCCAGTGGACGTCGGTGTCGACGCAGTCGTCGTCAAGCCACTCACAGCGGTTACGGTTTAGGACTGCTCGTCGGCCCCTCTCGCGGTGGTTTTTCATCCCGCAGACGGGGTGGAGGGAACCTCTGATGCCCATCGATATCACTGACCCAGACGCACTGTTCACGAACAAAGTCGGCGCCGCGACGGCGTACCGTCGTGAGGACCTGGGCCTTGACGGCAATATCCCGCCAACGACCGACGCTCACGTGATCACACTCTCCAGACGGTGTCTCGAACTCGGCTTGTCGCAGCTGGGTCACCACGAGGACATCCGCCAGTCGATGGAGCAGTGGGTCGACGCCGTTGGAGGGACCGAAGCCGATCCAGGCTACTTCCGACAGTGCGTGTTCTCTCTGACTCCGAGCGAACGCAACGGGCGTGCCCTCGAGGGCGACGAAGAACTCCTCGCCCAGAAGGCCGAGACGGTTACATCGTGGGCAGTCGCGACGTTCGGTGAGCGAGCCGTGCAGCGGTGCCAGGCAGAACTCGAACGCGAGTACGTCCAGCGGTGGACCGAAGCGGCTGACGCGCTTGCTCGTCGTCAGCGCGGCCAGCAACTGCTGGACGAGCGACCCGAGACGGTCAACGGGTGGGAACTGGTCGAGTCTCCTGGCGATTCACTGGCGTACTACGGCATGACAGCTGACGACGGCCACGTTGTCGTGCTGTTCGAGAGCGACGGTCACGTTCGGCTATGGGCATTCCAGCCCGTCGAGTACGCGACCGAGGTACGTCACCTCGACGTCCTTATCGCCAATGCGGTCCGACAGTCTCGCGCTAGGCGGTTAGCAAATCCCGAGTCGTTGGTGGACGGCGCCGCGGACCTCAAATCTTACCTGGTATCGCTCCCGAGTGGGCAGGGCCGTCAACCGTCACTGGACGTCCTCGACGAGGCTAATCCACAGGAGTCGCTCACCAGCTTCGAGAGATGATCAGCGTGCCTTGCAGACTTACCGGCTGCCGGCGCCGCCGGTAGTCTGAAGTTCATGGACTTCGAACTAATAGTATGACCGCTAACCACGACCGTGTTCGTCCGGATGGTGGGATCGATGCACTGGACCCGCCTCCGATGGATGTAATGGACGAAGAGACGCTCAAGCCAGAGACGCTGGCTCAGAACGCCCCCCGGCTCGAGACAGTCATCCAGCTGCTCAACCATCCGGCATTGGCCCGGGTCTACGTCTACGTGTGTTACTGGGGCCCGGTCACGCCGCCCGAGATCATGGAGGCGCTCGACCTCTCGAAATCGACGACCTACGAGTACGTCGACCAGCTAGTTGACCTCGGCCTCGTCGACCGCGATGACTCGACACGTCCCCAGCAACTGACTGCTGACCCGATCATCATCGTGGAGCAGTACGTCCCGATCGTCATCACGCCGACCGTTCTTCACGCCCTCGCGCTCCAGGAAGTCGACGAAGACGTGGAGTACTTCGTGGACCGTCACGGTCTCGGGAAGCTCATCGCCGCATTACGCGGTGCTGGACTCCACTTTGCAGGAGGAACAACCCAGCGAATGGTCGCCAGCGACATCGACGTTCGCGAGACAGAAGCGATGATGATCATCAACGCGCTCAAACCGGCGCTGGCCGTCGGTCGAGACCACGACCCGTTCTTCGAGCACTTGTTCCCGGACGTCCACGACGAGATGGACCTCCCCAACCTCGACGAGATATCCGGTGCCCCGGCCAACTCGTCAGACTCCGATAGGTGAGTTCTTCGGATGGGTACAGACGTTCCATTCTCTGCCGACCAGGACGTCCTCGTCGACGCGAACATCTTCTTCGCGATCGGTCGTCCCTCAAATCCGCGATATCGGCAGTTCCGGAGCGCAGTTCAGAACGCTGGCGTCGTCTGCAAACTCCCCCGACGCGTAATCGGCGAACTCGGTGGACCAGAGACAGACCGTGTCCGAACAGCACTCAACGAGGAATGGGCTGAAATCATTGATGCCCCACCACCGACGGATGGTGACGCTGTCGCCGCGAGCGATATCGCTAGGCGCACCATCGCGAACGAAACCGGTCAGGCCGAACACGACGTAGAAAAAACCGATGCCATTCTCGCAGGGCTGGCCATCCAGTACCTTAGAGAACGTGAAACAGCAGGTGTTGTCGTACTCACCGACGATAAACCTGCGAAGAAGGGGATCGAGAACGCAGTCCGAGCACAGGGGTACACTGACACAATTGCTGTCTACGGATTGGCGGACATCATCGGCGACGATCCCGGCGACTCAATGCGGCTAATCTAATCGAGACCGACTTTGTTGAAACTCTCAAGTGGTACTAGGTTTCAGTGACTGTGCTACATGTACAGCGCATCTCTTGCAGAATGGTGCCGATTGAAACCGTCGGCAGCTACACCTGCGAATGGAATGCTGTAGCTCCTGTTAATAGCGGTAGTATTGGCGGAGTCGTGGTGAATTCAGAGCGCATATTCATATTATTAACAAATGTAATTGGTCAGAACAGAGAAAGCATATACCAGTCGTGCCGGAACGAGCGCGCATGGTTCCCCGTTCACGACGACAGCTCCTCCAAAGGTGCGGTGCCATTGGACTCGCCAGTCTAGCGGGGTGTGTCTCGGACACAGGAAACGATTCGGAGTGTTCCGATGGAAGAACACTACACGAAGCCAACATCACTCTTCACCAGACAGCAGGCTGGCCGACATACCACTACGATGCGGCGAACACCGGGTACAATCCGGATGTAAGCGGCCCGAAGGAAGACGCCGGCATCGCGTGGCGCTATAGCGCATGTACCGAAGCCGAGTCGGGCATCGTGATCAGTGATGGGCGAGCATATGCTGGAGGACTCGTCGTGAACGGACAGACAGGACAGACGAATGGGGGCGACTGGCACGGGCACATGAGTACGCCGACTGTCTCCAACGAGACCCTATACGTGAGCGCGTTCGATCTCGAAGCCCGGGATCTGACAACCGGTGAGAAACGATGGACATTCCAGACCGACGTGGACATGGGGGCGCTTCCAGCCCCGAAGGTTGCCTCAGAGACGGTATATGTACCTGGTAGCATCGACGATCCAACGCTCTATGCCATTGATGCGGAACGCGGTGATGAACGCTGGCGCTTCGACACTACCGCAGATATTGATGTCCCGGTCGCTGTCTTCGGAGGGACAGTATACGTCGTTGACGAGGCAAATACGCTCTATGCGCTCGATGCGGCGACCGGTGACGAACGCTGGCAACAATCGCTAAACACGGATGTCTCACGCTCTGTCCCGGTCGTCGCTAACGATCGCATCTACCTCGGGTCGTGGGACGGCGGAGTCCAGGCAGTGAATACGACTGATGGGTCAACGGATTGGCAACAGCAGGGGAAGCAAACAGATTTCAGAATCAGGGGCCCCGTCGCCGTGGCAGAAGACACCATGTTCGCAACAGGTCGTGCGGGAACGATCATCGCCCTCGACGCGACAGATGGTCAGGTGAAATGGACCGTCTCGACCGAGGCGTATGAACTCGAAGCGCCTGCGATAGCAGATGGCGTCGTGTACGTCGGGGGCGCCGCAGGCAAACTCCTCGCATTGGACAGCACGACCGGCGAGGAACTCTGGCGCGTCGAAACTGAGGAGGTCCTTTTTGGTGACTATACGCGGGCAGGGATCAATCAAAGTCCTGCAATTGTCGATGGTATGGTCTACGTGGCGACTGCTCCTGGTGACTTGTACGCAATACGGGGCCGATAGGTGCTTGGTAGAGACTGAACCCCATTCAGGCACTCTTCAGAATCACTACTTTGCGAACACGTTATCAGAGGAACGCTGTTGTTCCGGGGAAATAGTGGAACGATCGTAAACGCGTTGGCCAATATTGACCGATCCAGGGCCGATGATTCCAGCCAAGAATAGTTGAATCGACTGTACTCTACACATGCGAATATCTCAAGCCGCGAACGCTGAGTTGCGCGTCTGAAATGGGTCTTGATTTTGCCAGGTACATAATAGTCACACCGAGACAGTGATTCAGTCCCACCCCTCCGGACACTCAGTGTCCGCTGCAACTTCAGACTCCGTCAGTATTGGGGATAGAACTAACAGCTCACGGACCCGTTCTAATCTGTTTTCCGCCGGTGAGACTGTCATCGTCGGCGGTTCGTGTGCCGTAAACGTCCGCTGCTCCGTCCCTGAGGAGGCGGCAATTGCGAGGTCCTTGTGAGCGAGAGAGATTTGCCACCCAGCACACGCGAACTGCCTCGCGGAGCCTTCGGCATTATTCTCATCTCTCATCACAACAAACTGGTAAGGGTTTCCATCTGGGCCTTCGTAGTGGCCAATAGTCCCATCTGACCCCCCGATGGGGGACCAGATATAGTCGCTTGTTTCTTTGAGTTTCCATCCGGACTGTGATTCTGGAAGGACAGAGCGAAGGGATGCGCTTGCATTAGGAGATGATTCTTCAGAATCCGGAGTTGGAGCCGGTTGAGAGGTTGTTTCGCTGGATGAGTTGTTTTCCGTGCATCCAGACACTCCCCCAAGTCCGGTTACAACGCAGGATAAGAACACCCGTCTGTTCATTCGGTTATTAAAACGTCTACGAGGGCGTAATAAATCTCTTGAACCGGTTAATAATTCCTGGTTGTTAAACTTGTGGTAAATCCTTTGTCTGTACCGAACGATACATGCTTACCCTATATTGACCGCACCCGGGGTCAGGATGTATCACCTTCCAAGGGTCTAAACCGAGCCCGAGTTCCATTGTGATTCGATGGGGCACCTGAAAACGCTCCGGCTGTTCTTCAAACGTTGATTTCGGTGTCCACATAGCCCTACCCTTTCGCCCAGGCTCCAGGCGAACTGTGACGCGTTCTGATTCGGTCTGACTACCTTTCCGACTCCGACGAAGCGAACCTGGTCCGTCGCACTGGCTGACACAGCGATGACCACCGGTGTTCCTCGAACGACGTTTCCCGCCGATACACGGGCCTGGGGACATCGAACAGATGTCCCCGTCGGGAGTCTTGCTTCCCACGCTGTGGCGGGG
>Ga0207772_100286_pt1 | contig 30223 bp, 27 predicted proteins | sample A23M3SouthBayCA_2_FD_187750 | JGI IMG/M metagenome (GOLD analysis project Ga0207772, IMG submission 187750) | Aerobic enrichment media microbial communities from Eden Landing Ponds, California, USA - A23 M3 (2) (SPAdes) | ecosystem: Environmental > Aquatic > Marine > Unclassified | place...
GTGATCGATCGGGCTACGCTTTGACGCGTGGTAGCCGGGAGTGAGAGAGTACGTTTCGTCTGTCTTTGTCCAGTGTCACGGAGCGAGATCTGTGTCAGCTTCGTTGCGTCGTTCGAGGGCTTCGAAGACGGTCTCCAGATTGAGATTGAGTTGGTACGTGCAGTATCGATCACCGCTTCGTCGTGATGTGAGCTACTTGATTGAGATTCGGTGGCTCTCGGACACCCCTCGTTTCGTCTGTTCTCGTCTCTGCAGTGTGGTGGGCTTCGTTCGTTCGAACCACCCCTCGTTTCGTCTGTTCGCCGTCTCGAACTCATGTGGCGCGCGTTGATCGCGCTCCGTCGTTAAGCGAGGTGACAACCGACACACACCGCTTTTCGCAGCGTATCAGCAGGGAATGAGAGAGTACATTTCGTCTGTCTTTGTGATCGACCTCGTATCGCTACCGCTATGACTGTTAAACACAGACGAAACGTACTCTCTAGCCTAGGAGTAGAGAAATACGTTACGTGTTTTCTTACTAACGTGTCGCTTCAGCACTAGTTGACCGCAACCATGTGATGATCGGACACCCCTTATTTCGTCTGTTCTGCTCTCCAGGGTCTGTACTGTCTTCGTCTCACTCGAGTCACGCCCCTTGTTTCGTCTGTTCTTCCGTTTGGTTTGCAACCTGACTACGGCTGATTCTCGATCGACTCGCGCGTCTCCACGATGATATCGGGATCCAACGCGAGTTCGTACCGGTAGTGAACACCGCCTGCGCGTCCTTCATTCTGTTCGGTACGTTCGAGAAATCCGAGCATCGTGAGATCCGCAAGATGGTTCTGGATACTCTTTAGCGTGGTCAGTGGATCGTGACCCCAGTTTCGTGCGACACGTTCGTACACCGCCTGAATCTCTTTTGACCGTGCGGGAATGTCTCCGTCGACCTCGATCCGTGCGAGCGACTCTAAGATGAGTTGTCCGTGCATGGTCTGGTCGCGTAACTTATCTTGGACACGCCCTCGCTGGACACGCGCCGCAGCCACTTCGATATGGTCATCGGTGATCGCTGTCGCTCCCTGTTCTTCGGCGACATCGCCGCCCTCGCGGAGGAGGTCGATCGCCTGCCGTGCGCTCCCGGTGTCTTTCGCCGCCTTCGCGGCTGCGAGTCTAATCGCTGAGTCTTTACACGCACCGTCAACGAGGGCTTTCTCGGCTCTGGCAGTGAGGATCGACTGGAGTTCGTCTGCGTCGTACGGCGAAAAGGCGAGCTCCTTCTCCATCAGCGTGTCTTTGACTTTCGGGCTCAGTGACGAGCGGAAGGTGTAGTTGTTACTGATCCCGATCACGCCGACACGTGCCGCGTCGAGGTGGCCGTTCGCGCGTGCACGAGGGAGTTCGTACAGCAGGGAATCAGGGTCGGAAAGATGGTCGATCTCGTCGAGAATGAACAGAAATGTGCCGCCACGTGTCTCCATTTCTTCGTATAACGTTTCGAGGGCGTGCGATGTCGAGAGGCCGGTTTCTGGAAACGTCTCTCCGTTCTCTCCGCGGATGCTGTTTATAAGCGATCGAACTGTTCTGTACACGCTGTCATCGTTGCAGTTTCGGAAGTGAACGTGGAGTTCCTCGGCTTCATCCCGTCGCTTTACTTCGGCCTGAAGGGCACTCATCATGTACTCCGTGACGGCCGTCTTTCCGACACCAGTTTTCCCATAAATAAACACGTTTGCTGGATTTCGGCCGAAAAGCACGTCTTTGAGTGCCGATCGATATGCGTCAATTTCGTCGTCTCGTTCGACAATAACGTCCGGACGATACTCCTCCGAGAGGGTAGATTTGTCCTCAAAGAGGGTCTCCGTCATCTCGGTAAAGAGATCTTCAGACATTGTTGGTATTCTGAGTAACACTACCTCCTAACTTAAGATTGGCGTTCGTTTGTTTACCTTGTTTCGTTTGCTTCTATCTGTTACAGCCGAGAAGATGAGCGCCCGAACGATGTGACACAGAACAGACGAAATGAGGGGTGTGAACGATGACTACTCGTGGAGTGCCTCTCGTTCTACGAGAAGAACAGACGAAACGAGGGGTGTCTCCTCGACATGCTCCGGCCCTAGCCACTGGCGTGAACAGACGAAATGAGGGGCGTGTCCCGCTTCAGCGACCGACCAATCAGTCGTCGACCACGGCTTCGTCGACTTCCGCTTCCGTGTCGGCGTCTTCCTCGGACAGCTCGTCCAGTCGTTCCTCGGCGCGGTCGCGGTCCTCCGGATAGCCCACGTCGACGCGCCAGCCGTCGAGCCGGATCGCGTCGATGGTGCGACCCGATTGGATGAGCAGATCGATCGCGTCCGGGAGTTCGTACTCGCCGCGATCGGAGGGCTGGACGAGGTGGCAGGCGTGGAAGATGGCGGGGGTAAACGTGTAGAAGCCGGTCATCACGAGGTTGCTCGGCGGATCGTCCGGCTTCTCGACGACCTCGACGACCTCGCCGTACTCGTTGGTATCGAGCACGCCGTAGCGGGAGGCCTCCTCGTAGGGCACCTCCTCGACGAGGAACGCCGCGTCGGCGCGGTCCTCCTGTTGGCGGTTCGTGACGTCGCCGAGGTTCCCGCGGAACACGTTGTCGCCGAGCATCAGCATGAAGTCGCCGTCGACGTGCGGCTCCGCTTGGAGAATGGCGTGTGCGAGGCCGAGTTGTTCGCGTTGGTGCGCGTAGGTGATCGGGACACCGTCGTACTCGTCGCCGTAGCGATCGATAATCTGCTCGGCCTTGTAGCCGACGACGACGACGAGTTCGGTCGCACCGGCGTCGATGAGGTTGTCGAAGACGTCCTGGATGAGGGGCGTGCCGTTCACCTCGACGAGCACTTTCGGCTTGTCGTCGGTGAGCGGTTGGAGACGGGTACCCTTCCCCGCGGCGAGTACGACTGCTTGCATAGGTGGGTGGAATCGGACGGAGCGTAAAACAGTTTGCGAGCGACTATCCTAAAGTGTCAACTGTCACACGACGAAGTACCGTGAGTTTGCTGTGATCTGCCTCTATCCACGAGCCATCGAGAGGAGGCCTTCGGCCAATCAAGCGTCCGAGAGTGATTATACGTCTGCTCGCAGTTTATTCGTCGCGATCGCGAGAGAGACGTTCCCAGATCTCCGTACAGCCCGCCCCGTCCGGAATTTCCGCGAGGTGAGCGCCGTCTTCGTCGGAGGTCGTTTTGTTACTCATCTTCTGAAGGTGAGCGCCGTCTTCGTCGGAGGTCGTTTTGTTACTCATCTTCTGAGTAACTGTATAGGGCAATGCAATATAACTGTTCCGCCGCACCAGTACGTACTTACGGAGGCGACGACGACGAGCGAACATGTCCGATCCCGGCGACGATTTCCTTTCGCTGCTCGATCTGACGGAGTACGAGGCCGCGGCACTGGAGGAGCTACTGCTTTTGGGCCGGACAACTGCGCCAGACCTCGCCGAGGCGACCGGCATTCCCAAGGCCAGGATCTACGGCGTGCTCGATTCCTTAGCGGAGGCGGGATACGTGAAAGTCATTCCGGGGCGACCGAAACGGTATCAGCCGCACGATCCCTCAGAGATAGCGGAGCGAGCAGTCGCGAACAGGCGCCACGCGTACGAGCGGTTCCGCGAGGACGTCGAGGCGATCGAAGGGTCGTTCGTAGACGCCTACGCGCCGGTTCAAGACAGGGCCGTCGACGAGCTCAGCCCGACCGAGGATCTGTTTCACGTCGTCGACGTCGGCGAACCGAGCGAACGGGAAACGCGCCGGCTCTTCCGCGAGGCAGAGGACTCCGTGTACGTTCTCACGAAGAGCTTCGGATACATCGACGCCGTGCTGCCGGCGATGCGCGACGCCATCGATCGAGGCATCGACGTCGACGTACTGCTGCTCGCGCCCAACCATCTCTCAACGGAGAACGAACAGCGCCAGAGCGAGATTAGAGACCTTCTCCGTGAGGAGTTCTCGTCCGTGTCCGTGCGTATCAGCGATCGGGTGCTTCCATGGCGCGGGACGTTCGTTGACCCGAGCCTCGAGTACGAAAGCGGTCAAGGCTTGCTGATAGTCGAACAGGAGGAGATCCCGAACCACCATCGCCAAGCGGCGGTCACAGAGAACCCCTCGTTCGTCGCCGGGCTCTGGCAGTACTTCGACCTCCTCTGGCGACACGAGAGCCGATCCGAAACGCGATAAAACTCCGTATTACGGCCCGAAACGCGTTCCGAGCGCTAACCAGAAAGCCTTTAATCCAAGTTACTCGTTGTCCGAGTAACGATGACTGTCCTACTCACCGGCGCGGACGGGTACCTCGGCTGGCCGACCGCGCTTCGACTGGCGGACCGCCTCGACGAACGGATCGTCTGCGTTGACAACTTCGCGCGGCGCGATTGGGTCGCCGAGTCCGGTAGCGTGTCGGCGACGCAAATCGACGATCCGGCGGAGCGGTTCGCCACCGTCGAGAACCTGAGTCTCGTGGAAGGCGACCTCGCCGACCGGGACTTCGTGCTCCAACTGTTGGAGACCCACGAGCCGGACACCGTGCTCCACGCGGCCGCGCAGCCCAGCGCGCCTTACTCGTCGATCAACGGCGAGCGCGCGCTGTACACCCAGCGGAACAACGTCTCGATGAACCTCAACCTCCTCCACGGGCTCGCCGAGTGTGGACTCGACGACACACACTTCATCGAGACGACGACGACGGGCATCTACGGCGCCCCGCACTTCCCGATCCCGGAAGGCGGGCTGGAGGTCGAGCGAAAGGACGGCAGCGACGAGGTGCCGTTCCCGGCGATGGGAGGGAGCTGGTACCACCAGACGAAGTCGTTCGACGCGGCCAACATGCGACTCGCGGAGTCGCAGTTCGAGTTCCCGATGAGCGAGGTTCGGACCGCGATCGTCTACGGAACGGAGACTGAGGAGACACAAGAACACGAGAGCCCGACGCGGTTCGACTTCGACTACTACTTCGGAACGGTCGTGAACCGCTTCTGCGCGCAGGCGGTCGCCGGCTACCCGATCACCGTCTACGGCAAGGGCGAGCAGCGCAAGCCGATGGTGAGCCTCGAAGACACCGTCGAGAGCCTCGTGCGACTCGTCGAGGGGGGCCACTCCGGCGACGACGGCATCGACATCTACAACCAGGTCACCCGACCGGTCGCCATCGTCGAACTCGCGGAGACGATCGCCGAGGTCGGCGACGAGTTCGACCTCGACGCCGAAGTCAAACACTACGAGAACCCGCGTAACGAGGACGAGGAGCACAAGATGGAGATGGAAAACGACGAGTTCCTCGATCTGGTCGGCGGACAGCAACAGACGCTGGAGGAGGGGATCCGCGACGTGCTGGGAACGCTCGTCGACGAGCAGGACCGGATCGCCGCCCACGAGGACCGGTTCCTGCCCGGCGTGTTGACCGATGAGTGAGCAGTCAGGCGGCGAGACGAGCGTCCTCGTTACCGGCGGCTGCGGCTACATCGGAAGCGCGTTGATTCCGCGGCTGCTCACCGACGACCGCGTCGGCGACGTGGTCGTTCTCGACTCGCTGTCGTCGGGCTCGCCGGCGAACCTCGCGGGGAGCATCCGCGACGACCTCCGGTTCCGACGCGGGGACGTCCGGGAGTATGGCGCGGTCGAGGGAGCAGTTCGAGGCGTCGACGCCGTGATCCACCTCGCGGCGATCACGGGCGCGGCCTCGACACATGACCGGAGGGCCGAAACGTTCGCGGTGAACCGCGACGGCACCGAGAACGTGCTCACGGCCGCGGGGAAGTTCGACGTCGAGAACGTCGTGGTCGCCTCGTCGTGTAACAACTACGGGCGCGCCGCGAGCACCGACATCGACGAGGAGACGGAACAGAATCCGCTCAACCCCTACGCCGAGTCGAAGGTCGCCGCAGAGGGACTGCTGGCCGAGGCGATCGAGAAGTACGATCTCGACGGGACCGCGCTGCGGATGAGCACGAACTACGGCTGGTCGCCCGGAATACGGTTCAACCTCGTGGTGAACCACTTCGTGTTTCGGGGGCTCACCGACCGGCCGCTGACAGTCTACGGCGACGGGTCGAACTGGCGGCCGTTCATCCACGTGCGCGACGCCGCACGAGCGTACGCGGCGGCGGCGCTGGAGCCGGAGGCGTGGCCCGAACGAGTGTACAACGTTGGCTCGAACGACGGGAACTATCAGATCAGCGAGATCGCGGAGATCGTCCGCGAGGAGCTGGACCGCGAGCTAAACGTGACGTACCTCGAGGACGAACAGCCCGGTCCCTCCTACCACGTGAACTTCGACCGGCTGGCCGCGACCGGCTTCGAGACCGAGTGGACGCTGCGAGAGGGGATTCGCGACATCGCAGACGAGCTGCGTGGAAGGGAACACGACGAGGTGACCGCATGACGGACCAGAACACCGACACGAAGACCGAGACGGCGACGGAACCGAACGGCGACGAGTCGACTCCGACGATCGCGGTCACCGGCGCGGCCGGCTACATCGGAAGTCGTGTCGTCGTCGAACTGCGCGAAGCACACCCCGACTGGGAAATCGTCGCGCTCGACAACGGCTACCGCGCGCAGGTCGATGCGATCGGCGACGTCGAGATCGAACACGTCGACGTTAGGAACCGCAACCGACTCGAAGACGCGCTCGCGGGCGCGGACGTTGTGTGTCACCTCGCGGCGATAAGCGGGGTCGACGACTGCGAGGAGAACGCCGATCTCGCGTACGAGGTGAACGTGACGGGAACGAACAACGTGGCGTGGTTCTGCCGAAAGACGGGCGCCGCGCTCGCGTTCCCGTTCAGCATGGCGGTGTTGGGCGACCCGCAGTCGTTCCCGATCACGGCCGATCAGGCGCGCGATCCGTTGAACTGGTACGGACGGACGAAGTGGATCGGCGAGCGGTCGATCGAGGCGTTCGCCGACGGTGCGTTCCCGGCGCATTTGTTCTTGAAGTCGAATCTGTACGGCGAGCACGTCGTCGACGGGACAGAGGTGGGGAAGCCGACCGTGATCAACTTCTTCGTGAACCGCACGCTCGCGGGCGAGACGCTGACCGTCTACGAACCCGGAACGCAGGCGCGAAATTTCGTCCACGTGAAAGACGTGGCGCGGGCGTACGTCTGTAGCGCGGAGCGGTTGTTGGAGCAACTTGCGAGTGGAGAGACCGGAACCGAGACGTACGAGATCGCGAGCGACGAGGACATGAGCGTGATGGAAGTCGCGGAGATCGTTCGGGAGGCCGCCCGTGAGGAGCGTGGGATCGATGTGAACGTGGAACTGGTCGAGAATCCGCGGAGTGCGGAGACGACGGTGGAGGAGTTCGGTGTCGACACGTCCAAGACCGAGAACGAATTAGGTTGGGGACGCTCCCAAACCGTGCCTGAGGTAGTTAGTGGGCTTCTGAAGCAGCACTGAGTTCGTATTGCCCGAGAGGCGGAGGTTCTCGGTTTTACTCTTCCTTGACTCGTTTTTCTGCTTCGTCTCGATCCTCCGGGTATCCGATGTCCATCCGCCAGCCTTCGATCGGGATCGCATCGATTGTCCTGCCCGATTGGATGAGAAGATTAACCGCATCAGTGATTTCATATTCACCGCGATCGCTCGGCTGGACGAGGTGACATGCATGAAATATGGCAGGAGTGAACGTGTAGAAGCCGGTCATCACGAGGTTCGACGGCGGATCGTCTGGCTTTTCGACGACACGCTGGATCTCGCCGTACTCGTTCGTGTCGCACACGCCATAGCGTGACGCCTCCTCGTAGGGGACTTCTTCGACCAGAAAGGCAGCGTCCGCCCGCTCTTCGCCCTGTCGGTTCACCACGTCACCGAGGTTGGCTCGGAAGATGTTATCCCCGAGCATGAGAACGAAGTCGCCGTCGACGTGCGGTTCCGCCTGAAGCAGGGCGTGGGCAAGGCCCTTCTGTTCGCGCTGGTGCGCGTAGGTGATCGGAACGCCGCGGTACTCGTCGTCGTACCGTTCGATGATCCGCTGTTTCTGATAGCCGACAACGACGACGAACTCGTCGACGCCGATTTCGATGAGGTTGTCGAAGACATCTTCGAGGATCGGGCGTCCGTCCACTTCGACGAGCGGTTTCGGCTTGTCATCGGTCAGGGGTTCGAGACGGGTTCCCTTTCCAGCCGCGAGGATCACCGATTGCATGGCTGAACGGATGCGACTGTGGATGAAAAGATATCGGATACGTCACAGCGGTACCGAATCAGGGAGGTTGTTCCAAACCGTCTTGCGGAAATTCGGGGAAATTGCGAGCAGCGTCGAGAAGTAGATTCCGGCACCCACACTTACCAGCAGTAGTACCGTTCCGAAGTTCCCTAAGCCGATATCGATACCTTCGAGGAATCGCCGGAGGGATTCAATGGCGACGGCCATAAAAATCGCCGAACCGAACTGCTGACCGATCTCTCCGACCGGAACGTCGAAATCAACGAGGCGACGAAGCATCCAGAACGCGATCACCGTACCGATTACCGTCGAGATGACGGACGCAATCGCGGCGCCGATCCAGCCCCTCCACATGACCAAAACTACATTGAGAATGAGGTTCGTCAGGATGAACGCCACGTTGACCCGAAAGGTCACATCCGGGCGATCGATCCCACTCAGAATTCCAGTCAACTGTTGCTGATAGCTGTAGATCAACACGGCAAGGACGAGCAGCGAGAGGACAACTCCTCCCTGTTCGAACTCCGGTCCGTATATTCGCATTAACCCATCTCCAATGACGAGACTGCCAAAGAATCCTGGGATAGCGATCAATCCGATGTACGCGAGAGAGTGATTAGTGAGCTGTTCGATCTGTTCATCGTTTTGTTCCACTTCTGCTCGGCTGATTTCTGGAAAGAGAGCGGAGCGAACCGATCGGCTAAATAATGAGAGGAACTGCGATATACTCCACGCAACCGAGTAGACCCCAATCAATCCCGGGTTTACCAACGCCCCGAGAACAAGAGTGTCTATGTCATTGAATGACCGAGATTCAAGTCCACTAAGCCAAGAGAATTTCGCGTAATTGAGGAGGCTATGGAAATGTTTTCGCTGAGGTATTGTTAATCCGACAGATACCAGTACTGCACCAAGGAATCCAATAAGAATTTCGCCGATAAGATATCCGAGAAACATCCCGAAAAGCTCCATCCCTAGGAATACAAATGAAATCTGTAAAACACCGCTGATACTTGCGTTCGCAGGTGTGAGTATGCCTGCAATATGTACACGATTTTCTCCTTTTAGCGTTGCACTCATAATGCCAATAAGCAACCCAGACAGAGTTATAAAGACAACATACATGTGGACCTCTTCTCCAATATATTCGTTGATGTGATTTTTAAATACAAATATCAATACAGAAATAACACCTCCAAAAAAGAGGGTCATCACTAAGCCGGCAGAAAAATACGCCTTTTGATCTTTTTGCTCGCTGATTCGCTTGGTAATAGCGCCGGCAATTCCTAGACTACCCCCGAGTTTCAGCCAAGCAATTAGGGATGTTGCTACTGAGAAGTATCCCAACACCTCTGCACCTAGAACCCTTGCAAGATAGAGAGTAGAGATGAATCCAACTACGGATCCGAGAATTTTTGATATAAAGACGACCGCTGCTGTCCGTCCTATACGCATATTGAATCAGTGTTATTCTTCTATGTATTGATGCCACCGCATCTTTCGTGAAATACTTTGAATTATGATGTTTCGTAAATTTGAAATATAAAATCTGACCGAAACTATACCTAACACTGGTAGATGAAGGTTCATATAGACTCGTCAACCAAGGGTCTCACGGATACAGAATATGAGCAAAAGCCAACCGAATATCTTACTCGTACGCTCTTCTGTAGGAGATTGTTGATACTGCTGAGCTGTCGCTGTGGAGTCGAAGAAGACAAGGACACCGCGTCAGCGGTGTCCGACACGAATGATTCCGCTAGATGTGTTTGGGTCGGAATCGGTCGCAGCGGACCTGCTCCAACAGGTTCGCTGGCGTGACGGCGTTTCTTGTCCTCGCTGCCGTTCTGACCGAACGGTCAGAAATGGCAGCTACGGGCACTTTCAGCGGTATCTCTGTAAGGATTGCGGCCGCACGTTCAACGATAAGACCGGCACGATCTTCGCTCATTCGAAGATCGCACTCCGCAAGTGGCTGTTTTCAATCTACGCATTTTTGCGGTTTAACACCAGCCTCAGGCAGTTACAGTGCGAAATCGAAGTCACCTACAAAACGATCCACAGGCGTGTCGAGCGCTTCGCCGAAGCGCTCGACGCGCCGTCACTCGATCTCTGTGGTCCGGTTGAAATTGACGAGTTCTACGTCTCTGCCGGCTTGAAAGGCCGCGAGCGCGACCGTTGGTCGCGCTCTCGCGGCCTCTCTCGACGCGGACGCGGAACGTATGATCAAGACAAACCGCCCGTGTTCGTTCTCGTGGATCGTGGCGCCGAGCAGCGGTACGTTGTGCCGGCGAAATCCGCAGACGAATCGACGATCTGGCTCCTGCTGGCGGTCAGCCAGCAGGAGCCTCTCACGGTCTATACCGATGGATTTTGCGCGTACGAGCCGCTTGAAGAAGATGAGCAATTCGACCGCGAATACGTCGTTCACGGAGACGGTGAATACGCCGACGAGACGGTCCACGTGAACACCTGCGAGAGCCACGTGTCGCTGGCGCGACGGTGGCTCTCGCCGCATCGAGGCATCTCAAAAGATCGCCTTACACAGTATCTCCGATCGTTCCAACTCAGACGAGAACTCTACCGCAAACCCGGACGAAAAGCGCTCAAACACGCCGTCAGAGCAACTCTCTAAAATAAACAATGTGCTACACAAGAGCGTTAGAAAATATGTGTGTAGAGGTCCTGACTCAGCAACAATTGAGATATCTTCTCCACAAAAAAGAGACATATTAGAATATACGGATAACGGAAGAGTAGCAGATGTTTTTAATTCTATTGATGTATATATTGACCAAAAATCAGACAAAGTAATAAATAAAGATATCTCGGATAGGCTCGAAATCCTAGGATAAATAACATAAATATATTGACAAAACTGATTACCGAAAAATATACGTTGGAAACAGAATAGCCTGAGATATGGATTTACATCAGGACATAGGTAGTAGTTTATCATTTATAACGGTAACACACTATTCACCGCGGGAAAGTTACGATCACCTAGCTCCACCATCAGATGGTATCGTCAGAGAAACTATTAATTCTTTCAGAGATGGGATTCCTGGGTTAGATTCTTGCCCGCATTATATCGTATATAATAAACCAAAAAAACCCACGAAAGATTCAAAAAAATATAGGGGAAATCTAAAAAACTTGTGTGAGGAAACCTATAATTTGAAGTTATTAATAAAAGAAAACACTGGACTTGGACCTGCAATTATATACGGGCTACAACACATCAACACACCGCTGGTTTGTTTTGTAGAACACGATTGGGAACTAATTAGCGATGTTGATATTAATGGTATCCTGCAAACTTTTTCTCAGTACCCACATGTAAATAGTATACGGTTTAATAAGCGGGTAAATAACACCTCCTTGTGGGATACAATTATTGAAGAGGAGAATTCTATGCCAATATCTCTTTGTCGTGTATCTAGTGTAGGAAATCATCCGCAAATTATACGATCAGAGATATTCGAAAAATGGGTGAAATGCTCAGAACCGGATCTGCCAACAATCTTAAGAGGATTTTTACTACATTACTCATCCCCTCAAAGCGCAATTAATTATTCTAAAGCTATGTATGATAAATACGTCAATAAAGAAGATATTGTCCGGAAATTTGATAATGTTGAGTTTATCCTCGATACCGCATATAAATCAGATATTAAAAAAAATGGATTTGAACTCGCCCATACAAACTGGGGAGTCTATTTATACGGATCTAAAGGGTCTGGGCCTTTTGTTGAGCATTTAGGGCGCTAGCACAGATACATTATCCTCTTTTCACTCTCCTTTGAGCCGTGTTGAGACAAAGTCGAAAGATGAGGCGGCCAAAAGATATTCCCCGACATGTCGAATCATCTCATCTAAACAGTATCGCTCTTATATGAGTCAAAATCAAATACCCCCACCTCAATTACTTAATCAATGGCTACCAACTCAATTATCACAGATTGTGAGATAATGTCTAGTGTTGAAATTGAGGATTTTTCAGTTATACATAATTCATTAGTTGGAAAACAAACTCACATCTGGAGGTTTGTAAATATATATGGTGCAAAGATCGGAGAGAGATGTATGATTGGGTCACTCGTGGAAATCCAAGAGGGCGTACAAATTGGAGATCAGTGCCGGATACAATCTCATGCCTTTATTTGCTCTCTTGTAACTCTCGAAGACAATGTATTTGTGAGTCACGGAGCAAAATTTGTAAATGATCTGTATCCTCCTAGTGGTGACAGCGATGAATGGGGAGAAACGATTGTGCGAGAGGGTGCTTCTATCGGAACTAATGCAACGATACTTCCGGTTGAAATTGGCAGAAATGCAATTGTAGGCGCAGGTGCAGTTGTTGTTGAGGATGTGCCGGAATACGCGATTGTTGTCGGTAATCCTGCAGAGGTTATCGGATACTCGGACGAATAACTCAATTTAATAAGACTGTATTTCCGCTAGACGCTGACTCTTCACAGAGCTGTAGGAGGTCAACAGTCTCCGCGCCAACCCTGCCAGACGCATTGAATGAGCCACCGGAACGCGACGCCTCAACGAACTCGGAGACTTCGACCTTCAGCGGCTCGGCATTGTCTGTCTCGTAGACCTGCTTCCCCTCGCTTCGCGCTCGAAGATCGCCGCCCTCGTTCGTCACCCGACTATCATACAGTTCGACGACGTTGTCTTGTAAGTAGTCTACATACGCTGACTTTTCGGTCCCCACGACCGCCAAGTCCCGGCGTTTTCCGTGGACCGGAACCTGCCACGACTCGTTGATCACGCTTGTGGCGCCGTCGTACTCCAGTACGATCGTCGCCGTCTCGTCGACGTTCTCTCGGACAAAGCTGTCGAGGTTACAGTAGACGGACTCCGGCTTCTCGTTGAGAAGGTAGTTGGAGATGTCGATGTCGTGAACCCCGAGCGAGTAGAGAGCACCGGCTGTGGCACGCGGGACGCGGAACGAGAATCGAGTCGTGTTGAGGTACTTGATCGTTCCGAGTTCGCCACGGTCGATCCGGCGTTTCAATTCGCTCAAGGCGGGGTGGAACCGGAAGATGTGACCAACTCCTAAGACCGCGTTCTCCTCCCGCGCAGTTTCCACCATCGACCACGCGTCCTCGGCGTCGAGCGCGAGCGGTTTCTCCACGAGACAATCGACCCCATCGGTCAGGAGTTGCGTGGCGATCTCGTGGTGCGTCGGCGAGGGTGTGGCGACCGTCGCTGCGTCGACACCGAGCGAAGCCAGGTCCTCATAGTTGGTTGTATACTCCACACCGTACGATGACGCGAGGTCTGCGACCCGATCCTCGTCGATGTCACAGAGAATGACCGAATCGATCACGCCCTCTTCAGCGAGCTCGCTTGCCACGCGAGCGTGGTTCGATCCCCAGTAGCCCGTCCCAATTACGCCGTACTTCATTGGTAATACTCCTCGATCCGATCGCAAACGTATTCCACTTCTTCCTCAGTCAGGCGAGGATGCATCGGAAGCGACACGATCCGATCGCACAGCTCTTCGGTGAATTCGACGGTCGTCTCTCCCACACGCTCGGTCACCGCCGGATGCTTATGCGCCGGTGTGGGGTAGTGTATTCCAGTGTCGATCCCTTGGTCGTCGAGGAACTCGCGCAACCCGTCTCGGTCCGGGGCCTGAACGACGTAGAGGTGATACACGTGCTCGTTCGCGTCGTCTTCCGTTGGAGCGACGACCTCGTCGATATCAGCGAGCCGATCGGCGTACGTTTCTGCTGCCTGTCGACGTCCCTCGTTCCATTTGTCGACATGCTTCAACTGTTCTCTGCCGACTGCAGCGAGGGTCTCGCTAAGCCGGTGATTGAGTCCTAGATGTCGGTGTACTCCTTCTTCGTCACGACCGTGGTTTCGAAACGCACGAGCTCGTTGGGCGATATCGTCGTCATCGGTGACGAGCATCCCGCCGTCGCCCGCTACGGTCATATTCTTTGACGGGTAAAATGAGAAAGCCCCGACATCCGCGATACTGCCGGCCTTCTGCCCATCACGTTCTGCGAGGTGGGCTTGACACGCATCGGAGACGACGCGGAGATCGTTTTCAGCAGCGATCTCACTGATGCGTTCCATCTCCGCCATCTGTCCGTATATGTGGACCGGGATAATCGCCTTCGGAGTGTCGGATTCAATGACCTTCGCAGCCAGATCGTCGGGATCCATCGTGTACGTGTCGCGACGCACGTCGACGAAGACAGGGTTCGCGCCAAGCGATAGAATCGGACTCGCGGAGGCGAAGTATGTATGGGCTGGTACGAACACGTCGTCGCCCTCTCCCACGCCGATCGCTTTGAGACCGAGGAGGATAGCGGACGTTCCGCTGTTGACTCCGACGGCGTGCTCCGTACCGCACGCCTCTGCGAATTCATCTTCGAAGCGTTCTACCTGCGGTCCCTTGACGTACCTCCCACTTTCGAGGACATCGGTCACGGCATCCATCATTGAGTCGTCCATGTGGATGTCCGTGAACGGGACTCGTTCCAGTTGTTCGCTCATCCAGATGACGTGGTATCGTCGGACGAATATAGCTTACGAGGTCACCACAATAGTTATTCACCCTTGTGGTGGAAATCGTATATGGTCTCGGGAACGAAGCCCAATATTCTCTTCATTGTGTGGGACGCGTGTCGGTATGACTACGCTCTGGAGCACGCACCTACGCTTAGGAAACTCGGTGAGGAGGGCGTGTGGTTCGAGAATGCCATCGCTCCGGCTACGTGGTCACTCCCGTCACACACGTCAATGTTCACGGGAAAGTATCCCCACGAACACGGTGTTACACAGCCGAGCCAGTCGAAAATTCCAACAACTCTCTCGAAAGAAATTGGGTCAGAAGGATACTCTACGTACTGTGTCTCAGGTAATGGTTTCGCAAGTAATCAGTGGGGATTCGGGGAGGGTTTCGATTATCTCCGGTTTACCCAAGGTCCAGAGCCGTATTCTGATGGCCTGGAAATGTACGACTTTTTACGAGAAAAGACAGAGCGTGAAAACAATAAAAGAGTCTCGGTACTCAATGACGCATTATATGAGTGTGCCACACATGACCATAAATTCAAAAGTTCTGTGAATCTGCTTTCTGTGATTATCAATCACCCCTCTCGTGAACAACTTCCAGTATTACAGAAGATACCACATGATGTATTTAGAGATGGACCCCAATATAGCTATAATGGTGAGAAAAATAGTAAAATAATCAAAAAAATATTTAAAAAAGAAGGAAGATCAGAAAATCCCTTCTTCCTCTTTACGAACTATATGGAAACCCACCGACCATATGTTCCCAATAGCAAATTACAAAAAAAGCACTTGGGAGAGAGTCTTACTAGGAAAGAAATTTTCAGACTAAATGAGGAAATAGCAGACCCATGGGAGTATATAAGTCGGGTGGAAGGAGATGGCGTGGACCACTCGGATATTCAGAAACTTCGATCGTTATATGCTGGCGAAGTTGAAACAGTAGATCAACATTTGAATTCAGTCTTGGAACACCTCGAAAATAATGGACTGCTCAAAGATACCGTTGTTGTCGTAACTGCAGATCATGGTGAAATGCTTGGAGAAAAAGATTCATTTGGAAGACATAGGATGGGTCATGAAGCAGCAATGAGTGATCACCTTTCGCGTGTTCCTCTTGTTATTTCACACCCAAGTCTAGGAGATAATAAAATCCGAGAAAATGTGTCTCTCAAAGAAATTTATGATTTTCTGCTTGAAGCAGCCACTGTAGGTGAGATAGACCTGAACCAGTTATTTTCTCGTGATACAGCATTTTGTGAATATCCGGCATTAGGAGATGACAGCATGTATGAAGAATATCCCGATGTCAAAAATCAGATCATCAAACAAAGAGTTTCTCAAGATACTATATCCGGGTATTCCGGTCAATGGTATGTCGTTATTGATTCAGATGGAGTGGAGATTGCAAAGTCAAACGGGGAAGAACAGCCGGTAAAAAATGCGCCAAGGGAACTGACTGACCAGATACGCTCCAATTTGAATGTGCTCTCAGAGCTGGGTAAACAAGATATTAACAGGGAAACCGCAGGGCGGCTTAAAGATCTTGGATATCTATAAATGACTCAAGATAACTCTATCCTCTTCGTAACGATGCATAGTATTGCTGGACAGGGTGGCGATAGTATGGCTACCAAAGAGATACTATCTACATTTGTCGACGATGGCCGTGTATCTACGGCAGCCGTAGTCCCAGACCCTCACGGACCGCTACCTTTTGATCTCGATGAATCGCAGATCTACTGTTTTGAACCGCTTTCAAAAAAATCGGCGACAGCATACCTGCGGTACGCCTTTTCTCCGATCAAAGCGGTGAGACGCGCACTACAGGAGTACGAACCGGATGTTGTGGTTATCCGAATGCACCCACTTGGAACCATTCCGCCGCTACTTTCAGTTTTAAATGGCACTCCATACATATTACTTTCCAGAGGGACTTCCTACAAGAGTTTGCGATATGCTCGTGTTCTCAGACAATTGTACAAAGTGAACGCGAGACTAGCCGCAGAAGTATATTCTGCCTCTTATGAAATTAAGCAGGACACTGACCGAGCTAGGACGAAAAGTCAGCCAGAATCGAAGTTGGTTCCAAACGGTATAAATCCAGATAAGTTTGAGCCCAAGTCGAAGTTGCAGATGAGAGATATGCTTGATCTCGGTTTTGACGATGATTTTGTAGTCGGGTTTGTCGGGAGTATGGGACCAAGACATACTCTCGATACGCTGATAAGATCATTAGACAAGATCGACGATCTTCCCGTTAAACTTCTCTTAGTAGGAGACGGACCTGAACTTGATAGTCATAAGCGTCTGGTCAAAGAAAACAATCTTTCTGGCAGAGTCACTTTTACTGGATTTGTTCCACATGCAGAAGTTGATAAGTATATTTCAGCATGTGATATCACCTACGGAGTAACGCAACAAGACTCCGCAACACCAATCAAGTGTTTTGAGTATTTGGCCTGTGAACGCCCTCTCATTGTTCGGGATATTCCGGAAATGGAGTTTGTTGCTGAGAAGAACGTCGGAACACTAGTATCGGAGATACAAGAAGACAATATCGCAGATGCGATCCGGCGACTATACGACGTGGGAGAACAGAAGAGAAATGAGATGGGCGAGAGGGGTCGTGAGTACGTCCTTAAGAATCATACTTGGAATGCATTCGTAGACGAGGTTGTGGAGTATCTCAGTGGGCGATCATAAGGATTAGTTAAACGCATACTATTTTCAAAACAATTGCTCTACCGGCGGGTACACTATCAATCGATCGTTAAATCGCTCATTCTTTTGGCATTCATCACGCTACTGTCACCCAGATTTTTGAGAAACGATTGGACTGGACGTCTTTGTGCTTCGTGTGCCAAATTATAAAGATGGGTCCAATAGTGAACGTGAGATTGTTTGCTTACAGCTGCTTCCATAGCTGAGATCAAAAATCGCTTGTGAGATTTTTGACGTAGCTGGCAGGGGACGATCTGAAATGAAGGGTGTGGTTCAGAGACACCCCGTGAAAGATGCGATGCAGTTAGTGTCATGAACGGGGATGTCTTTGTCTGTATAACACCATCCACCATCTCTGGGGTATGTAGCGGATGGTCTCGCATATAATTCCACACGTACCTCGTTACCAAATTTGATGGAATCTGCTCTTCGTTAGCGATCCGAACAACGTTGATATCGTTCTCTCGAAGAGCAGCCATTGTCGGCTTTCGATGGCGAGGTGGGACTAGTGAGATGAAGTTTTCATCGTGTAATTCCCGTGAACGCTGTAGTTCCCATGCGAGTACCTCGTCCGAAACTTGGTCACAGAGTATATGACTAAAGGTGTGGGTGCAGATTTCATGTTCGACCTCCGCATCATTGATCACATCAACAACTCCTGGAAAATAATAAAGTGGGTCGCGTTCTTCGTCTGTTCCTGGATCTCGTTCGAACCATCCGTTTTCGTGAGGACCGTCATGTGTCCCATCACATGACTCCAGTAACAGGTGTCCAACAATATCGAACGAGACGGGAACACGCGCTTCGTCACAGAGTTGAAGGAGCCACTCCAGCGCTTCTCGCTCTTTTCGGCCGTCGTTGCTGAGTTCGGGCGTTTCATATGGATTTACCCGATCATGGAATCCCCATCCTAATTCTATTTCAACACTGATCGTCGCAGTCCCAGTCATTCGTGAGGCGTAATCAATGCATCAAAGTATATCTGTTGCAGTTCTGAATTCAAGATATGGAAGAGAGGCCACCGACCATCATATTTGGTCTTGATGGTGCCCACTTTGAGCTTATTGAGCCCTGGATCGAAGAAGGGAAACTGCCGAATATACGGAAGGCAATCGAATCGGGGGTTTCCGGAGATCTCTTCTCGGTGTTACCACCAGTAACGTCGCCTAATTGGAAGTCTTACCTCACGGGAAAAAATCCGGGGAAATTAGGGATATATTGGTGGGAAAACGTCGATATAGACAACAAGCGAGTGTACTACCCAGAACACCGAAAGAATCGTGAGACCGAGTTCTGGGAGATTATCGCTGAAAACGAGCGAACTGGAGTCATGGGAGTTCCCACGACTCACCCCCCAAAAAGTGCTGGTGAGTTTGTGGTCTCTGGTGCTCCTGATGCAACGAATGAAGACTTTACATTTCCAGAGAGCCTTGAACAACGACTTGTTGATGAATATGACTACCTCCCAATTGTAGAGAGTGAACTCCGAGCAACGCCCGACCGAGCAGCGGAAGATATATTAGAGGCCATTGACGCGAAGTTTGAGGCAGCTGCTGATCTGTATGAGGAAGGTGATCTAGACCTGCTCCAAGTCACGACGTTCTATATCAACAGTTTGCATCACTACTTTTGGGACGATGAGTATACTCTTCGCGGATGGAAAATAATCGATCGTCACCTAGGAACGTATCTTGACGAAGGATACGACGTGATACTGATGAGTGATCACGGATCCAACGAGATTGAGACCGTGTTCCATATCAATACATGGCTTGAGAAAGAGGGATATTTAGAGTTAGACGCAGATGCAGCACAACTCGCACACCGACTCGGAATTAACAGGGACCGCGTATTGCGACTGCTCTCGCCTCTCGGTCTTTTAGGATTCGCCAAAAAGCACGCACCCCAGGCTATCAAGAATATCGTTCCGGATGAACAAGGAGAGCTATCTCGCGAGAGCAAGACAGACAATATCAACTGGAATACCACGAAAGTCATCGCCAGCGGTCAAGGTCCGGTTTATCTCAACGTTGACCGAGATTCTGAACAATACACCGGAATACGAGAACAAGTAATGAATTCTCTTGCGGAACTCACAGACGACAACGGAGCCAAGGTGATATCCGATGTCCACAAGGGCGAAACGATATATTCAGGAGAATACACTAATGAGGCACCAGATATTGTTGTCGAACAGGCACCCGGAGTCCATATTCAAGGTGGCATTGGCCGTGAAAAGGTATTTACCGGTGCCGACGAAGACGGTTGGGAAGGAGAAAATAAGCGTGAAGGACTGTTCGTCGCTACCGGGCCCAGTTTTCGGCAAGGAACTATTTCAGACCTGAGTATTTTGGATCTGGCACCGACTGTACTTCATTTGCGCGGCCATGAAATCCCCCAGGATATGGATGGAGAAGTCCGCTTAGACATGTTCGATTCAGAAAGCCGAGCAGCAAAATCGAATCCAGCGTATCGAGAAGAATCCACCAAAGAACGCGAAAAGAAACTAATTCGTCAAGCAGTCCGAAATTCTCAACTTTAATTTAGATAGCCGAGGTCTTCGAGACGGTCCTCTACTTCGTCACTCGTCGATTCCTGGTCAAGTTCGTCAATAACTATCTCTAATACGGTTCTGCAGTACTCTTCCGTCGAGTCAAAATTATTATTTTTTGCTCTCGTATCAAGCGCCGCGTACAGGTCGTCATCAAGTTCGAGGTCTAATTGCATACCTAAATCCATATTGTGTGTATACATCAATCTGTCCAAGGTCAGTCATAGAGGTCCTCAAACACTTGTTGATATTTCTCAACTACGACCTCAAAGCCATAGTTATTTACAACAAACTCTCGACACTGGTCGCTCATAGTCTTAAGGTCATCAGTCATTAAAACTGATGTTATCTGTTCTGCATACTGTTCTGGAGAGTTAGTGGGATCCAAAAGATATCCAGTTTTGCCATCTTCCACTACATCAGGCACACCACCAACGGATGTCGCACAGACGGGTGTGCCACAACCCATTGATTCGAGTATCGTTGTCGGGACACCCTCCGTTCTGGAAGTCGTGATCATGAGGCGAAGTGAATCAAGATATTTCGGGATATCATCGTGATCGACCCAGCCCGTGACCTTAACTGTGTCATCCTCGACCTTCGCCGAAAGTTCATCTTCGACGTACTCTTGTAAGACACCGCCACCGATGAATACGAACTCGTAATTGTCGTCAAGATTCTTCACTACCTCCACGAGAATGTCAACACCCTTCTCTTCGTCCAATCGGCCAAGATAACCAATTCGCTTGGACCTCTCCTCGTACGGAGTGTTCGGTGAGAAACGGTCAACATCTACTGGTCGGGCACCGTTCTCGTAGAGTTTGTGATCGTACCTATAGAGACCGAGATCTTCTGCCATCCCGGGTGAAAGAGCAATAACACTGTCTGCAACCCAATACCCGATCTGTTCTAAGAGCCAGACCATCTTCGAGAGGGTGAAAGCAATTGAATCGTGGACCCGTGAGCGCCAGATCTGATATAATGATTCAGGCACATTCCCTCTCGGCTCTACAATTATTTTTTGTCTCGACACCTTAGCTGCAAAGATTGGTAAGAGGTAGGAGACCGCCCCAAAAAACAGTACAATTTCTTCGTCTCGTTGTCGAACGATGCGGGCCATCTGAAACTGATTGCGGAGAAATCTTACTGCAGCGACAATGATAGAATCACCAGTTCCGCTTTGGTTGATATCTATAACTTCATAGTCGTCTCGAATCTCCGAATCACTCGCTAAATTAGCAGTAACTAATGAAACACAGGCAGAAGCGGCGATCAAATCGAGTAGGCCGTGAACTGCAGTCTCACTAGCTTCGGACAGCGGGTGCGTAACGAGACACACCGAATAGTCTTTTTCTATCCTATCAGCTTCCGTTCCTTTCTGTGTCATCGTTTTTCCATTAAGTTGTAACCAGAAGTTACCAATCTGTCATCCCATACACGTATCCAGCACCGACAGCAGCGGTGAAAACGAACAAACTGACGAATTTGGATATCTTCTTAATTGAGGGACTATTCAAGAGAGTAAACATTCGAGAAGGTATAAACTCAAAAAGCATTTGTCTCAAAAAAACCCCTTCTTCGTTGCTAGATCCGGGAGCTAGGGTCTCCATTGCCCGCTTCGAATACCCCTGCCAGAATGCCCTATTAACAAGCCATCGGAACTCCGTTCGATATTCGAATACTTTGTGCGCTACCTCCGCTTCCGGATCGTACCACACTCCCTGCCCGTATCGCACCTGCATCCGCGCACACAATTCGGTCTCTCCGCCCTGTAGATTCTTGTCACCCTTTCGACCTCCAATTTCGGTATCAAATCCACCCAGCCTCTCGAACACATCCATACGAAACGAGATGTTTGATCCAAACGTGTTTCGCACCTCACCCGGCCCGTCGGCAAATCCGCGATGCGTCACACCGATCAGCCAGTAGAACTCCTCGGGGAGGAACGACGGCTTTCCAGCGATCCATTTAGGAGTCATCTTTCCGCCGACCGCAAGCGCTTCCTTTTCCTCGTACGCACTGACCAACCTTTCGACCCATTCCTCATCGGCGACCGCGTCGTCGTCGATAAATGCGACAACGTCGCCATTAGCCACTTCGGCCCCACGGTTTCGGCTCTGCAAGAGCCCCACGTTCTCGTCGTTGCACTCGATAATCGTCTTTTCTCGCTTCCCGTAATCCTCGATGACGCGATCGAACACCTCCGGAGTGCCATCGACGATCACGACGAGTTCGACATCGTCGTGCGTCTGCGCAAGAACGCTGTCGGCGGCCTCACGGAAATGCTCGTACATGTCGATCGAATACGTACAGAGGACGACCGAGACCTTCACAAGCGCATACTTCCGCTCGGACTGCTTAGCTTTTCGGTCTCCGATTGCCCTCGCCGCCCGCTCCGTCTATCACAAGCCTTATGCGCGTTTTGGCAGTCGTCATCACGTAATGAGCGAATCGAACGACCTGCCTGAGGAATTAGACGTATCCCCGTCTGATCTCCTCACCCGGTGGTATCACATTCCGGTCCTCCTCGGCGTACTGGCGTTCATGCTGTGGACGCGCCTCCAATCGTACGGCAATTTCATCCAAAACGGCGAGGTGTACTTCCGCGGCAACGACCCGTGGTACCACCTCCGCGAAACGTCGTACATCATGGAGAACTACCCGAACCGGATGCCTTACGACGTCTGGACCGGATTTCCATTCGGGAACCAGGCCGGTCAGTTCGGTACTCTCTGGGACCACATAATGGCGGTCAGCATCTGGATCGCACGCCCGATTATGGGCAGCGCCGAGGAGGTCATGCTCATCATGGCGCCCATCGCGGGAACGCTCGTCGCGATCCCAACCTACTTCATCGCGCGTCGGCTCATCGATCGGTTCGCGGCGCTCACCGCGGCGGTCGTACTCGCACTCTTGCCGGGCACATTCTTCAGATACAGCCTAGTCGGCTTCCCGGACCACAGTGCCGCTGAGGTACTCTTCCAGAGCATCGCCGTCCTCGCGTTCCTCGTTGCCTTCGCAGTCGCCGAGAGAGAGGCGCCCGTCTGGGAGCTCCTCGTCGATCGAGACTGGACGGCACTCAAGCGCCCCGCCGCGTACGCGGCCGCAGCAGGCGTCGCACTCGGGCTCTACATGTGGACGTGGCAGCCGGGAATTCTCATGGTCGGGTTCACGGGAATATTCCTCGCGATCAAGATCACGAGTGACGTGTATCACGGCACTAGTCCTGAGCCGATCGCTTTCGCAGGCGCGGTAGCCCTAAGTCTCACTGGAGTGATGCAGCTTGTTCCGCTTGACGACTTCTCGTTCGCGATCAGCGAGTACTCTCTTCTTCAGGTTATCCTCCCGCTCGGCGTCGCAGTGGGCGCCGTCTTTCTTGCCTGGCTCGCTCGGCAGTGGGAGAACCGAGACCTCGGATCCGACACCTTCCCACCGGCCGTGGGTGGTCTGATACTCGCGTCCGCGGGTATTATCTGGATCGCAATTCCCTCGCTGTGGTCCACCCTCGTTCCAAACCTGCTGAGGACTGTCGGATTCAGCGCAGGAGCAGGCGCCCGCACCATCGGCGAAGCCCAACCCCCGCTCCAAGGCTCGCCCTTCGCCGACTTCGTCCTCGGCCAGTACGGCCTCGCGTTCTTCCTCGCACTCGCCGCGATCCTCTACATCGTCGCACGTCCCCTTTACCGCTCCGACGACCCTAACCACACGCTCTACATCCCGGCCGCGCTCGCCGTGGTCGGCTCCGTCTACGCGGTCCCCCAACTGTATGACGCGATCGGCGGCGTCGTCGGCGTGAGCTGGCAGGTAGTCGGGCTCGTCATCGCCGCGGCCTTCCTCGTCGGCGCGACGTTCCTCGTCGAGTACGACACCGAGGAACTCTACTTCGTCGTGTGGGCGGCGTTCATCGGGAGCGCAGCGTTCACGCAGGTCCGTTTCAACTACTACCTCGCCGTCATCGTCGCGGTCGGCGCGGGGTACTTCCTTCAGGTGTCGTTCGACGCGATCAGTCTCCGGTCGCTCGACGATCTCCGAAACGTCGAGGGATGGCAGGCGATGACCGCGATCGCCATTATCCTCATCCTGCTCGTTCCGTTCGTCGTCGTTGCGACTCCGCTGGTCCCGACCGACGCGAACGGTTTCGCGGAGAACCCCGATAACCGAATGCCGACTCCGGCGTGGGTCGAGGGCGCGAACACCGGCCCCGGCAGCGTCACGCAGTGGGACGGCAGCCTCCAGTGGATGAACGACGAGACGCCCACGCCGGGCGAACTGGAGGGCGCGAACAACCCCATGGAGCTGTACGGCACCTACGAGCGCCCCCCTGACGATGACTTCGAGTATCCGGAGGGGGCGTACGGCGTGCAGTCGTGGTGGGACTACGGTCACTGGATCACCACGCGCGCAGAGCGCATCCCGAACGCGAACCCGTTCCAGCAGAACGCCGGCTCGGCAGCGGACTACCTGCTCGCACCCAGCGAAGAGGCGTCTAGCGACGTGCTCGCGAGCCAGAGCACGGAGGGCGAGAACACCCGCTACGTGATGGTCGACTCGCAGATGGCCTCGCCGACCGCCAAGTTCGGCGCGCCCGTCACGTTCTACTCGGGCAACGAGACGCGCTCGGACTTCAACCGGAACCTCCGCTTCCAGACCGAGCAGGGCGCGCTCCCGGTCGTGATGCAAGTGAACACGCAACGCTACCACGAGAGCCAGATGATCCGCCTGTACGAACACCACGGCAGCGCGGTCGATCCGGAGCCCGTCGTCGTCGACTGGGAGACTGGATCGGCCACGACCCAAGGGGGAGAGCAGATCGAGGTGGACATCCTCCCGTCCGATCTGAGGACCACGGTCCGGCGGTTCGACAACATGACGGCCGCCCGCGAGTACGTCGAGGAGGACGGTAGCGCGCAGATCGGCGGCGTCGGTGACATCCCGTCCGAGCGCGTGACGGCCCTCGAACACCACCGACTCGTCCACGCCAGCGAAGCGCGCGGGAGTTCGCCCTCGAGGTCACAACTCGGGTTCCTCCAGAATCAGCTCGGGCTCAACGTTCAGGAGCTCCTCGGCGACGCCACGGGTATCGACGACTTCGTCAAGACGTTCGAGCGAGTGCCCGGCGCGACGATCGAGGGCTCGGGCGCACAGCCCGGCGAGGAGGTCGAAGCGACCGTCGAGATGGAAAAGCCCACCGGAGAAACCTTCGAGTACACGCAGTACGCCGAGGCCGACGAGAACGGGAACTTCGAACTCACGGTGCCGTACTCGACGACGGGCTACGACGAGTTCGGGCCCGAGAACGGCTACACGAACACGAGCGTTCGCGCCACTGGCCCCTACAACATCACCACGGAGCGAACCACCGACGACGACCTCTACACGACCCAGCGCGTCGGGCAGGTCGAGGTGACCGAAGGGCAGGTCGTCGGCGCGGACGACGCGGCGGCGACGGTCGAACTCGACGAAGAGATCATCGACTGCCCCGGCGGCGACCCCGAGTGTCCGATCGACCAGAACGACGACGGCGGGAGCAACGACGGCAACACCACCAACGAGACCGCCTCGCTGACCGCCGCGGACCCGGTCGTCGCCGGATCGGATCTCCTCGACGGCGCGAGCGCGTAACTCGCCATGGCCGGCCTCCGGGACTGGGCGGCGCTGTACCTGAAGGGCGTCGCGATGGGGAGCGCGGACGCGGTCCCTGGCGTCTCAGGGGGCACTATCGCGCTGATCGTCGGTATCTACGAGCGCCTGATCGCGGCGGTCACCGCGATCGACCCCGCGCGGATCCGCCGCCTGATAGCGGGCGTGCGTCCCGCTGACATCCCGGACGCGCGCGCCGCGTTCCACGAGATCGACGGCGCCTTTCTCGTCGTGCTCGGTGCGGGGATCGGGACCGCGGTCGCGGCCATGCTGAGCGCGGTCAACCACCTGCTCACGACGCAGCCGGTCGCGACGTACGGCTTCTTCTTTGGACTGATCGCGGCCTCGGCGGCGGTGCTCCTCGGTGACGTCGAACTCGACACGCCGCGCCGAAAGGCGGCCGCAGCCGGCGGGTTTACGCTCGCATTCCTCGCCTCGGGGTACGCCTCGACGGCGCTCGGGAGCTCGCTGCTGGTCGTCTTCGTCGCCGGGGCGGTCGCGGTCAGCGCGATGGTCCTCCCGGGTATCTCCGGGTCGCTCCTGCTCGTCGTACTGGGGCAGTACGAGTACATGTCCGGTGCGGTGAGCCGGTTCATCGACGGGGCGGTGGCGCTCGCGCTCGGCGAGGGGACGACCGGCCTCACCGATGTCACCCCGACGATCGCGGTGTTCCTCATCGGCGGTGTCGTCGGGCTGTTCACGGTCGCGCACGCGATCCGGTACGCGCTCGCTCGTGCTCGGAAGGCGACGATCGCGTTCCTCGTCAGCCTGATCGTCGGCGCGCTCCGAGCCCCCCTGGTCGAGGTGTCAATCCGACTGGCCGAGAGCGGCGAGGCGTGGCGGGCGGCGGCACCGCGGTTCGCGCTCGCGGCGGTCGGCGGCGCGGCGCTGGTGGTCGTGTTGGACCGGTACTCCACGGGAATCGAGTATTAGCGGGCGGTCGCTGTACGCTCCGTGCCTCCTCCCTACTCACTTCGCTCGTTCGTTGAGGAGGAGGGACTCCGCGTTATCGCTTCAGTTGACCGTTTCGCAGTGTTCAAATCGACAGTTCCCGAAGGGCTGACCAATGCGAACGCGTCGCACCCTGTTGGCCTCGGGCGTCGCCGGCGTCACCGGCCTCGCCGGGTGTGCTGGCTCGCCGCTGGCAGACGACGGGAGCGCCGACTCGACCGGCGACAGTTCCGATTCGGACAACGCCGGTGAGGGCGTCGCGACCCGGATCGGCTTCGTCGGCGATCTGATGCTCGGCCGGAGTGTCAACGAGCGGTGGGCCGGCGAGGACGACGGCCACGAGAGCGTCTGGGGATCGACACTTCCGCGGCTGCAGGAACTCGACGGGCTGGTGGGCAACCTGGAGTGTTGCGTCTCCGATCGCGGGACGCGCTGGCCGGACAAGGGCTACTACTTCCGGGCTGACCCCGCCTTCGCCGTGCCGGCCCTGGAGGCCGCGGGCGCCTCGTTCGTCTCGCTCGCGAACAACCACGTGCTTGACTACGGCGAATCCGCGCTTCGGGACACCGAGTCGCACCTGTCCGACGTGGGGATCGCACACGCCGGCGCCGGCACGGACCGGAACTCGGCGCTCGATCCGGCACTCTTCGAGGCGGGCGATCTGACCGTCGCCGCGTTCGGTCTCACCGACCAGGCCGCAGAGTTCGCCGCGGAAGCGTCGGATCCGGGGACCGCGTTCGCGACGCTCGATCCGTCTGTGCCCGGGACGCGCTCGCTCGTCACGGGAATTCTCGACCGCGCGGCGGAAGGCGATCCCGACCTCGTCGTCGCGTCGCTCCACTGGGGGCCGAACTGGGAGACGAAGCCCCGCGCCGTCCACGAGGCGTTCGGTCGGTGGCTGATCGAGCAGGGCGTTGATGTGGTCCACGGTCACAGCGCACACGTCCTCCAGGGCGTCGAGGTGTACCAGGGGCGCCCGATCATCTACGACGCGGCGGACTTCGTCGATGACTACATCAGCTACCAAGACCGCCAGGGCGTCCGCAACAAGCGGAGTGCGCTCTTCGAACTCGTCGTGCGCGACGGCGACCCCGACGAACTGGTCGTCGAGCCGACCGCGATCGTCGACGAGGCGGCGACGCTGGCAGACGAGGAGGTGGCCGAGTGGGTGTGCGACACCGTCGCGGAGCGCTCCGAGGCGTTCGACACCGAAGTCGAACGGAGCGACAACCGGTTGGCGGTCCCGCTGAGTGAGGAGTGAGGTCCGCTCGGCGCCGGGGTCACGGCACCCTCTACCAGTCCGGTCTCGCCGTTGAGCCACTAGACGTTGAGCCACTGGGAAGGGATATTCCCCGCCACAAAGATTTATTCCGCATGAGAGCGGTGTATCTCGTATGGATGACCCGCGCTCCGGACTGACGGCCTCTCGTGAGGAACGTACCGAGGCGCCGGACTTCGACGCGCTGACTCCGCCGTCCGAACTCGTCAGCGGCGATCGAACGCGAGACGATTTCCTCGATGCCGTTCTCGGGCTCGACGCCCCCGCGACGGCGGGCGACGTGGCGGAGCTCGCAGGACACGGGGTTGACGCCGCGCGCGAATACTTGGACTGGTTTGAGCGAATGGGCGTGGTGACTCGAATCACCGATTCCCCGGCGACCTACGAGCGCAATCAGGAGTACCTGAACTGGCGGCGTGTACAGACGCTACACTCCGAGTACACCACCGACGAACTACTCGATCTCCTGCAGACGGAGGCAGAACGTGCTGAGGAATTTACGGCCGAGTTCGACGCCGCCTCGCCCGACGACGTTTCGATCACGGGGTATGCCGCGGAGACCGACCGCTCCATCGAGGAGGTCTGGGAACGCCTCTCCGCGTGGCGCACGGCTCGTCGGCGGGTATCGCTTCTCGAGCGAGCGCTTACGGCGGCATCCGACGACGCCGCTGATTCGCGATCGGCGGTATGACGGACAGACGCGACGACGATGCGTCCACCTTCGGTAGCGGCGCACCGATCGATTTCGACCGGCTGGAGATCGTCCGTGAGCGGCTCGCCACCGACGACCGGTTCACTCGCGTCGAGGCGGATCCGACCTTCGCCCCCGAACGGCTGCTGTGTGAGTACGATTCACGACTCTATCCCGGAAGCGTTCAGGCCGCCCGGCTGGACGTCGTCTGGTACGAGAACGGCGATTTTTCGATCCACTACCACGAAGACCACGAGACCGGCGAATACGACCACCGATGGGACAGACATCCGTCAGACCACAACGCTCGGGACCACGTCCATCCGGGGCCGGACGCCCCGACTCCCGGCGAGAACGCGTCGCACCCGGAAGACTGGCAAGATGTCCTCTCGACGGCGCTGGCCGAAATCGACGACCGGCAGCGTGCGTTCTGGGAGCCCTAATTCGGTGACTAGCAGCGGGCGATCACGATATCGGTACGTTCGAAGCGACGTTGTCGATCGAAACTATCGCTCCCACAGTTCGCCCCCGCTCCCTGCTGGCGTCCAAACCCTATTGCGTCGGATGCCCCAACGGCGACCGTGACGAACACCAACCGTGAGTGGCTGCTCGCCGAGCGCCCCGATGGCGAGCCCGACATGGACAGCTTCGAACTGCGGGAGACGGCCGTTCCCTCCCCGACCCCCGGCGAACTCCTCGTTCGGACGCAATTCCTCTCGGTCGATCCGTACATGCGCGGGCGGATGCGCGACGCCGAGTCGTACGCCGAGCCGTGGGACGTTGGCGACGCGCTGAAAGGCGGAATCGTCGGCGAAGTGGTCGAAAGCGAGAGCGACGCGTACGACGCAGGCGACCTCGTGACGGGCGAGGGGCTGTGGGCCGACTACGCGACGCTCGACGCCGACGACGTCGCGCCGGTCGATCCGACCGTCGCCGACCCGGAGGCGTACCTCGGCGTCCTCGGCATGCCTGGTCGGACCGCCTACTTCGGCCTGCTGGAGGTCGGCGAGCCCAAGCCCGGCGACACGGTCGTCGTCTCGGGCGCCGCGGGCGCGGTCGGTTCGGTCGTCGGCCAGATCGCCAAGCGGAACGGCTGTCGCGTGGTCGGCTTCGCCGGCAGCGACGAGAAGACCGCGTGGCTCACCGACGACCTCGGCTTCGACGCCGCGATCAACTACAAGGACACGGACGACTACCGCGCCGCGCTCGACGAGGCCGCACCCGACGGCGTCGACGTCTACTACGACAACGTCGGCGGTCCCATCACGGACGCCGTGTTCACGAAGCTGAACCTCGACGCGCGCGTCGCGGTCTGCGGGCAGATCGCCCACTACAACGACGAGGGTGTCCCGACCGGGCCGCGGAAGCTCCCGCAGCTCATCGCGGTGCGAGCGAAGGTCGAGGGCCTGCTTATCGGCGACTTCGCGACCCGGTTCGGCGAGGCGAGCGAGCGACTGGGCCGGTGGGTCGCCAGCGGCGAACTCGAACACCGCGAGACGGTCGTGGAGGGGTTAGAGAACGCCCCCGACGCCTTCCTCGGGCTCTTCGCCGGCGACAACATCGGCAAGCAGGTGGTTCGGGTGTCGGCGGCGGAATAGGGCGTCGCTGACCGCCCCTCGAGTTACCGGTGACCGTTTTTCCATTGAATGATATGCGTAGTCACGGA